>MRWG01000193.1_pt1 | contig 102266 bp, 91 predicted proteins | sample 1013341 | NCBI WGS metagenome assembly MRWG01 (sample SAMN06117577, study PRJNA244670) | biofilm metagenome | biome: Water; feature: Cathode Biofilm; material: Biofilm; isolation source: microbial consortium enriched at the cathode of a solar microbial fuel cell | place: USA: District of Columbia ...
GGGCCGGACACCGGGTTTCTTCGCATGACAAGCCGGACAGGCAAGGGGGATTGCGCGCAGGCAGGGCTGCCAAAGGGAGGGATTCGCGGCGTTTCCAATCCCCCTTGACGCGTGGCAGGCCGGGGTCGCAGCGCCGGGCCCGAACGCTCATCGCGATGTTTTCACACCAATTTGACCGCTGCGGGCTGCAGACAGGGGCGGGGCTTCCTATCTATGCTCGGCGGCGAACAGGAGGGGTACGCCATGGCCGGACGGTCTGCACACGACATGACGCAAGGACCGGTCTTCGGGCATGTCGTCCGGATGATGATGCCGATGAGTTTCGGCATTCTCGCCATGATGCTGGTCGGCATTGTCGATACCTACTGGGTCGGCACGCTGGGCACGGCCCAGCAGGCGGCCGTGCAGATGAGCTTTCCCGTCACCATGCTGGTGATGAGCGTGTCGATCGGCCTGGGCGCCGGTGCCGTCTCGGCCGTCTCGCGGGCGGCGGGGCGCAAGGACGGCTCCTCCATCCCGCGCATTTCCACCGATGCCATGACGCTGGCGCTGCTGCTGGTCGGCGGGGTGTCGCTGATCGGCATGCTGACCGTCGAGGACATTTTCCGGGCGCTGGGCGCCAGCGACACCATGCTGCCGCACGTGGTCGACTATATGCGGGTCTGGTTCGGCGGCATTGTGCTGATCGTCGGCCCGATGGTGGCCGGCAACATCCTGCGCGCGCTGGGCAATGCGGTGATCCCCTCGGTGATGATGATGGCCGCCGCGGCGATCAATCTCGTGCTCGACCCGATCTTCATCCTCGACGATGTCTTCGGTCTCTTCCCCGGCCTGGGTTGGGGCGTGTCCGGTGCGGCGCTGGCGACAGTGGCGGCGAATGCCTGCACCTTCCTGATGGTGCTCTGGTATCTGGTCTTCCGCGAGAAACTGCTCGACTTCAAATGGGAAGATTTCGGCGAGGTCTGGCACCACTGGTCCGACATTGCCCGCGTCGGCATCCCGGCCTGTATCTCCAACATCTTCAATCCCGTCGCGATGACCGTCGCCATGTCGGGCCTGGCCATGGCGCGCTTCGGCGATGCCGCGGTCGGCGGTCTGGGCGTGGCGGGACGTCTGGAAGCCTTTGCCATCGTGCCGCTGTTCGCCCTGTCGGCCTGTATCGGCGCGGTGACCGGCCAGAATGGCGGCGCCGAACGGACCGACCGTGTGCGCGAAGCCTTCCGCACCTCCTTCCTCTTTGCCCTGGCCTGGGGTCTGGGCGTGGCGGCGGTGCTGTGGATCTTCGCCGATGTGCTGGCCGCGATCTTCCTGCCGTCCGAAGCCGGGCAGGCGGCCGCGGTGACCTATTGGCGCATCGCCTCGCTGACCATTGCCGGTTACGGCATCACGATTGCCGGCAGTGCCGGTTTCAACGGTCTGGGCCGGCCCAGCTATGGCATGATGATCACCGCCGGCCGCGCCCTCGGACTGATGGTGCCCTTCGTCCTGCTCGGAAGCTTCCTCGTCAACGCGCCGGTCGGCGTGATCGGCGGCATCGCCGCAGCGAATATCCTGTCCGGCCTTGCCACCGCACTCTTCGTGATGACCCGCGCCCCGATGACCGCCAAGCACGGCAAGGCGCGCAAGCGCAAACCGGCAGAGGCCGGCGCTGTGACAGAGGATGCCGCCCCGGCCGGATCCGATTGACACTCTGTCAGCCCGGGCAGATCATCACGGCATGACGAACCGTATCTACCAGCGCGGCCTGAGCCGCCACGATTGGGGCCTGCTGCTCGCAAGCCACTAGCCCCGGACCCTGCCGGTAATGGCCGGGCGCCGGGGATCGATACCGTTCCGTCTTCCAGTTGAATTTCACCGCAGACCGCCGGCGAAGCGCCGCAGCGGATGCGATCGCCTTTCGAGAAATGACATGTCACACCAACCTGCCATCTACATCACTGCTGCCGATTATGACTGCCTGTCCGACATCGTGCCCCATCACGAGATTGCCGGAACCGGCTCTGCGCTTCTGAGCCACGAGCTCGACCGCGCCAATGTCGTCGGCGCCGCTTCGCGCCGGCGCTTCGTGCGTCTCGGCTCGACGCTGACCTATGAGGACGAGAAGACCGGCCGCCAGCGCGAGGTACGCCTCGTCCTGCCGCGCGAAGCGGATATCGACCGGGGCCTGGTCTCGGTCCTTTCGCCGGTCGGCGCCGCGCTGATCGGCCTGCCGGTCGGACCGGTCTTCCGGTGGCAGGACCGGGAAGGCCGCACGCACGGTGTGCGGGTTCTGGCCATCGCCTGACCGCGCAGCCCCGCGCTACCGCCGCACCAGCACCCCGCCCAGTTCCGGCTTGCCGTTCAGGGACGGGTGGGGCCAGGCGGTGAAGGCGTCGTCGGCCGGCCAGGTCCAGCGTTCGGCCGGGAACAGCGCATGCATCGCCTCGAGTGAACAGCCATAGGGCGGTCCGCCGCGCTCGGCCTTCTGCATGAAGAGGGCGAGCAGGCGGCCGCCGGGCTTCAACCAGGCGTGGACCGCACGCTCATAGTCCGCGCGCAGGCGGGGCGGGATGGCGCACAGGAAGGTCTGCTCATAGACCAGATCGGCCGGTTCCCCGGGGCGCCATTGCGTCAGGTCGGCCTCGACCAGGCCGGCGTCCAGCCCGGCCGCGTCCAGCCGGTCGCGCTGCCAGGCGAGGGCGGTCGGGGCGACATCGCCGGCGGTGACGTGCAGGCCCGCCCGGGCAAAGGCCACGACTTCCGGCGCCCGGCCGCAACCCGGCACGATCACGCCGAGCCCCGGCGCCAGCACGCCTTCGGCCAGCCAGTGCGCGGCGGCCGGATGCAGCTGGCGGCGTTCCCACGGCGTATCGTCATCGCGGAAGCGCGTCTCCCAGTCGAAGGGCGTGCGGTCTTCGGATATCCCGGTCATGCCGCGATATAGAACCGCCGCAGCCCGCCCGGCAATGGCCGCTTGCCTAGCCGCGCCGCCCCGTGCCAAGAGATCGCCACCAGACGTGCGGATGTGGCGGAACTGGTAGACGCGCTGGATTTAGGTTCCAGTGCCGCAAGGCGTGGAGGTTCGAGTCCTCTCATCCGCACCATTCGGAGCCGGTCTGCCGGAGGCAGAAAAATCGATCCAGTGAATCGATTTTAGGCGGAGAATGCCCCGGCAGGGGCCTTCGCCCTGCGGGCTTCGGGTGGCAAGCCACCCGCAGCGCCTACCCGGGGCGAAGCGGTGCCCCGCCGAAGCCTTGGCGAAGGAGGGCTGTCCGCCCCACCCGCCCGATCCTCCAGCCCCCGCATGCGAACAGGCTGCATTCGCCTCATCTGCACCCGTCAACCGCTGCCCGGCGTTGCACAGCGCGAATCCCCGTGACATAACGCGCGCTCGATTTTGCACGCGCATGTCTGCGCACCCTTACCCAGAACACCAAGGCCAACCCATGAACGTCACCGAGAAATCTTCCGAAGGCTTGAGCCGCACTTTCGAGATCGTCTTCCCGGCCGACGATCTGCAAGCTCGCCTCGCAGCGAAGATCGAAGAGATCCGTCCGGAAGTCCGCCTGAAGGGCTTCCGCCCGGGCAAGGTTCCCACGAGCCACATCCGCAAGATGTTCGGCGAGTCGATCATGGGCGATCTGCTGAACGAGCTGGTCCCGCAGACCACGCAGAAGACGCTCGACGAGAAGAATATCCGCCCGGCCACCCAGCCGGACATCAAGGTCACCAGCGAGGCGCAGGACGTGCTCGCCGGCAAGGCCGATTTCTCCTTCGAGATCTCGCTGGAAGTGATGCCGGAATTCGAACCGGCCGATCCGTCCAAGCTGAAGGTCGCGCGCCCGGTCGCCGAGGTCGATGAGGCCGAGGTCGACGAGGCGCTGCAGAAGCTGGCCGAGGAAAACCGCGAATTCTCCGCCAAGAAGGGCGGCAAGAACGCCAAGGCGGAAGAGGGCGATGTCGTCGTTATCGATTTCGTCGGCAAGCTGGATGGCGAACCCTTCGAGGGCGGTGCCGCCGAGGACGCCCGCGTGGCCATCGGCGACGGTGCCTTCATCCCGGGCTTCGAGGAACAGCTGGTCGGTGCCAAGCCGGGCGAAGAGCGCGTTCTGAAAGTGACCTTCCCGGCGCACTACCAGGCCGCCCATCTGGCCGGCAAGGACGCCGAATTCGACGTCACCGTGAAGTCGGTCGAAGCGCCGGGTGAAGCCAAGGTCGATGACGAACTGGCCAGGCGCCTGGGTCTCGACGGTCTGGACGGCCTGAAGGACGCGCTGAAGAAGCGCTTCGCCCAGGAGCACGCCCAGCAATCGCGCATGAAGGTGAAGCGGGTCCTGCTCGACCAGCTCGATGCCGCGCACAGCTTCGACCTGCCGCCGCAGATGGTGGATGCCGAGTTCGACAATATCTGGCGCGAAGTCCAGCACGCCATCGAGCACGACCATCTCGAGGAAGAAGACAAGGGCAAGTCGGAAGACGAGCTGAAGGCCGAGTATCGCGGCATTGCCGAGCGCCGTGTGCGCCTGGGCCTGGTGCTCGCCGAGATCGGCCGCCGCAACAATGTCGACGTGACCCAGGAAGAGCTTTCCCGCGCCATCAACCAGGAAGCCGTGCGCTATCCGGGCCAGGAGCGCCAGGTTGTCGAGTTCTACCAGAAGAACCCGCAGGCCATCGCCCAGCTGCGCGCGCCGATCTACGAGGAAAAGGTCGTCGACTACATCCTCGAACTCGCCGAGGTGACCGAGGTGACCGTGTCCAAGGACGCGCTCTACGCCGAGGAAGACGAAGCGCCGGCTCCGGCCGGGAAGAAGGCTGCGCCGAAGAAGAAGGCCGCTGCCAAGAAGGACGACGACAAGCCGGCCGCGAAGAAGAAGGCTCCGGCCAAGAAGGCGGCGGCGAAGGACGGCGACAAGGCCGAGGCCAAGAAAGCCGCTCCGAAGAAAAAGGCTGCGGCCAAGAAGGACGCCTGATCGGCAGGCTCTTTCGCAATCGATCAGCGCCGGCGTCGCAGGACGCCGGCGCTTTTCGTTTCCGGGTGCAATTTTGTGTGCCGTTGCGGGAATTCGCACAGGCGTGTGCAGCGTCCGCCTTGCACGCTGGAGCGAGCGCCGCAATATTTGACCAATCCCGTCTGACGAGAATCGGCGCCGACCGGCTGCCGGAACCCCAAGGAGCGCGACATGCATGATCCCCAGGACAGGACGATGAATCTGGTTCCGATCGTCGTCGAGCAGACCAGCCGGGGCGAACGCTCCTTCGACATCTATTCGCGGCTTCTCAAGGAGCGCATCATCTTCGTCACCGGTCCGATCGAGGACCATATGGCGAGCCTGATCGTCGCCCAGCTGCTTTTCCTTGAATCGGAAAATCCGAAGAAGGAAATCTCGATGTACATCAATTCGCCCGGCGGCGTGGTCTCGGCCGGCCTGGCGATTTACGACACGATGCAGCACATCCGCTGCCCGGTCTCGACCATGTGTATCGGCATGGCTGCCTCGATGGGCTCGCTGCTGCTGACGGCAGGCGAGGACAAGAAGCGCTACGCCACGCCGAATGCGCGGATCATGGTGCACCAGCCCTCCGGCGGTTTCCGCGGCCAGGCCTCGGACATCGAGCGGCATGCGGCGGACATCCAGAAGATCAAGCGCCGGCTGAACGAGATCTATGTGCACCACACCGGCCGCACCTATGACGAGATTGAACAGGCCCTCGACCGCGACAACTTCATGTCTGCAGACGAGGCCAGGGAATTCGGCCTCATTGACGAGGTCTTTACGCGTCGCAGCGAGGATGAAGGCGAAGGCAAGTCCGGCTAGGGCATGATGGCCGGGCGCGGTTGGAGCTTGATCCATGCCGCGCCCATGTGATCGAATGCACAGTGACGGAAACCTTTCGCTAAAGTTCGGCCCTGATTTTGCTCAGGACTGGATGCGAGGCGGGACAAATGCCGGTATGGTGTCGTAACGATACCACTCAAGTGCCGGGACCTGCGGGTTGAATTGGAGCGGTCATGAGTAAGACGACGGGCGGAGACGGCGAGTCGAAGAACACCCTCTACTGTTCTTTCTGCGGAAAGAGCCAGCATGAGGTGCGCAAGCTGATTGCCGGGCCCACCGTGTTCATCTGCGATGAATGCGTCGAGCTCTGCATGGACATCATCCGCGAGGAGAACAAGTCCTCGCTGGTGAAGTCCAAGGAAGGCGTGCCCACGCCGCAGGAAATCTTCAACGTCCTGAACGATTACGTGATCGGGCAGGCGCACGCCAAGCGCGTGCTCGCGGTGGCCGTGCACAATCACTACAAGCGCCTGAACCACGCCTCGTCCAATTCCGACGTGGAGCTGGCCAAGTCGAACATCCTGCTGATCGGTCCGACCGGTTGCGGCAAGACGCTGCTGGCCCAGACGCTGGCGCGCATCCTCGATGTGCCCTTCACCATGGCCGATGCGACGACGCTGACCGAAGCCGGCTATGTCGGCGAAGACGTCGAGAACATCGTGCTGAAACTGCTGCAGTCGGCCGACTACAATGTCGAGCGGGCCCAGCGCGGCATCGTCTATATCGACGAGATCGACAAGATTTCCCGCAAGTCCGACAACCCGTCCATCACGCGCGACGTATCGGGCGAGGGCGTGCAGCAGGCGCTGCTGAAGATCATGGAAGGCACGGTCGCCTCCGTGCCGCCGCAGGGCGGCCGCAAGCATCCCCAGCAGGAATTCCTGCAGGTGGACACGACCAATATCCTCTTCGTCGTCGGCGGCGCCTTTGCCGGTCTCGACAAGGTGATCTCCCAGCGCGGCAAGGGCTCGGCCATCGGCTTCGGCGCCGATGTGCGTGAAAGCGACGACCGCCGCACGGGCGATATCCTGCGCGAGGTGGAGCCGGACGATCTGCTGCGTTTCGGCCTGATCCCGGAATTCGTCGGCCGTCTGCCGGTCATCGCGACCCTGGAAGACCTGGACGAGGACGCCCTGGTGCAGATTCTGACCGAGCCGAAGAATGCGCTCGTGAAGCAGTATCAGCGCCTGTTCGAGATGGAAGGCGTCGGCCTGACCTTCACCGAGGATGCACTCAAGGCGGTGGCGCACAAGGCGATCGCGCGCAAGACCGGGGCTCGCGGCCTGCGCTCCATCATGGAAGGTATCCTGCTGGAAACGATGTTCGACCTGCCGGGTCTGGAAGGCGTGGAAGAGATTGTCGTCAACGCGGAAGTCGTCGAGGGCAATGCCAAACCGCTCTTCATCTATGCCGAGCGCAAGGACGACAAGCGGACGGGTGCTTGAGGGCGCTTGAATTCGGCGATCTCGATCGCCACTTCATGATCCAGGTGGGACGCGTCGGGCAAGACCGAAAGCGCTTGCCGGCCGTCCCGTATCGATAGAAAGATCCAACGAGATCTGCACGCGCCCCTGTGCCGGGCGCGCATGGAGTAAGCATGTCCAATACGAAGACACTTCCGCTTCTGCCGCTGCGCGACATTGTGGTTTTCCCCCACATGATCGTTCCCCTCTTCGTGGGGCGCGAGAAGTCGGTGAAGGCGCTGGAAGAGGTGATGAAGGCGGACAAGCAGATCCTGCTTGCCACCCAGCGCAATGCCGCGGACGACGAACCGTCGCCGGATGCGATCCACCGCACCGGTGTGGTCGCCTCCGTCCTGCAGCTGCTGAAACTGCCCGACGGCACGGTTAAGGTGCTGGTGGAGGGCGGCGTCCGCGTCGAGATCACCGGCTATACGCCGCGTGACGAATACTACGAAGCGGTCTGCGAACCCTTGGCCGAGGATTCCGGCGACGAGTCCGAGCTGGAAGCGCTGATGCGCACCGTCGCGGCCAAGTTCGAAGACTATGTGAAGCTGAACAAGAAGGTGCCGCCGGAAGCGCTGGCTTCGCTGTCGCAGATCCAGGAGCCGGGCAAGCTGGCCGACTCCATCTCGGCCCATCTGGCCGTGAAGATCGACGAGAAGCAGTCGCTGCTGGAAGAACCCGATGTGGCCAACCGGCTGGAGCGCGTGCTCGGCCTGATGGAAGGCGAGATCGGCGTGCTGCAGGTCGAGAAGAAAATCCGTTCGCGCGTGAAGCGCCAGATGGAGAAGACCCAGCGCGAATACTATCTCAACGAGCAGATGAAGGCGATCCAGCGCGAGCTGGGCGAGGGCGATGACGGCCGCGAGGAACTCGCCGAGCTGGAACAGCGTCTTACCGAGGCCAAACTGCCCAAGGAAGCGCGCGCCAAGGCCGACGCCGAATTCAAGAAACTGCGCCAGATGAGCCCGATGTCCGCCGAGGCCACTGTCGTGCGCAATTATCTCGACTGGATCCTGGCGCTGCCCTGGAACAAGCGCAAACGCCTGAAGAACGACCTGGAACGCGCCGAGGGCGTGCTCGAGGACGATCACTACGGGCTGGAGAAGGTCAAGGAACGCATTCTCGAGCATCTCGCCGTGCAGTCGCGCACCCGCAAGCTGCGCGGTCCGATCCTGTGCCTGGTCGGCCCGCCCGGCGTCGGCAAGACCTCGCTGGGCCGTTCGATCGCCAAGGCAACGGGCCGTGACTTCGTGCGCATGTCGCTGGGCGGCGTGCGGGACGAGGCCGAGATCCGCGGCCATCGGCGCACCTATATCGGCTCCATGCCGGGCCGCATCATCCAGTCGATGAAGAAGGTGAAGTCCGCCAATCCGCTCTTCCTTCTGGACGAGATCGACAAGCTGGGCGCCGATTATCGCGGCGATCCGGCCTCGGCCCTGCTGGAAGTGCTCGATCCGGAACAGAACGCGACCTTCAACGACCACTATCTGGAAGTCGATTACGACCTGTCCGACATCATGTTCGTGACCACCGCGAACACGCTCAACCTGCCGCAGCCGCTTCTCGACCGGATGGAGATCATCCGCATCGCCGGCTACACAGAGGACGAGAAGGTCGAGATCGCCAAGCGTCACCTCCTGCCCAAGCAGATGTCCAATCACGCCCTGCGCGACCAGGACTTCACGCTGGAAGAGGCGGCCCTGCGCGACCTGATCCGCTACTATACCCGCGAGGCGGGCGTGCGGAATCTCGAGCGCGAGATCGCCAACCTGGCCCGCAAGGCGGTGCGCCAGATCCAGAGCGGCAAGGCCGAAAGCGTCACCGTGACGCCGGACAATCTGGGCGATTTCGCCGGTGTGCGGAAATTCCGCTTCGGCGAGACCGACAAGGAAGACCAGGTCGGTGTCGTCACCGGGCTGGCCTGGACCGAAGTCGGCGGCGACCTCCTGACCATCGAGGCCGTGCGCATGCCGGGCCGTGGCAAGTTCACCGTGACGGGCAATCTGCGCGATGTGATGAAGGAGTCGATCTCGGCGGCGAATTCCTTCGTGCAGTCGCGGGCGCCCTCGCTCGGCATCAAGCCGACCGTGTTCCGCTCGTCCGACATCCACGTCCACGTGCCCGAGGGTGCCACCCCGAAGGACGGTCCTTCGGCCGGTATCGGCATGATGACGGGCATCGTCTCGGTGCTGACCGGTATTCCGGTACGCAAGGATATCGCCATGACCGGCGAGATCACCCTGCGCGGCCGGGTCCTGCCGATCGGCGGTCTGAAGGAGAAACTCCTCGCGGCGCTGCGCGGCGGTGTGAAGACGGTGCTCATCCCCACGGACAATGAAAAGGATCTCGCCGAGATCCCGGACAATGTGAAACAGGGGCTGGAGATCATCCCGGTGGAAACCGCCGACGAGGTCCTCAAGCTGGCGCTCACCGAGCCGGTTCAGCCGGTCGAATGGACCGAGGCCGACGAAGCCGCCCTGGCGGCGATGGCGTCGCAGACCGGCGCGGAAACCGGCGAGACACCCATGGCGCACTAATGCTGCCCCTATCGGGCACTCATGGTGTCGCTACGTGACAGGAAAAGGGCGGCTTTGGCCGCCCTTTTTCGTGGCCGCCGCCAGATTTTTGCACGCGCACGACGCAGATGCGGAAATTGAGCATTGACCTTGCGCAAAACCCCCGCCACTCTCGTTTCATGACTTTCGCGACGTTCTATTTCTTCGGCTACTTTACCAACGCAACCCGTGAGGGGGCGGTGGCCGGCTGACGTGTGTGAAAGCACCGGATTTGCAGGGCCTCCCCCTCGGGGAGGCCCTTTTTTTTGCGTGAAAAGGAAGGTGAGACCGTGACGACGACAAAGAGCCGGGACGATATCCGGGCGGAGATTTCCCAGATCGACGGGCAGTTGATCGATACCATTGCGCGACGCCAGGAACTGGTCGACGAGATACAGGCTGCCAAGGCCGCCAGCGGTCAGCCGGTGCGCGACCGCGAACGCGAGCAGGCCGTCCTGCGCGACGCGCTCGCACGCGCAAAGGCGCTCGGCTTGCCGCCCGAACTGGTCGAGAGCCTGTTCCAGGCCCTGTTCGAGGTGTCGATCCGCCGCCAGCGCCAGCGCTTCGATTCCATGCGCAACGAGGATCTCAACGAAGCCACCGTCGCCTATCTCGGCGGGCCGGGCAGTTACAGCCATATCGCGGCCCAGAAGGTCTTCGAGCGCCGCAACGCCACCGTCGTGCCGTCACCCAAGCGCGACTTCGTCTCGATCTTCCGCTCGGTCGAGAATGCCGAGGTCGATTACGGCGTGGTGCCGATCGAGAACACCACGACGGGCTCGATCAACGAAGTCTATGATATCCTGATCAATTCACGCACCCAGATCATCGGCGAATTCCTGCTGCGCGTCGATCACTGCCTGGTCGGCAAGGCCAGCGGGCAGGGGCGGATCAGCCGGGTCTTCGGCCATCCGCAGGCACTGGCCCAGTGCCGCCGCTATATCGCCTCCCACCCGGAGCTGGAGACGCACATGGCGGCCTCGACCACGCGGGCGCTGGAGCGCCTGCTGGAGGATGACGACACGGCGGCAGCCGTGGCCGGCGAGGACGCGGCACGCCTGTTCGGCATGGATATCCTGGCCCGTGGCATCGGTGATCACGAGCAGAATATCACCCGTTTCATCGTGATTGCCCGCAAGGCCAAGCTGCCGACCCGCGAAGTGGAGTGCAAGACGTCGATGATGTTCACCACGCGCGACACGCCGGGCTGTCTGGTCGACGCACTGACCGGTTTCCGCGACCAGGGCGTGAACATCGTCAAGCTGGAAAGCCGTCCGATTGCCGGCAATCCCTGGGAGGAGATGTTCATCATGGATGTGGAGGGCCATGTCGAGGACGAGCGGGTCCGCCAGGCCATGAGCGTCATTGAAGAGCATACCCGCGAGATCAAGCTGCTCGGCTGCTATGCCGCCGATGCGATCGACCGGGTTACCGTTGCCGAATAGCGACACGGGCCATGAATGCCGCTGCTGCACATCCGGCAGCAGCGGCAAAACCGGTTGAATTTTGCTACCAGGCCGAATTCAATGGTCTGTAGACGAATGACCTCCATCATGGACCGGATGATGTCGGCCTGTGCCAAGCTTACGCACGGCATGGCCGGCTGACGGTTCGAGCGGGAAGTGCGTATGGATACACAACAGGCGACACCGACCCGGCCGCGTCCCCGGGGGCGGCCCGGCCTGACGCCGGAAGTCCGGGAACAGGCGCTGCTGACGGCGGGAGAGCTGCTCGCCGAGCAGGGGCTGAAGGGCATGCAGGCGCGCACGATTGCGGCGCGGGCAGGCCTGTCCGTCGGATCGATCTACAAGCTGTTCGGCGATATCGACGACCTGATCCGCGAGCTCAACCTGCGCACCTATCGCGATATCGAGATCCATCACAGCTCGGCATTGGAGGCGTCCGGACTGCCGCCGGAAGCGGTATTCGAGCGCGCCCTCGTGCTGGCGCGCGCCTATATCGAGTTTGTCGTGACCCAGAATGCGCGCTGGATGGCGCTCCTGTCCTTCAATCGCCGCCAGTCCGGCGCTGCACCGAAAGCCTATACCGAGACCGAGGACGCCCTGTTCGGGATCGTGGAAGGTGTGCTGGAGGCGGGCAGGGGGTTCGAGGACCCGGACTTTCGCCGGCGTGCTGCGCGAACGCTGTGGGCGTCGGTGCACGGCATTGTCACCATGACGCTGCCCAATGCGGCGCTGGAGGATCCGGTTGCCGAAGCCCTGGAACAGGCCTCGATGATGATCGGCGCGCTGATCCGCGATGCTGCGGCGCAGAAGTAGCGCACGCTTGCCTCGAAGGGCCGCGGCAGACTAAAAGCGCGGCTCATCTTGGATCGGGCGGTTAGCTCAGCTGGGAGAGCGACTGGTTTACACCCAGTAGGTCGGGGGTTCGAACCCCTCACCGCCCACCACTCTTTCGCTTGTGGACACAAGCGAGGACACTCATCCTTCCGTCGCAGAGCAAATCCGGGCATATGTCAGAGACCTGCCAGGTCATCCGGATTAGCATCAATGCGCTCGATATTGCCGTCTCTGTTCCTGTCCGCTGCCGTGCTGGGTCTGACACCTTCGTCAGAGGTGCAGGCCACTGTGCTCGCCGACTGCCGCGCCTGCGAGACCTCGGCGCGCTTCTACGAGCAGCGCGAGGGCAGCTTTGCCTGGACGGGGCCGGCCAATGCCGCGCTTTTCGAAGATCTGCGGGCCGCAGTCGCCGGCGCTGCGGCGCACGGTCTCGACCCGGCCGACTATCATGCCGCCGCATTGGCCCAGATCGACCCGTCCGAACCGGACCGCTATGGCGACGAGCTTGCGACAGACGCCTATCTGACACTCGCCGCACACTTGCTCGCCGGCCGTCTCGACCCGGTCTCGATCGAGCCGGACTGGACGGCGGCACGCCGGGGACGGGACCTGGCCGCCTATCTCCAGGGCGCGCTGGCCAATGGCGCGATCGGGGAGAGCCTGGAGGCGCTTTCGCCGGCCCAGCCGGGATACGCCGCATTGCAGGCAGCGCTGCAGCGCTATCGCGGTCTTGCGGAGGCAGGACCTTGGCCGCAGGTCTCCGAGGGCGGCGTGCTGCGGCCGGGTGATCGCGGGCCGCGGATTGCCGAGGTGCGGGCGCGTCTGGAAGCCACGGGTGACGTCCTTCCGGTCGAGGAGGGCGGCGATCCGGAAGTCTATGACAACGCACTTCGCGCGGCCGTCGAAACCTTCCAGCGCCGGGCCAGCCTGGATCCTGACGGGGTGATCGGTCCGCGCACCCTGATCCAGCTCAATACTCGCGCCGCGGAGCGCGTGGCGCAGATCAAGGCCAATCTGGAGCGCTGGCGCTGGCTGCCAGAGGATATGGGACGCCGGCATATCCGCGTGAACATCGCCGATTTCAGTCTTGAAGCGCGCCAGGATGGTGTTGTCGAGCGGCGCCACGACGTGATTGTGGGCCGTCTCTATCGGCGGACACCCGTCTTCTCGGGCAATATGACCTATATGGTCCTCAATCCCTGGTGGGAGACGCCGCCCAGCCTGGCTGTGCGGGACAAGCTGCCGGCCTTCCGCTCGGATCCGGGCGCGGTCCAGCGGCTCGGCTTCCAGGTGATCGACCGCGACGGGACGCTGGTCGATCCGGAGACCATAGACTGGGCCAATGTGCCGGCGCGGAATTTCCCCTACCGGCTGCGCCAGGCGCCGGGTCCGCAGAACGCACTCGGCGAAGTGAAGTTCATGTTCCCCAATCCGCACAATGTCTATTTGCACGACACGCCGACCCGCGGTCTGTTTGCCCAGACCCGGCGCGATTTCTCGTCGGGCTGTGTGCGTGTGCGCGATCCGCTGGCGCTGGCCGAATGGGTGACGGCTGAGACGCCGGGATGGGAGGCTGCGCGCGTACAGGCTGTTGCTGCGGGCGATGCAGAGACCCGTGTCCAGCTCGCGCGCGGGGTGCCGGTTCATATTCTCTACTGGACCGTCATACCCGATGACACCACTGGCGTGCGGTTCGTGGACGATTTATATGATCGCGATCAGAATCTCATCGCGGCGCTGGGCTTGGCCCCGCCGCCACTGGAGTCGCGTGATTGAGCGCACTTGCCTGGGGTCCCGCACTGGCCGGGATCCTTTTGACGACCGACCCCCGCGCGGCGGTCGTCGCCCCCGTGGTGCCCGAGCGCCACGATGCGGGCCTGCTGCTTCCGGCTCCGGCTTTCGATCCGGGGCGTGTGCCCTTCTCCGTCAGTACGGCAGACGGGCTCGTCTTCGATTTTTCCGTTTTCGCCCTGTTTCTCGAACCCGGTGAGCGTCTCGGCCTGATCGCCGACACTGTCCTGGAATGGCGCGAGGATGCGGCCGCAGCGTTATCCGGTCTGGACTATCAGTGGACCGCTCCCTCTGCGCCCGGTGTCTATCCGCTCAGTCTTGTCGATGAGGCAGGCCATGAAATGACCGTCAACCGGGTCGTCATGCGGACCCGCGGGGTCGCGGAGGCCGACGGAATCAATGGCTTCATTCTCGGAGCGTATCCGTCAGAACCTTATCGCGGCGAGGCCAGCTATCGGGCGCCGCAGGCCTTCATCGAGATCTTGCCGGGGATGGAGGATGTTGCCCTGTCGCCGCATTTCCGGCTTGGCCAGTTTCTGTGCAAGCAGGAAGGTGACGAGACGGCACCACGCTATCTCGTTCTGTCCGAGCGGCTGATCGTGAAGCTGGAGGTCATTCTCGAAGCGGCCAATGCACGCGGTTGGCGGACGGACGGTTTCACGGTGATGAGTGGCTATCGCACGCCGGCCTACAATGCGTCTCTGGGCAATGGCGAGAACTCCCGCCACATCTATGGTGGTGCGGCCGACATCTTCATCGACACAGATGGCGACGGCGTCATGGACGATCTTAACCGTGATGGCGTGCTCGACCGTCAGGATGCGGCATTGCTCTATGATCTGGTGGAGAGCCTGTCCGAGGAGGCTGGCGAAGCCTGGCTGGCCGGCGGCCTTGGCGAGTACGGACCGAATGCCTGGCACGGCGCCTTCGTTCATGTGGACGAGCGAGGCTGGCGGGCCCGTTGGGGGCGCTGAAAAAGAACTCTAAAATATTGATTTATTTGATATGCGGAGTCCCATTTCCATCGTCGTGGATAGTGGTGCGACGCGGCGTGGCGGGGCGGGCATAGCAAGGTCTCCAATCGAATGGAGGCAAGCGTGATGAATTTCACCCGATGGGCCGGACCTGTGGCGGGTGCGGGTTTTGCGGGACTGACGGTCGCCCTCGGCCTGACCCTTCCCGGCTATGACGAAGCCAGCCAGTATCTGTCCGAACTGGGTGCGCGCGGCGCACCCCGGGCGGTCTGGATGAATTATGCCGGGATTGTGCCATTCGGCCTGCTCATGGCGCTGCATGCCGCGGGCTGGCTGCGCCGGACGCACCGTTGGACCGGGATTGCCGGAGCGGCGATGCTGCTCCTTGCTGGCGCCGGTTTTGCGCTCGCCGGCGTTCAGCCATGCGATGCCGGGTGCAGTTTCCGCGATATGTCTCGCTCGGCCGTCATTCACAACCTGGCGGCCTTCGGTGCTTTTGTCACCGCCCAGCTCGCCGTGACCGCCAGCCTGGTAGATACTCTGCGCCGAGGCGGCCGGCTGCGGCTGGTGCTGGACGCTTCTTGTGCGGTCGTCATGGCGGCCGGATTTGGCGCTATGCTGCTGGCCGGACCGGAGGCAGAGATGGTCGGTGCGCTGCAACGCGTCTTCGTCTATGGATTGTGCGCCTGGCTGGTCGTTTCCGGAATGGACAGGGCGGCTTGGGTGGAGCCGGACGGAGCACGCGATGTCATTCGTTCTGGGGGCTGACTTCGCGGTCGCTGTGCTCCTCTTCCTGCTGATCTTGCAGCGAAAAGAGGGGCCAGCGGCGGATCGCTGGCTGCTGGTGGTTCTGGGGTGCGTGGCACTGATCGCACTGGTTCAGGACCTCGGCGCGAGGGGCGTCGTGCCGGGATGGGCCGAACCGCTGGCGCTGTTTGCCGGGGGATCGGGGTTTCTCATTCCGCCAGCGGCACTTTATCTCTATGTCCGCGAGGTCGCCGGCACCTACCGCCAAACCGATCTGTTCTGTTTCCTGCCAGCGCTCATTCACCTTGCCTGGCTCCAGTTCGAAACCCTGGCCGGAAGAGAGGTGTATTTCGTTTCCGGTTTCGTAGGCGTCGATGCCTCCGCATATGGGGCAGCCTGGTGGCTCGCCGCGGCGAGCATTCTGATCACCCTGATTTTCCCTGTTTTGGGATTGCGCGAGATTGCACGCCTGCGGACGCGTTTGCGGCAAGGCCTGGCCCGCCTCGAAGGACGCGAGCTTCGCTGGGCGCAATACGTGTTGTGGAGCTTCATCGGCGGCGGGGCAGGAGGTGCCCTTCTGGTGAGCCTGGCGCTGGGCCTGACCGGACTGGACACGCATGCCGCCTTTGCAGGTGTCATGGTGCTGGCGGGCCTTGTTGCCGCGACAATCGGGATTTGCGGTCTTCGCCAGGCCCCCGTTCCAGTCGCCGACTGGCCCGTGGACGCGCCAGGTGAGACTGTGACGGGCAGCGAGGCTGACATGGCCGTGCTGCACACGGTCATGCGCTCGGAATGCCTGCACCTGAACGATGACTTGAGGGTGGGCGATCTTGCGGCGTCCGTCGGCTGGCCGGTCGCCCGGGTGAGCCGTGTCCTGCGTGATGGAGGGACGCATTTTTTCGATTTCGTGAACGCCTACCGGGTCGAGGAGGCGCGGCGCCTGTTGTCGGATCCGTTGCTCTATAGGGTGTCGATTCTTGCGATTGCTCACGATGCCGGTTTCGGATCCAAGACCAGTTTCAACCGGATTTTCAAAACGATGACGGGCGATACTCCGACGGCCTACCGGCGTCGTCATCGACAGGAACCCGGCTGAAGGCGCGAGGTCTGCAGCCTAGCCCGCCGCCGCCTCAAGCGGGGCCAGCAAGTCGACGAGATCGCTTGCATCGCCGGAGAAGACACGCACATCCGCGCGCGGCGCAAAGCGCTGGATGGTCCGTGCAACCTCGCGGGCCGGGACGGGTTCAGCGTTGAAATCATTGACGATCACGGTGCAGCGGGCGTCCAGGACGCGCAGGGCTGTCAGCGTGTGCGAGATCGCGCCGAGATAGGCGCCTGCCACAAGGATCGGGCGGGCATCGAGGTCGCGGATCAGGTCGAGATTGAGCCCGTCTGCCGTGAGCGGAGACATCACGCCGCCGGCGCCTTCCACGACCGTCGGCATGCCGGGATCGATCTGGTCGAGGCACCAGTGCAGCACCGCGTCGATCGCGAGTTCGCGGTTTTCCTGCCGGGCGGCCATGTCGGGCGAGAGCGGGGCCTTGAAGCGCCAGGGTGATACGGACTGCACACCTTCGCCCGTCAATTCGGCCCCATTGGCGCGCATCAGGCGTATCGTATCTGTGGCATTGAGTTGCGCCGGATCGAAGCCGGAGATCACCGGTTTGAGCACGCGCGCCTTTCCGCCGGCCCGGCGATGGGCCTCCAGCATTGCGCAGAGGATTTGGGTCTTGCCGACGTCGGTGCCGGTCCCCGTCACGAAAATGGGGCGCATTACTCGGCGGCCTCCGTCTGTTGCAGGATGGATTTCAGCGCGGCGGCGAGCCGGTCGATATCGGCGGTCTCGTGTGCGGCGGAGAAGGTGAAGCGCAGGCGCGCCGTTCCCGGCGGCACCGTCGGCGGACGGATCGCGGTCACCAGAAAGCCCTCAGCCTCCAGGGCGGCCGAGGCGGCGAGGGCGGCGGTCTCGCTGCCCAGGATGACCGGCACGACCGGTGAGACGGGTCTGGAAAGGCCCAGCTTGCCGGCAAAGCGCTGTGCCAGTTCGAGCGGGCGTTCGCATAGCGCGGGATCGGCGGCGATGAGATCGAGCGCGGCAAGCGCGGCCGCGGCGCTGGCCGGGGGCAGGGCGGTGGTGAAGACCAGTGGCCGGGCGCGCGAGCGCAGAAGCTCGCACACACGTTCCGACGCACACAGATAGCCGCCATAGCTTCCCATCGCCTTGGACAGCGTGCCCATCTGCAAAGGTGCAGCGGCGGGCGGCGCGAAGGCATGGGCCGAACCGCGTCCGCCGCCGACCACGCCGATCCCGTGCGCATCGTCGACCAGCGTCCAGGCGTCGAATTCCTCGCCCAGGGCCAGAATATCCGGCAGGGGGGCGAAATCGCCGTCCATGGAGAACACGCCGTCGGTGAGGATCATGGCGTGGCGGGCCTCGCCGCGATGTTCGGCCAGCAGGCTGCGCAGCTGGTCCATGTCATTATGGCGGAAGACTTCGACACGGGCCCGTGACAGGCGCGCACCGGCGTGCAGACAGGCATGGGCGAGACTGTCGATCACGACGAGATCGTCAGGTCCCGCCAGCGCCGGGGTGATGGCCAGATTGGCCAGATAGCCCGAACCGAAGACGATGCAGTCCTCTGTGCCCTTGAAGGCTGCCAGGCGCCGTTCCAGCTGGAAGAGGAGCGGGTGGCCGCCCGTCACCAGGCGGGAGGCCCCGGAGCCGGCGCCCCATTCGGCCGTCGCCGCGCGGGCGGCCTCGATCACCTTGGGGTGATGGGCCAGGCCGAGATAATCGTTCGAGCAGACATTGATCAGCGACCGACCGTCACGCTCGACATGGACCGCGTCGCGGTGGCGCGTTTCCACGGTCCGGCGGCGGAGGGATTTGCGGTCCAGCGCGGAGAGCTTGTCGGCGGCAAAGCGCTCGAGTGAGGCGGCTGCGGAAGTCATATCAAGCCTGTCGTTCGGGTGAGAGGCCTGCTAAAGCCCGCCCGTCATGTCCAACACATTGAAAACTGCGTTGCCCGGCGGGTTCAAGCCCGAAGGGCGACATCTCTGGCGGCCCTACACCCAGATGAAGACCGCACAGCCGGCCCTGCCGGTCGTGTCGGCCGAGGGCGTGCGGCTGAAACTCGCCGACGGCCGCAGCCTGATCGACGGTGTCTCTTCCTGGTGGACCACCGTACACGGCTACAGCCACCCGCATATTGTCGGCGCGATTTGCGATCAGGTCGAGCGCCTGTCCCACGTCATGCTGGGCGGGCTGACGCACGCGCCCGCCGAACGGCTGGCTGCGCGTCTGGCGGCTCTGGCGCCGGGCGATCTCGATCATGTCTTCTTCTGCGAGTCGGGCTCGGTCTCGGTCGAGATCGCGATGAAGATGGCGGTGCAATCCTGGATCAATCGCGGCGTCGACGGCCGCACGCGCTTTGTGTGCTTCCGCGGCGGCTATCATGGCGACACGATCGCCACCATGTCGGTGTGCGATCCGGAGGAGGGGATGCACAGCCTGTTCGCGGGCTCCCTGCCGCAGCAGATCGTCGCCGACCTGCCGCAGGACCCCGAAAGCACGGCGCGATTCGAGGCGCTGCTCGACGCGCATGCACACGAGATTGCCGGCGTGGTGACCGAACCGCTGGTACAGGGTGCGGGCGGAATGCGATTCTTTTCGCCAGAGACGCTGCGTACGATCCGCACCGCCTGCGATGCGCGCGGCCTGCCGTTGATCGTCGACGAGATCATGACCGGTTTTGGCCGGCTGGGCACGATGTTCGCCTGTGAGAAAGCGGGAATCGTCCCGGATGTGATGACGGTCTCCAAGGCGCTCACGGGCGGTACGCTGCCCCTGGCAGCGGCAATCGCCTCGCGCGGCATGTTCGAGCACTTCTGGCGCGACGAAGCCTCGGCCGCGCTGATGCACGGGCCGACCTATATGGGCAATCCGGCGGCCTGTGCGGCGGCGAATGCCTCGCTCGACCTGTTCGAGCGCGAACCTCGGCTGCAGCAGGTGGCACAGATCGAGGCCGCCTATGCCGCGCTCCTGCCGCAGGCTCGCGAAATTCCCGGCGTCGTGGATGTGCGCTGGCAGGGCGCGATCGGGGTCATCGAAATGCCCGGACTGCCGGAGCTCGACGCGCTGAAATCGGCCTTTGTCGAGGCAGGCATCTGGGTGCGGCCGTTTGGAAATATCGTCTATCTCATGCCGCCTTACGTGATTTCACAGGGCGATCTGGAGCAGTTGATCCGCACGACCATTGCCGTGACACGCACCTGGGCAGAGCGTCATTTTGCGGCCGGCTGAACATGGTGCTGCATTATGTGCAGATCGCTTGCATTGGCCGCTTGACCGGGCCGCGGTCTGCTCATAAACAACGCACCTCGCTTCGGCGAGCCGCTCAAGCGGGTGTAGCTCAGTTGGTTAGAGCGCCGGCCTGTCACGCCGGAGGTCGCGGGTTCGAGTCCCGTCACTCGCGCCATTTCCCTCGTTTCGAAGGGTGTGGTGCACGGATCGAAAAACGGCCGCTCCTGCCTGGAGCGGCCGTTTTCGTTTGCCAAACCGCCCGAAGCATGAAAAAGAGCGCCTACGTTCTGCGGTGAGTAGTCGGTCCCTTGAGGCTGCATTGCAGACGTTGGCGAGACTTTCCGCCCTTCGAAAGGCCCGGTTCCGGGCCGGGCGCGTATTGATCATTGCCACCCTGGCGCCAGGCCGGCGCCGACAAGACGGCGGCTGATCTACGCAGGCTTCCACACTGAAAACCCGTTCGTTCGTGCGCGCGGCCTTTGGCAGCGCTCCGGACCCATGAAAGATATATTTTGACACAGTTCAATGAACTCGGCCTGGCCGAGCCCATTCTCCGCGCGCTTGAAGATGCCGGCTATAACGAGCCGACCCCGATCCAGCGCGAAGCGATTCCTGCCCTCATCGAAGGGCGCGACGTGCTCGGTATTGCCCAGACGGGCACCGGCAAGACGGCCGCATTCGTGCTGCCCATCCTCCATTCCATCAGTGCCAACAACAAGCGGCCGGCGCCGAAGACCTGCCGGGCGCTGATCCTGTCGCCGACGCGCGAACTGTCGGCACAGATCCTCGAAAACCTGCGCGGCTATGCCCAGCACATGCGTATCTCCTCGACGCTGGTCGTGGGCGGGCTGAAAATCGGTCCGCAGGTGAAGATGCTGGCGCGCGGTGTCGATGTCGTCGTGGCCACGCCCGGCCGCCTGCTCGACCTCGTGCGCTCCGGCGCGCTGAGCCTGTCGCAGGTGCGCACCCTGGTGCTGGACGAGGCCGACCAGATGCTGGATCTCGGCTTTATCCCGGCGATCCGCGATATCGTGTCCCGCCTGCCCCAAGACCGCCAGACGGCCCTGCTGTCGGCGACGATGCCCAAGCCGATCAAGGCGCTGGCGCACGACCTCCTGACCGATCCCAAGCAGATCTCGGTCGCTCCGGCCTCGCGCCCGATCGAGCGGATCGAACAGTCGGTTGTGCTGACGCCGCGCGATTCCAAGCGGGACCTGCTGCTGGAATTGCTGTCGGACCGGTCCGTCGAGCGCTCGATCGTCTTCACCCGCACCAAGCGCGGTGCCGACCGGGTGAACAAGAGCCTCGTCCAGTACGGTCTCAAATCGGCCGCCATCCACGGCGACAAGACCCAGGGTCAGCGCGTGAAGGCGCTGGACGGGTTCAAGTCCGGCCATGTGAAAATCCTCGTCGCCACCGACATTGCCGCACGCGGCATCGATGTCGACGATGTCTCCCATGTCGTGAACTACGAACTGCCGAACATTCCGGAGAGCTATGTTCACCGGATTGGCCGTACGGCCCGTGCCGGCAAGACCGGTATCGCGGTCTCGCTGTGCGATCCGTCCGAGTATGAATATCTGTGCGATATCGAAAAACTCACCGGTGTCGAGATCGAACGGGCGATTGTCGGCGAGGAAGCTGATTTCTTTGCCGAGGCCCGCAATACCAAACCGGTGAAGAAGAAGCGCTCGCGCAGCCGCAATAATCAGGGTCAGGGGCAAGGTCAGGGTCAGCGGGCCCAGGGCCAGAATGCCCAGGATCACAAGCCCCGTGGTCAAAAGCCCCGCGGTCCCAAACCGCAGGGTCAACGCGGCGAGGGTCAACGCGGCGAACGCCAGCAGGCCGAAGGCCAGAGGGCCGATGGCAAGCCGTTCCGCGGTGATCGTGCGGCGCGCGGCGAGCGTCCCGACCAGGCCTCGCGCGGTGAGCGCAAGCCGGGCCGGCCGCAGGAACGTTCCGGTGAGCGTCAGCAGGCGCGGGGCGAGGCCGGCGGCAAGCCGCGGCGTCCGCGCAAGCGCCGCACCGGTAATGCGTCGCAAGCATCGGGTGGAGCCCACGTCCCGGCGTGATCAGGGTGCGCCTCGTTTCCAACTGATGAGGACGCATCATGTCACTTCTGACGAACAAGACTGCCATTATCACAGGTGCCAGCGCAGGGATCGGCCGTTCGGCCGCCCTGCGCTTTGCGCATGAGGGCGCCCGCCTGGTTATCAATGCCCGCGGGCCGGAGGCGCTGGACCGCGTCGCTGGCGAAATCCGTGAGGCCGGTGGCGAAGTGCTGGCCGTTGCCGGCGACGCGGCTGACCCGGCTCTCGCCGAACGCCTGGTCGAGACGGCCACGCAGCATTTCGGCGGGCTGGATATCGCCTTCAACAATGCCGGCGGTCTGGGCGATCTCGCGCCGATCGAACAACAGACCGCGCAGAATTGGCACGCCACCCTGGACGCCAATCTGACGAGCGCTTTCCATGCAGCCCGGTTCCAGCTGCCGGCGCTTTATGCCCGCGGCGGCGGTTCGCTGATCTTCACCGGATCCTTTGTCGGCCATACGGCCGGAATGCCGGGCATGAGTGTCTATTCCGCGGGCAAGGCCGGTCTGGTCGGACTGGTGCAGGCGCTGGCCGCCGAAGCCGGTCCGCGCGGCGTGCGTGTCAACGCATTGCTGCCGGGCGGCACGGATACCGCGATGGCGGCCCAGTTCGCCACGACCGACGAGATCCGGGCCTATGTCGAGGGTATTCACGCGCTCGGACGCATCGCCGATCCTGACGAGATCGCCGGTGCAGCGCTATACCTGGCCAGCGATCTGTCGAGCTTTGTGACCGGCACGGCTCATCTCGTTGATGGCGGCGTTTCGATCACGAAATAATGCCGTCACAGTGCGGGTGTTGGGCTGGAGCAGGATCGTTTTCCGCGGAATCGCCCTTGCTCCGGAATCCTGAGTGGTCGCGTGATCGAACCGGTGAACCGGTCCCCACTTCACCTGATCACGCTCTAGCCGGCCGCCTGTCTTCGTTCGCCGGTTTCAGGCTCGGCACCCGTTCTGCGGTCCTCCGGCAGGAAGGCTTTGAGTATTTCGCTGTCGCGATAGAAGTCTTCCAGCCGGGGCTTGCTGAACAGATAGCCCTGGATGAGGTGGATCCCGGCATCCCGGGCGGCGGTCATTTCGCCGACGGTCTCGATCCCTTCGGCGATGACGGCAATCCCCAGTTCCTCGCACAGCCGCGTGGTCTGCCGCACGATGATCTGGCGTCGGCGGTCGCTGTCGAGGCCGCGGGTCAGATCCATGTCCAGCTTGACGTAGTCGGGCTGCAGGCGGGCGAGTTTGTTGAGACCGGAATATCCGGCCCCGAAATCATCGATCGCCGTGCGCAGGCCGTGGCGGGCATATTCCTCGATGATCTCGTTCAGCATCGTGTGGTCGGTCACATCCTCGTTCTCGGTGAATTCGAAGATGATGCGGTCCAGCGGCATTCCGGTCTTTTTGGCTGTGCGCAGCGTGGTGCAGATGCAATTGGCCGGTTCGTAGACCGCATTCGGCATGAAATTGATGCTGATGGCCGTCGGCATGCCGATCCGGCTCGCAGTCTCGATCGCCTGCACGCGGCAGGTCTGGTCGAAATTATAGCGGTTCTCGTCCGTGATCTGCGCCAGCACGTGGCCGGCGCCTTCACCGTTCTCGCCGCGGACCAGGGCTTCGTGGGCGAAAACCCGGCCTGCGGCGATGTCGACGATGGGCTGGTAGGCCATGCGGATTGCTTGGGGAAAGCGTGCTTTCCCGCGACTGTGGCACAGATTGCAGGCCGACTTTCCAGATGCCATTGCCCGGCTCTCCTGTCTCGAACCGGCAGGAAAGCAGAGCCGTCTTAAAATACGGTATCCCGGCTGTTACCCGGAGGCACCGGCGGGGAGTTCGTAGAAGAACTCCGCCCCGCCGGGACCCAGTGGCAGACCCAGTATGAACCAGACCGCCATCATCAGGATCGACGTCAACAGAATGGCAATCGAGTAGGGCAGCATGGTTGCGATCAGGCTGCCCAGGCCGAATTCCGGCACATAGCGCTGGGCAAAAATGAGGATGAGCGGCAGGTAGGGCATCAGCGGCGTGATGATGTTCGTGGCCTGGTCGCCCATGCGGTAGGCCAGCGTCGAGCCTTCCGGCGAAATCCCCAGCAGCATCAGCATCGGCACGAAGATCGGCGCCAGCAGCGCCCATTTGGCCGAGGCCGATCCCATGAACAGGTTGAGCACGGCGACCAGCAGCACCATGCCGATGATCAGCATCGGTGCCGGCAGGTTCAGCGCCTGGAGCCCCTCAGCGCCCGAGATGGCGATGACGGTGTCGATCTCGGATGCTCCGAACAGCGCGATGAAGTGCGCCATGGCGAAGGCAAGGATGATGTATCCGCCCATATCGGCCATGGATTTCGTGCCGAGCTGGACCAGGTCACGGTCTGACTTCACGGTGCCGACGGCCATGCCGTAAAGCCCGCCGGCGACGAGAAAGACAATCATCAGGATGCCGACGATGGAGCGGAAGAAGGGACCGAGACCGCCGTCAGCGCCGCGCAGGATGCCGTTCGACGGCACCGTCATCACGAGGATGAGGGCGATCATGACGAGGATGGAGATCCCCGCCCAGGCCAGGCCCTTGCGCTCGTTCGGCGACAGGGTTCCGCTGTCTTCGGGTTCGGCGAAGTCGGCGGGGCGCTCCCAGGTGCCCAGGCGTGGCTCGACGATGTAGTTGTTCACGAGCGTGCCGACGACAACCAGCACCGGGGTGAGGGCGATGGTGAAGTAGTAATTTCCCAGATTGTTCAGCGTCCATCCGGTTTCGATTGACCGTGCGGCCGTCTGGGTGATGCCGAAGAGAAGCGGCTCGAGCGAGGTGACAACCAGATTGGCGGAGAAGCCGGCAGAGACGCCGGCGAAGACTGCAGCCAGTCCTGCGACGGGATGCCGGCCGACGGCCGCGAACACGACCGCGCCCAGCGGCACCATGACGATATAGCCGGAGTCGACGGCGAGATTGCCCATCACGCCTGCGAAGACGAGTGTCGGGGTCAGGAGCATGTTGGAGACGCCGGACACCATCCCGCGCATGCCTGCTGCCAGCAGGCCGGTCTTCTCCGCGACACCGGCGCCGATCATGACTACGAGGACCATGCCGAGCGGAGCGAAGCCGGTGAGTACGGCGGGCATGTTGACCAGAAGGTTCTGCAACTGGGCGCCGGTGAGCAGGTTCACGACCTCGATCGTTTCACCGGTGACGGGGTGTTCGACGGACAAGCCCAGCATCGACAGGCCCAGCGATGCCATCATCACCACGCCGATCAGGATGAAGAAGATTGTCACCGGATCGGGCAGGCGATTGCCGGCACGCTCGACGGCGTTGAGTAGTGAATTCCCCAGGCTCATGTCATCTCCCCAGACTTGTTGTCGGGGCAAAATGGACGCGTTCGGGAACAAAGTGCAATGTTTTCCGGGCTCGGCGGGGCAGTCGCGGCGCGGTTTAGCCTTGGGCGGGCAGGTCGCCAGCCTTCAGCGCGGCGAGGGCGGGGCTGGCGAATTGCCGGTAGACCAGGATCGCCGCGACAGCCAGTGTCACCAGGATCTGTGCGGCCGGGCCGCCGATCCAGGCCAGATAGCCGATCGACATGAAAAGTGCGCGCAGGCCGCGATTGAACTGGCGTCCGGCGACGACATTCATCGCGCCGGCCCGGCGGGCGGCGGCCAGGACTTCTTCCGACGCGGCCTCGTCGCGGCCGGTGTCCGGCGTGGCGCCCAGCAGCATGGCGGAATAGTTCACCAGCCGGTAGGCCCAGCCGAACTTGAAGAAGGCATAGGCGTAGATCACCAGCAGGCCCAGCGACATCACCTCCCATTGCAGGCGCGAGGAGGCGTCGAGAAAGGGCACGTCCTGGACGGCACTCATCACCGGATCGAGCGCGGTGATGAGTGTGAAGGCGGCGCCGATGCCCAGAAGGGCCGTCGAGGCGAAGAAGGCGATGCCGTTCTGCAGCCCGGCGATGATCTGGCTGTCCATGATCCGCACCTGGCGGTTGGCCATGCCATCCATCCAGCGGCGCCGGTGCACGTCCATCGCGCGCGACAGCGTGTGTTTCGAGAACGGGCTGTGATCGACCAGCCAGGAAAACCCGCCCGCAATCAGCAGGAAGCCGATAACCCCGTAATAATCCGACATCGTCTGCCCGTTCGTCCGCCTTGGACGATCAGTCTAGGCATATTCGCGCCGCGGGAAAGCCGCAGCGGCCGATGGTGCAGGGGCCGATGATGGGGTGCCGCCCGTCAGGCGTTCGCAACCAGGAAAAGCAGGAGCGCAATCGCGGCTGCGGCGGTGGAGATCGCTAGGACCCAACGCACGCCATGCCCCTTTTCACCCTGGCGAGCCTCTTGGGAGTTCAGAACAGACATTCCGTACCTCTTTCGTGGCTATCGACCCTTGATATAGGGCGCGTGGATGGTTTTTCAGCCCCCGGCTGTCCGGTTCCGTTTTCAGGCCAGGCTGGACTGGCGGGCCGGGGCGGCGCGCCAGGCGAGACTGAGGGCAATCAGCGCGGCGGTTGCGAGGAGGCCGGCATTGACCACCCAGGCCACAGGGTCGGCGTAGTCCGCGCCGTGCCGAAGCACATGCACCAGCGGCAGGGCGGTCAGCAGGATCGCGCTCGCAGCACGCAGGCCCGCGGACAGGGTAACAGGGCCGAAAAGTACGGTGAGGCCCAGGCACAGCCCGGTCGCGATGGCCCAGACGAGCAGCGGATCGGGCCCGGGCCACACGAGCGCAGTCAGGGCGGAGAGCGCATAGGCGACGGGCTGGCTCCACACGGTTGCGGTCCACAGACGCTCCGTGACCGGCGCCGGATGACCCTTGGAGCGGCGGCGGGCGGTCCAGATGGCAACGCCGGTGCTGGTCACCCAGGTCAGCGCAGCGCCCAGAAGAATGTAGGCGATCTTGGAAACCCAGCCGGCAAACCAGCCGAAATGATAGGGGCCGATCGTCTGCAGGATGCGCGTACCCAGCGAGCTTTCGGACACTTGCTCGCTGTGAAACAGGGCGCCGTTGCCGTCATAGATATAGCTGTCGCCGAAAGCGAGCGTGTCGGCATAACCCATTGTGACATGGACGGATTGACCGGTTTCTCCCGGATGGTCCAGGCGCAGCATGCGCAGCTCGGCACCGGGCGCACGGGCCGCGGCATCGGCCAGGATGGCCGCGAGATCGGGGACCGGCGCGGGCGTGATGTCGTCCTCCAGCGCGGGCGGGAAGAAGAGCGCATAGGTCTGTTCCACATCGCCCTTGAAGAAGGCGAGCGCCAACGTGCCGGCGATCAGCGTCGTCAGGCCCAGCAGCGCGCCGGTCAGCGCAATGACGATGTGGAAGGGCAGGGCCCAGATGCCGGCCCGGTTGTGCAGATCGGCCTCCTGCAGCCGTTTCGTGCCGCCCAGCCGGATGTGGAAGGCGTCGCGGAAGATGCGCGGATGCGACAGGAGGCCGGAGATCAGCAGGGAAAGCAGCGCCACCCCGGTCATGCCCACCACGAAGGAGCCGACGGAATGCGGCAGGTGCAGATCGATGTGCAGGCCGAGCATGAAGGCCGACCAGGGCGTCTGTGCCGGGCCGGACCAGGTGCCGTCCGTGTCGGCGAAACCTTCCAGGATCTCACCATCATGCAGCTCGGCGTAAACGCGCGTGCGCGGCGAGTTGATGTCGGGCAGGGAGATGAAGATGTGTTCGACCGCGTCGTGTTCGGCCAGGAGCGTCCGGGCGGTTGCGATTGCCGTTTCCGGGCCGGCGACCTCGACAGGCGCGACCACCGGCGCTTCCCAGCGCTCGAAATCATGCACCAGCACGGCGACCGTTCCGGAGAAGCAGACCAGATAGATCAATGCTGCAAAGGCCAGGCCCAGCGAGGAGTGGCCGGCGAGTACCGCCTGCACCAAGGGAGCAGACATGCGCGGCCAGATCGTCTTTGCCTTGGCCCGTTTTCGTTCAGCCATGTCAGAAGCCTTCGATTGCGATCAGCACAGCGCCCGCGAGGGTCAGCGCGATCATGGTGAGGGCGGGACGCAGGATGCGGTCGTCGGTGAGGGCCCAGGCCATGGCGCCGGCCCACAGGACGGGTACCAGCACGCCGCCCAGCACGATCCGCGTCTGCGGGTCGGCGGGCAGCCAGACAGTCCAGGCGATGCCCAGGGTGAGCGAGACGACACAGCCCAGCGGCGCCGCGACCAGGGTGCGCATGACACCGCGCCAGATCTTCGCGCCGCGCAAGGAGGGCTCCAGCGCACGCGACCGGGCGACCCGGCCATTCGCCTCGCGCCGCTTCACGCCGGTTGCGACGAGCGCAAGCGCGCCCACGGGCATCAGGGCCATGGCGAAGGCGGGACCCCGGGCCGAGCCGAGGGCGATGGCGGCGATCAAGACGAGCGCTGACACGGCTGCCCAGCCCGCCAGGATCAGGACCGGCCTGGCGGCGGAGGGATGCCGCCAGGCCTGCCGGAGCGCAAAGGCTGCGGCGATCCCGGTTGCGACAAGTGCCGCGATGACGAGGGCGTCGGTCACCAGTTCGTCTCGAGCGTGATGCCGACGACCCGCGGCTGGCCGAGGATGGCGTAAGGGACGTTGCTCCGCCGGTACTGGAGATAGTCCTCGTCGAATATGTTGTTGACGAAAAGCGACACCGCCCAGCCGTCCTGCTCATACCCGACCGACCCGTTGACGAGTGTCCGCGCAGCGACTTCGGAGCCGGCCTGGCTGACGCCGGTGAGCGTGTATTGCTCGTCGCGATAGCTGCCGTTGAGATTGGCGAACACACCATTGTCCCAGCGCCAGTTGGCGCCAGCTGCCAGCGTCCAGGCCGGGGCATAGGAGAATTCGGAGCCGGACAGATCGTCGGTGGAGCTGCCATTGACGATGACGAAATCGTCGAACTCGGTCTTCGTGTGCCCAAGGGAGGCATACCAGTCGAAGCCGCGGGAGACACGGTGGGCGACTTCCAGCTCGAACCCGTAGAGATGCGAGCTGCCGGCATTTTCGGTCTGGGTGTCGAAGTCGTTGAGGCCGAGATTGACCCACACCTGCTGGTCGGTCCAGTCGATGTAATAGGCGTTGGCGTTGACCGAGAGATCGCCGTCCAGCCACAGCGAGCGCAGCGAGAGCTCGTAATTCCAAGTGTATTCGGGATCGTAAGGCACGACGGTCGAGCGGGCGATATTGACGGTCGAGCCGCCCGACCGGTAGCCGCGCTGCACGATGGCGCTGGTCGAAAGATCGTCGGTCCAGTTGTAGGTCAGGCCGAGCTTGGGCAGGAAGGCTTCGAAATCGCGCGAGTCCGTCGGCGCCGAAGCCCCGGCCTGGGCGACGAAAAGGTCGACGACCTGGTTCAGACCGCCGATGATCGGGGCGTAGGGGCCATAGGCAAGCGGATCCGGATATGTGCCGGCGAACACTGCGGTCTGGTCGGAGGTGATGGTGTAGGTCTCGCGGTCATAGCGGAAGCCGCCGAGCAGGGTCAGTTTCGGCGTCAGCTCGAACCGGCCGTCGGCGAACAGGGCCGAGGTCTCGATCGAGGACGGGGCCTGCGATCCGTAGGAGACCGCAATTTGCGGCAATGCTGACACATAGAGACTGGCGGCGAAGGCTGCGGTGGCGGCATCGAGGCCGAAGGGCGGGCCCTGCAGCACGCCGACCAGGGGGGTTTCGGGCGTGTCCACGAGCGTGAGGCTGGAGCTCGCATTGTCGACGTCGCGGTCCGACAGGTAGAGGCCGACAAGGCCGGTCAGGCGGTCTCCGGAATAATCGAGACGAAACTCCTGGGTCAGGGTCTCGGTCTCGTTGTCCGTGTCGCCATAGGCTGCGGGCTGTGCGCTGAGATCATTGTCATACTGCAGATAGGTGTCGACCAGGCTCCAGGCGGTCAGGCTGGTCAGCACGATCCGGTCGGTCAGCTCGTAATCGACATTGAGCGTGACCATGTCGGTCGTTGAATCGTTGGAATTCGGCGCGTCGGACGTGTTGATCCGGTTGTCGAAGAAGTCCGGCGTATCCGTTCGGATATAGGTGTAGGGATAGCCCGACTCCTGCTCGTAATGCGTATAGCTGCCCAGGATCGAGAGGCCCGGCACGGCATCTGGCTCGATCAGCAGGCGGGCGCGGGCGTGCAGGTTGGACACGCCGTCGACCGTGCCGCCGCGGGTCGGATTGTCGACGATGCCGTCAAACTCGCGGTTCTCGATGGCGATGCGGAACGCGACCTGGTCCTCGACGATCGGGCCGCCGCCGGCAAAGGAGAGGGTGACATCGTCCTGATCCGTCGCGGAAAGGCGGGCGCGGGCATCCCATTCCCAGGTCGGCGCGCGCGACTGGACGACGATTGCGCCGGCCAGCGAGTTGCGGCCCTGCAGGGTGGATTGCGGACCGCGCAGGATTTCCACCTGCTCGATATCCCACATGTTGAAGGGGCCGGCCGACGTGCCGGTCACGCCGTCCGGCACGGCCACGCCATCGACATAAATGCTGGCCAGACCACCCGTACCACCGCCGGAGACATTATTGCTGCAAATGCCGCGGATGGTGAACTCGGTCGGCCCATAGGTCTCGCCGACATTGGCGGTGCGGTTCACGATGTCGAACAGGGTGCGGATATTCTCGTTCTCGATCCGCTCCGCGGTGGTGACCGCGACGCTGGTGGGGGTGTCCTGCAGCGAGCGTTCGATCTTCTCGCCCAGGATGGTGATGACATCCTCGTTGTTGTCCGCCGCCTCCTGGGCCGTTGCAGGCTGAGCCAGGCCGAAGACCAGGATGCCGGCCGTTCCGGCCAGCAGGAATTGACGATTGAACACGGTGAGCCCCCTCGATGTTGATCGGATGCGGGTCTTGTCACTGTTACTAATGCGAGTCAATCTCATTCTCATCTAGGCGCTGATGCAGGAAGCGGGACAAGAGGGGGGACAGGCGGGCGGGTGATCCCGCTGGCGGGTTGCTGCCGGACAGGCAGATTGCGTCAAATGAACGCACGATCCGTCCGAACCCTCCCGATTCTCCGCCTGATCGACCCGGTCTGGCCGCCACTGCTGCTGGCGGCGTGCTGCCTCGTGCTCGCCTTCGCGGTTTCGCCCTTCTGGTGGCTCGACGGGCTGGCGATACTGGGATGCGGTGTGCTGGTGCTGGATACGGCGGCGCGCTACCGCCAATACCGTGTGCTGCGTATGGCGCTGCGCAAAGCCAATGGCGTGACCGGCCAGGCCCGGCGGCTCTTCCGGCGCGCCCGCGGCACCTGGTGTACCCGCCGGGCGGCCCTGGCGGCGGCGCATGCCGAGGGTTTCGGCCGCGAGGCCCGGGCACTGGTCTGCCGGTGGGGCTACCGCCCCTGGCATATTTTTCCGGACGGGACCTTTACCCGCCGCTCGCCCTTCCTCCGGTTCGCCTTCTGGCGCTCGGTTGTCGGGCTGGAGCGGCGTGGGCAGGGCCATCCCGGCTGATTCCGATATTGCAAATCATTTGCATTTATTGTTCGCTCTGTATCGCGATATTCGCCAGAACTGACAGAGGGCGGCCTTTAGGCCTTGCCCGCAGCGCCGCTGCGCTCTAGCTTCCGCGCCAAATCGGGCAGGGGGTCCCGTTGCCGGTGGTTGATTCGTCCCGAGGCGGATCACACCTTGAAAACAACGGCCTCCCGCACCGCAAAACCGACGCTAGAAGGCGAGGCTTGGCGATGGACGCGCTGCTTCTCGATTACCTGCCCATCCTGATCTTTTTCGGACTGGCCACTGCGATTGGTCTCGGCTTCATGCTGGCCGCTTTCGTGATCGCCCCGTCGAAGCCGGATCCGGAAAAAGTCTCGACCTATGAATGCGGCTTCAACGCCTTCGACGACGCCCGCATGAAATTCGACGTGCGATTCTACCTCGTCGCCATCCTGTTCATCATCTTCGACCTGGAAGTCGCCTTCCTGTTCCCCTGGGCGGTAACGCTCCGGGATCATCTGGGCCCGTTCGAGTTCTGGTCGATGATGGTGTTCCTGGGAGTTCTCACCATCGGCTTCATTTACGAGCTGAAAAAAGGCGCGCTGGATTGGGAGTAGTCCACCATGGCATCTGATCTGACCCCTCATGCCGGCACGGCCGGACGCGCGACCGTTCCCGGCTATGATCCGAAGAAACACGACCCGTTCTTTGACGGCGTCAGCGATGCGCTGGCCGACAAGGGATTCGTGGTCGCCGCTGCCGACGATCTCGTCACCTGGGCCCGTACCGGCTCGCTGATGTGGATGACGTTCGGCCTGGCCTGCTGTGCCGTGGAAATGATGCAGGCCTCGATGCCGCGTTACGACGTCGAGCGCTTCGGCTTTGCGCCGCGCGCCTCCCCGCGCCAGTCGGACGTGATGATCGTCGCCGGCACGCTCACCAACAAGATGGCGCCGGCCCTGCGCAAGGTCTACGACCAGATGCCCGAGCCGCGCTACGTGATCTCGATGGGGTCGTGCGCCAATGGCGGCGGCTACTACCATTATTCCTATTCGGTCGTGCGCGGTTGTGACCGCATCGTTCCGGTCGACGTCTATGTGCCGGGCTGCCCGCCCACCGCAGAGGCGCTGGTCTACGGCATTCTTCAACTGCAGAAGAAGATCCGCCGTGAAGGCTCGATCGAACGGTGATGGCAGGCGCGAGGAGTGACAAGGCGATGAGCGAAGCTCTCAAGGTTCTCGGCGAGCACATCCAGGCGGGTCAGCCCACGGCTGTTACCGGCTGGACTGTGACCCAGGGCGAGCTGACCGTGACGATCCATCGCGACCAGGTCGAGGATGTGATCACCTGGCTGCGCGACGAGCCGGCCTGCAAGTTCACCACGCTGGTCGATATCTGCGGTGTCGACTATCCGCAGCGCGCCGAGCGGTTCGAAGTGGTCTACCACCTGCTCTCCATGCACCAGAACCACCGGGTGCGCGTGAAGCTGTCGACGGATGAGGAGAACCCGGTTCCCTCGATCCATCATGTCTATCCCGTTGCCGACTGGTTCGAGCGCGAGGCGTTCGACATGTACGGCATCGTCTTCTCCGGCCACCCGGATCTGCGCCGCCTGCTGACCGATTACGGGTTCGAGGGCTATCCGCTGCGCAAGGACTTCCCGCTCACCGGCTATGTCGAAGTGCGCTGGGACGAGGAGCAGAAACGCGTGGTCTACGAACCGGTCGAACTGGTCCAGGAATACCGCGACTTCGATTTCATGAGCCCGTGGGAAGGCGCCAAATACGTCATCCCGGGCGACGAGAAGGCGGAGGGTTGAGGCATGTCGGCACCCGCCGGAAAAAAGGTTGAGGGGCAGTGCCTTTGCGGCGCCGTGAAGTTCACGGCGACGCTGAAAAATCAGGACTTGCACGCCTGCCATTGCTCCATGTGCCGTGCCTGGGTCTCCGGCCCGTTCCTGGGCGTCGATTGCGAGGCTCCGTTGAGCTTTGAGGACGACAGTGCGGTGGGCCGTTACTCGGCATCTGAGTGGGGCGAGCGTCTGTTCTGCAAGGCTTGTGGCACCTCGCTCGCCTGGCAGACCAAGGGCGGCGAGCTTGCTTCGGTGTCGGCGGGACTGGTTGATCTCGACGCCGGGGCGTCCGTGACGACCGAAATATTCATCGACGAACAGCCTCACTACTACGGGCTCGCCGGCGATGCGAAACGAATGACAGGGGCCGAAGCCTTTGCGGCCTTCACTGCAGGGCAAGAGGGATAATCGGCATGGCTGACGACATGACGCAATCCGGCGAACGCAAGTTCACCCTCAATTTCGGTCCCCAGCACCCGGCCGCTCACGGCGTGCTGCGCCTCGTGCTGGAACTGGACGGCGAGGTGGTCGAACGCGTCGATCCGCATATCGGCCTTCTGCACCGCGGCACCGAGAAGCTGCTGGAGCACAAGACCTATCTCCAGGGCATCGGCTATTTCGACCGTCTCGACTATGTCGCGCCGATGAACCAGGAGCACGCCTTCTGCATGGCGGCCGAGCGCCTGGCCGGTATCACCGTGCCGAAGCGTGGCCAGTATGTGCGCGTGCTGTATTGCGAGATCGGCCGCATCCTGAACCACCTGCTCAACGTGACGACCCAGGCCATGGATGTCGGCGCCCTGACGCCGCCGCTCTGGGGCTTCGAGGAACGCGAGAAGCTGATGGTGTTCTATGAGCGCGCTTCGGGCAGCCGCATGCACGCTCACTATTTCCGTCCCGGCGGTGTCCACCAGGACCTGCCGCCGAAACTGATCGAGGACATCCGCGCCTGGTGTGACCAGTTCCCGGAAAAGCTGGACGATATCGACAGCCTCCTGACCGAGAACCGCATCTTCAAGCAGCGCAATGTCGATATCGGCGTGGTGACGAAGGAAGACGTGCTCGCCTGGGGCTTCTCCGGCGTGATGGTGCGCGGTTCGGGCCTGGCCTGGGATCTGCGCCGCGCGCAGCCCTACGAGGTCTATGACGAGCTGGAATTCAACATTCCGGTCGGCAAGCACGGCGATTGCTATGATCGCTATCTGTGCCGCATGGAAGAGATGCGCGAGAGCGTGAAGATCATGATCCAGTGCTGCGACTGGCTCATGAAGGAGGAGAATGCGGGCGAGGTGCTGGCCACCGACTCGAAATTCTCGCCGCCGCGCCGTGCCGAGATGAAGCGCTCGATGGAAGCGCTCATCCAGCACTTCAAGCTCTATACCGAAGGCGTCCATGTCGAGGCCGGCGAGGTCTATGCCGCCGTCGAGGCCCCGAAGGGCGAGTTCGGCGTCTATCTGGTCTCCGACGGCTCGAACAAGCCGTACCGCGTGAAGATCCGGGCGCCCGGCTTCCCGCACCTGGCAGCCATGGATTTCATGAATCGCGGCCACATGCTGGCGGACGTCTCCGCCATTCTGGGCTCGCTGGACATCGTGTTCGGGGAGATCGACCGATGAGCGTTCGTCGTCTCGCGAAAGACCAGCCTGAAAGCTTCGCCTTCAACAAGAAGAGCGAGGACGAGATCAAGTTCTGGCTGGCGAAATATCCCGAGGAGAAAAAAGCCTCGGCCGTCATCCCCATGCTGTGGATCGCGCAGAAGCAGGAAGGCTGGGTCTGCGAGCCCGCCATCCGCGAGATCGCCGATCGGCTGGGCATGCCCTATATCCGCGTCTACGAGGTCGCGACTTTCTACACCATGTTCAACCTGGCCCCGGTCGGTGAACACCTGATCCAGATCTGCGGCACCACGCCGTGCATGCTGCGCGGGTCGGACGAGCTGATCTCTGTGTGCAAGAACCGCATCGGCAAGCAGCACGAGATCTCCGGGGACGGCAAGTTCACCTGGGTCGAGGTGGAGTGCATGGGCGCCTGCGCCAATGCCCCGATGATCCAGCTCGCGAACAAGGATGGCGACCACTACATCGAAGATCTCGATGCCGAGAGCTTCGAGAAACTGCTCGACGATCTCGCCGCCGGCAAGAAGGTCAAGTACGGCCCGCAATCCGAGCGCAATGCCTCCGAGCCGCACGGCACCAAGGTGCTGACCGATGAGAGCCTCTATGACGGCTCGCGCGCCAAGCCGGTCACGCTTCCCAATACCGGCAAGTCCGAAAAGGCGGAGGGCTAAGTCATGACCCAGCTTCTCCAGGACAAGGACCGTATCTTCACCAACCTGTTTGGCCACCATGACCCCGGTCTGGAGGGCGCCAAGCAGCGGGGCGCATGGAACGGGACCAAGGAAATCCTCGAACAGGGCCGCGACTGGATCATCGACCAGATGAAGGCGTCCGGCCTGCGCGGCCGTGGCGGCGCGGGTTTCCCGACCGGTCTGAAATGGTCCTTCATGCCCAAGGAAGTGGGCGCACGTCCGCACTATCTCGTCGTCAATGCCGACGAGTCCGAGCCGGGCACGTGCAAGGACCGCGAGATCATGCGGCACGATCCGCACCTTCTCATCGAAGGCTGCCTGATCGCCTCCTTCTCGATGCAGGCGCACGCCTGCTACATCTATCTGCGCGGTGAGTATGTCACCGAGCGCCTGGCGATGGAAAAAGCCGTCAAGGAGGCCTATGAGGCCAAGCTGATCGGCGAGAAGAACGTCCATGGCTGGCCGTTCCACGTCTATATCCATCACGGCGCCGGCGCCTATATCTGCGGCGAGGAAACGGCCCTGCTGGAAAGCCTGGAAGGCAAGAAGGGTCAGCCGCGCCTGAAGCCGCCTTTCCCGGCCAATGCCGGTCTTTATGGCTGCCCGACCACGGTGAACAATGTCGAATCCATCGCGGTGGCGGGCACGATCCTGCGCCGCGGCGCGCAATGGTTTGCCTCTTTCGGCCGCGAGCGGAATGTCGGCACGAAGATCTTCTCGATCTCCGGCCATGTGAACAAGCCGTGCAATGTCGAAGAAGCCATGTCGATCCCGATGAAGACGCTCATCGAGACGCATGCCGGCGGCGTGCGCGGCGGCTGGGACAATCTGAAGGCCGTCATCCCGGGCGGCTCCTCGGTGTCGCTGCTGCCCAAGGATATCTGCGACGATGTGCTGATGGATTTCGATGCGCTTGCTGCGCACAAGTCCGGTCTGGGCACCGCCGCCGTCATCGTCATGGACAAGTCCACCGACGTGGTGAAGGCGATCGCGCGTATTTCCTACTTCTACCGCCACGAAAGCTGCGGCCAGTGCACGCCCTGCCGCGAAGGCACGGGCTGGATGTGGCGTGTGCTGGAGCGCATGGCGCGCGGCGAGAGCTCGATCGAGGAGATCGACATGCTGCTCGACGTTGCCGGTCAGGTGGAAGGCCACACGATCTGCGCGCTCGGTGACGCGGCCGCCTGGCCCGTCCAGGGCCTGATCCGCCACTTCCGGGGCGAGATCGAGGAACGCATCAACAATTATCGCGCCGGCAAACCCGTATTTGTCAGCCAGGCCGTTGCGGCAGAGTAGGGACTTCATCCAATGAGCGAAGATCTCCGCAAAATCGTTATCGACGGCGAGGAAGTCGAAGTACCGAATTCCTACACGCTGTTGCAGGCTGCCGAAGCGGCGGGCCGGGAAATCCCGCGCTTTTGCTATCACGAGCGCCTGTCGGTCGCCGGCAATTGCCGGATGTGCCTGGTGGAACTCGTCGGTGCGCCGAAACCGGCCGCGTCCTGCGCCATGCAGGTGCGCGACATGCGCGGCGGGCCGAATGGCGAACCGCCGGCCATGAACACGCTGTCGCCGATGGTGAAGAAGGCGCGCGAAGGGGTGATGGAGTTCCTGCTCATCAATCACCCGCTGGACTGCCCGATCTGCGACCAGGGCGGCGAGTGCGACCTGCAGGACCAGTCGCTGGTCTATGGCCGTACCGGTTCGCGCTTCCCGGAAAACAAGCGCGCCGTCGAAGACAAGGAAATGGGTCCGATCATCAAGACGGAGATGACGCGCTGCATCCAGTGCACGCGCTGCGTCCGCTTCGTCACCGAGGTCGCAGGCGTGCCGGAGATCGGCATGATCGGCCGCGGCGAGGATGCCGAGATCACGACCTATCTGGAAAACGCGGTGACGTCGGAACTGTCCGGCAATGTCATCGATCTGTGCCCGGTCGGCGCGCTGACCTCCAAGCCCTACGCCTTCAACGCCCGTCCCTGGGAGCTGAAGAAGACCGAGACCGTCGATGTGATGGACGCGGTCGGCTCGAACATCCGCGTGGATGCCCGCGGCGGCGCCGTGCTGCGCATCCTGCCGCGCGTCCATGAGGGCGTGAACGAGGAATGGATTTCCGACAAGACGCGCTACGCCTGGGAAGGCCTGGGCAAGCGCCGTCTGGACAAGCCCTATGTCCGCGAGAACGGCAAGCTGCGCGCCGCGAGCTGGAGCGAGGCGCTGGACGTGGCGGCCAAGCGCCTGTCGGGCGATGCCTCGAAGATCGGCATGATCGCCGGCGATCTGTGCTCGGCAGAAGAGATGAAGGCGGCGAAGGATCTGGCGGATGCCCTGGGCATTGCCTCGATCGACTGCCGCCAGGACGGTGCCAAGCTGGGTACCGGTCCGCGCCAGGAATACCTGTTCAACGCAACGATTGCCGGCATCGAGGAGGCAGACGCCATCCTCATCGTCGGCGCCAATCCGCGCATCGAGGCGGCCATCGTCAATGCGCGTATCCGCAAGACCTGGCTGCACAATGACACCAAGGTCGGTGTGATCGGCGAGCCGGTCGACCTGAGCTATGAGTACGAGCATGTCGGAACGGGCGCCAAGGATCTGGCCGGCCTGAAGAAGAAACGCTCGGGCTTCATCAAGACGCTGAAGGACGCCAAGCGTCCGCTCATCCTGGTCGGTGCCGGTGCGCTGGCCCGCGAGGACGGCGCCCAGGTGCTGCGCGCGGCCGGCGATCTTGCCGCCGCCGTCGGCGCTGTCAGCGAAGACTGGAACGGGTTCTCGGTGCTGCACACGGCGGCCAGCCGCGTGGCGGGTCTCGATCTCGGCTTCGTGCCGGGCGAGGGCGGTCAGGACGTGGCCGGCATGCAGTCGGGCGGCATGGAGACGATTGTCCTCATGGGCGCCGACGAGCTGGACATGTCGAAGTTCGGCGATGCTTTCGTCATCTACATCGGCAGCCATGGCGATGCCGGGGCTCACCGCGCCGATCTCGTGCTGCCGGGCGCAGCCTGGACGGAGCAGGATGGCCTGTATGCCAACACTGAAGGCCGCGTACAGCTGGCTTTCCGCTCGGTCTTCCCGAAGGGCGAGGCCAAGGAAAACTGGGCCATCTTCCGCGCGCTGTCCGAGCGTGTCGGCAAGACGCTGCCCTATGACAATCTCACCCAGCTGCGCCTGAAACTGTTCGAGGACGTTCCCGTGCTCGGCGGAATCGATCATGCCCCGGGTGCCGAAGGCGCGGCGGAGTTCGACGCCAAGTCGATCGGTGCCGACGGGGATGTCGCCGATGCGGCCTTCACGCCGGCGGTGCGCAATTTCTATTTCACCAACCCGGTTGCCCGGGCATCCAAGACGCTGGCCGAATGCGCCGCGCTCAAGGACGCCCCGGCGGCAGTAGCGGCGGAGTAAGCGATGAGCGAGTTCGTCTCCCAATTCGGCCCGCTCTGGGGCACGCTTGCCGTGATCGGCCAGATCCTGGCCTTCATGATCGTGCTGCTGATCTCGCTGGCCTTCCTGCTGCTGATGGACCGCAAGGTCTGGGCGGCGGTGCAGATGCGCAAGGGCCCGAACGTGGTCGGCGCCTTCGGCCTGCTGCAATCCTTCGCGGACTTCTTCAAGTTCGTGTTCAAGGAAATCGTCGTGCCGGCCGGTGCGGACCGCTCGCTCTACCTGCTGGCGCCGCTGATCACGCTGATCCTCGCCTTCATCACCTGGGCTGTCGTGCCGGTGGCGCCGGGCTGGGTGATCGCCGACCTCAATGTCGGCATCCTCTATTTGTTCGCCATGTCGTCGCTGGGTGTCTACGGCATCATCATCGGCGGCTGGGCCTCGAACTCGAAATACCCCTTCCTGGGCGCGCTGCGCTCGGCGGCACAGATGGTGTCCTATGAAGTCTCGATCGGCTTCATCATCGTCACCGTGCTGCTGTTCGCCGGCTCGATGCGTCTGTCCGACATCGTCGACATCCAGGCCGGCGGCTTCTGGAACTGGAACCTGCTGGCCTTCCATGCCTTCCCGCTGCCGATGTTCCTGGTGATGGTGCCGATGGCAGCGATGTTCTTCATCTCGGCGCTGGCGGAAACCAACCGTCCGCCCTTCGACCTTCCCGAAGCCGAATCCGAGCTCGTCGCCGGCTATCAGGTGGAATACTCCTCCACGCCCTACCTCCTCTTCATGGTGGGCGAGTATCTCAACATCGTGCTGATGTGCGCGATGACGACCATCCTGTTCTTCGGCGGCTGGCATGCGCCCTTCCCGGACGGTTTCGTCAATGACTGGCCCTATCTGGCGTCTCACGCCTGGCACTTCTTCTGGTTCGCCGCCAAGGTCGTGTTCTTCTTCTTCATGTTTGCGATGGTGAAGGCCCTGGTCCCGCGTTACCGCTACGACCAGCTGATGCGCCTGGGCTGGAAGATCTTCCTACCGACCTCGCTGGTTGCGGTGGCCCTGGTGGGGGCTGCCGTCGTCTACGGCCCGCAAGGATAACTCCCATGAGCCGACTGCAACAAACCATTCGCGGCGCCCTGCTGATGGACTTCTGGTCCGCCTTCGGCCTGGGCATGCGCTACTTCTTCAAGAAGAAGGCGACGCTGAACTATCCCTTCGAGAAGGGGCCGCTCAGCCCGCGCTTCCGTGGCCAGCATGCGCTGCGCCGCTATCCCAACGGGGAAGAGCGCTGCATCGCCTGCAAGCTGTGCGAGGCGATCTGTCCGGCGCTGGCGATCACGATCGAGGCGGAACCGCGCGCCGACGGCTCTCGCCGTACCACGCGCTACGACATCGACATGACCAAGTGCATCTATTGCGGTTACTGCCAGGAGGCATGCCCGGTGGATGCGATCGTGGAAGGCCCGAACTTCGAGTTCGCCGCCGAGACCCGCGAGGAACTTTTCTACGACAAGGCAAAACTGCTCGAGAACGGCGATCGCTGGGAACGGGAAATTGCCAGAAACCTGGAACTCGACGCGCCGTACCGCTGATTGGCGGGGCGTTGGCTGAACATTAGACGGAAGAGGGCATCATGCTCGCATCACTGGCCTTCTGGGCCTTTTCCGGAGTGGCGATCCTGTCGGCCCTGATGGTCGTCATCGCCCGCAACCCGGTCAGGTCCGTGCTGTTCCTGATCCTGGCCTTCATCTCGGCCGCGGGTCTGTTCGTGCTGCTGGGCGCCGAATTCCTGGCGATGCTGCTGATCGTTGTCTATGTCGGCGCGGTCGCGGTGCTCTTCCTCTTCGTCGTGATGATGCTGGACGTCGACTTCGCTGAGTTGAAGCAGGGCTTTTTGAGCTATCTGCCGCTGGGCGGGCTGATCGCCATCGTGCTGGCGATCGAGCTGGCAATGATCGGGATGAGCTGGGAAAGCGCGCCGCAGGCCGAAGCCCTGCGCGCGGCGGCCATGCCGGACGGGATGAGCAATGTCGAGGCGCTCGGCAATGTGATCTACGACCAGTACGTCTACTTCTTCCAGATCGCGGGCCTGGTGCTGCTGGTCGCCATGATCGGCGCCATCGTGCTGACGCTGCGTCACAAGGAAGGCGTCAAGCGCCAGAGCGTGACCGCCCAGGTCGGCCGCGACCGCAAGACTGCCGTTGAAATGCTGGATATCAAGCCGGGACAGGGGATTGGAGAATGATGGAGATCGGGCTGGGGCATTACCTCGCCGTCGCCGCGGTGCTCTTCACCATCGGTGTGTTCGGCATTTTCGTGAACCGCAAGAACGTCATCATCCTCCTGATGTCGATCGAGCTCATCCTCTTGTCGGTGAACATTAACCTCGTCGCCTTCTCGTCCTTCCTGGGCGATCTGGCCGGGCAGGTGTTCGCGCTGTTCGTACTGACCGTGGCCGCGGCGGAAGCCGCTGTGGGCCTGGCCATTCTCGTCGTCTTCTTCCGCAACCGGGGCGATATCTCGGTTGAGGGCGTCAACCTGATGAAGGGCTAGGGGATCATGGCACCTATTATCGTCTTCGGGCCGCTCTTCGCCTCGGCCTTTGCCGGTCTCTTCGGCAATTATGTCGGCCACCGCGCCGCGCAGATCGTCACCACCGGTGCGGTCCTGCTGTCGGCCATCCTGTCCTGGATCGTCTTTTTCGACGTGACGGTGGGCGGCAACACGACCACGATCCACATCGTGACCTGGATGAGCGTCGGCAATTTCGACGTCTCCTGGGCGATCAAGCTGGACAGCCTGTCGGCCGTCATGCTGGTCGTGGTGAACTCGGTCTCCTCGCTGGTGCACATCTATTCCTGGGGCTACATGTCCCACGATCCGCACCGCGCACGCTTCTTCTCCTACCTGTCGCTCTTCACCTTCGCGATGCTCGCCCTGGTGACCGCCGACAACTTCCTGCAGCTCTTCTTCGGCTGGGAAGGCGTGGGGCTGGCCTCCTACCTGCTGATCGGCTTCTGGTACAAGAAGAAGTCGGCCAATGACGCGGCCATCAAGGCTTTCGTGACCAACCGTGTCGGCGATTTCGGCTTTGCCCTGGGTATCATGGCGATCTTCCTCGTCTTCGGCTCGGTGGCGTTTGACGATGTCTTCGCCCAGGTCGGCGACCAGGCCGATGCGGTCCTGTCCTTCGCGGGCATGTCCTTCAATGCGATCGAGCTGATCGCCTTCCTCCTCTTCATCGGCGCGATGGGCAAGTCGGCACAGTTCTTCCTGCACGTCTGGCTGCCGGACGCGATGGAAGGCCCGACGCCGGTTTCCGCCCTGATCCACGCCGCGACCATGGTGACGGCGGGTGTCTTCCTCGTCTGCCGGGCCTTCCCGATCTACGAGATGGCGCCGAACGCCTCGGCCATTGTCACCGTGATCGGTGCCGTGACGGCGCTGTTCGCCGCGACGGTCGGCATGGCGCAGAACGACATCAAGCGCGTCGTCGCCTATTCGACCTGTTCGCAGCTGGGCTACATGTTCTTCGCCGCGGGCCTCGGCCTTTACGGCGCGGCCATGTTCCACCTGTTCACGCACGCCTTCTTCAAGGCGCTCTTGTTCCTCGGTTCCGGCGCGGTGATCCACGGCGTCCATGACGAGCAGGACATGCGCAAGATGGGCGGACTGTTCCGCATGATGCCGATGACCTGGCTGATGATGATCATCGGCACGCTGGCGCTGACCGGTGTCGGTTTCTCCTTCGGCGCACTGGGCCTCTTCCTGCCGGATCTCGGCTTTGCCGGCTTCTTCTCGAAGGATGCCATCATCGAGGGCGCCTTCATGGCGGGCCGCGAGGGCGTGTTCTTCGGTATTCCGGCCTTCTGGATCGGCACGATCGCGGCGCTGCTGACGAGCTTCTACTCCTGGCGCCTGATCTTCATGACCTTCCACGGCAAGTATCGCGGTCCCAAGGAGGTCTATGATCACGCCCACGACCCGAAATGGCCGATGGCGCTGCCGCTGGTCGTTCTGGCTGTCGGTGCGGTGCTGGCCGGCGGGCTCTACAAGTCGAGCTTCATCGGTGACAATTCCGGCCACTTCTGGGGTGAGGCCCTTGCAGCCGGCGCCCACGGTCCGGCGGTTGCCGGCGAGGATCACGGCGCTGAGGGCGATCACGGCGAGGACACCCACGCGGTTGCCGCAGACAGCCATGCCGAAGAACCGGCTGCCGACGACCACGCGGTTGCTGCGGCCGACGATCACGCCGCCGAGGGTGATCATGGCGGTGGCCACCACCCGCCGGTCTGGGTGCTGCTGTCGCCGTTCTTTGCGACGCTGATCGGCTTCCTGGGCGCGATCTGGTTCTACCTGATCAATGAGGGCATGGGTGCCCGCATCGCCGCCCGCGGCGGTCCGCTGCACAGCTTCCTCTACAACAAGTGGTATGTGGACGAGATCTACCATTTCGTCTTCGTGCGCGGCGCGAAGGGGCTGGGCGACCTGTTCTGGAAAATCGGCGATGTCCGCATCATCGACGGCTTCGGCCCGAACGGTGTGGCTGGCTCGACCCTCGCGGCGGCCCGGCGTATCGCCAAGGCCCAGTCCGGTTATCTCTATCACTACGCATTCGTCATGCTGATCGGCGTGCTGGGGCTTCTGCTCTGGGCCCAGTTCGGCGCAGGAGGCCAATAGATGTTTGGCGAGTTCGAAGTCTTTCTTTCGATCCTGACCTTCGTCCCGGCCATCGGCGCGCTGGTCATCGCGCTCTTCCGCTTCACGGCGCGGCCCGAGGATCAGGCCCTGATCGACCGGAATTCGCGCCTGGTGGCCTGGGTGGCGACCATGGTGACGCTGGTCCTGTCCATCATCCTGGTGGCCAATTTCGACCGTGAAACCGCGGGCTTCCAGTTCGTGCACGAGATCGAGTGGCTGGCCGAGATCGGCATGGGCTACCGGCTCGGTGTGGACGGCATCTCCGTGCTCTTCGTGCTGCTGACCGCCGGTCTGATGCCGCTGTGTATCATGGCGTCGGGCGCGATCGAGAAACGCGTCGCCGACTACATGATCGCCTTCCTGCTGCTGGAAACCCTGGTGATCGGCGTGTTCTGTGCGCTCGACCTGGTGGTCTTCTACATCTTCTTCGAAGGCGGCCTGATCCCGATGTTCATCATCATCGGCGTGTGGGGCGGGCAGAACCGGGTCTATGCGGCCTTCAAATTCTTCCTCTACACCCTGCTTGGCTCGGTGCTGATGCTGGTCGCGATGGTCTACATGTTCCTGCAATCGGGAACGACCGACATCACGGCGCTGCTGGACTATGAGTTCGCGCGAAACGCGCAGATGTGGATGTGGCTGGCCTTCTTCGCCTCCTTCGCGGTGAAGATGCCGATGTGGCCGGTGCACACCTGGCTGCCGGATGCCCACGTGCAGGCGCCAACGGCGGGCTCGGTGATCCTGGCGGGCGTGCTGCTGAAGCTGGGCGGCTACGGCTTCCTCCGCTTCTCCATCCCGATGTTCCCGGAAGCCTCCGACTATTTCGCGCCGCTGGTCTTCGCGCTGTCGATCATCGCGATCATCTACACCTCGCTGGTCGCTTTCCGTCAGACCGACATCAAGAAGCTGATCGCCTATTCCTCGGTTGCCCATATGGGCTTCGTGACGATGGGCCTGTTCGCGATGAACGAGACGGGCGTGCAGGGCGCGATCTTCCAGATGATCTCGCACGGCGTGATCTCCGGTGCGCTCTTCCTGTGCGTCGGCGTGATCTATGACCGCATGCACACCCGCGAGATCGCCTTCTATGGCGGCCTTGTGCACCGCATGCCGGCCTATGCCGCGATCTTCGCGCTGTTCACCATGGCCAATGTCGGCCTGCCGGGCACGTCCGGCTTCATCGGCGAGATCATGACGATGGTGGGGGCCTTCCAGGTGAGCTGGTGGATCGCCACCGGTGCGGCTGCCGGCGTCATCCTGTCGGCCATGTACATGCTGACCATGTATCGCGATGTGGTGTTCGGCGAGATCACCAATCCGAAGCTCGAGACCATCACCGACCTGAACCGCATGGAATGGGCGATCTTCATCCCGCTCATCATCATGACGCTGTGGCTCGGCGTGTCCTCGACGGTGGTCACCGACATCACGGCGGCCTCGGTCGACAATCTGATCACCAACTACAATGCGGCACTGCCCGCACCGGCCCAGTAGGAGAGGCACGCCATGACTGCGGACATGCTTTCCCAGGATCTGACGCTCCTCATCCCGGAAATCCTCCTGGCCTGCGGCGCGATGGCGCTGCTCATGCTGGGCGTGTTCCTGAAGGGCGAGGGTGCCAATCGCCTTGTGCAATGGCTGACGGTCGGCCTGCTGGCCGCCGCCGGTCTGGCGGCCCTGTTCGCCGTGACGGGCGAGGGGACAGCCTTCTCCGGCAGCTTCGTCTTCGACAGCCTGGCCCGCTTCTCCAAAGTGGCCATCGGCATTGTTGCGGCGATCGCCATGCTGCTCGCCATGCCCTATCTGCAGGCGGAAAAGCTCGGCAAGATGGAATACGCCATCCTGGTCACGCTCGCCGCCGCCGGCATGATGATGATGGTGTCGGCCAATGACCTGATCTCCATGTACATGGCGATCGAGCTGCAATCCCTGGCGCTCTATGTGCTGGCGGCCTTCAACCGTGACAGCCTGCGCGCCTCGGAAGCCGGTCTGAAGTATTTCGTGCTGGGCGCGCTGTCGTCCGGCCTGCTGCTTTACGGCGCCTCGCTGGTCTACGGTTTTGCCGGTGCCACCGGGTTCAGCGAGATCGCCATCGCCGTGGAAAGCGGACCGACCGTCGGCCTCATTTTCGGCCTGGTCTTCGTGATCTGCGGTCTGGCCTTCAAGGTCTCCGCTGCGCCCTTCCACATGTGGACGCCGGACGTCTATGAGGGCGCACCGACGCCGGTGACGGCCTTCTTCGCGACGGCCCCCAAATTCGCCGCCATGATCCTGCTGGCCCGCGTGCTGGTCGAGCCCTTCGGCGGCATGGTCGAACAATGGCGCGACGTGATCTGGATCCTCGCCGTGCTGTCCATGGGCATCGGCGCCTTCGGCGCGCTGACCCAGACCAATATCAAGCGCCTGATGGCCTATTCCTCGATTGCCAATATGGGCTATGCCCTGGTGGCCGTCGCGGCGGCCAGCCAGACCGGGATGTGGGCGCTGCTGGTCTATATGGTGCTCTACATGATCTCGGTGATCGGCTCCTTCGGCGCCATCCTGTCGATGCGCACCCGTGAGGGCATGGTGGAACAGATCTCCGATCTGGCCGGTGTGGCCCAGCGCAATCCGGGCCTGGGCTGGTCGATCACGGCGCTGATGTTCTCCATCGGCGGCCTGCCCTTCATGGTCGGCTTCTTCGGCAAGTTCTTCCTGATCTACGCTGCCGTTGAATCCGGTCTGCTGATCCTGGCTGTGCTGGCCGTTCTCTTCTCCGTAGTGGGCGCGGCCTACTATCTGCGGGTGGTGAAGACGGTCTGGTTCGATGAGGGCGAGGTGGAATTCGTTCCGGCAGCCCTGTCGATCTACTGGGTAACGCGCCTGGCTGGCCTGGCCACAGTGGCCCTGCTGCCGGTCGTGGGCTGGGTCGTCTACCGGGCCGTGTCCGTCGGGCTGACCGTCCTCTAGATCTTGTCGCTCCCTTCGCCTGAGATCGAGTGGCTCGACGAGACGCAATCGACCAATGCGGACGCGCGTGAGCGGGCTCTGGCTGGCGCGCGCGGTCCGCTGTGGATCGCCGCGCGCCGGCAGCTCGCCGGCCGTGGCCGTCGCGGCCGGGCCTGGACCGGGCTCGAGGGCAACCTCTTCACCACGGGGCTCTACACCTTCCAGGCCGAACCCGGCCGGGTGGCGGAACTCTCCTTTGCGGCAGCCCTGGCTGTCGCGGAAGTGTGCGACACGGCACTGCGCGATCCGGCCGCCACGCGTGTGAAATGGCCCAATGACGTGCTTGTGAACCGGCGCAAGGTGTCCGGCATCCTGCTTGAGTCGGGCCAGGCCCCCGGCGGCGGTCTGTGGCTGGCGCTCGGGATCGGGATCAATCTGGCCGCCGCGCCGGATGACAGCGAACGGCCGGCGACCTCGCTGGCGGCTGCGGGCGGTGCGATCCCGCGTGAACAGGCGCTCGACACCCTCGTCGATGCGTTCGAGCGCTGGCGCCGCCGCTGGCTGCAGGACGGGTTCGGCCCGCTGCGCGATGGCTGGCTCGCCCGGGCTCACGGGCTGGGCGAGCGCTGTGAGGCGCGGCTTCAGAACGAGACCGTGAGCGGGGTGTTTGCCGATCTGGGCCCTGACGGATCGCTGCGGCTGGACTTGGATGATGGCGGACGGCGATATATCTCCGCTGGTGACGTCTTCTTCCCCGCCGGGGTGACGGCGCCGGCGCTGAGGAGAGACTAGCCATGCTGCTCGCCATCGATTGCGGCAATACCAATACGCTGTTCGCCGTTCATGACGGCAAGACGTGGGTCGCTCAGTGGCGATCCGGCACGGATTCGACCCGTACGGCTGACGAGCACGCCGTCTGGCTGTCGCAGCTGATGTCGCTGCAGGGGTTCAAGCTGAGCGATATCACCGGCTGTGTGATTTCCACCGTGGTGCCGCAGGCCCTGTTCAACCTGCGCAATCTCTCGCGCCGCTATTGCAGCACCGAGCCGGTGATTGTGGGCGAGCCGGGCGTGCTGATGGATATCGAGGTGCGTCTCGACCGGCCGCAGGATGCCGGTGCCGACCGGCTGGTCAACGCGCTGGGTGCGCGCTCGGTCTATCAGGGGCCGCTGATCATCATCGACAGCGGGACCGCGACGACATTCGATGTGATCGGCGCCGACGGGGCCTTCGAGGGCGGCATCATCGCGCCGGGCATCAACCTGTCCATGCAGGCCCTGCACGCCGCCGCCGCTAAACTGCCGCGGGTCGCGATCGCCAAGCCACAGCGCGTGATGGGCAAGGATACGGTCTCCGCTATGCAGTCCGGCGTGTTCTGGGGCTATATCGATCTGATCGACGGTCTGGTAAACCGTCTGAAGACCGAATGGGGCGCGCCGATGACGGTTGTCGCCACCGGGGGCGTGGTGTCCCTGTTCGAAGGGGCCTCCCGCACCATCGACCATTACGATGGCGACCTGACCATTCGCGGCCTCATGGAAGTCTGGAAACTCAATGGCGGAAGCCTTGACTGATAGTTTGTATTTTCTGCCGCTCGGCGGCTCCGACGAAATCGGGATGAATCTCAACCTCTATGGCTACGGCCCGGAGGACAATCAGAAATGGATCATCGTCGATTGCGGCGTCACTTTCGGTGACCTGTCGACCCCCGGGGTCGACATCATCATGCCCGACCCCGCCTTCATCGAGGAGCGGCGCGACGATCTGATCGGCATGGTCCTGACCCATGCACACGAGGATCATATGGGTGCCGTAGCGCACCTGTGGCGCCGCCTTAAGTGCCCGATATGGGCAACACCCTTTACCGCCTGGCTGGTGCGCGACCGCCTGCGCGAGTTCGGTCTCGAGGACGAGGTCGAGCTGCACGAGATCGCGCTCGACAGCCGCTTCGATCTCGGCCCCTTCGATATCCAGCTGATCACGCTGACCCACTCCATTCCCGAGCCCAACGGCCTGGCGATCCGCACGCCGGCCGGTCTGGTGCTGCACACCGGCGACTGGAAGATCGACCCCGATCCGCTGATCGGAGAGACGACCGACGTGTCGGCGCTGACGGCGCTGGGCGAGGAGGGTGTGCTGGCCATGGTCTGCGACAGCACGAACGTCTTCTCGCCGGGGGAGAGCGGCTCGGAAGCGGGCGTGAAGGAAGAACTGGTGAAGGTTGTCGGCGAGAACACGACCGGCAAGGTCGCCATCGCCGCTTTCGCCTCCAATGTCGCGCGCCTGCAGTCGGCGGTCGAGGCCGCCGAGGCCAATGGCCGGCGCGTGTGCCTGGTGGGCCGTTCCATGCATCGCATGACGGCGGCGGCGAAGTCGGTCGGTCTGCTGAGCCATGTGCAGGATTTCGTCGGGGAAGAGGAGGCGGGTTTCTTCCCGCCTGAGAAAATTCTCTATCTGTGCACCGGGTCCCAGGGGGAGCCGCGCGCGGCGCTGTCGCGGATTGCCGAGGGCAATCACCGCAATGTCACGCTGGGTACGGGCGATACGGTGATCTTTTCCAGCCGCGTCATTCCCGGCAATGATATCGGCATTTTCCAGCTGCAGAACCGGCTCGCCGAGCGTGGTGTGGAGATCATCACCGAGAAGAACCGCCCGGTTCACGTTTCCGGCCACCCGTGCCGCGACGAACTGGCCCAGATGTATCAATGGGCCCAGCCGAAAGTGGCGATCCCGGTGCATGGCGAGCGCCGTCACCTGATCGAGCACGCAGCCTTTGCCCGCCAGCTGCAGGTGCCGCACGCCGTCACGGTTCGCAATGGCGACATGGTGGAGCTGCGCGCCGATGGCGGGGCGTCGATTGTCGACGAGGCGCCGGCGGGCCGGCTGCATCTCGACGGCAATTTCGTGACCGACGCCAATGCCCTGTCGATGCGCGAGCGCCGCAAGCTGGCCTATGCCGGCCAGGTCACTGTGGCGATGGCGGTGCATGGCAAGAAGGGCGAGCTGGTCTCCGGTCCCGATGTGCGGTCCATGGGTGTCGCCGAGGACCGGTCCTTCTCGCTGGACGAATTCCTCGATGCGCTGGCCGATGAGGCCGAGCGGGCCTTCGACCGCCTGTCCGGCCGCGATCGCCGCGATGCCGAGACGGCGGAAGAGGAAGTGCGCCGCGCGGTGCGCCGTGAAGCCTCTCGGATCTGGGGCAAGAAGCCCTGGGTCGAAGTGATCATTCTGGAGGTTTGAGATGAAAATCGGACGTCTGAACCATGTCGGCGTGGCCGTGCCGGATATCGAGGCGGCCAAGGCGACCTATGCCGAGCTCTACGGCGCGGACGAGGCGACGCAGACGAAGGACTTCCCGCATCTGGGGGTTCGCGTCGCCTTCGTGCATCTGGCCAATTCCGAGATCGAACTGCTCGAGCCGCTGGGCGATGACAGCCCGGTCCACAAATTCCTCGAACGCAATCCCAAGGGCGGCCAGCACCATCTGTGCTTTGAAGTGCCCGACATCGTCGCGGCGCGCGATGCGATGGTGGCAAAGGGTGCGACCGTTCTGGGGACGGGTGAGCCCTATATCGGCGCTCATGGCGTGCCCGTGATCTTCATTCATCCGAAGAATTCCCACGGGCAACTCATTGAACTCATGCAGGAACCGGCCTGATGCCGCGCTGGGCTCAATACGTCCTGCCGGGGATCGCTTTGGCGCTCTGGCTGTCGCGCTTCTTCATCCGCGATGACGGGGTGGGCGTGGTCAACGGGCTGGTCGTCTTCCTGATCGTGTGGTGGCTGGTCTTCTTCATGATGCTGCCGATCGGCGTGCGGTCCCAGGAAGAGGCCGGAGATATCGTGGCGGGAACCGAGCCCGGTGCGCCGATGGCGCCCGACCTGCTGAAGAAGGGCTGGTGGTGCACGATCGTCACCTCCGGCATCTGGATCATCTACTACATCATCAACGAATCCGGCCTGGTGGCGCGCTACATGCCTACCGATGGCAGCTGGGGATAGAACAGACGGCCTTCGGGAGACGGGCCGGCAGTGAGGGGAAACGCATGAGTGACAGTCAGACGGAACGGGGCGCGCCGCGCCGCGGGGTTTTCACGCGGTTTCTCGACGGGGTGGAATGGCTGGGAAATCTGCTGCCGCACCCGGTCACCCTGTTCGCGATCCTGGCCGTCGGCATCGTGCTGCTGTCCGGCGTGTTCGGCTGGCTCGGGGTCGCGGTCGAGGATCCGCGCCCGGCCGGTGCCCGCGGCGTCGCCGAGGATGGCATGATCCGCGCGGTGAGCCTGCTCGATGGCGATGGCATTCGCCGGATCTGGACCAGCCTCGTCACGAATTTCACCGGTTTCGCACCGCTCGGCGTGGTGCTGGTCGCCATGCTGGGCGTCGGCGTCGCCGAGAAGTCGGGTCTCTTGTCTGCCGCCGTCCGGGCCATGGTGCTGTCCGCGCCGCGTCACGTGGTGACGGTGGCTGTCGTGTTCGCCGGCATTCTCTCGAACACGGCCTCCGAGGTCGGCTATGTCGTGCTGATCCCGCTCGCCGGCGCGATCTTCTACGCTCTGGGCCGGCATCCGCTGGCCGGCATGGCGGCGGCCTTTGCCGGCGTCTCCGGCGGTTACAGCGCCAATCTGCTCATCGGCACGATCGACCCGCTGCTCGCCGGCATCACCCAGGAAGCGGCGCGGCTGATTGATCCGGATTATGAAGTCCTGGCGACCGCGAACTGGTATTTCATGTTCGCCTCCACCTTCGTGATCACGGCCATCGGCTCGCTCGTGACCATTTTCATCGTCGAGCCCAAGCTGGGGAAATACGATCCGTCCCGGGCTGACGAGACCGTGCTCGACAAGCACATGATGCAGCCGTTGGCGGCGGTTGAGCGCAAGGGCCTGCTGTGGGCCGGTCTGGCCATTCTGGGCGTCTTCGCCCTCATGGCGCTCACGCTTGCGCCTGAATGGGGCGTGCTGCGAAATCCGGATACCGGCGACCGTATCGCGTCACCCTTCTTCCGCGGTTTCGTGGTGTGGATCCTGATCTTCTTCATTGCGGCAGGCTATGCCTATGGCCGGGCCACCGGCACCATGAAGACCGACCGGGACGTGATCGACGCCATGGCCGGTGCGATCAGCGCCCTGGGCCTCTATATCGTCCTGGTCTTCTTTGCCGCCCAGTTCGCGCCTTCTTCGGCTGGACCAATCTGGGTGCGATCACGGCCGTGACCGGCGCGCAATTCCTGCAGGATACCGGCATGACCGGCCCGCTGGTCTTCTTCCTCTTCATCCTGATGTGCGCGGTGATCAATCTGTCGCTGGGATCGGCCTCGGCGCAGTGGGCCGTCACCGCGCCGATCTTCGTGCCGATGCTGATGCTGATCGGCTATGCCCCGGAAGTGATCCAGGCGGCCTACCGGATCGGCGATTCATCGACCAATATCATCACCCCGATGATGAGCTATTTCGGCCTCATCCTCGCCTGGGCAACGCGCTATGACAAAAACCTGGGCGTCGGCACGCTGATCGCGATGATGCTGCCCTACAGCATCTTCTTCCTCCTCTTGTGGTCCAGCTTCTTCTTCCTGTGGACGTTCGGCCTCGACCTACCCGTCGGCCCGGGATCGCCCACCTATTATCCGGTCGAGGCCGAGTAGGGCTCAGGCGCGTTCGACCCGCGCGGCAAAACAGCCGTGCGCGGCATTGTGGACGTCGATATAGGCGATCTCGCTGCGGGCGAGGGCGGTCTCGATGGCCGCGCGCGGATCGCCGGTCAGGACCAGGTCGGCGCCGGCCAGCATCCCCGTGCTGTCGAACAGGCGCAGCGCCAGCGGGCGGCCCCGCATGACGGGCGGGATCTCGTCGGTCAGCTCGGCGGCCTCGGCCGCGTTCTCCCGCACATAGATCGCATAGGCCGAGCGGTAGGGCGTGTCGGCGCTGTGGCTTTCATGATGGAGCAGCAGCACGCTTTCGCCCGGCTCGGCATCGTCCAGCGTGATGCGGCAGGGAAAGCCGGGCTTGACGGTCACGGCCTTGCGGACAATGCCGCGGGCGGCGAGTTCCGCGTCGGGCAGACCGAACAGAGGGCGGAAGGGTTCCGGCGACAGGCCGGTGATACGGAAGCTCATCTCGGGCACTCCTGGATGTGACGATCACCTTGTGCCGCCGGCCAATGGCTGCGCCCACCCGATCCTTGCGATTGTATCCGGCCTTGCGATTGTATCCGGCATGGCCTGACGCCATGTCTTGAACGATCTGACCCTCAACCGGAGCCTGACCCATGCCGCACGTCATCCTGCACCATTCCGATCTCGACGCCCTGGGCCTGACGCCCGAACGGCTGGTCGATGCGGTCTTCCACGGCATGGAGGCGAGCGAGCTTTTCGATCCGAACGACATCAAGGTGCGCGTTGTGCCCGTCAGCCACTACCGCAATGGCCGCAACAACTATTCCTTCATCCACGCCGAAGCCCGGATCATGCCGGGGCGCACGCCGGCGCAGAAGGCGGCGATGTCCGACCTCGTCCTGTCGGCCGTGCAGGCGCTCGATACGCCGGTGGCGTCCATCACCGTCGAGGTCAGCGATATCGACCGGGCCTGCTATGCCAAGGCGGTGACGCAGGAAAGCGGTGTGACACTGAAGGCCTGAGCCCTGTGGCGCAAGACTGACAGAGGCGGGGAAGGTGCCTTGTCATCGCTTCCCAACGCGTTCTAATGGGGGTTGAACCTCTTATCGCGGAATTCCCCACCCATGCGCCTGTCCCGCTTCTTCCTGCCCGTCCTCAAGGAAACCCCCTCCGACGCCCAGATCGTCTCGCACCAGCTGATGCTGCGCGCCGGCATGATCCGGCAGCAATCCGCCGGCATCTATTCCTGGCTGCCGCTGGGTCTGAAGGTGCTCAAGAAGGTCGAGCAGATCGTCCGCGAGGAGCAGAACCGCGCCGGTGCGGTGGAGCTGCTGATGCCGACCATCCAGTCGGCCGATCTGTGGCGCGAAAGCGGCCGCTATGACGATTACGGTGCGGAGATGCTGCGCATCACGGATCGTCACGAGCGCGACATGCTGTTCGGGCCGACGAACGAGGAGATGATCACCGAGATCTTCCGCTCCTATTGCCGGTCCTACAAGGACCTGCCCAAGCTGCTCTACCACATCCAGTGGAAGTTCCGGGACGAGATCCGCCCGCGCTTCGGCGTGATGCGGGGCCGCGAATTCCTGATGAAGGACACTTATTCCTTCGATCTGGACGAAGAGGCGGCGCGCCGCTCCTACAACAAGATGTTCATCGCCTATCTGAACACCTTCTCGCGGATGGGTCTGAAGGCCGTGCCGATGAAGGCGGATACCGGCCCGATCGGCGGTGATCTGTCGCACGAGTTCATCGTGCTGGCGGAAACCGGCGAGAGCGAAGTGTTCTGCCATGCCGGTCTCGTCGACATGGGCGCACCGGGCACGGACATCGATTTCGATGGCGATCTGCAGCCGCTGGTCGACCAGCGCACCGCGCTCTATGCCGCAACCGACGAGATGCATGAACCCGACGTGTTCGCCCGGGTGCCCGAGGACCGCCGTCTGACGGCGCGCGGTATCGAGGTGGGGCATATCTTCTATTTCGGCACCAAATATTCCGATCCGATGAAGGCGCTGGTCACGCATCCCGACGGCAAGGAGCGGGCAGTGCATATGGGCTCCTACGGCGTCGGCGTGTCGCGCCTCCTGGGCGCGATCATCGAGGCGCATCACGACGAGAAGGGCTGTATCTGGCCCGAGGAAGTCGCGCCCTTCGGTGTCGGTATTCTCAATCTGCGTGCCGGCGATGGCGAGGCCGATGCGGCCTGTGAAGACGCTTATGGCAAGCTCACCGCCGCCGGTCTCGACCCGCTCTATGACGACACGTCGGAACGGCCGGGCGGCAAGTTTGCCACGGCCGACCTGATCGGCTTGCCCTACCAGCTCGTCATCGGTCCGCGCGGTCTGAAAGAGGGCAAGGTGGAGCTGAAAGTGCGCCGCACCGGCGAAACCCACGAGCTTTCGCCGGAGGATGCCGTCAACCGTCTCGCCGAAAGGGCTTTTGCCGATGGCTGATCCCGCAGTCCGTGCAGCCGGGGGCGCACGCCCCTTCTCGCCCTATGAATTCATGCTGGCCTTCCGCTATCTGCGGGCCCGGCGGAAGCATGGCGGCGTCGCACTGATTGCCATGATCTCCTTTGGCGGGATCACCCTGGCCGTTCTCGGCCTGATCGCTGTCATGTCGATCATGAACGGTTTCCGGGCGGAGCTCTTCAGCCAGCTGCTCGGCTTTCAGCCGCATGTCTATGTCGATACACGTAATCTCGATGCCGAGCGTGTCGATGCGCTGGTGCGCGAGCTTGAGGCGATGCCGGGCGTGCTCAGCGCCGATCCGGTGGTCCAGGGGCAGGTCCTGGCGTCGTCCGAGCGCTATCAGAGTGTCATCGTCGTGCTGGGTACCCGGCCCGGGGACGTTGCTGCGCTGGACGTGATTGCCAATCCATCGCCGGACGGCCGCACCGGCCTCGTCGAGGGCAGTCTCGACGGCTTCGGTGAGGGCCATAATGGCGGTGACACGATCATCCTGGGCTCGGGGATTGCCCGGCGTCTCGCTGTCGGTGTCGGCGACCGGGTGACCTTCACCACGGCCCGCGGCACGCCGACCGTGTTCGGGGCGCGGCCCAACCAGAAAGCCTATTATGTCGGGGCCGTCCTGGCCGCCGGCGTGTCGACCATCGACGAGAGTGCGGCCTTCATGCCGCTGGACCAGGGCCGGGTCTTCTTTGCCAAGGGCGAGGGGACCGACCAGATCCAGGTGCGGCTGACCGATCCGGACATGGCCGCCAGCATGGTGGGAAGCATCGGTGCGCTCGCCGGTCCCGATGCGGCCGCCTACGACTACACCCAGCTCAATCCGGCCTTCTACAACGCGCTGGAATTCGAGCGCACCGCGATGCGGCTCATCCTGTCGATCGTTGTCGCGATCGCCGCGATGAACATCATTTCCGGCCTGGTGATGCTGGTGAAGAACAAGGGACGCGACATAGCCATCCTGCGCACCATGGGCGCCACACAGGCGTCGGTGATGCGGGTTTTCCTGATTGTCGGCGCCTCGATCGGTGTTCTGGGGACGCTGGCCGGCATTCTTCTGGGCATTCTTTTCGTGGTGAATATCGGCCCGATCCAGGATTTCATCACCTGGACCACGGGCACCAATCCCTGGGATCCCAGCGTCTATTTCCTCTATCGCATCCCGGCCAAGCTCGACTGGGGCGAGGTGGCCTTCATCTCGGTGTTCGGCTTCATCGTTTCGCTCCTGGTGACCTTGCCGCCGGCCTGGCGGGCCGCCCGTCTCGATCCCGTGGAGGCGCTGCGCTATGAGTGATCCCGTCCTCGATCTGCGCGATATCGTGCGCACCTATGTGACCGAAGCCGATACGCTGGAAGTGTTGCGCGGGGTCAGCCTGACCCTGATGCCCGGCGAGATCGTCGGTCTGGTCGGGCCGTCCGGTTCCGGCAAGTCCTCGCTCCTGCATGCAGCAGGGCTGCTGGAACGGCCCGATGGCGGGGAAGTGGTTGTCTGCGGCGCGGCGACAAGCGGCCTGTCCGACCGGCAGCGCACGGCGATCCGCCGCCGGGATATCGGCTTTGTCTATCAATTCCACCACCTGCTGCCCGAATTCGATGCGCGCGAGAATATCGTCCTGCCGCAGCTGATTGGCGGCGTGCCGCGCAAGGCGGCCGTCGCGCGGGCCGATGCCCTGCTCGAGCGCCTGGGCCTGTCCGACCGCGCCACCCATCAGCCCTCGCAATTGTCCGGTGGCGAGCAGCAACGTGTCGCCATCGCCCGCGCGCTGGCCAATGCACCGCATGTGCTGCTGGCCGACGAGCCAACCGGCAATCTCGATCCGACCACCTCGGCGACCGTGTTCGAGGCTTTCCGCGAGACGGTGCGCGATGCCGGGGCCGCCGCCCTGGTGGCGACCCATAATCACGACCTCGCGGCCAGGATGGACCGTGTCGTGACCTTCCAGGACGGGCATCTCACGCCCTACAGCCCGGAAACAGCCTAGATATTCCCGGAACATGTCCGACGGAACATTTGTGGAACTTTCTGCTTGACGCGATGTATGTGCCGAAGTAGAACAAACCCGGAACATGAATTCGGGAGGTTGTCATGCGCCGCGTTCTTCAAGATGTCTCTGCCGCCACGGCCGTACTGGGTTTCGCCTGGATGATCGCCATGTGGGGAAGCGTGCTCGGCGCGGCCTGAGGCGGACGCGAGGGCTGATGCCGCGCAAGCCGCAGGTCTTTCCGGTCGCGTTTACTGAGATCGGGCTCGCAAGCCCGATTTCGCCTGACGCGTTCCTGGCGTAGTTTGTTCGTCTCTCGACTCGCGCTGGCCGGTTCCGGCTCGGATGCCCGGGTGTCTGTCCCGGTGATGCGCGTGGCGGGGAGGTTCTGAAGCGCTGACGGAGCGGGCGATGACGGCGAAACAACCCTTTGTGCATCTTCGGGTCCGTTCGCCCTATTCGCTGCTCGAAGGCGCGATCCGCATGCCGCAAATGGTGTCGGCCTGCCGCGAGCATGGCATGCCGGCCATCGCGCTCACCGACAGCAATAATCTCTTCGGCGCCCTGGAATTCTCCGAGGTCATGGCCGGGGCAGGGATCCAGCCCATCGTTGGCTGTACGCTCGCCATACGCACGGTCGACCCGCATCCGGGAGAGCGCGCCGAACCGGAAGGCATGCTGGCGCTGCTGGTGCAGGACCGCACCGGCTATGAAAACCTCATGGCACTGTCCAGTGCCGCCTATCTCGACGTTGACGGGTCGGAAGAGCCGCATGTGCCGCTGTCCCTCGTGCTCGAACATGCAGAAGGCCTGATCTGCCTGACGGGCGGTCCGGACGGCGTGCTCAACCGCTTTGTGACCGGCGGGCGCCAGCCGGAAGCCACCCGGCTGCTGGAGCGTCTCTCGGCGGCTTTCGGTGACCGGCTCTATGTCGAGCTGCAGCGTCACGGTCTCGCCGAGGAGCTGGAGGCCGAGAACTGGCTGGTCGAGGAGGCGTACAGCCGCGGCCTGCCCCTGGTCGCCACCAATGAGGCCTATTTCCCGGACCCCTCGATGCACAAGGCGCATGACGCGCTCCTGTGTATCTCCGAAAGCTCCTACGTCTCGGTGCAGGACCGCCGCCGCGTGACGCCGGATCACTATCTCACCTCGCCGAACGACATGAATGCGCGCTTTTCGGATCTGCCCGAAGCGCTCGCCAACACGCTGGAGATCGCGCGGCGCTGTGCCTACCGGGTCCGCACGCACGCTCCCATCCTGCCCAGCTTCCCCACCAAGGGCGGGCGTGACGAGGCCGAGGAGCTTGTTGCCCGCGCGCATGAGGGCCTGACCGAACGCCTGGCCGCCGGTGCCGATGCGGCGCCTGAGGAAGCCTATCGCGAACGGCTCGACTTCGAACTCGGTATCATTCGCCAGATGGGATTCCCGGGCTATTTCCTGATCGTTTCGGACTTCATCCAGTGGGCCAAGGCGCATGACATTCCGGTGGGGCCGGGCCGGGGTTCCGGCGCCGGTTCGCTTGTGGCCTATGCGCTGACGATTACCGATCTGGATCCGCTGCGCTTCGGTCTCCTGTTCGAGCGCTTCCTCAATCCGGAACGCGTCTCCATGCCGGACTTCGACGTCGACTTCTGCCAGGAGCGGCGCGGCGAGGTGATCCGCTATGTGCAGGAGCGCTACGGTCATGACCGCGTGGCGCAGATCATCACCTTCGGCACGCTGCAGGCCCGCGCCGTGGTGCGCGATACCGGCCGCGTGCTGCAATTGCCCTTCGGCCTGGTCGACAAGCTGGCCAAGCTGGTGCCGTCCAATCCGGCCAATCCGGTCACCCTGGCCGAAGCGCTCAAGATCGAGCCGCGGCTGGAGGAAATGCGCCGCGACGACGATGCGGTCGACAGCCTGCTCACGGTCGCGCTGCGGCTGGAGGGTTTCTTCCGCAACGCCTCCACCCACGCCGCCGGTGTTGTGATCGGCGACCGGAAGCTGTCCGAACTCGTCCCGCTCTACCGCGATCCGCGCTCCGACATTCCCGCCACCCAGTTCAACATGAAATGGGTCGAGCCGGCGGGCCTGGTGAAGTTCGACTTCCTGGGCCTGAAAACTCTCACCGTGATCGCCCGCGCGCTGGGCTATATCGCCTCGGCCGGCAAGGCGGTTCCCGATATCGAGGGGATCGACTTCGACGACAAGGCAACGTTCGAGCTGCTCCAGTCGGGCCATGCGATCGGCGTGTTCCAGCTGGAAAGCTCGGGCATGCGCGACACGCTGAAGAAGATGAAGCCGGACGCGATCGAGGATCTGATCGCCCTGATCTCGCTCTACCGTCCCGGCCCGATGAAGAATATCGACGTCTATGTCGACCGGAAGTTCGGCCGGGCCGAGGTCGATTGCCTCCATCCCGATCTGGAAGGCGTGCTGCAGGAAACCTACGGCGTCATCATCTACCAGGAACAGGTGATGCAGATCGCGCAGATCCTGTCCGGCTACTCGCTCGGTGAAGCCGACCTTCTGCGCCGCGCCATGGGCAAGAAGAAGAAGGAGGAGATGGACAAGCAGAAAGTCCGTTTCCTCGAGGGCGCCGAAGCCAAAGGGGTAAGCCGCGAGAAGGCGTCGTATATCTTCGAACTCGTCGCCGAATTCGCCGGCTACGGCTTCAACAAGTCCCACGCCGCCGCCTATGCCGCCATCGCCTACCGCACGGGCTATCTCAAGGCCAACTACCCGGTCGAGTTCATGGCGGCGCTGATGTCGCTCGACGCGGCCAATACCGACAAGCTGGCCGCCTTCTTCCAAGAAATCCGCCGCATGGGGATCGAGGTGCGGCCGCCGGACGTCAACGCCTCCGAGGCCGATTTCTCGGTCGAGGAGGGCACGATCCGCTTTGCGCTCGGCGCGATCCGCAATGTCGGTTTCTCCGCCATGGAGCATATCGTGGCGGAGCGGTCCGAAAACGGTCGCTTCAAGGATCTCTACGATTTCGCCGAGCGCGTCGATCCGCGGCATATCAACAAGCGGACCTTCGAGAATCTGGCGCGGGCCGGGGCGTTCGACAGCCTCGACCCCGACCGGGCCCGCGTGCTGGAAAGCGCGGAAACCCTGCTCTCGATGGCCCAGCACGCCGCGCAGCAGCGCGAGAGCGCCCAGGCCAGCCTGTTCGGCGGTGGCGGGGATGATGTCGCGCTGGAGCGTCCGCGCCTGCCGCAACCCGACCCCTGGACCGCGACCCAGCGGCTGGATGCGGAACTCTCGGCCATCGGCTTCTACCTGTCCGGTCATCCGCTGGACGACATGGCCGAACATCTCGCCGGCCGCGGCGTGGTGTTTCATGCCGAAGCGCCGGCGCGTGTCGCCGACGGGGCCACGGCGCTGCGCCTGTCGGGCATGGTGCGCCGCCGCCAGGAGCGGGTGTCCAGCAAGTCCGGCGAGCGTTTCGCCTGGGTGACGTTGTCCGACCCCACGGGCGAGTTCGAGGTCTTCATCGCGCCGGAACTCCTGCGCACCTCGCGCGACCTGCTCGACAGCGGCCAGGCCGTGCTGGTGAATTGCCGCGTCGACGAACGGGACGAGCAGATTTCCTTCTTCGCCGACCGGCTGGAAGTGCTGGACATGCAGATCTGTGCCGACCGGCTGCGGGTGCGGCTGGACGATGCAGCGGCGCTGTCGCGCATCCACGCACGGCTGGAGCGGGCCAACGGCCGGGCAGATGTATCCAAGGACGCGGTGATCGATCTTTTCGTGCCGATTGCGGGCGGCGGCGAGGTGGAATTGCGCCTGCCGGGCCGGCACAGCGCCGACAGCGCGCTGCAGGCCGCCCTGAAGGGCGTTGACGGTGTCGCTTCGGTGGAAGTGGCCTGACCTTGGCGTGACGTGGCCGGACATTGTGATATGCCCGCGTGGCGTGCTGCTCTGAAGCGCCTTGCCCCGCTTGCCAAACCGGCCGTCTTGGGCCTATAAGCCGCGCCATCACGCACACGGGGCATCGTCCGGCCGAAGGCCTGACGCTCCGGTGCCGTTCGCATGTGCGGGCGGCTCCGCTCCGTGGAGGCCAACCGGAAAAGGAAAAATCGATGGCTCTCCCTGAATTCAGCATGCGCCAGCTGCTCGAAGCCGGCTGTCACTTCGGTCACCAGACCCACCGCTGGAACCCGAAGATGAAGGACTTCATCTTCGGCGAACGCTCCAACATCCACATTATCGACCTGTCCCAGTCCGTCCCGCTGCTCCACCAGGCCCTGGTGAAGGTGCGCGAAACGGCTGCCAAGGGCGGTCGCGTCCTGTTCGTCGGCACGAAGCGCCAGGCCCAGGAACCGCTGGCTCAGGCTGCCTCGCGCTGCGCCCAGTACTACATGAACCAGCGCTGGCTCGGCGGTACGCTGACCAACTGGCGCACCATCTCCAACTCGATCGCCCGTCTGCGCGAGCTGGAAACCATGTTCGAAGGTGAGGGCGGTCTGGCCGGCCTGACCAAGAAGGAACAGCTGATGCTGACCCGCGAGCGCGAGAAGCTCGACCGTTCGCTCGGCGGTATCAAGGACATGGGCGGCACGCCGGACCTGATGTTCGTGATCGACACGAACAAGGAAGGCATCGCCATCCAGGAAGCCAAGAAGCTGGGCATTCCGGTCATCGCCGTGGTCGACACGAATTGCGATCCGGACCCGATCGATTTCCCGATCCCGGGCAATGACGATGCTTCGCGCGCCATCGCGCTGTACTGCGACCTGATCGCCGACGCTGTGCTGGACGGCATGGCCGACAGCCAGATGGCCATGGGCATGGATCTGGGCGAAGCCGAAGCACCGGTCGAGACGCTGGTCGAGGAAACCGCTGCCGAAGAGACCGCTGCCACGGAAGCCGAAGCCGCCAAGGGCGACGAGGCTGCCACGGAAACGTCGTCTGAATCTGACAAGACCGAAGCGTAAGCTTCGATTTCACGAGCGATAATCCAGGAGATACCGATGGCCGCGATTACTGCTGCTCTCGTCAAGGAACTGCGCGAAAAGACCGGCGTAGGCATGATGGACTGCAAGAAGGCGCTGAACGAGACCGATGGCGACTTCGAAGCCGCCGTTGACTGGCTGCGCAAGAAGGGCCTGTCCAAGGCTGCCAAGAAGGCGGACCGTGTTGCTGCTGAAGGCCTCGTTGCCGTGGCCACCGAAGGCGGCCAGGGTGCCGTCGTCGAAGTGAACTCGGAAACCGACTTCGTCGCCCGGAACGAGAAGTTCCAGTCGGCGGTGAAGGAAATTGCCGCGCTCGCGATCGGCACGTCCGGCGATGTGGACGCCCTGAAGTCGTCCAAGCTGGCGTCCGGCGACACCGTCGAGGACAAGCTGACCAACCTGATCGCCACGATCGGCGAGAACATGGCCCTGCGCCGCGCCGCCGTCGTGACGGCCGAGCCGGGCGTGGTCGCCAGCTATGTCCACAATCCGGCCGCGGACGATATGGGCGCCATCGGCGTCCTGGTCGGCCTGAAGTCGAGCGGCGATGCCGCCAAGCTGGCCGAGCTGGGCCGCAAGATCGCGATGCACGTCGCTGCCGGTTCGCCGGCCGTGGCCGTCTCCGTCGATGTCGACGGCGTCGACTCGGCGCTGGCGGACAAGGAACGCGAAGTGTTCGCCGACCAGGCCCGTCAGTCCGGCAAGCCGGAAAACATCATCGAGAAGATGGTGGAAGGCCGCATGCGCAAGTTCTACGAGGAAGTCGTGCTGCTGAAGCAGGCTTTCGTCATGGACCCGGACCGCACCATCGAGCAGGTGCTGGCCGATACCTCCAAGGAACTGGGCACGCCGGTCGAGATCTCCGGCTTCGCGCGCATGGCGCTGGGCGAAGGCGTCGAGAAGAAGTCCGAGGACTTCGCGGCTGAGGTCGCTGCGGCGACCGGCCAGTCCTGATCGCATTGAGAGCGGCGGCGCTTTAAAGCGCCGCCGCTTTCTATATGCTGCACGCCGTGACTGATTCATCTGCATCCGGGCCGGTTTCAGGCCAAGAGAACCCGCCGCAATTCCGGCGGGTTCTGCTCAAGATTTCCGGCGAAGCCCTGATGGGCGACCAGAATTACGGGATCGATATGCCGACGGCAGATCGCATCGCGTCAGAGGTCGCCGAGGCCGTGCGTGCCGGCACCGAAATCTGCCTGGTGATCGGCGGCGGGAATATCTTCCGCGGGCTCACCGGCGCCGCCAAGGGCATGGACCGGGCCGCTGCCGACTATATGGGCATGCTGGCGACCGTGATGAATGCGCTGGCCATGCAGACCGCGCTGGAACGCATCGGCGTCCAGACGCGCGTCCAGTCCGCCATTCCGATGACAACGGTGTGCGAGCCCTATATCCGGCGCCGCGCCACCCGTCATATGGAAAAGGGCCGGGTGGTGATCTTCGCCGCCGGCACGGGCAATCCCTTCTTCACCACCGATACCGCTGCCGCCCTGCGTGCGGCCGAGATGGGCTGCGACGCGCTGCTCAAGGGCACACAGGTGGACGGTGTCTATTCCGACGATCCGCGCAAGAATCCGGACGCGGAACGCTATGATCAGCTCGACTATCTCGATGTGCTGACGCGCGATCTCAAGGTGATGGATGCCTCGGCGGTGACGCTGATGCGGGAAAACGCCATTCCGATCGTCGTCTTCAGTATTCACGACAAGGGTGGTCTGGCCCGCGTCCTGGCCGGCCAGGGCGTGTGCACCATGATCGGCAAGCCGCGGCCTGCACCGTCAGCTGGCAAATAACAGGAAAGAGCAAGCCATGAGCGACGATATCGATTTCGACGAAGCCGACCTCAAGCGGCGCATGGACGGGGCGATCGAGGCCCTGCGCAAGGAATTCGGCGGTCTGCGCACCGGCCGCGCCAGCGCCGGCCTGCTCGATCCGATCAAGGTGGAAGCCTATGGCACGCCGACGCCGATCAACCAGGTGGCTACGGTCTCGGTTCCCGAACCGCGCATGATCTCGGTCCAGGTGTGGGACCGGACCATGGTCGCCGCCGTGGACAAGGCGATCCGCAATTCCGGTATCGGCCTGAACCCGGTGATGGAGGGCCAGCTGCTGCGCATTCCGATCCCGCCGCTCAATGAGGAGCGCCGCGCCGAGATTGCCAAGCTGGCCGGCACCTATGCCGAACATGCCCGCGTTGCCGTGCGCAATGTGCGCCGCGACGGCATGGATGCGCTCAAGAAGATGGAAAAGGATGGCGTCCTGTCCGAGGACGAGCACAAATCCTTTGCCGAGGATGTGCAGAAACTGACGGACGATGCGATCAAGCGGATCGATGAGAGCCTGAAGACCAAGCAAGAAGAAATCATGCAGGTCTGATCACCCCGCTTGCGGAGCGAACCCATGACCGACGACGCTTCCGCTTCCCAGCCGGGGCCTGCCCATGTGGCGATCATCATGGACGGCAATGGCCGCTGGGCGAAATCCCGCGGCCGGCCGCGGGCCTTCGGGCATCGGCGCGGTGTCGAGACCGTGCGCAAGGCGGTCGAGACCGCCGGCGATCTCGGCGTGCGCTATCTGACACTGTTCTCGTTCTCGACGGAAAACTGGAACCGTCCGGCCGACGAGGTCGGGGCGCTGTTCCAGCTTATGAAGACCTATGTCGAGGCGGATCTCGAACAGCTTGCCGCGCGCGGCGTGCGGATACGCATCATCGGCCGGCGCGACAATCTGAGCGAGGACCTCAAGACGATCATCGACCGCGCCGAAGCGCAGACCGCCGCAAACGACCGGTTTCACCTCACCATCGCCTTCAACTATGGCGGCCGTGACGAGCTGGTGCGCGCGGCGCGCACGCTGGCCCGGGGTGCGCGGGATGGCGCGATCGATCCCGACACCATCGACAATGCAGCCTTCGAGCAGGCGCTCGACACGCACGGCCTGCCCGATGTCGACCTTTTGATCCGCACCAGCGGGGAAGAGCGCATTTCCAACTTCCTGCTCTGGCAGCTGGCCTATGCGGAACTGCTCTTCCTCGATGTGCTGTGGCCGGACTTTTCGGCCCGAAATTTCGCCGAGGCGGTCGATGCCTTCAAGCAGCGCAGCCGGCGCTATGGTGGGCTCGATGCCGGCGCGGCGTGACCCGGTCTTCCAGCGCCGTCTGATCTCGGCGCTGCTGCTGGGACCCCTGGCGCTGGTCCTGTTGTGGATGGGCGGGCTGGTCTTTACCGCCTGGGTGGCGGCCTTCGCCGCGGCCATGGCCTGGGAATGGACCCAGATGTCCGATCCCAAGGCGCCGCCGGTCGCCTATGCCATTGCCTGCGCCACCGCCTCCGGTGCTGTCCTGCTGGCCGGCGAGACCTCGACCCAGGATGCGCTGTTCTGGGGGGCAGCCGGCACGCTGGCAGCCGGTATCGAGCGCTGGCGGCGGGGCTGGTCGATCGAAGTGCTGGGTGTGCTCTATGTGTCGCTGGCGGCCGGTCTGCTCGCCTCCATGCGGGCCGAACCCGAGCATGGCCTGCCGATGGTGGTGCTGCTGTTTGCCATCGTTTGGGCTGCGGACAGTCTGGCGTATATTGCCGGGACCTGGCTGGGCGGTCCGAAACTCGTGCCCCAGGCCAGTCCCAACAAGACCTGGTCCGGCTTCATTGCCGGGCTTGCCGCCGGAACCGCTGCGGGCGTGGCTGCCGGTGCGGTCTTCGACCTCAACCTGCCGGTGGTGGCCGTTTTTGCGGCGGTCGTCGCCGTCGCATCCGTACTGGGCGATCTGGCGATGTCCCTGTTCAAGCGCAGTTTCAACGTCAAGGATTCCGGAACGCTGATTCCGGGCCATGGCGGCGTGCTGGACCGTGTCGACGCGCTGATGCTGGCCGTGATTACCGCCGTGCTGTTTCAGCGTGTGATCCCGCTGGGCTGGGGGGCGGCATGACCGCGCCCCGCCGTATCAGCGTTCTGGGCGCCACCGGCTCGGTCGGACTGGCAACGCTCGACCTGGTCGCCCGGGCTGCGCCGGGGACGTTTGACGTGGTCGCTCTGACCGCGCGGAACAATGCGGTGGAACTCGCTCGACAGGCGATCCGGCACCGCGCCTCGCATGTCGCGATCGCAGACCCAGCCGCCGCGCCGGAATTGCGCGAGGCCCTGTCCGGCCATCCCGATATCTCCATCGGTGTCGGCGAGGATGCGGTGTGTGAGGCGGCCGGAGTGCCGGCTGACTGGACCATGGCCGCCATTGTCGGCGCCGCCGGCTTGCGGCCGACGCTGGAAGCCGTCCGCCAGGGCGCTGCGCTGGCCTTTGCCAACAAGGAATGCCTGGTCTGCGCCGGCCCCTTGTTCATGCAGGAAGCGGCGCGCTGCGGCGCGACGCTGCTGCCGGTGGACAGCGAACACAATGCCGTCTTCCAGGTCTTCAACGGGGCGCACAGATCCGCGATCCGCTCGATCACGCTGACCGCGTCGGGCGGGCCTTTCCGCACCTGGCCGCTCGAACGCATGGCGGCCGCCAGCCGCACCGACGCGCTGACCCATCCGACCTGGTCGATGGGCGCCAAGATCACCATCGACAGCGCGTCGATGATGAATAAGGGGCTGGAGATCATCGAAGCCTGCTGGCTGTTCGACCTGCCGCCGGAACAGGTCGAGGTGGTGGTGCATCCCCAGTCCATCGTGCACGGCCTGGTCGAGTATGCCGATGGCAGTTTACTGGCGCAGCTGGGCTCGCCGGACATGCGCACGCCGATTGCCAGCGCGCTGGCCTGGCCGGAGCGCATGGAGGCGCCGGTCGAGCGTCTCAGACTGGACCAGATCGCGCGGCTGGAGTTCGAGGCGCCGGATCCTGTGCGGTTTCCGGCCATCCGCCTGGCCCGCGATGCGATCCGGGCAGGGGGGATTGCCCCCGCCGTGCTGAACGCCGCGAATGAAATTGCAGTCGAGGCTTTCCTGGCCGGGCGGATCGGCTTCCTTGACATCACGGCGAGTGTTGAAGAGGTTCTGGCGCTCGCTCAGGCGGATGCGGACATGCCGCGCGCGCTTGCGGCCTTCGAGGATGTTTTCGCCATCGACCGGCGGGCCCGCGAGCTGGCACGCGACTTGATTGGTGGCCTGTCAGTGGAAACGAGATCACGGAACACGATGTCATGAGCCTGATCGGCACCGGCTTTCTTACGATTTTCTCATTCGTCTTCCTGATCTCGATCGTCGTCGTGATCCATGAGCTCGGCCACTACTGGGCCGGCCGCATGTGCGGCGTGCATGCCGAAGCCTTTTCGATGGGGTTCGGCCCGACGGTCGCCTCCTGGCGCGACAAGCGCGGCACCGTCTGGCGCATTGCGGCCTTTCCCCTTGGCGGATATGTGAAATTCTTGGGCGATGCCGGCGCTGCCAGTGAACCCGATGCCGAAAAGCTTGAGGAAATCCGCAAGCGGATGGGGCCGGATGCCGAGCGCTGCTATCACTTCAAACCGCTCTGGCAGCGCGCTTTCGTGACGGCGGCCGGACCGATCGCGAACTTCATCCTGGCCATCTTCATCTTTGCCAGTCTTGCCCTGGCGCTGGGCGGGGCGCCCTACCAGCCGTCGGTGGTCGGAACCGTGGCTGAAGACAGCGCCGCTGCAGACGCCGGCTTCCAGGTCGGTGACCGCATTGTCGCGATCAACGGCACGGGCATCGATTCCTTCGATGATATCGTGACGGAAGTCGTCTGGCGGCCGGGCGAGGAAATGCGCTTCGACGTCGAACGCGCCGGCGAGATGATCGTGCTCCGGGCTGCGCCACGGGCGACCGAGGTTGAAGACCGTTTCGGCGGCACACGGACGCTTGGCCGTCTCGGTCTGGGCTCGGTCATGACGCCGCCATTGCGCGAAAGCTATAACCCTATCACGGCCATCGGCTATGGTGTCGACCGGACCTGGACGGCGGTGTCGATGACCGCGCGCTACGTGATCCGCGTCGTCACGGGCCGGGTCTCGCCGGAATTGCTCAACGGGCCGGTGGGAATCGCCACGGCGGCCGGTCAGACGGCCTTGACCAGTGTCGAAGCAGGCGGAAATGCCGGCGAAAGCACTTTCTTGCTGCTTGTTAATCTCGTGCATCTGGCAGGCTTCCTGTCAGTTGGACTGGGTTTGGTGAATCTTCTACCGATCCCCATCCTCGACGGCGGCCATCTGGTGTATTACGCCTATGAGGCGGTTGCCCGGCGTCCGCTGAGCATGAAAGCGCAGGCCATCGGATTCCGGGTGGGACTTGCACTTGTGCTCGGTATGATGCTTGTAGCGACCTGGAATGACCTGAATTACCTGCTCGGGCAGATTTTCTGACCGGGCCCAGCAAGCGGCGATCTTCCATGGCGAGTGTTCTGCGTATTCTCTTCGCAGCCCTTTTGACTGTGACATTGCCGGCCATCGCGCCGGCCCAGCAATCCGGTGTGGAAGAGACTCCGCAAGCGGCCCCCGAAGCCCAGGCCCAGCCGGTCATCCGGCAGATCCTGGTTGAGGGCAATCAGCGGGTCGAAGCCGATACTGTTCTGTCCTACCTGCTGATCCAGCCGGGACAGACCTTCGACACCCGCCTGATTAACCTGTCGATCCAGACCCTGATGGCGACCGGCCTGTTTTCGGACGCGCAGTTCGAGGATCGTGGCGAGCTCGTTGTCGTCCGCGTCCAGGAAAACCCGATCATCAACCGGGTGATCCTGGAGGGCAACAGCGCCATTGACGACGACAAGATCACCGACGAGATCGAGGCCCAGCCGCGCGCGATCTTTACGCGCGCTCGCGTGCAGTCGGATGTTCAGCGCATTATCGAGGTCTATCGCCGCTCCGGCCGTTTTGCGGCATCCGTGACGCCGAAGATCGTCGAGCAGCCGCAGAACCGCGTCGATCTGATCTTCGAGATTTCCGAAGGTCCCGTTACTGGTGTGCGCCGGATCAACTTCATCGGCAATGAGAGCTTCTCCGACCGCCGTCTGCGTCGCGAACTGGTGACGCGCGAATCGCGCTGGTGGCGGTTCTTCTCGTCGAACGACAATTACGATCCGGATCGCCTGGAATATGACCAGGAATTGCTGCGCCAGTTCTACATGAACCAGGGCTATGCCAATTTCCGGGTGCTTTCCGCGGTCGCCGAGCTGACGCCGGACCAGGAAAGTTTCTACATCACGATCACGATCGACGAGGGCGAGATCTTCAACTTCGGTGAAGTCACCGTGTCGACCGAGATCGAGGATCTCAACGAGGAATTCCTCGCCGCGACACTGCCGATCCGCGAAGGCGATCTCTATCGTGGTGAACTGATCGAGAGCGGGATCGACCAGCTGACCTTTGCGGCCGGTGCTGCGGGTTATGCCTTCGTCAATATCAGCCCGCGCACCTCGCGTAATCGCGAGGAGCGGACGGTCGATATCGAGTTCGTGATCGATGAGGGCCCGCGCGTCTATATCGAGCGCATCGATATTACCGGCAATACCCGCACGCTCGACCGCGTGATCCGCCGCGAACTGGATATTGTTGAGGGCGATGCCTTCAACCAGGTTCTCATTGACCGGTCGCGCAATAACGTACGGCGTCTGGGCTTCTTCGAGGATGTCGAAGTCAACGAGACGCCCGGGTCCGCGCCTGACCGCGCGCGTGTCCAGGTCGCCGTGACCGAGCAGCCGACCGGCGAACTGGCCTTCGGTGCCGGTTTCTCCTCGACCGATGCCTTCCTGGTCGACCTGTCGATCTCGGAGCGGAACCTGCGCGGCCGCGGGCAGTTCCTGCGCTTCCGCATCTCGGCCAGCTCGAACCGCGAGTCGATCGATATCCGCTTCACCGAGCCGCGCTTCCTGGACCGTAATCTGGCCGCCGGCTTCGACCTCTTCCGCGTCAATTCGGACTTCCTCTCGGAAGCGTCCTTCCAGACGGAATCGACGGGCGCCAGCGTGCGTCTCGGCTTCCCGGTGACGGCGTCGACCAACCTGCAGCTGGGCTACACGCTGCGGACCGACAATGTGCTGGTCTATTCGTCGGCCTCGCAGGCCCTGCTGAACCAGGCCGGCGAGCGCACGACGTCCGTGCTCACCTATACGCTCAACTGGTCGCGTCTGAACGACCCGATCGAGCCGAGCCGCGGCTATCGCCTGCAGTTCTCGCAAGGCTTTGCCGGCATTGGCGGCGATGTCCGCTATGTCCGGTCCGAAATCGAGGGTGCCATCTACCGGCCGGTTCTCCCGCGCCTGTTCGACAACAACATCATCGCGAGCTTCACGATGAATGGTGGTTTCGTTCAGCCGTGGGGTGGAGATACCGTCCGCATTAATGACCGCTTCTTCAAGGGCGGCAATTCGTTCCGGGGTTTCGAAGTGGCCGGTATCGGTCCGCGTATCGTCACCCGGAATGAAGAGACAGGCGAGCTGAACCGGGGCGATGCCCTGGGCGGCCGTCTGTACGCAGTCGGGGCGTTCGAGGTGTCCTTCCCGACCGGGTTGCCGGAGCAGTACGGGGTTCGAGCCAGTGTCTTCACCGAGTTCGGTACCCTGGGTCTACTGGATACTCCCGACCAGATCGACGAAGGGGCCGCCGGGACAGCTTTCACGATCGACGACATGGCCCTTCGGGCCTCCGCCGGCGTGAGCATTTTCTGGGATTCACCTTTCGGACCGGTGCGGTTTGACTTTGCCGAGGCCTTCATTCGCGAGGACTACGACAGGGCCGAATTCTTCCGGTTCAGCACGAGAACAGGGTTCTAAAGTTATGAAGTTTATCAAGTCTCTCCTTCTTCTTCCGGTGATGATCGCCGGGCTGTCCGCGCCGGTACTGGCGCAACAGCCCAACATCGCGGTCATGAACGAGGAACGCGTCCTGCGCGAAAGCTCTGCCGGTCAGCACATCCAAGCCCGCATGCAGGAAATCGCCCAGGAAATCGATGCCGAGCTGACCGCCATGGGCCAGCCGATCCAGCAGGAGACCGAGCGTCTGAACGTGGAAACCGCGTCCATGACGCCGCAGGCGATCCAGCAGCGCCCGGACCTGATGCAGCGTATCGAAGCGCTTAACCAGCAGGCCCAGCAATTCGAACTGGCGCGCCGCGCCCGTCAGCAGGAAATCGTCCAGACCGAGCGTCAGGCGATGCGTCCGATCTATGATGCTCTGGGCCCGATCCTGGAAGCCGTCGTGGCGGAACGCGATATCGACATCCTGGTCGACCGCGCCAACCTGGTCTTCGCTTCGCCGGACGTCGACATTTCCGCCGATGTGATCAGCCGCCTGAATGCACAGGTGCCGACCGTGACCGTGACCCGCGTCCGCGTGTCCCAGGAAGCGGCGGCCGGGGCTGCCCAGCAGCAATAAGAAACGGCACGGACCATGGCCGATCCGCGTTTTTTTGACGGACTTGGACCGCTGACGCTCAACGAGATCGCCGCACTTTCGGGTGCGGCGATTTCCGATTCTGCCTCCGGTTCAGACACTGTGGCCGAGGTAGCACCGATCAGCGAAGCCCGTCCGGGATGCCTGTGCTATCTGGAAAACGGGCGTCTCCTCAAAGCCTATCCGGACATCCGTCTGGACGACGTGGTGATCCTGGCACCGGCCAGCCTGGCCGCCGCCCTGTCCGAACGCGGCGCCAAAGTGCTGGTACACGAGCAGCCGCGGGCGGCATTCGGCCGCGCAGCTGCCGGTCTCTTCCGCCCGCGTGAACTGTCAGCCGACCAGGCCATCGACCCGTCCGCGCGCATCGCGCCAGGCGCCCGTCTGGGTGTGGGCACGGTGATCGGTGCGGACGCCGAGATCGGCGAGAATGTCACGATCGGGCCGGGCAGTGTGATCGGGGCCGGCTGCCGCATCGGTGCGGGCAGCCGTATCGGTCCCCGCGTGGTCATCCAGTGCGCGGATCTGGGCGAAAACTGCAACATTCTTTCGGGAGCCGTGATTGGCGAGGCGGGCTTCGGTGCCGCAGTATCCGATGAGGGTCTCGTGGACATGCCGCATCTGGGCACGGTCGAGATCGCGGCGTCGGTGACGATCGGTGCCAATAGCTGCGTTGATCGGGGCCTGTTCGGTCCGACGCGGATCGGGGAGGGCACCAAGATCGATAATCTCTGCCATATCGGTCATAACTGCCAGGTCGGTCGCAATGTCGCCATGGCGGCCTTTGCCGGCGTGTCGGGCAGTTGCGTGATCGAGGATGATGTCATGTTCGGCGGCCGGGTCGGCCTGCAGGACCATATCACGATCGGCAAGGGCGCACGGATCGGCGGCAATTCGGCCCTCGCGGAAAGCGTGCCGGCGGGCGAAACCTGGATGGGCGACCCCGCCCAGCCATTGCGCCAGTATCTGCGCCAGGTCTCCGAAGTGCGGCGCCTGGCTCGGCGTGACACAAGAACACCGAAGAAGAAGGACTGACCGGCGTGTCCGACCGGATTGAACACAACGAAATCCTGAAACTCCTGCCGCACCGTTATCCTTTTCTCCTCATCGACGCTGCCGAGGACTACCGGGCCGGCGAATCGATCGTGGGGCTGAAGGCCGTGACGGCGAACGAGCCCTTCTTTCCGGGGCATTTCCCCGGCAATCCGGTGATGCCCGGCGTGCTGATGATCGAGGCGATGGCCCAGGCCGGTGCCGTGCTGATGTACAAGACGCTGAAGGCGGCGCCCGATTCGGCGACGGTCTATTTCATGGGCGCCGACAAGGTGCGGTTCCGTTCGCCGGTCCGCCCCGGGATGATGCTGCGCATGCCGGTCTCGGTGACCGCCGCGCGCCACGGCGTCTTCAAGTTCAAGGGCGAGGTCTTTGCAGACGGCGTGCGTGCCGTGCAGGCGGAATTCTCTGCCAAGGCGGTGGAACACTGATGAGCGCGACCATTCATCCCACAGCAATCGTCGATCCGGCGGCCCAGCTCGGCGAGGGCGTCGAGATCGGTCCCTTCTCGATCATCGGTCCGAAAGTGAAGCTGGGCGATCGCGTGCGGCTGATGTCGCATGTCACGATTGCCGGCAATACGACGCTGGGCGAGGACTGCGTGCTCTATCCGGGCGTCCATCTCGGCCATCCGCCGCAGGACTTCAAATACCAGGGCGAGGACACGCGGCTCATTCTCGGCAAGCGCAACATCCTGCGCGAGAATGTCACCATGCACCCCGGCACCACATTCGCCCGCAGCCAGACGGTTGTCGGCGATGACGGCTACTTCATGGTCGGCTCGCACGTCGCGCACGACTGCATCGTCGGCGATCGGGTCGTGTTCGCCAATTGTGCGGCCATCGGCGGTGAAACCACGGTGGCCGATCATGTGATCCTGGGCGGCTATGCCGGCATTCACCAGAAGAGCCGGATCGGCCGTCATGCCTTTGTCGGCGCCATGGCCATGGTGACCGCGGATGTCATCCCCTACGGCTCGGTGATAGGCAATCACGCCCATCTGGCGGGACTGAACGTGGTCGGGCTGAAGCGCCGCGGCATGCCGCGCGAGACCCTGCGCGATCTGCGCGCCGCCTATCGCTTGCTGTTTGCCCAGGAAGGCACGTTCGAGGAGCGGGTCGACGATGTTGCGCACACCTATCGTGACAATGCGCCGGTGATGGAGATCATCGGTTTCATTCGCGAAGACGCAAAACGCTCCGTCTGCATGCCTCATGACTGACACCAAGAGTGCGGCATGCTGGACCCGTCTCGGCCTGATCGCCGGCGGCGGCGGGCTGCCGCGTGAAATCCTCAATGCGCTCGACCCGCAGTCGGTTCTGGTGATCCGGCTGAAAGGCTTTGCCGACGACCCCTTCGAGGATATCGGACATGTCGAGCATTCGGTCGGCGAGATCGGGGCGATCACGCGGTCGCTCAAATCGGCCGGATGCGATGCGGTGTGCTTTGCCGGCTATGTCACACGGCCCGACTTCAAGGCGCTGCGCCTGGACGGGGCCGGACTGAAACTCCTGCCGCGCGTGCTGGCAGCGGGGCGCAAGGGCGATGATGCCATCCTGCGCGTGGTGGTCGAGGCCTTCGAGCGCGAAGGTCTGACCGTTGTCGGTGCCGACAGCCTGCTCACCCGGAACCGCCTGGAGGCGGGGCGTCTGGGGCGGGGCGAGCCGGACGCCAATGCTCAAGCCGATGCCGACAAGGCGATGCATGTCGCCGCCGAAATCGGCCGGCTGGATATCGGTCAGGGTGCCGTCGTTGCCGATGGGCTGGTCCTGGCCGTCGAGGCCCAGGAAGGCACGAATGCGATGCTCGAGCGCGTCGCAGGCCTGCCCGCTGCGCTGCGCGGATCGCCGGATGAGCGCCGCGGTGTGCTCGCCAAACGGCCCAAGCCGATCCAGGAGCGCCGGATCGACATGCCGGTCGTCGGGGTCGACACGGTGCGCCTGTGCGATGCGGCGGGTCTGGCCGGCATCGTGCTGGAGGCTGGCGGTGCGCTGGTGGTGGATCGCGATGCGGTAATCCGCGAGCTTGATGAGCGGGGTCTCTTCCTGGTCGTGAGAGCGGCAGAGGCATGACCGCCGCGCCGCTCATCTATGTCGTCGCGGTCGAGCGTTCCGGCGACCTTCTGGGCGCCGCCCTGATGCGTTCGCTTCAGACCAAAACTGGCGGCGAGGTCCGCTTTGCCGGCATTGGCGGCCGCGCCATGGCAGAAGAGGGCGTTGCCTCGGCCATCGATATCTCCGACCTCGCCATTTTCGGCTGGATCGACGGACTGATGGCCTACAAGCGCGTGAAGGCGGCCGTCGCGGCCAGCGTCGAGGACATTCTGCGGGTCAAGCCCGATGCCGTCGTGCTGATCGACAGCTGGGGCTATACGCTGCGCGTGGCGCAGGGCGTGCGGCAGGCCGATCCGTCCATCCGGCTGATCAAATATGTCGGACCGCAGGTCTTTGCGACACGGCCGGGCCGGGCGGCAACCCTGGCGGCGACGGTCGACCGGCTGCTGACGATCCTCGATTTCGATGCGCCCTATTACGAGGCTCATGGCCTGCCGGTCACCTTTGTCGGCAATCCCACGCTGGAGCGCCTGGAAGCGGGCGATGGCACGGCCTTCCGGGCCCGGCACGCCATCCCGGCCGGCGCACCGGTGCTGACCGTCTTGTTCGGCAGCCGGACATCGGAGATCAGGCGCATGTTCGGGCCGTTTGCCCGGGCGGTCGCAAGGCTGCGGCAGCGTTATCCCGGACTGTCGATCGTCATTCCCATCGCGGACCCGGTCGAGGCCGATCTGCGGGCGCGGCTGGAAAACGAGCGCTGTTTTAACGGTGCGGTCCTGGTCGAGGAGACCGAGAAGGCCGATGCCTTTGCCGCGGCGGACGCGGCGCTGGCGTGTTCCGGCACCGTGGTGACCGAGCTGGCCACGGCCGGTGTGCCCACCGTGACGAGCTATCGACTGGGCTGGATCACCTGGGCGCTGGCCCGCACCTTCAACCTGATGAAGGCGAAGTATATCAGCCTGGTGAATATCTCGGCCGATGCGGAACTGGTACCCGAACTCGTTCAGACCCGGGCCACCGGCGCCAATCTGGCAGAGGCGGTCGGTGCTCTGATGGACGATGCCGGACGCCGGGAGACGCTGTCCCGCAAACTCATCGAGACGACCGCCCGGATGCGCGGGGATGGCAAGGCCAGCGACCGGGCCGCCGATGCGGTGCTCGAGACGCTGGACGGGTCCACCGGACAATAAAAAAGGCCGCTCCAAAGGAGCGGCCTTCTCTGTGTCGGAGTTCCAGCGTCTAGCGCTTGGAGAAATCCACATAGTCGCGCGGCGTGGCGCCGGTAAAGAGCTGGCGCGGACGGCCGATCTTCTGGGACGGATCCTCGACCATTTCGGTCCATTGCGCGATCCAGCCGACAGTGCGGGCCAGGGCGAACAGAACCGTGAACATCTCGGTCGGGAAGCCCATCGCCTTCAGCGTGATACCCGAATAGAAATCGATGTTCGGATAGAGCTTCTTCTCGACGAAGTAGTCGTCTTCCAGCGCGATGCGCTCCAGCTCCATGGCGACCTGCAGGGTCGGGTCGTTGCGCACGCCCAGCTCGTCAAGCACCTGGTGGCAGGTGTCGCGCATGACTTTCGCGCGCGGGTCGTAATTCTTGTAGACCCGGTGACCGAAGCCCATCAGGCGGAACGGATCGTCCTTGTCCTTGGCGCGCTTCACATATTCCGGAATCTTGTCGACCGAGCCGATCTGGTTGAGCATGTTCAGTGCGGCTTCGTTCGCGCCGCCATGCGCCGGGCCCCACAGCGAGGCGATGCCCGAAGCGATACAGGCGAACGGATTGGCACCGGACGAACCAGCCAGGCGCACCGTGGAGGTCGACGCATTCTGCTCGTGGTCGGCATGCAGGATAAAGATCTTGTCCATCGCCTTGGCGAGCACGTCGGAGCCCTTGTAGTCCTCGGCCGGAACGGCAAAGCACTGGCGCAGGAAATTCCCCGCATAGTCCATGTCGTTACGCGGAGTGATGAAGGGCTGGCCGATGGAGTATTTGTAGGCGCGGGCCGCGATCGTCGGCATCTTGGCGATCATGCGATGCGAGGCGATGGTGCGCGCCTCCGGATCGTTGATGTCGGTCGAGTCATGGTAGAAGGCCGACAGCGCACCGACCGTACCGACCATGATGGCCATCGGGTGGGCGTCACGGCGGAAGCCGCGGAAGAACTGATCGAACTGGTCGTGCAGCATGGAATGCCGGCGGATCGTCCAGTCGAAATTCTCGAATTCGTCGGCCTTCGGCAGCTCACCGTGCAGCAGCAGGTAGCAGACTTCCATGAAGTTGGAGCTCTCGGCCAGCTGGTCGATCGGGTAGCCGCGGTAGAGCAGGGTGCCTTCGCCACCGTCGATATAGGTGATCTGGCTTTCACAGCTCGCCGTCGAGGTGAAGCCCGGGTCGAAGGTGAACAGGCCGGTTTCCGCATAGAGTTTACGGATATCGATCACATCCGGGCCGATCTCGCCGCTCAGCACCGGCAGGTCAACGGACTTGCCGTTATACGAGAGCGTGGCCGTGCCGTTCGGTTTGGCTTTGTTTTCCATCACGTCATCCCCTGGGTTCGCGGCCGCTTACGCGTCCGCCATCATCTGGTCCTTGATCCGATCGAGCGCTTCGCCGCGGCCCAGGAAGGCCATGACAAGCGACAGATCGGGGGCGGGGGCCCCGCCGGTCAGGGCCGCACGCAGCGGCTGCCCGACCTTGCCGAAACCGACCTCCTCGGCTTCGGCGAAATTCTTCAGTTCTGCGGCCAGCGCCTCGTCTGTCCAGCCATCCAGATCGCTCAGACGGGTGAAGAGCCGGTAAAGACGCTGCCGGGCCTCGTCGTCCAAGGGCTTGGCGGCCTTGCCTTCCAAGTGGAACGGGCGGGGTTTGAGCAAGAAATAGCTCTGCCGGGCGAGTTCTTCCAGTGTCGCCGCCCGGGTCTTGAGCACAGGCATCGCAGCCAGAAGTCGTTCACGCGTTATCTGGGTATCGGCAATGCGGTCTTCAAGCACATCCAGGAAAGGCATCACCAGTTCGACCAGCCGCACGTCGGCGGCCCGGGCCATGTGGTGCCCGTTGATATGGTTCAGCTTGTCCAGATCCATGCGGGCCGGCGCCTTGTTCAGCCCGTCCAGCGTGAAGGCGGCAATCGCCTCCTCGTCGCTGAAGATTTCCTGGTCGCCATGGGCCCAGCCCAGTCGCAGCAGGTAGTTGCGCAGGCCTTCGGGCAGATAGCCCATGTCGCGATAGGCTTCCGCGCCCAGCGCGCCATGGCGTTTGGACAGTTTCTTGCCGTCCTGGCCGTGGATCAGCGGCACATGGGCAAAGACCGGACGGTCCCAGCCGAGCGCGTCATAGATCTGGCTCTGGCGGCCGCCATTCACCAGATGGTCGTCACCGCGCACGATGTGGGTGATGCCCATATCGTGATCGTCGACCACCACGGCAAGGTTGTAGGTCGGGCTGCCGTCCGAGCGCAGCAGGATCAGGTCGTCGAATTCCTTCGCGGCCCAGCGCACCGTGCCCTGCACGGCATCGTCCAGCACGACATCGCTGTCCGGCGCGCGGAAGCGCACGACGAAGGGCGTGCCTGCCGGGGCTTCACTGGCCGGGCGGTCGCGCCAGGGCGAGCGCAGGGCGCGGCCCTCGGCAAAGGCCTGGTCGCGCAGCACCTGCACCTCTTCGGTCGTGCAATAGCATTTGAAGGCCTTGCCGGCGGCCAGCAGCTCGTCGACGACCTCGACATGGCGCGGGGCGCGTTCGAACTGGGAAACGACATCGCCGTCCCAGTCCAGACCCAGCCAGGTCAGGCCCTCCAGGATCGCGTCGATCGCGGCCTGGGTCGAGCGGGCGCGGTCGGTATCCTCGATGCGAAGATAGAAGGTGCCGCCGTGATGGCGGGCGAAGAGCCAGTTGAAAAGCGCGGTACGGGCGCCGCCAATATGCAGGAAGCCCGTCGGCGACGGGGCGAAGCGGGTGCGGATGGGCTTGTCGTTGTTTTGCACGTGCGAATTCATGCTGCGCTGCGGGATGGGAAAGTCGTGTTAGCATGAATATCAGCTTTTGCGATAGACCGAAGGCTGCTTCGTGCTTCATCTCGCCGCAAGCTTGCCCCGACCGGCGGCAGGCCGCTTTAAAAAGCCGGTATTGAGCACCGGGACTGAAAATTATTTCAGTCCTGCTATCCTCTTCGCGCTCGGGCTGGCGGCGGGGGCATCCATGGCGCTGGCGACCCCGCTTTCCGCCGGCGTGCCGGTGCTGGCGGGCGTGATCCTGGTGGTTGGCCTTGCCGCTGTTTGGCGCGGCCCGGACCGGTTCCGGCGTCTCGCCCTGCTGGCGGCTGTCTTCGCCGCGGGGCTTCTGGCGGGGCAGATGCGGACCGAGGCGCGGATCGCCGGCGCGGCCGCCATTCCCGCGATCGATACGCGCAATGATGTGGTGCCGCTAACCGGCTGGCTGGGCGCGATCGAGCGCAGCGGCAGCGGCCGGCAAAGGCTGATGATCCGGGTTCCGGCCGAAGCGGAGACGCCTGGCTATTCGGTGCGGGTGCTGGGCGATCCGGGGGAATTGCGGCCCGGCGATGCGGTTTCGGTGGAGGCGGTGCTGTCGCCGCCGCGGCCGGCCGCGATGCCCGGCGGCTATGATTTCGCCTTTCACGCCTTCTTCGCCCGCATTGCAGCGACCGGCTATGCCGTCGCACCGGCGCAGCCAGGGCCACAGGTCGAGGCGGATCGTGCCCGGCGCTGGATCGCGCAGCTGCGCTGGCGGATGGCTGAGCATATCGCGCGGCGGCTTCCCGGGCGTTCGGGCGCGCTGGCAGCGGCCCTGCTGACCGGCGACCGCTCGCGGCTGGACCCGGCCGATGTCGACTCCCTGCGCAATGCGGGCCTGGGGCATATGCTGGCGATTTCCGGCATGCATATGGGCCTCTTCGCCGGCGGCGTGTTCTTTGCCGTGCGCATGATGGCGGCCGGGCTGGGCGGCTGGTCACGGCGCCACGATCCCGCCATCCCGGCCGCGCTTGCAGCCCTGATCGCCGCCGGGCTCTATCTCGCCGTGTCGGGCGGTGCCATTCCGACCCAGCGCGCCTTCATCATGACGGTCTCGGCGCTGGGCGCGGTCCTGGCCCGGCGCCGGGTGCTCTCCTTCCACACGCTTGCCATCGCCATGACGGCCGTCCTCCTCCTGACGCCGGAGGCCGTCGTCACACCGGGCTTCCAGATGTCCTTTGCCGCCGTGGCCGCCCTGATCGCTGCAGCGCAGGTCTGGCAGGCGAAACGCCCGCCGCCGGCACCGCTCGATCCGGGCCGCGGCTTGCGGCAGTTCTTCGGCGGGCTGGGCATGACCAGCCTGGTCGCCGGTGTCGCGACATCGGGCTTTGCGGCCTTTCACTTTCACCGGATCGCGGCCTGGGGGCTGATCGGCAATCTCATCGTCATGCCGGTCTTCACTCTGCTGGTGATGCCGGCCGGCGTGCTGGCGCTCTTCCTGATGCCGCTCGGCCTGGACGGCGTGCCGCTCGCCCTCATGGGGCTGGGGCTCGATCTGGTTCTGACACTGGCCCACATGGTGGCGGACTGGCCGGGTGCGGAACGCACGATACCGTCAGCGCCGGGATGGGTGCTGGCGCTCTATGGCTGCGGATTTGCCATCGCGTGTGCTGCGCGGGGACTGTGGCGGGTGCCGGGCATCGGCGTGATGCTGGTCGCGATGGCGATCTGGGCGACCGGGCCGCGGCCGGACCTCTTCGTCACGCGCGACGGCGTCGTGCTGGCGCAGGATGAAGACGCGGAGGGCTGGGCGGTCAGCGACCGCCGGCGCGGCCGCTTTCCGGTGCGGGTCTTCCTGGAGGCCGAGGGCGAAAACGAACGGCCGGACCGGCTTGCACTGGCTTGCGATGGCACCGGATGCGCCGGGCAGACGGCCGGTGGAACTGTCTTCAGCCTGCTCGAGAGTCTCGATGGTCTGGCGGAGGATTGCCGGCTGGCAGGACTGATCGTGACGCGGCTGAACATCCCGGAACACCGGATCCGCAGCTGCGCCGCCCGCGTGATCGACGGCGGCGTGCTGGCACGGCAGGGCGGGGCACTGATCCGGGAAGCGGCAAGCGGTGAACTTGTCGTCCGCCATGTCCTGCCGCGCGATCCCCGCTCGCCCTGGCACGCGCGCCGGACGACCCGTCCGGATCGCTCAAGATAGATCGGATCAATTCAGGTAGAGTATGTAGGGCGGCCCGACCGGCAAATGGCGCCTCAGCTCGCGCGATCCTGGCAGGCGGAGACTACCGCACACAGTGACCGGCCAGTACCCGAGATCATCCGGCAACCAGCTTGCCCTGACGGCGTCCTTTGAAATCCGGGATCGGCTGACCTCGTAGCGCAACTGGCAGCCAACAACCGCAACTACGGTCGAAAGCCTGACAAGCCATCAGGCCCAGAAGATCAGCGCGCCACACAGACCCGCCTCCCGACCGCGAGCACGGTCTGGGAGCACGGTCTGGAAACAGCGCCAGAACCAGGTGCCTGCCCCGTCAGTGATACTTGCGGATCAGGCCGACCAGCAGCCCCTGCACCTTGACGCGGTCGGGGCCGAAGATTCGGGTTTCGTATTCCGGATTGGCGGCTTCCAGGGCGATCGAGCCGCCCTTTTTGCGCAGGCGCTTCAGCGTGGCTTCCTCGTCATCGACCAGGGCCACGACGATATCGCCGGTGTTGGCGGATTCGCAGCGGCGGATCAGCACGGTGTCGCCATCGAGAATGCCGGCCTCGATCATCGAATCGCCCTTGACCTCGAGCGCGAAATGCTCGCCGCCGCGGATCATGTCGGCCGGGATGGGCAGACGGTCGGTCTCGTGCTGGATCGCGGAGATCGGCACGCCGGCCGCGATGCGTCCAAGCACGGGGATTTCCACCGTGGTTTCGCGCTCGCTGTCTTCCGGCTTGTTGAAATTGGCGCGAACGACATTGGGGCCAAGATCGCCCGACGGCACCGGCGCCTTTGCGCTGGCAGCGGATTCGGGGAGTTTGAGCACTTCCAGGGCACGCGCCCGGTGCGGCAGACGCCGGATGAAGCCGCGCTCTTCCAGCGCCGTGATCAGCCGGTGCACACCGGATTTCGAGGCCAGTTGCAGGGCCGCCTTCATCTCGTCGAAGGAGGGCGACACGCCCGTTTCCTTGATCCGCTTGTGGATGAAGAGCAGGAGTTCGTTCTGTTTCCGGGTCAGCACGGCAGGCCCTCGTCTGGACGAATCCCGGCGCTGTTCAAGCCGGGAACAAATCAGGAATTGTGCCGTTTGTTCTATAAGTGTTCCCGATGCGCGTCAAGCGTCGCCGGGCGGGGTCATGAGGGCACGGGTCGCGGCCGCAACATCCTCCTGGCGCATCAAGCTCTCGCCGACCAGCAGTGCCCGGGCGCCGGCCCGCTGCAGGCGGCGCGCGTCCTCGGGCGTGAAGATGCCGCTCTCGCCAACCAGGAAACGCCCGGACCCGACATGCGGGGCGAGGCGTTCGAAGGTCTCCAGTGAGGTCTCGAACGTACGCAGATTGCGGTTGTTGATGCCGACCAGCGGCGCGTTGAGATCGAGCGCGCGCTCCATCTCGGCATCGTCATGGACCTCGACCAGGACATCCATGCCCCAGCGTCCGGCCTCGTCGGAGAGCCGCCGGGCCGTGTCGTCGTCGACGGCGGCGAGAATCACCAGAATCGCGTCCGCGCCCAGCATGCGCGCTTCGGCGACCTGGTAGGTGTCGTACATGAAATCCTTGCGCAGGGCGGGCAGGGCGACCGCGTCGCGGGCGGCACCGAGAAAGGCATCGGCGCCCTGGAAGCTGGGACCGTCGGTGAGGACGGACAGGCAGGTTGCACCGCCTGCCTCATAGGCACGGGCGAGGGCTGGCGGATCGAAGTCGGCGCGGATCAGCCCCTTTGACGGGCTCGCCTTCTTGATCTCGGCGATGAGGCCCAGCCCGTCCGTGCGGGCGGCGGCTTTCAGCGCGTCGAGAAAGCCGCGTACCGGCGCGGCATCGCGGGCTTTCGCCTCGACCTCGGCAAGCGGGCGTTCGGCCTTGCAGGCCTCGATATGGGCGCGCTTGTAGGTGCCGATGCGGGCGAGTGTGTCGGGTGTGTCGGTCATGATCAGGCTTCACCCCGGGAAATGGCAATCATGCGGTCGAGCGTGGTGCGGGCGCGGCCGTCGTCAAGGGCTGCGGCGGCCAGGCCGGCGCCCTCGGCAATGGTCGCGGCCTTGCCGGCCACCAGCAGCGCGGCGCCGGCATTCAGCACGACGATATCGCGGAACGGCCCCGCCTCGCCGTCGAGCAGGCGGTTGATCGCGGCGGCGTTATAGGCGGGATCGCCGCCGCGCAGGTCTTCCTCGGACGCCAGGGCAATGCCGGCCTCGCCGGGATGAAAGTCGAAGGTGTCGATCCGGCCCTGGCGCAGTTCGGCGATATGGGTCGATGCGGTCGTGGTGATCTCGTCCATCCCGTCGGCGCCGCAAATGACCAGTGCGTGCTCACAGCCCAGATCGCGCAGCGCCTCGGCCATGGGGACCAGCCAGCGCCGGTGATAGACGCCCAGCAATTGACGCTTCACCCCCGCGGGGTTGGAGAGCGGTCCGAGCAGGTTGAACACCGTGCGCACGCCCAGGGCCTGCCGGGCCGGGCCGACATGGCGGACGGCGGAATGGTGCGCCGGAGCGAAGAGGAAGCCGGCGCCGGCCTCGTTCAGCGAGCGCTCGACCCGCTCCGGCCCGCAATCCAGATCGATCCCGAGCGCCGCCAGCACATCCGAGGAGCCGGATTTGGACGAGGCGGCGCGATTGCCATGCTTGGCGACGATGGCGCCGGCGCCGGCGGCCACGATCGCAGCGGCGGTGGAGATATTATAGGCGCCCTTGCCATCACCGCCCGTTCCGCAGGTATCGATGGCGCCCTCAGGTGCCGTGATCCGCGTCATGCGGGCGCGCATGACGCGGGCACCGGCAGCGATATCGGCGGGGGTCTCGCCCTGGGCCGCCAGCCCCATCAGGAAACCGGCAATGGCCGGATCGGAGGCCTCGCCGTCCATCAGCTCGGCAAAGGCGCCGGCGATGGCGTCACGGGACGGGCGTTCGGCCCGGCTGAAGGCCTGGAGGCAGGTCGACAGAAAACGCATGTTGAACAGGGTCCGGTTCGGAAAGGTCTCGGGGCAGAGCGGTCAGTCGGTCAGGCCGGTTTGCGCCAGCATCCCGTTGCGGCCGCCACGTATCGAACGCGCGCTCCGCACATCCACGCGCCGTTCACCGCGCGGGCGGCGGTGCGGACATGAGCGGAGGATGTGGAACAGATCGGCATACGTGTCTGAAGACCGGTGATGAACTTCGCGAACCCGTTGCGAATAGCGTGCACAGGCGGGCGAGGCAATCGCCAGCCGCGCCGGAGCGCACCTAGGCCGCAGCCGCGTGCGGTTTGCGCGTCATGGCCAGGAAGTTGGCCAGAAGGTCGTGACCGTGTTCCGAGGCAATGGATTCCGGGTGGAATTGCACGCCATGCACGGGGCGTTCCCGGTGGGCCAGCCCCATGATCTCGCCATCGCTTGTGCGCGCGGTGACGCGCAGCACGTCCGGCACGCTGTCGGGCTTCACGGCGAGGGAATGATAGCGTGTCGCGGTGAAGGGATTGGCGAGGCCGGCAAACACGCCGGTTCCGTCATGCTCGATCGGACTGGTCTTGCCGTGCATGATTTCCATCGCAGAGACGACCTTGCCGCCGAAAACCTGGCCGATCGACTGATGGCCGAGGCAGACACCCAGGATCGGCAGGTCGGACGGGGCTTTCTCGATCAATCCCAGACAGATGCCGGCGCGGTCGGGGTCGCAGGGACCGGGCGACAGCACGATCCCGTCCGGGGCGAGCGCCAGGGCTTCCTCGACCGACATTGCGTCGTTGCGAATGACGCGAGTCGTGGCACCCAGTTCCTGGAAGTAGTGCACCAGGTTGAAGGTGAAGCTGTCATAATTGTCGACGATCAGAAGCATGGCTCTCTCCGGTTGGCGGAAATCTAGGCGGTCCGGCCCGTTGCGCCAATCCCGCGGGCTGTTTAACGCCGGTTTAAGCCCTTTGGAGCGTGGTTAACGCATGAAACCCGATCAGCGCCCCCTGATTCGCAGCACGAGCTCTGCCGTGCCGGCCTTGGCCGGCGCGCTGGTGGCGTTTGCCTATCTCGTTGGCGCTGTGGTGTTTTCCCTGGCCAGCCAGTCCGGCGAAGCGGATGCGGGCGTGGTGGAGCCGGTCATTGCCGTTGCAGATGCGGCGGTCGTGATTCGCGAGCCCGCCCATGCGCAGGGCGGTGCCAAGTCGGTCCGGACATCAGAAACCGCGCGGACCCGCATGGCCCCGGCGGCCAGCGATATCGATGCCGTCGACGCCTTCCTGCCGACCGGGCCGCGCCTTGCCATCGTGATCGACGATGTCGGGCTGGACCTGGCGGCCGCGCGACGCGTCATCGCGCTGGATGCCGGTGTCAGTATCGCCGTTCTGCCCTATGCCGAGGCTGCTGCAACCGTGTCCTCGGAAGCATCCATCGCAGGCCATGATGTCCTGCTGCACATGCCGATGGAGCCCGTGGGGCTGGCCGATCCGGGACCGAACGCCCTGCGTCTGGGCATGAGCGACAGAGATCTTGAGGCGCGGGTCCGCTGGGCGATGAGCCGCGTGCCCGACGCCGTGGGTCTGAACAATCACATGGGCAGCCGCTTCACCGCCGATCCGCGGGCGATGCGTGTGGCGCTGTCTGCGATCTCTGACCGCCAGCCGCTGTTTCTCGATTCCCTGACAACGGGCGAGAGCCGCGGCCAGGCTGTGGCAGCGGGGCTGGGACTGAACGCGCTGCAGCGCGACATTTTCCTCGATCACGTCCAGACGCCGGCCGAGGTGACCGCCCGGCTCGACGAAGCCGAGGCGCTGGCCCGCTCGCGCGGCTGGGCGATTGCCATCGGCCATCCGCACGAGACCACGCTGGATGTGCTGGAAGCCTGGATCGCGGATGCGCGGGAACGGGGCGTGGAATTCGTCACTGTGACGACGCTGTCCGACCAGATCGCCCGTACCGCCACACCGACGGCCGACGCCTCAGCCCTGCAGTGAGTCTTCCGCGGCGCGGAACAGCGCGGCGGCCTTGTTGACGGTTTCCACCCGTTCCGATTCCGGATCGCTGTCGAGCACGACACCGGCACCGGCCTGGACGTGGATCCGCCCGTCCTTCACCACCGCCGTGCGCAGCGCGATACACGTATCCATGCCGCCATCGGCCGAGAAGTAGCCCACCGCGCCGGAATAGATGCCGCGGCGATGCGGCTCCAGCTCGTCGATGATCTCCATCGCCCGCACTTTCGGCGCGCCGGACACGGTGCCCGCGGGGAAGCCTGCGAAAAGGGCCGAGACGGCGTCCTCGCCCTCGGCCAGATCGCCTTCGACATTCGAGACGATATGCATGACGTGGCTGTAGCGCTCGACGATCTCGCGCGAGGTGATGCGCACCGAGCCGGGCCTGGCGACACGGCCGACATCATTGCGGCCAAGATCGAGCAGCATGAGGTGTTCGGCGCGTTCCTTCGGATCGGCTAGCAGGTCGGCCTCGAAGGCATCGTCCTCGGCCGGGGTCTGGCCGCGCGGCCGCGTACCGGCGATCGGGCGGACGGTCACCGTGCCGTCGCGCAGCCGGACCAGGATTTCCGGGCTGGAGCCGACAATCTCGAAACCGTCAAAGCGGAAGAAGAACAGGAAGGGCGAGGGGTTCAGGCGCCGCAGCGAGCGGTAGAGCCAGAAGGGATCGGCCGGATAATCGGCCGAGAAACGCTGGCTGGGCACGACCTGGAAGGCGTCGCCGGCCCGGATATAACCACGCGCGCGGTCGACGGCCTCCCGATAGGTGGCATCGTCCTGGTTCGAGCTGCGCTCGCCGAGTGCACCGTCCGGGGCCGCCATGTCCGGCGTTGCGCCGGCCAGTGCGTCCAGCGCCATCTGCATGCGCTCGACGGCGGCGTCATAGGCTTCGCGGGCGGAATACTCGCCGGGACGAACCGGGCTGTAGACCTGGATTTCCTGCTTCAGCGCATCGAACACGATCATGACGCGCGGGCGCAGGAGACAGCTTTCGGGCACATCCAGCGGGTCGGGCGCGGCGTTTTCCGGCAGACGCTCCAGATAGCGCACCATGTCATAGCCGACATAGCCGAACAGGCCGGAGGCCAGCGGCGGTGCGCCGTCGGGCAGGGGACAGCGCGCATCCTCGATAACGCGGCGCAGCGCCTGCATGGGCGGTTCGTCGACGGGCGTGAATTCGCGGCAGGCCACGGCGAGCCCGCGCGCTTCGGACACCTGGCCGTTACGGCATTGCCAGATCAGGTCGGGATCGAGACCGATCGCGGAGTAGCGGCCGCGCCAGGCGCCGCCTTCCACCGATTCCAGCAGGAAAGTGTCGGCCCGGTTGCGGGCGAGTTTGAGATAGGCGGCGACCGGCGTCAGCAGATCGTCCACACGCCGGGCCTGGAGTACCGCGGTTTCGCCGCGTTCGAACGCGGCGGCGACGGTTTCAAAGTCCGGCGAGACCGTCGCGCGTACGGTCATGGCTGGGTCGTCTGGTCTTGCCCGAGGGCGCGGGCAAAGAGCTGGCGGTCGACGGCGCCGTCATTGAGCCCGTATTCCTGCTGCAGGGCCTGTTGCAGGGCGATCAGCACGTCTTCGCCCATCTCGTTGGCGAGTTCTTCCTGCATCGTCGCCATCTCGCTCTCGGAGATCGCGCTGGTATCGGCCGGAATGATCTCGTCCACGCGGACCAGTGCATAGCTGCCCGTGCCGGTCTGGACACTGTCCCAGACGCCCGGATCGAGACCGAAGGCACGGCTGACGACATTGCGGCCGAAATTCGGGGCCGTGGCGCTGCGCGTCGTCGTGGTGCTCTCGGTGCGGCCACCGGTTGTCAGGGCGATCACGTCGAGCGGTTCGCCGGCCTGCAGCTGTTCCAGCGCCTCGCCGGCGCGGGCGGACAGTTGCGTGTCGACCTGGATCTCGCGCCAGCGGGCCTCGGCGACATCGCGGACATCGTCCAGCGCACGCGGGGCCGACGGAATGATCTCGTCGACGCGGACGGTGAAATAATCGGTCTCGTTGTACTGTTCGAGATCGATGGCAAAGCCCTGGGACTGTTCGAAGGCCGTCGCCAGGATATCGGGGCCCAGCTCGGTATAGCGCTGCATGTCGATTTCCAGGCTCTCATCGCGGCCATACTGGTCGAGCGGGGCATAGACCTCGATCGGGGTGCCGGACTGGGCGGCGGCCTGTTCCAGCGTCGAACCGCTGGCGCGGGCTTCCTCGAAGGCGGCGATCTGGTCGTAGAGCGCATCCAGCGCGTCGGCGCGGGCGGCCTCCTCGCGCAGCTGCGGCAGCTGCTCCTCGAAAGTCGGCAGCTGTTCGTCTTCCGACATGGTCACGAGGACAGCATTCCAGCCGAACCGGCCCTCGACGGCGGCGGTCGCGCCTTCGCTCATGCCGAACACAGCCTCGGCGACCTGGCTGTCGGGAACCTCATAGGCTTCCACTTCTTCCAGCTCGACCGGTTCGCCCAGGCCCATATCGGCCGCGATCGTTGCGGCGCTCTCGCCCGCTTCCAGGCGGGAGGCGACGGTCTGGGCGGTGGCCTCGTCGGCAGCGGTCAGCTGCACGAAGGAGCGGCGGGCCGGCGTGCCCAGCTGGCCGGTCTCGACCTGATAATCATAGGTCTCGCGCAGCATCGTCTCGTCGATCTCGATATCGCGCAGGAAGTCGGCGAGGCGGAAACGGACCAGGGTGACAGCGCGGAATTCCGGTGCCGTGAAGACCGGCAGGCCGTTGCGGTCGGTCATGTCCTGGTTGCTGGCGATGAAGCTTTCCAGCTGTTCCTCGGTGGGGTCCTCGATCTCGTCGGCCGTCGAGGCATCCAGCAGCAGCGCCGTGATCCGGCGGCGCTCGCGGCGGACATCATAGCGCGTCTCGGCGAGGAATTCCGGAGCCGGAACGGAGCCGGCGAGGGCGAAGATCAGCTGCTGGCGCAGAAGATCGCCCTCCAGCTCGGAGCGGAATTGCGCTTCGGTCATGCCGTTATTCTGCAGCACGCTGATCATGGTGTTGTAGTCGAACCGGTCAGTAACCGGATTGCGGAAGGCCGTCTGGCGCGCCGCTTCGTCGACCAGCGCGTCCGGCGAGATGGCGAGACCCAGCTCGCTCGCTTTCGCTTCCAGCGCCGCAAAGGTCGTCAGGCGCTGCAGAACCTGCTCGCCCAGACCGAATTCCAACGCCTGTTCGCGGGTGATGTCGGGATTTTCCGTCTGGACACGCTGCAGTTCGCGTTCGAAGGCCTGCGCGACCTCGCGCACCGAAACCTGCTGATTGCCGGCAACCACGACCGCAGTCCCGCTGCCGGTGAAGATGCCGCCTACGCCTGTAAATGCAAAGGCGAGCACGATGAGAAGGATGATCACCAGGGCAAACGGCGATTTGGCGAAGGACCGGAATAGGGTCAGCATGGTCAGCAGGGCCTCAGATCAATGTCGCGCGGAAGGTAACGGGGCGGATTCACGGTCGCAAGCGCCAGTCGCGGTTGCAGCACTTGCAGCGCAGCCATCGGGCGCAGGCGCGGTTATTGCCCCGGGCGCCGGAGCCGACTAATCCTCGGCGGGCTCGGGGCGGAGCTCAAGACAGGCATGGGAGGGGTTATGCCGAGACAGAAACTGATCGCCGGCAACTGGAAAATGAACGGTCTGACGGCCGATCTGGAATTTCTCGACGCAATCGGACCGGCCGCAGCGGCAGCGGATGCCGAGGTCCTGATCTGCCCGCCGGCGACGCTGCTGGCGGAAGCTGCGCGCCGGGCAGGGGCTCACGGGATTAAGGTGGGCGGGCAGGACTGCCATTCCGCCGTGTCGGGCGCCCATACCGGCGACATTTCCGCCCCGATGCTGCGCGATGCCGGCGCCAGCCATGTCATCATTGGTCATTCGGAGCGTCGTTGCGATCACAGCGAGAGCGACAGTATCGTGCGCGACAAGGCCGTCGCGGCGCTTGAAGCCGGGCTGGTGCCTGTGATCTGCATCGGCGAGACGCAGGACGAGCGTGAAGCCGGCCGCGAAGAGGCCGTGATCGCGGCGCAGCTCGCCGGATCCCTGCCGGATAATCCCCAGCAGCGGGAATTGGTCATAGCTTATGAGCCGGTCTGGGCGATCGGCACCGGGCTGACGGCGGAGCCGGAGGATGTCCAGGCCATGCACGCCTTCATCCGCCGCCGGCTGCCCGACCCTGCCAGCACACGGATTTTGTACGGTGGATCGGTGAAGCCGGACAATGCATCGACGCTGCTCGAATTGCCGGATGTCGATGGCGCGCTGGTGGGCGGCGCGTCCCTGAAAGCCGATGATTTTATACCGATTATTCAGGCCGGCTGTCGCGAATCACAACTATTCCGGTAAGCGGATCGAAACTTCTTTCTGCGCAGTGTTCCGGTTCGACGATACCTGTCCGCCGAACCGGGAGCTTCTCAGCGCATGGCCGAAACCGACTACGCCCGAGCCTCCGTCCTGCTTTTCGACCCGGTTCACGTGAACCAGCGGACGACCCGCTATGCCTTGTTCGAAATCGGCTTCCGGCAGATCGAGTGTGTCTCCTCGTTGCGGGAGTTCAAGTCGACGCTGGCGGAAACGGCGCCGGCGCTCGTGGTGGCCGAAACCAGCGCGACCGATACGGACATCTTCAATCTCGTGCGTTCGGTGCGCCGCGGCGATCTGGGCAATAACCCGTTCTCCGTCATGCTGCTGACCACCTGGAGCCGCGACACCTCCCACATCCGCAAGGCCATCGAGTGCGGCGCCGACGATGTGATCGTGCGGCCGTTCTCCACCATGTTTGCGGAAGAGCGGGTCAAGACGCTGATCAAGAACCGCAAGGAATTCATCGTCACCAGCGACTATATCGGCCCCGACCGCCGCAAGGATACCGAGCGCTCGTCGGATGCACCGCCGCTGAAAGTGCCCAACTTCCTGCAGGCGACGGTCGAGAATGACTACGAGGCGCTGAACAACGCCAATCAGTGGATCCGCGAAGCACGCGAGACCGTGACGGCCGAGCGCCTGCGCCGGCTGGCGATGCGGATCGTGATCACGGTGGAGCTGCAGCTGTCCAAGGCCGGTGCCGGTGACAACCCGCTGGTCAGGCTGGACGTGGCGGATCTCGGCCGCTCGGCGCGCGAGCTGAAAGCCCAGCTGATCAAGGCCAACCGGCGCGAGGCTGCCGAGGTTGCCGAGGCGCTGATCGACCAGATTCGCGCCATGGGCGACGGTTCCAGCGTGCCGGCGAGTTCGCTGCGTCTGATCAAGGAATTGTCGATGGGCGCCTACGCCGCCTTTGCCAATGGCGAGACGCTGGAACGCTCGAAGGACGAGATCGGCCGCACGGTCACCAATCTGCGCAAACGGCTGCAGGCGAAGGCCGAACTGGCCCAGCGCCGGGCCGAGCTGGCCGCCGAGCAGGCGGCGACATCCGGCGCGGGTGAGGGTGCAACCGCAGACGATGCTGGCCAAGTCCAGAACGCTGGTATAAAACGCGCCGCGATGTAGCCGGGCTTGGGTTCGCCGATGTGCGGGCCCATATGCATTCCGGGCAACATGCACTTGTGTGTTGAACGCATGTGTGTGGAGCCAGACCGGCAGGTTCCGAAGCGACGGCGGTATTCATGACGACAGTCCTCCTGATCATCCAGCTCCTGGTTGCGGCCGGCCTGGTGGCCGTGATCCTGATGCAGCGTTCCGAAGGCGGGGCCCTGGGGATCGGCGGTGGCGGTGGCGGCATGATGTCCAGCCGCGGTGCCGCCAATGTGCTGACGCGCACGACGATGCTGCTTGGTGCGGTGTTCATCGCCAATTCCATCCTGCTGGCTGTCGTTGCCAGCGTCGATGCGGATGGCCGCAGCGTGTTCGATCGCACGGTCGAGGAGAACCCGGCGATCGGTGTTCTCGACGAGGAAGAAGAGCCGAATACAGGCGTCCCCACCGACGGCTAGACCGCGGCTTCCACGCTTTTCACATCAAATCTTGCAGTCGCGTCTTTCGGGGCGTCCGAATCTCGGATAATCAGACGGCCCATGCCGCGATATATTTTCATCACCGGCGGCGTGGTCTCCTCTCTTGGAAAAGGCCTCGCTTCAGCCGCTATCGGAGCTTTGCTTCAAGCGCGTGGATACAAGGTCCGCCTGCGCAAGCTCGATCCCTATCTGAATGTCGATCCGGGCACGATGTCGCCCTACCAGCACGGCGAATGCTACGTCACCGATGACGGGGCAGAGACCGATCTGGATCTGGGCCATTACGAGCGCTTCACCGGCGTTCCGGCGAGCCAGGCCGACAATATCACCACGGGCCGGATCTATTCCCGCATCATCGAGCGAGAGCGCCGCGGCGATTATCTCGGCGCGACGGTGCAGGTGATTCCGCACGTCACCGACCAGATCAAGCAATTCGTCCTCTCCGACGCGGGCGACGTGGATTTCGTCCTGTGCGAGATCGGTGGCACGGTCGGCGATATCGAGGGGCTGCCCTTCTTCGAGGCGATCCGCCAGCTCGGCCAGGAGCTGGGTGAGGGCAATGCGGTCTTCCTGCACGTCACGCTCTTGCCTTTCATCAAGGTGGCCGGCGAGATGAAGACCAAGCCGACCCAGCACTCGGTCAAGGAGTTGCGCTCGATCGGTATCCAGCCGGATATCCTTCTGTGCCGCTGCGAGATCCCGATCCCGCCGGGCGACAAGCGCAAGATCGCGCTGTTCTGCAATGTCCGCGAAAGCGCCGTGATCGAGGGGCGCGATGCCGCCTCGCTCTACGATGTGCCGATGGAATACCACCGCCAGGGTCTGGACACGGAAATCCTGCACTGCTTCGGCATTGACGATGCGCCGGAGCCCGACCTGTCGCGCTGGCAGCAAATCTCCGACACGATCCACAATCCTGACGGCGAAGTCACGATCGGTGTGGTGGGCAAGTATGTCGGTCTGCTGGATGCCTATAAATCCCTGATCGAGGCGCTCAATCATGGCGGCATCGCCAATGGGGTGAAGGTCCGCCTGAAATGGCTCGATAGCGAGCAGTTCGAGAAGGACGATCCGTTCGAACCCCTGGAAGACGTGCACGGCGTGCTCGTGCCGGGCGGGTTCGGCGAGCGGGGCGTGGAAGGCAAGATCGCGGCGGCGAAGTTCGCCCGGGAACGCAAGGTGCCCTTCTTCGGTATCTGCTACGGCATGCAGATGGCGGTGCTGGAAGCGGCGCGCAATCTGGCTGGTGTGCCCGATGCGGTTTCCTCGGAATTTTCCAGCGAAGGCGAACCGGTTGTCGGTCTGCTCACCGAGTGGACGCGCGGCAATGAGGTCGAGACCCGCTCGGCCGCGGGCGATCTGGGCGGCACGATGCGTCTGGGCGCCTATCCGGCCGTGCTCAAGGAAGGCAGCCGGGTCCGCGAGATCTATGGCGCCGCCCATATCGAGGAACGCCACCGTCACCGCTATGAAGTGAATGTGGCCTGGAAGGAAAAACTGGAAACCTGCGGCCTGACCTTCTCCGGCCTGTCGCCGGACGGCATCCTGCCCGAGATCGTCGAGATCGAGGACCATCCCTGGTTTGTCGGCGTGCAATTCCACCCGGAACTCAAATCCCGCCCCTTCGAACCGCATCCGCTGTTCGCCAGCTTCATCGCCGCGGCGCTGCATCAGAGCCGGATGGTCTAGACAAGGGCGCCTGGAAGCCGCCTTCACCTTCAGGCTTTCCTCGTCCAATGCTTCCCTCGGCCCGGGCGTCAGCCATGTCTCCGGGCTGAACAACAGGCCCGGGGCAAGTGGGTGAGGAGGTTCAACTCACGGCAGTCCCGGAAAGTCCCCGCGGCGATGGCCGGCGACCATGTCGGCCAGCGCTTTGGGCTCCAGCACCTCGACCTGGTCGCCCCAGGCATAGAGGTGCCAGCACATTTCCAGGAGGCCGCTGGCGCGAAAGCGCACGATCACCGAACCGTCTTCCAGCGTTTCGGTCGATTGCAGCGGGTGGAAACGGTAGCGCAGGGCGTGGGGCGCAGCGGCGGGGGTGAATTTCCAGACAACATCGCCGAACTCGGCCTCGTTCTGGAACACGCCGAAGGAGCGGTTGGCATAGGCTTCCAGGTCGAAGGCCTCGTCGCGGGCGAACCAGTCCTGCGTCACCACGGCGCTCTCGATATCCTCGACCCGGTAGTGACGCATCACCGTATCGCCGCGCTCCCGGTCGCGGCCGACCAGATAGCGCCGCGCGCCCAGCAGCAGGCCATAGGGTTCCACCCGGCGGGTCTTGGCGGCGCTGTCCTGGCGCCCGCGATAGGCGATCTCCAGCACAAAGGGGCCTTTCAGCGCCTCTGCAATGGCACTGTCGATGCGCGGATCCGAGGCCGGTTGCGGGCCGGGACGGGCGGCATGGCCCATGGCTTCCAGCAGCGCCTCCTCATCGGCTTCCAGCCCCGGACGCCGCTTGTCGGGCATCAGGATCTTGATGGTTTCGCGCAGCGTGCGCAGCTGACCGGCCTCGCGGGTCAGGCCCTGGCGGTCCAGCGTCGTGCCCGCCAGTTCCAGTGCGGCGACCTCGTCGGCCGTCGGCGCAAAAAATTCCGCCACCCGGCGGCGCGGTACGCGCCAGCGCTTGTGGCCCTCGGCGTCGACATAATCCTCGGTGTCGGGGAAGACGCGGACCAGCGCATCGGTCATCCGCTGGGCGGTGCGGCGCACACAATCGAACTCCGCCTCGATCTCGTTCAGCGAGACGCCGGCATAGCCGCTGGCCATGCGCGCCAGCTGTAACAGTTCCACGGCCTTGGAAAACGCCATCGGGTTATCCTAGTTTCACGGGCAAGCGGGGCAGCCTGGACACGACTGATTCCGTTTCGTGCGGCAGAGGGCCCGTTTGGCAGGCAATGTTCAAGTCCATTCGCAAACACATTCCGGAATCGCATCCGGTGATCGACGTGCTGATGATCATCATCAAGGCGGTCAGCCGGTCGATGGCGCGCGACGTGATGCTGTTCGCCGGCGGCGCCTCCTATTTCGGCATGCTGGCCCTGTTTCCCGCCATGGCGCTGGCCATGTCGATCTACGGCCTGACCAATGATATCTCCGATGTGGAGACCCAGATCGCGCGCTTTGCCGGCATCATGCCGCAGGGCGCCCAGGATTTCGTGCTGAACCAGATGGCGCGTCTTGCCGTGGCGCCGATCTCGGCACTGTCGGTGAACGGCGCCATCGCCCTGGCGATCGCCCTGTTCGCCGCCTCGCGCGGGGTTAAGGCGGTGATCGCCGGGCTGAACCATCTCGCCGAAGACCAGGACATCCGCAATGTCATCCATTTCAACATCCTGGCGATGGGCTCGGTGCTGATCGGCGGGATGATGCTGACCCTGGCCAATCTGGCCGTGCTGGCCATCCCGGTCCTGCTGCGCAAGGTGTTCGTGCTTCTGGGGCTGGAGCCTCTGGACTTCGGCGGGCTGGTGAATGAGTGGACGGCGGCCGCCCTGGTGATGTTCGTGGCGCTGGAATTGCTCTACCGCATGACGATGCGCCGCCGGTCCGAAGCTGTCAGCTGGCGGGCCTCGACCGTCGCGGCCCTGGTGTCGACCGGTCTCTGGCTGGGGCTGTCGAAAGGTTTTTCGCTTTATGTCGGCCAGGTGATCGATTTTGGCGTCTACGGGTCACTGGGCGCCCTTGTCGTCTTCCTTCTGTGGATTTATTGGTCGGCCTATGCGGTGTTCTTCGGCGGCGCGCTGGCGATCGAGATCGACGCCCGTTACGGCACGCGCCGGCACCGGACCACAGGCTAGGCAGGCGAGGCGGCTGGATTTCTGCTGCGCCCGCGATATAAACATGAACCAGTTATCAACTTTGACGCAGAGGTCTGCATGAAAAAGGTATATCCTGACGCCAAGGCGGCCCTGGACGGCCTCGTCTTCGATGGCATGACGTTGATGGCGGGCGGGTTCGGCCTGTGCGGCATCCCGGAAAACGCCATTGCGGCCCTGCACGCAGCCGGCGTGAAGGATCTCACCGTGATCTCGAACAATTGCGGGGTCGACGGTTTCGGTCTGGGCATCCTGCTCGACGCCAAGCAGATCAGGAAAATGGTCTCGTCCTATGTCGGCGAGAACAAGGAATTCGAGCGGCAATTCCTGTCCGGCGAGCTGGAGCTGGAATTCAATCCCCAGGGCACGCTGGCCGAGCGCATCCGCGCCGGCGGCGCCGGCATTCCGGGCTTCTTCACCAAGACCGGCGTCGGCACGATGATCGCGGAAGGCAAGGAACACCGCGAATTCGATGGCGAGACCTATATCATGGAAACCGGCCTGACCGCCGATGTCTCCATCGTGAAAGCCTGGAAGGCCGACCCGGAAGGCAATCTGGTCTTCCGCAAGACCGCCCGCAATTTCAACCCGATGATGGCGACGGCCGGCAAGGTGACCATCGCCGAGGTCGAGGAAATCGTCGAACTGGGCGCGCTCGATCCGGACCATATCCACACGCCCGGCATCTTCGTTCAGCGCCTGTTCAAGGGCGAATTCGAGAAGCGCATCGAACAGCGCACCATCCGCGAAAGGGAGAGCGCATAATGGCCTGGACACGCGATGAAATGGCGGCCCGCGCCGCCCAGGAACTGGAAGACGGTTTCTACGTCAATCTCGGCATCGGCATCCCGACCCTGGTCGCGAACCATATCGCCGACGATATCGACGTCACCCTGCAGTCGGAGAACGGCATGCTGGGCATGGGGCCTTTCCCCCATGAAGACGAGGTCGATCCCGACCTGATCAATGCCGGCAAGCAGACCATCACCGAGCTGCGCCGCACCTCGTATTTCTCGTCCGCCGACAGTTTCGCGATGATCCGCGGCGGCCATATCGACATCTCGATCCTGGGCGCGATGGAAGTGTCCGAGACGGGCGATATCGCCAACTGGATGATCCCGGGCAAGCTGGTGAAGGGGATGGGCGGCGCCATGGATCTGGTCGCCGGCGTCAAGCGCGTCGTGGTGATCATGGATCACGCCAACAAGGCCGGTGAGCCCAAGCTGCTGAAGGCCTGCACCCTGCCGCTGACCGGCCAGGCCTGTGTCGACCGCATCATCACCACGCTGGGCGTGTTCGACGTGAAGGGCGATCATCTCGAACTGATCGAGCTGGCCCCCGACGTCACGCTGGACGAGATCAAGTCGAAGACCGAAGCCAGCTACACGGTCTCGCCGCAGCTGAAAGAACACGCGGCGGCCTGACCTGACCTGACGCAAAAGTAATCAGTGCTAACTTACTGACCTGCAAGGCGGCTCACCAAAGCGTGAGCCGCCTTAGCAAGGTTTAATCCTGCCCCCGCACCGCAGTGCTATGAAAGCCGGGCGAGGGAGGAAAACATGCCGCTCACCCGATTGTCATTGAGCAATCCGGCCGCCGTGTGCGTCGGAATTGCCCTGATCGTGCTGATGGGCATTCTTGCCTTCACACGCCTGCCTGTTCAGCTTTTCCCGGACACCGAGCGTCCGCAGGTCAATATCGCCACGTTCTGGCGCTCGGCCTCGCCGCTGGAAATGGAATCGGAAATCGTCGAGCCGCAGGAACAACTCCTCACCGGACTGCCCGGGCTGGAGGAGATGCGCGTCTTCACCAATGAGGGCGCGGCCTTCATCAACCTCACCTTCGCGCTTGAAACCGACATGACGCAGACGGCGATCGAGATATCGAACCGCCTGTCGCAATTGCCGCCGCTGCCGCGCGATGCGGTCGGTCCCAATGTCGGCGGGTTCGGCGGCGACGCCCAGCAGAGCCTGATCTGGTTCTTTGTCCAGGCCTTGCCGGGCAATCCGATGGAGATCCACGACTATACCAGCTTCATCGAGGACACGGTGGTGCCGCGCCTCGAAGCGATCCCGGGTGTGGCCAGCGTCAATATCGGCTGGGGCCAGCGGCCCGAGGAATTGCTGATCACGGTCGATCCCTACCGCGCCGCCGCGCTGGGCGTGACCCTGCCGCAGATTTCCGGCGCCATTGCCAATAACCAGGATGTGTCCGGCGGCAATGCCGAGATCGGCCGCCGCTCCTACCAGATGCGCTTCGAGGGCGAGTTCGAACCGTCCGAGATGGGCGATCTGGTGATTGTCTGGCGCGACGGCACGCCGGTGCGCCTGTCCGATGTCGCCACGGTCGAGGTGACCTATGGCGAGCGCACGAATTTCACCTATCAGAACGGCAATCCGGCGATGGGGATCGAAGTGCGCCGCCAGCAGGGTGCCAATGTGCTCGCCGCGCTGGATGCGGTGAAGGCGGAAGTCGCGACGATCAACGAGACGCTGCTCGCCGAACGCCAGCTGGTGATGGCGCCGTCCTTCGACGCCTCGGTCTTCATCATGCGCGCCATCGACCTGTTGCGCACCAATCTGCTTCTGGGTGTGGCGCTGGCGATTTTCGGGCTCTGGCTCTTCCTGCGCCGGGCGCGGGCGACGCTGATCATCTCGCTCGCCATCCCGGTCTCGCTGCTCTCCACCCTGATCGTGCTCTTCCTGCTGGGCCGCTCGCTCAACGTGATCTCGCTGGCAGGCCTGGCCTTTGCCACCGGCATGGTGATGGATGCGGCGATCATTGTGCTGGAGAACATCATCCGGCGGCGCGAGGGCGGCGAGGATGCGCACACCGCATCCGAACGCGGTGCCGGCGAGGTGTGGGGCGCGCTGCTGGCCTCCACGACCACGACCGTTGCCATCTTCCTGCCGATCATCTTCACCCGCAATGCCGAGGGCCAGATCTTCGCCGATCTCGCCATCACCATCGCGGTGGGCGTCGCCGTGTCGATGATCGTTGCCGTGACCATCCTGCCGGTGGCGGCGAAATACTGGGTACGCGACCGCGCGACCCAGACCCGCCAGCCCCTGCTCAACCGGATCGCGTCCGGCGTGATGATGCTGAGCGACAGTCCGCGCCGCCGCCTGGCGCTGGCCGGTACGCTGATCGCCATCCCGCTGGCCCTGACCTGGTTCCTGCGGCCGGATCTGGACTATCTGCCGCCGGTGAAACGCGATGCGGTCGACGCTTTCCTGATCTTCCCGCCCGGCTCCAATCTCGACTGGATCGAGGACGAGGTCGCCGCCACCGTCATCGAACGCCTCGAGCCCTATATGAGCGGCGAGCGGGAACCGGCGCTGCGAAACTATTATTTCGGCACTTTCCCCGGCGGCACCGGGGCGACGGCCGGCATCCGCGTGCAGGACCAGTCACAGGTCGGCGAGCTGGAGCGCATTGTCCGCGAGGAGATCATCACCGGCATTCCCGACGTGTTCGGTTTTGCCCAGCAGGGCGATCTGTTCGGCGGCTTCTCCCAGGGCGGCAATATCCAGGTGAATATCCAGTCCGCCGATGCCGAGGCGCGGGCCCGCGCAACCCAGGTCGGCCTGACCATGCTGCGCGAGCGCTTTCCGGGTGTGAACATCAATGCCAATCCGCCGCCCCAGGCGACCCAGCCGCGCCTGACCCTGGTGCCGGACGACCGGCGTATCCAGGAGGCCGGATGGGCGCGCCGCAATGTGGCGGGCATGATCGCCATGCTCGGCGACGGCCAGTTCATCGGCGAGTATTTCGACGGCGAGACGCGCATGAACATGATCCTGCGCTCCACCCCGTGGGAAACGCCGGACGAGCTGACCGGCATGCCGGTGGCGACCCCGTCCGGTGCCGTTGTGCCGCTGGGCGATCTGGTGGAAATCCGCGAGGAAGTGGGGGCGGGCGCCATCCAGCGTCTCAACCGCCGCCGCACTGTCACCATCAATATCAACCAGCCGGAAAACGTCTCGCTGGAAGAAATCCTGGAGACCGTGCGTACCGAGATCGAACCGGCCATGCGCGCCGAACTGCCCGCCGACGGCTCGATCGTCTATGGCGGCAGCGCCGACAGCCTGAACCGGGCCATCAACACCATGCTGATGAATATGGGTATGGCGATGGTGATCCTCTTCCTGATCCTGGCCGGCATGTTCCGCTCGCTGCGCGATGCGCTGCTGGTGCTGGTCTCGATCCCGCTGGCCGGGGTGGGCGGTGTGGTAATGCTGCAGGTGCTGAACCTGTTCGTCTCCCAGCCGCTCGACCTTCTCACCATGATGGGCTTCGTCATCCTGCTGGGCCTGGTGATCAACAACGCCATCCTGCTGGTCGACCAGACCCGCCAGGGCGAGCGCGAAGGCCTGGCCCGGCGCGATGCGGTCGACCAGGCGCTGCGCGTGCGCCTGCGGCCGATCTTCATGTCGACCATGACCAGCCTCCTGGGCATGCTGCCTCTTCTGCTGGTGCCCGGCGTCGGCTCGACCATCTATCGCGGTCTGGCAGCCGCGATTGTGGGCGGTATGAGCGTCAGCCTCATCTTCACCCTCGTTCTCATTCCCTGCCTCCTGCGCCTGGGCGAATTGCGCCAGTCCCGCACGGTGGCAGATCCGGCTACGATGCCGGCCGAATAACCCGGAGCCCCGACATGTTGCGATCCTTCATCTGCCTCGCTGCCGGCTCCGCCGCGCTCCTGGCCGCTGCACCCGCCGCGGTGCTGGGCCAGGACGGTCCGCCGCCGGCCGTGGTGCGCACCGCCGAGATCGTCGAGCGCGACATGGCCCGCACGGTGATGACACCGGCCAGCGTCATGGCGCGCAATGATGCCCGCATCGCCGCGGAAGCCTCCGGCCGGGTCACCTTCGTGGCCGAACCGGGCGACATGATCGAGACCGGCGGTCTGATCGCCCAGCTGGACGACCGCCAGGCCCGCATCCAGCTCGACGAGGCCCGCGCCCGCCTGGCCCGTGCAAACTCGAACGCGACCTACCAGAATGCCGAAGCCGACCGCTATGAAGGCCTCGCCGCAAACGGCACCGTGCCGGCCAACCGGCTGCGCGAGGTTGAACTGGCCCGCGACCTGGCCGACCAGGACCTGCGCGAGGCCCGGGCTGCCGTAATGCGCGCCGAGCTGGAGCTGGAACGCACGCAGATCGTCGCGCCGTTTCCCGGCCGGGTCGCCGAACGCCTGATCCAGGCCGGCGAAATCTCCGCGCCGGGCCGCGAGATCGTCCGCCTGGTGGATATCGAGCACAAGGAAGCCGTCGCCCAGGTGCCCGTCGCCATCGCGCCCTTCCTGGAAGTGGGCCAGGAGGTCACGCTGTCGCTCGCCAACGGCACCAGCCAGCGCGCCCCGATCCGCGCGATCATCCCGGTCGGCGACGCCGTCTCACGCACCTTCGAAGTGCGGATCGATCTCACCGGTTCCGACTGGATCGTCGGCTCGGCCGCCCGTGCGGCCTTCCCGGCGGAAACCCCGCGCCTGCAGGCCGCTGCGCCCTATGACGCGGTGGTGCTGCGCTCCAGCGGCAGCCATGTCTTCGTCGTCGACGCGGAAGACATCGCCCATCAGGTCGCTGTCGTGGCCGGCGTGCGCGAAGGCGGCTATGTCGCCATCGACGGCGAGGTGGAAGCCGGCCAGCGCGTCGTCGTCTCCGGCGCAGAGACGTTGAGCGACGGCCGCCCGGTCCAGGAACTCGGCGAGGACGCTTAGGGGGCCTGTACGTTTCCTCCCCATTTCATGGGGAGGGGACCCGTGAAACGGGGGAGGGGCCGCCGCGGAACGCGGCGGAACACCGGCCAGGATCGAGGTTCGTCCGCAGCCTGCGGCCGCGCCCCTTCGACCCCTCCTTCGCCAAGGCTACGGAGGGCCCACTTCCCCACTCGCGTGGGGAAGAAAGTGCGGCAAGCACTGAACCCTTTCCTCCCTCTCCCTAGGGAGAGGGATCGAGGGAGAGGGGGAAGACACCGGCCTTCGCGATTAACACGCCAGCACCCGGCTTTCCCCCTCATCCGCCCCTGCGGGGCACCTTCTCCCCGGGGGAGAAGGAGAGCGCCGTCGCGTCAGCATCCCGACTAGGGTCTATTCCGCCACGCCTTCGGTTCGCCCATGATCAACAGCCACAGGCAGGTGCCGATCTCGGCGAAGGAGGACGGCGTGCCGGCAATCGTGCTGAGGAGGCTGTCGGAATAGCCGCTCATGAAGAGCGGGCCGGCGAACTCGATCAGGAAGCCGAGACAGCTGACCATCAACAGGAAGCCGAGAACGTGCGGCAGCAGGCCCGAGCGCCAGCCCAGCCAGCCCAGCGGGAAGAGCCACAGCCCCCAGAAGATCGAGGCGAGATTCGTGTAGCGGAAATAGGTCTCCATCCGCGCCAGCGCCTGCGCCCCCGCATCGGCAGCCAGGGCGCCCTCAGCGCCCGCCAGATCGAGCAGGGCCAGCTTTTCGCCCAGGGCCAGGAAAGTCATCGGCACACTCGCCAGCGCAAACAGCACCATCAGCCGCGCCGCGGTCGCGCCATGGGGCGCCAGGATGCGATAGAGCACCACCGGCAAGGCGAGATAGATCACATAAGCCGTCAGCCCGACGCAGATCCCGGCGGCAAACAGGGCACGATTGTCACGGATCAGCGCCAGCATCCGCTCAGGATCGTTCATGTCGGTCACCTGGGAGGGCACATAGATCAGGCTGAAAATCCCGGTCAGGACGAGCAGGAGATACAGCAGGCCGGCCAGTCTGCCGTCGGATAGTCGAAGGGTCATCAATACGCTCCGGTTGAAGGGGTGGACATTGGCCTCCAGCCTCCACCAGTGCGCGAAGATGGTCTAGCCGATTTGAAAATCGGCCATGTCAATTGGCGAAATGGGGACGGAAAGCCCGCCGCGAGCTGAACCCGTTCCTCCCTCTCCCTAGGGAGAGGGATCGAGGGAGAGGGGGAAGACACCGGCCTTTGCGATTAACACGCCGACACCCGGCTTTCCCCCTCATCCGCCCCTTCGGGGCACCTTCTCCCGAGGGAGAAGGGGGAGCGCTGCCGCGGCACAGGGCAGGGGAAAAGGATCGGTCGAGCCCGCTGCGACCAGCACGATGCCTTTCCTCCCCATTCATGGGTAAGAAAGTGCAGGAAGCGCTGAACCCATTCCTCCCTCTCCCGCGGGGAGAGGGATCGAGGGAGAGGGGGGAGACACCGGCCTTCGCGATCAACACGCCGGCACCCGGCTTTCCCCCTCATCCGCCCCTTCGGGGCACCTTCTCCCCCGGGGAGAAGGTGCCCCGAAGGGGCGGATGAGGGGGAAGCCCCGGCATT
>MRWG01000194.1_pt1 | contig 102040 bp, 107 predicted proteins | sample 1013341 | NCBI WGS metagenome assembly MRWG01 (sample SAMN06117577, study PRJNA244670) | biofilm metagenome | biome: Water; feature: Cathode Biofilm; material: Biofilm; isolation source: microbial consortium enriched at the cathode of a solar microbial fuel cell | place: USA: District of Columbia...
TCGGCGGAGTCATGTCAACCGTCATGGTCCCAACAGACTATCCCGTCCAGCCAGGCGACACTATTTACGTCCTCGAACGCTTCTTCTAAAGCTCATGGGGAAAGCCCTTCCCGCCCTTTCGACATTCCGGGTCCCGTGAGCTCCAATTTCCGAATCCTTCATTGTCTGCGCGCGCCGGTCGGAGGACTGTTCCGTCACGTTCACGACCTCGCTCTCGGACAGGCTGAGCTGGGAGCGGAGGTCGGGATCGTCTGCGATTCGCGCACCGGGGGCAGCGAGATCGACGTGGCCTTGAGCCGGCTCAAGGACAATTGCGCGCTCGGCGTGACGCGCCTGCCCATGACGCGCAAGCCCGGTCTCAATGACTGGCATACCTATCGTAAGATCGCCAAGCTCGGCCGCAATCTCAATATCGACGTCCTGCACGGCCACGGGGCCAAAGGCGGCGCCTATGCGCGGCTCGCGGGCCGGAGCTTGCGCAAGAAGAAGGGCACCAAGGTCGTCTACACGCCTCATGGCGGCGTGCTGCACTATTCGTCGTCCACCTTGTTCGGGAAGCTCTATCTTGCGGCGGAACGGAAACTCGCGCCCCTGACGGATGGCTTCATCTTCGAGAGCATGTTTGCAGGCAATCGCTACGTGGAACTCGTGGGCGCGCCCACTTGCCCCGCTCGCGTTATTTACAACGGGCTTCATCGCCACGAGTTCTACGAGTCGCTGCTTGCGGACGATGCCGCCGACTTCGTGTTCGTGGGCGAGCTGCGTAAGCTCAAGGGCGTCGATGTGTTCCTCGAAGCGCTCGCCGCGCAGCAGAACATCTTCCCCGGCCGCGCCATCATCGTCGGCTCCGGACCCGACGAAAAGCGCTTCAAGCGCATGGCCCGAAAGCTCGGCCTCGCATCGCGCGTGATCTTTTCCGGTCCGCAGCCGGCACGCACGGCCTTCGTCCGGGCCCGCTGCGTCGTGGTCCCGTCGCGGGCGGAGTCGGCCCCTTATATCGTCCTCGAAGCGGCGGCCGCTCAGATGCCCATGATCGTCACCAATGTGGGCGGTATCCCTGAGTTGGTGGGCGACGTACCCATGCCATTGATTCCGCCCGGCGACGTGGACGCGCTTGCCAGCCAGTTGCGTGCATTCCTGGCGGATCCGAAGCCCTTTCTCAGGCGCGCCGTGGAGCTTCAGAAATACGTGGCGCAGCACTTTTCCGTCGAAGCCATGACGCGCGATGTGGTCGATTTTTACATTTCCGAGCTTGGCGCGGGCATCCACAAACTGCCGGAACTTGGCTCGGCAACGGCTTCTTAACCATAGCGCGAGCGGGCCCTTCCGCCGCAAGCCCCCTTCACCGATGCAAAAGTCTCCGCGTGCCATAAGCTAGGCGGTCAGGGCCCTGGCGCGGCATCGAAGGTGCGCGTTTGGGGGACCGCACTCGGGGCAACGAAGATAAAGAATGACCAAGCCAGACGGAAGCGAACCGCAGCAGGCGCTGGTCCATCCGCCCGCGCGCGATCGCGGCGGCCGGACGCCGCCGTTTCCGGACCGGCGGCGACAGCCACGGCCCCCGCTCGCGGAAATCCGGCGCGGCGGCAAGCTGAACCTGTTGCCGCCTGTGATGGTCTCGGGCGCGGTGCGTACGGCCGAGTTCCTCATCGTGGCCGTGCTCGGCTTCGCCATCTACCTCGCCTATGTGGAGTATGAGAGCGAAGACGCTCATCTGATCTATCTCGGTGCGGTGGTGGTCGCGGCGACCGCCAATATGGCGATCTTCCAGGCGCTCAATCTCTACCGGATGACGGCCTTCAATGCCTTCGTGCGCAGCTTCACGCGGGTGGTGTTCGCCTGGACGTTGGTCATGGCGGGCATTATGTCGCTCGCCTTCTTCATCAAGGTCGGCGCCGAGTTCTCCCGCGTGTGGATCGCCAGCTGGTACGTCTCGGGTCTCGCCGTGCTGTTCGTTGAGCGGCTTGCGCTCTCGTTCCTCGCCAAGAAATGGATCCGCGAAGGGCGCCTCTACCGCCGCGCCGTCATCGTCGGCGGCGGACCGGAGGCGGAGCAGCTGATCAAGGCGCTCGAAGCCTCGGCCGACACGGATATCCGCATTGTCGGCATCTTCGACGATCGCGGCGCCGATCGGGTCTCGCCCATCGTCGCGGGCTATCCGAAGCTCGGCAATATCGATCAGCTGGTGGACTTCGCCCGCAACTCTCGACTTGATCTTCTCATCGTTTCGCTCCCGGTCACGGCGGAAACCCGCTTGCTTGAGCTTCTGAAGAAGCTGTGGGTGCTGCCTGTCGACATCCGGCTCTCGGCGCACACCAACAAGCTGCGCTTCCGGCCTCGGGCTTATTCCTATATCGGCAACGTCCCGTTCATCGACATCAGCGACAAGCCGATCGCCAACTGGGACGTCGTCAAGAAGTGGCTGTTCGACAAGATCGTCGCGTCGCTGGCGCTGATTGCCCTGGCGCCGGTGATGCTGGTGATCGCAATCGCCGTCAAGCTCGACTCCAAGGGCCCGGTGCTATTCCGGCAGAAGCGTCTGGGCTTCAACAACGAGCAGATCGACGTCTACAAGTTCCGCACCATGTTCGCGGATACGACCGACGCGGAGGCCGCGAAACTCGTGACCAAAGGCGACCCCCGTGTGACCTCGGTGGGCCGGTTCTTGCGCAAGACGAGCCTCGACGAGCTGCCGCAATTCTTCAATGTGGTGAAGAGCGATCTGTCGCTCGTGGGGCCCCGTCCCCACGCGCTCAAGGCCAAGGCGGCCGACAAGCTCTACGCGGACGCCGTGGACGGCTATTTCGCGCGGCACCGGGTCAAGCCCGGCGTCACCGGCTGGGCGCAAATCAACGGCTGGCGCGGCGAGACCGATACGCAGGAGAAGATCCTGCGCCGTGTGGAGCACGACCTGTTTTATATCGAAAACTGGTCGGTGACCTTCGATCTCTACATCCTTCTCATGACCCCTATCGCCCTTCTCAAGGGCGATAACGCGTACTAGCGAGGCGTAGCGCCGTGGCCATCACCTACGATGCCGTGCGCGACCGGGCGGCACCACACGTTGGAAGCCGGGCCAGCCCCGGTCTCAGGCGCCTCGCGCTCCTCTATGTCTGGATCACGGTTGCCACAGGCGGCGTGGTCTATTTCGAGCCCTCGCCGTACGACGCGCTGATGATCGGCGCGATGGCCGTGTTGCCGCTGGTGGGGCTCGTCGCCCTGCCGCGGGGCCTTGTCGTCTATCTCATGCTGTTATGCGGAATCGTCGCCGGCGGCTATATCGCCAGCACGCAAGCGGGCGTGCTTGGCGTGCCCGTCACCCATGTCACGGTCACGCTCTATCTGGCCTTGTCGTCAGTGGTGATCGCCGGGTTCGTGGCTTACCGCCCCGAAGCCCATGTGCGCCTCATTCTTTCGGCCTATATGGCTGCCGCACTGGTCGCCGCTTCCGCGGCCCTGATCGGCTATTTCAACGTGGTGCCGGCGCTCTACGACATTTTGACTGAGTTCGGGCGCGCGCGCGGAACCTTCAAGGATCCCAATGTGTTCGGCGCCTTTCTTGTGCCGGCGCTGCTCTATGCCTTCCACGCGGTGCTGACGTCGCGCTTGTCGCGCGCGAGCCTCTGGGCCGTCGCCATGACGATCCTGCTGTTCGGCACGCTGCTCAGCTTCTCGCGCGGCGCCTGGCTCAACCTCTTTGTGGCGCTGACGGCCTATTGCTTCTTCGTCTTCGTCATCGCCGCGACAAACCGCGAGCGCATCAAGCTCATCCTCTCCATCGTCTTGGCGGGCGTTCTGGCTGTCGGCGTGTTCGCCGCGGCTCAAAGCATCCCCAAGGTGGCGGAGCTATTGGGAGAGCGTGCCAGCTTCGAGCAGTCCTACGATGTCGGACCCGAGGGCCGGTTCGGCGGTCAAGAGAAGGCCGCGGACCTTGTCATGCAACATCCCCTTGGAATCGGCGCACTCGAGTTCGGACGCGTCCATCACCACGAGGACGTGCACGAGGTCTATCTCAACATGTATCTGAACACCGGTTGGCTCGGCGGCACGCTCTACATTTTTCTCGTGCTCGCGACCTTGGTGCTCGGCCTCAAGCTCGTGGTTCGCGACCGGGGCGGCGACGGTGTGAGTGCCGTGCTGGTGGCGGCCTTTATCGGAATGATGCTGGAAGGCGCGGTGGTCGATACGGACCACTGGCGGCACTTCTATCTGATCATGGCGATGATTTGGGGGATGGCGTTGGCGCGTCCGGCGCAGACGCCTTATTTGCGAGAAAGTGGTCGGAGCGGGGAGATTTGAACTCCCGACCCCCGGTCCCCCAGACCGGTGCGCTAACCGGGCTGCGCTACGCTCCGACGTCTCGCTGATCGAGGGCCCTGCATATACTCTTTCAGGCTTGGGAAACAAGCTAAAGCAACGCAGGCGCCTAATCCTTGGCGTCGGCCGCGGCGAGGATCCTCTGGCACGTCTCGATTTCCTCGAGAACCGCGTAGAGGTCGTCGTCGTCGCCGGCCATTGCGCGGGGCGCACCGCCTTTCGCGGCTTCCGCGGCCATGTCGGGAATCTCGGGGCCGGAGACGTCCTCGCCGTCCGACTCTTCGGCAAAACGCCGGTAGTCCATCACGTAGCGCGGACCGTGCTCACGCAGAATCTTCTGCACGCCGCGGATGGTATAGCCGTCACTGTAGAGCAGAAAGCGGATCCCGCGCAGGAGGGCGACATCCTCGGGCCGGTAATAGCGGCGGCCGCCGCCGCGCTTCATTGGCTTGAGCTGGGCGAACTTGGCTTCCCAGAACCGCAAGACGTGCTTCGGGACTTCCAACTCGTCAGCGACTTCGCTGATGGTGCGAAACGCCTCGGGCGCCTTTTCCAACGCTCGTCCTCCTGGCGTTAAATCACTCAAAGTTACTCTGCGGCCTTTCTCCGGGAGAGCATCTCGTTGATGCGTTGCTTCATGATGTTGCTAGCGCGGAACACGAGCACGCGCCGAGGCGTGATCGGGACTTCCTGACCGGTCTTGGGATTGCGGCCGATCCGTTCGCCCTTGTCGCGAATGCCGAACGAGCCGAACGAGGACAACTTTACCGGGTCCCCGCGCTCAAGACTCGCCACGATCTCGCGAAGCACAAGCTCCACGATCTCGGCGGACTCATTCCGAGGCAGTCCAACTTTCTGGAACACCGCCTCGGCGAGGTCGGCGCGCGTTAATGTCTTCCCGCTCATCGAACTGCGGCTCCCCCAAAGTCGCGGGACGGACCAAGATGCTAGCCGAGCAGGCGTTCGCCGGTCAATCTCCGGCGCGATCAAATTCCTGATTTTGCGTCATATTCTGGTGAGGTGTGACATTCCCGGCACGTCACCAGCGGATCAGCAACGCACCCCAGGTAAATCCTCCACCCATGGCCTCCAACAGCACCAAATCGCCCTTTTTGATGCGGCCGTCAGAACAGGCCGTCATCAGGGCGAGAGGAATGGAGGCCGCGGAGGTATTGGCGTGCTTTTCGACCGTCATGACCACACGCTCCGGGTCCAGGCCCAGTTTCCGGGCGGCTCCGTCCAAGATCCGCTTGTTGGCCTGATGGGGCACGAACCAATCGATATCGGAGGCGGTATAGCCCGCCTTGTCCAAGGTCTCGCCGATCACTTGGCTGATCTTGGTCACCGCATGGCGAAACACTTCCGGGCCGTCCATGCGCAGATGCCCGACGGTGCCCGTCGATGACGGCCCGCCATCCACATAAAGCTTGTCCCGATAGCGGCCATCCGACCTGAGGCTGGTGGCGAGGATGCCCCGATCGGCCATGGTCCCGTTCAGTCTTTCCGCCTCCAGCACCACGGCGCCAGCGCCGTCGCCGAACAGAACGCAGGTGGCGCGATCCTCCCAGTCGAGGATGCGCGAAAAGGCCTCCGCTCCAATGACCAGCGCCCGCTTGAATTGCCCGCTCTTGAGATAGTTATCGGCCGTGGACATGGCGAAGACGAAACCCGAGCAAACCGCCTGGACGTCGAAAGCCGCCCCATCGGTGATACCGAGTTCCGCTTGGATGGTGACGGCAGTGGCGGGGAAAGTCCGATCGGGAGTCGAGGTGGCAAGCACGATCAGATCGATCTCGCCGGGCTCCAGGCCGGCATCGGCCAGCGCCGCCTTGGCGGCGGCCAAGCCCATGGCCGAGGTCAGTTCGCCGTCAGCCGCGATGCGCCGCTCGCGAATGCCGGTGCGGGCGGTAATCCACTCATCGGAGGTATCGACGATCTGAGCCAGGTCCTGGTTGGTGACGATCCGGTCAGGCAAGTACCCGCCCACGCCTTTCACCACTGACCGCAAGGTTTCCAATTCAGCCACTCCGGCGGCCTAGGCCGCACCTTCAAGCTCGAGCTTGGTGTGGAAATGGGCCACATCACTGCCAAGCCGATTTACCACGCCGCTCGAGGCCATCTCGTAGCCGAGATCGATCGCGCTGGCGAAGCCCGTGGCGTCCGTTCCGCCGTGGCTCTTAACGACGATGCCGTTGAGCCCAAGGAAGATGCCGCCGTTCATCTGACGTGGGTCCATCTTCTCTTTCAGGGCACGGAATGCGCCCTGGGCCAAGATCGCGCCAAGGCGGGCGAGAAGCGACCGCCCCATGGCGGCCCGCAGATATTGGGCGATTTGCTTAGCCGTTCCCTCGGCCGTCTTCAAGGCGATGTTCCCGGTGAAGCCATCGGTGACCACCACATCGACCGTCCCATGGCCGATGTCGTTGCCCTCGATGAAACCGTGATAGCGGATCGGCAGAGGCGCTTCTTTCAAGAGAGCGGCGGCGTCGCGGATCTCCTCGACGCCCTTGACCTCTTCGACGCCGATATTGAGAAGCCCAACCGTTGGCCTCTCAATGCCGAACAAGGCCCGCGCCATGGCCGCGCCCATGAGGGTGAACTCGACGAGTTGGCGGGAATCCGCACCCACGTTGGCCCCCACATCGAGTACGATGCATTCGGCATCGACAGTGGGCCAGATCGCGGCGATGGCCGGCCGATCGACCCCCTTGATGGTCTTCAAACAGAATTTCGACATGGCCATGAGCGCGCCGGTATTGCCGGCGGACACCACGGCATCGGCGTGGCCGTCCCGCACGGCCTGGATGGCAAGCCACATGCTTGACTTCCAGCGGCCTCGCCGGAGGGCCTGGCTGGGCTTCGCGTCCATGGTGATGGCGACGTCGGTGTGGACGATCTCGGACTTTTCAGCGACCTGGGGATTGGCTTCGAGCTCGCGCGCGATCTTGGCCTCGTCGCCCACCAGGATGAAGCGCAAGTCCGGGTGGCGGACAAGCGCAATGGCCGCGGCCGGAATGACCACACTGGGACCGTGGTCCCCGCCCATGGCGTCGAGCGCTATGGTGACTGGAGTACCCATTCTCCGAACCGATCAGGAAGACTTTTACCCAGCTGCGGTCAAGCCGCGGCAACCCCCGGAAGCCAAACCCCGAATAGACTTAAAAGTATCCCAGTGACAACCTGATTTTGCCCGGATTGGCGGGCTCAGGGCTTCTTCAGCTGCTTCAGGGCCGCAAATGGGCTGCTCTCGCGGTCTTCCGGCTCCGAGTTCCCTTGCGACCATTGGAAGCTCGCGCCTTCCTTTTTGGGATAGGGATCGAGCGCCGTGGCAAAGGTCTCGTAGACCACCGGCCCCAGATCGATGGTGTCGTCGGTGATGGCCTCCGGCCAATCGACCAGCCCAGCTTGGCTGGGGTCTTCCGCCCTTTTCTCCAAACTCTCCAGCGCGGGTCTGGGCCAGAAGTCGATCTCCACAGGGATATCGAGAGAGGCAGGCACCGGCTCGAGGGTGACCACGCAAGTCTGCGTGGCGGTCGCCTTGAGGTGGGCCGAAAGATGGACCCTGCCCCCGCCTCCACGGCGCAAGCGATAATCAAATTCGAGAGCGTCGAGGGCCACGAGATCGAGCAGATCGACGATCTCGGCGCGTTCGGCTTCCGTGATCGCTATGGTCTGCGGGGTCTCGTCATCGATCTCTGACACGCGCATTTTCCGTGTCAGCGGCGGGCCGTGAGGCTCTTGTTCGGTGGGCTGGCTCATCTTCCCAGCGTTCCTCCTCTCAAATGTCGGGATGGCTCAACCTGCCGGCGCAAAGCTCTAGAACAGGCTCTTCTTCCAGGTGGCGGACCAATCTCTTTAGATAGGGGGTGAGCCGTGCGCTTACAGCCCTCGCAGCGGTTTCATCCCCCGGCAACGCGCCGGCGATCGTGGCTTCCAGCGCCTCCTCGCCCTCGCCCAAGGCCGTCTCAAAGCTCTGCAGCAGCCCGGCGCCCGATGCGGTGAGACTTCGCACCTTCTTTGGAATCGCCAGATCGCCGACACCGAGCTCCCGCAACACGGTCTCCATGTCCGCGGTAAACCGGTCGGACAGAGCCTGCGCCATCGTGGCCGCTTCCGACCCGCCGTCCTTCAGGCGGTGGAGTACGGCAAACAGGTGGAGCGACAGAACCACGAACCGGCCCTCGAGCGTGTCGGGCACGCCAAATCCCTGATAGAAAACGGGAAGCCGCGCCTGCGCCACAATCGCGCCATAGAGTTCGTCTGCATGGGGCGACTTGCTGCGCCAGGGCAGCAGGGCGGCGAGAGGCTTCAATGACAGGGCCATTTCGTCTAGCTTCTTGACAAATTCCGGCCTGCTTGGCGAGCGGGCCCGACCGAGGGGACGTCGAAATCTTGCGCAAGGTCAAGCTGGCACCCGCCTGGGCTCCTCTGCCCTTGCTTGCCGCGCTTCTTTTGGGCGCGGCGCCGATCTCCGGCTGTGGCGCGCAGATCGACCGCCACGGGCATGTCTTCATCGACGTGGACCTCGACCAGATCCAGCCGGGCATGTCCAAAGAAGAGGTCAAGACCGTGCTGGGCTCCCCCGACACCAAGAGCACGATCGGCGGCGACGCCTTCTACTATATTTCAACCACGACGAAGACCATCGCCTTCCTCAAGCCGCGCGAGATCGACCGCCAAGTGGTGGCCGTCTATTTCGACGGGACCGAGACCGTCCGCAAGGTGGCCCATTACGGCATGAAGGACGGGATCGTGGTCGACTACTACAGCGGCGAGACGCCGGCCCGCGGTAAGGACGTGAGCTTGCTCGAACAGATCTTCGGCAATATCGCGAACCGCAGCATGTTCAAGGATCAACGCGGCGGCGGCTCCGGCCCCTCGGGCATCCCCGGCATCTAGCGGCCCCCACGAAAAAGCCCCGCTCCTTTCGGGAGCGAGGCCTTCTCAAGCAGCTACGTCGTTGGCCGTCTACTGGTGGGCGAGCACCGCCAGCAGCAGCAGCGCCACAATATTCGTGATCTTGATCATCGGATTCACCGCGGGCCCCGCCGTATCCTTGTAGGGATCTCCGACCGTATCGCCGGTCACCGCGGCCTTGTGGGCTTCCGAGCCCTTACCACCGTAATTGCCGTCCTCGATGTACTTCTTGGCGTTGTCCCAGGCGCCGCCGCCGGCCGTCATGGAGATGGCGACGAACAGCCCTGTGACGATGACGCCGAGCAACATGGCGCCCAAGGCCGAGAACGCGGCGCTCTTGCCGGCGATCCAGTCGATGATGAAGAAGAACACGACCGGCGAGAGGACCGGCAGCAGCGACGGCACGATCATCTCCTTGATCGCCGCCTTGGTGAGCAGGTCGACGGCGCGCCCATAGTCCGGACGCTCGGTGCCCTTCATGATGCCGGGCTTCTCCTTGAACTGCCGACGCACTTCCTCGACGATGGCCGACGCCGCGCGTCCGACCGCCGTCATGGCGATGCCCCCGAACAGATACGGCAGCAGGCCGCCAAGGAAGAGGCCCACGACCACATAAGGATTGGAGAGGCTGAAGGTGGGATCTACACCGGCAAAGAACGGAAACTGATCGGCGTTCGCCGCGAAGTATTTCAGGTCCTCGGTATAGGCCGCGAACAGAACCAGGGCGCCGAGGCCGGCTGAGCCAATGGCATACCCCTTGGTGACCGCCTTCGTGGTGTTGCCTACCGCGTCGAGCGCATCGGTGGTCTTGCGGGTATCCTCGGGGAGACCCGCCATCTCGGCGATGCCGCCGGCGTTGTCGGTTACCGGACCGAACGCGTCGAGCGCCACGATCATGCCAGCCAGCGCCAACATGGTGGTTACCGCGATGGCGATACCGAAAAGGCCGGCAAGCCCGTAGGCGACGATGATGGCGCCGACGATGATCAGCGCGGGGATCGCCGTCGATTCCAGCGAGATCGCGAGGCCCTGAATGACGTTGGTGCCGTGGCCGGTGACGGAAGCCTTGGCGATGGACTGCACCGGCCGGTAGTTCGTGCCCGTGTAATATTCGGTGATGACCACGACCAGCGCCGTCACCACAAGCCCGACCACGCCACAGAAATAGAGCGACTGACCGGTGAAGCTTACGTCGCCGACCTTCATGACCGTATCCATGCCCACGAGCCACGCGGTGAGCGGCCAGAGCGCGATGAGGGACAGCACGCCGGTCGCGATCACGCCCTTATAGAGGGCGCCCATGATCGACTGGCTCGAGCCAAGGCGCACGAAATAGGTGCCGATAATAGAGGTGATGACGCACACGGCGCCGATCGCCATCGGATAGACCATCATCTCCATGACACGGTCGCCGCCGGCAAAGTAGATCGAGGCAAGGACCATGGTGGCGACCACGGTGACCACGTAGGTCTCGAACAGGTCGGCCGCCATGCCGGCACAATCGCCGACATTGTCACCCACGTTGTCGGCGATGGTCGCCGGGTTGCGCGGATCGTCCTCGGGAATGCCGGCTTCGACCTTGCCCACAAGATCGCCGCCCACGTCGGCACCCTTGGTGAAGATGCCGCCGCCGAGACGCGCGAAGATTGAAATCAGCGAAGCGCCAAAGCCGAGCGCGACAAGCGCGTCGACGACGACGCGCGAGGCGGGGCTGTAGCCGAGAAACTGTGTGAGGATGAGGAAATAGACCGAGACGCCGAGAAGCGCCAAGCCCGCCACGAGAAGGCCGGTGATGGCGCCGGCCCGGAAAGCGAGGCTCAAGCCATCGGCCAAACTCTTGGTGGCGGCTTGCGCGGTCCTGACATTGGCGCGCACCGAGACGTTCATGCCAACGAAGCCGGCGGCGCCCGACAGGATGGCGCCCAGGGCGAACCCAATGGCCTGGGGGAGCCCCAGTAGGAAGTAGAGGGCGATGAAGATCAGCACGCCGACAATGGCAACGGCTTGATACTGGCGGTTGAGATACGCTTGCGCGCCCTCTTGGATCGCCGCGGCGATCTCCTGCATGCGCGCCGTGCCCGGGTCCGCGGCGAGAACGGCCCTGGTCGTCCAGACGCCGTACGCGATCGAAAGCGCACCGCAAGCGATAATCAGATAAAGAACCCAGGTCATGACAGACTGTCCCCACTTATTGGGTTGATTTGGAAATGAGCGATGCGTGGCTGCAAGGATGACACGGGAAAGGTGTCGGCAGCCGCGTTGCCCCCGGAAGCGAACTTAAGCCGCGCGGAAAATGCCAAAGTTGTGAGGCGGAAGCAACAGACTGCCTGGGCAAGCGGCATTTTGGCCTCGGGGCATCCAAACGCGCTCAGAAGTGGCTGAATCCCTTACGTTTTAGCGGAATAGCCTGTCCTTTGGCATCGACCGCGCGAACGCCCTCCGAAGCCTCCGCAACGGTCCCCAGCATGCTGAAGACCGCTCCGGCGGCCTCCGCCTCCGATTCGAAGCCGGGCCCGGACTTTTCCGAAACAGCGGCTACCACGCCGTAGTCGTCGCCCGCGGTGATGAGAATCGGCAGCAGGCTGGGCTCGCGTGCAAGCACCTTCATGCCTGCATCGGAGAACGGCACGCGCGCGGTCTCGATGCTCGCGCCCACATGAGAGACCCGGCAAAGCTTCTCGATGTCGCCCACGAGTCCGTCCGAAACATCGATGGAGGCTTGCGCGAAGTTGCGGATGAGAATCGCAAGGCGATTGTTCACCGCCGGCCGGCGATAGCGATCGACGAGGAAGGCCACATCCTCGTCGGTGAGCCCCCAGGTCTCGGCAAGGTTCGGCTCCCCCAGAAGCCGCAGACCGAGATACGCATCGCCAATCGTGCCGCTGACATAGAGACGGTCGCCCGGCTTGGCGCCAAGCCGCATGACGGCGTGCTGATGGGAGACCAGTCCGAGCGCGGTGATGGTGATCGTCGGCGGACCGGGCGTGGCCGTCGTGTCGCCGCCGATCAGGCTGATGTCCGTCTCTGCCTGCACGTCGCTGAGGCCCGCAGCAAACTCTTCGATCCAGTATGTCCCCGTGCCTTTGGGCAGCGCCAGCGACAGCGTGTAGACATAGCCGCGCGCGCCCTTGGCCGTAAGGTCGGAGAGATTGACCGCCAAGGCCTTGTGCCCGATGGATCGGGGTGGATCGTTTTGCAGGAAATGAACGCCTTCGACGAGCGTATCGCACGTCACGACAAGCTCATGACCCTCGCTGACCATGAGCACGGCGGCATCGTCTTTCAGGTCGAGGGCGCCGGTCTCCCTGGCGAGCGGGGCGAAGATGCGGGCGATGATTTCGAACTCGCCCTCGTCTCTTGCCTCGTCCTCAGCCATTACCGGCTCCGGAGCGTGCAAACTCGGCGGCGCGCGCTTTACGCGCCAATCGGTCGAGAATTCCGTTCACCACCTTGGGCTCATCCTCGCCGAAGAAGGCATGGGCGATGTCGACATATTCGGTAATGACCACACGGGCTGGAACGTCCTCGCGCATGAAAAGTTCAAAGGCGCCGGAACGCAAGACCGCCCGCAGAATGGAATCGACACGGTCCAGCCGCCAGCCCTCGGCGAGCTGCTGATCGATCATGGGGTCGAGCTGCCGCTGTTCGCGCACCACCCCCTCCGTGAGATCGCGAAAGAACTTGGCTTCCGCCGTGCAGTACTGGTCGCCCTCGACTTCCTGGCCGAGACGATGCGCTTCGAATTCGGCGACCACGTCGGTCAGGTCGATGCCGGTCATGTCCATCTGATAGAGCGCTTGGACCGCCGCGAGCCGCGCAGCGCTCCGGGACGAGGCCCGGTTCGGTGTTTCGCTGCTTGCGGCCATGGCGTTAGCGCCGGCTCGCGGAGGAGAAATGCTGCTCGAGGCGCATCAGGGTGAGGCAGGCGCGCGCCGCGTCGCCGCCCTTGTTGCGTCCGTCGACGCTGGCGCGCTCCCAGGCCTGTTCCGGGGTCTCGCAGGTGATGATGCCTGAGCCGATCGGCACGCTGTGGGCCACGGCCAGGTGATTGAGGCCGGCGGCGGATTCCCGCGCGACGATGTCGTAATGGCTCGTCTTGCCGCGGATCACGCAGCCGAGCGCGATACAGCCGCGATGCCGTCCGGCCCGGCCTACAAAACCGTTGGCGAGCGCCAGGCTGAGGGCGAGCGGGACTTCGAGCGCCCCGGGAACGGCAATTTGCTCGTACTCCACCTGGTTGCCGCGCAACTCTTCTGTGGCGCCGCGGGCGAGTTCGTCGGCAATGTCTTCATAGAAGCGCGCTTCGATGATCAGGACGGAGTTCGGACCCTTGCGGCTCATGAGGTCTGCTCCAGACCGCGCTGACCGACAACCGTCAGGCCGTAGCCTTCGAGGCCGACGATCTTGCGCGCCGGCGAGTTGGACAGAAGCACCATCTCCCGCACGCCGAGATCGAGAAGGATTTGCGCGCCGATGCCGTACTCCATCAGTCGCGGTTGGACTTTTCCGTTCGCCGCCTGATTGAGACGGGCGGAGAGCGCGTCAGGACGCGACTCCCGGATCAGCACGATCACGCCGCGTCCCTCGCGGCCGATGATCTCCATGGCCTTGTGGATCGGCGTGTCGTTGCCGCCGCCCGAGACCAAGAGATCGTCCAGCGTGTTGACCGCGTGGACGCGCACCAACACCGGACCACCCGAGGCGACGTCGCCTTTGACCAGCGCGATATGTTCCGCGGGATCCACGGCGGTGGCATAGACCTTGGCCTGGAATGTCCCGCCATAGGGACTGTCGATCGTGGTCTCGGCCACCACGTCGACCAGATGGTCATAGCGCAGACGATAGGCGATGAGATCGGCGATCGTGGCGATCTTGAGCCCATGGGTTTGGGCGAAGGTCACGAGGTCCGGAAGCCGGGCCATGGTGCCGTCGTCGTTCATGATCTCGCAGATCACGCCGGCCGGATAGAGACCCGCCAGCCGCGCGAGGTCGACGGCTGCTTCCGTATGACCGGCACGCACCAGCACGCCACCCTCCTTGGCGAGCAGCGGGAACACATGACCCGGCGTAATGACATCGCGATAATCCTTGGTCGGATCGATGGCGACGGAGATGGTGTGCGACCGGTCATGAGCGGAGATGCCGGTGGAGACGCCCTCGCGCGCCTCGATGGACACGGTGAAGGCGGTGGACAGCCGCGAGCGGTTCGAGCGCGACATCAATTCGAGGTGCAGTTGCTTGGCCCGCTCCGGCGTCAGCGCCAGGCAGATAAGTCCGCGGCCGTGCTTGGCCATGAAGTTGATCGTATCGGGCGTGGCCATCTGCGCGGGGATCACGAGGTCGCCCTCGTTCTCACGCTCCTCGGCATCCACCAAGATGAACATCTTGCCGTTGCGGGCGTCCTCGATCACCTCCTCGATGGGCGATAGGAACTCGCTATGGGCGCCCCGGGTCGATGTCTTACTCATAACGGTCACGGTGTTGGGCCTTCGTGTTGCCTCAGTCGCGCGACGTAGCGCGCGAGCAGGTCGACTTCAAGGTTTACCAGATCGCCCGGCATGCAGTCGCCCCACGTCGTATGGGTCAAAGTGTAAGGAATGATGTTCACCCCGAAGCGCTGACCGTCCACCTCGTTAACCGTGAGCGACACACCGTTCAGGGCGACGGAGCCCTTCGGCGCGATGAATTGCGCAAGCTCGGGCGGCGCTTCCACCAGTACGCGCACGCTGTCGCCATCGGGAAAGCGTGAGACGATCTTCGCCCGGGCATCCACATGGCCTGTGACGATGTGTCCGCCGAGCTCCTCGCCGAGCCCAAGCGCGCGCTCCAGATTGATCTTCCGTCCCGTTTCCCACGTACCAAGCGTGGTGTGGGCGCGGGTCTCGTTGGAGACGTCGACAGTCACAGCGGCGCCCTTGTCCTTCGCCTTGCCGATTTCAGCGAGCGTCAGGCAGCAGCCGTCGCAGGCGAGCGAGGCGCCCTCCTCCAGGCTCTTGCGCTTGAACGGCGTGTGGATCACGAAGCGTGACCCATCCCGCGCCATGAGCGTTCCTATGCTGCCGATAATGCCAGTGAACATGTTCTGATCCGGCGCCACCACGTCATCCGGTCCGGTCCGAAGGATCGTGAGGCGATGAAAGTGAAATGGCCGCTTGCGGTAAGCCGATCAAGGCCGTCGCCGGCGAACGGGCTAAGGCCGTCCTCGCCCGCCGGGCGCGCTCCCTGATAGACGACCGCCTCGTCCACGAGGTCCGCATCGAGGAAAGCCCGCGCGACGGAGGGTCCGCCTTCGATCAGCACGCGCGTGATGCCGCGATGGGCCAGCGTCTCCAGCGCGTCTTGCACATCGATAAGGCCGTGGTCGTCTATGGGGACCGGCACGATCTCCGCGCCGAGGTCATGCAACCGATCTGCATTGGCGTGGGTCTCGCCCGCGGCGCAGAAGAGCCAGACCGGCACCATGATGTCCTCGAAGAGCTGGGCGTCGGGCGGGGTGCGCAGGCGCCGGTCGAGCACGACACGTACCGGGGAGCGGCACGACATACCGGGAAGACGGCAGGTCAGCGTGGGGTTGTCGGCCATAATCGTGCCCCGGCCGACCAGGATGGCGTCATTCATGGCGCGCAGGAGATGGCCGTGCGCGCGCGCATCTGGCCCCGTGATCCAGACCGGTTCGCCGTGGCCTTGGGGCATGCGTCCGTCGGCGCCGACGGCAAGTTTCAAGGTGACGGCAGGGCGCCCTTCGCTGACCCGCATCAGATGTCCCAGCGTGACGGAAGCGGCGTCTGCCGCGAGCACGCCGTCCGTCACTTCAATCCCGGCGTCCGTCAGCCTTTCGATACCGCGCCCGGCGGTGCGGGGATCGGGATCGCCCAAGCCGATGACGACGCGCCGCACCTTGGCGGCAACGAGCGCATCGCTGCAGCGCATGCCGCGCCCGCCCTCATGGGCGCACGGCTCTAGCGTCACATAGACAGTACTGCCCTCGGCCTTCGCGCCCGCGCGTTCGAGCGCGATGGCCTCCGCATGGGGGCGGCCGCCTGGGGCGGTCCAGCCGCGGCCGGCGATCTCGCCCGAAGGCGTGACCACCACCGCGCCTACGGATGGATTTGGCCAGGCCAGGCCCAAGCCGCGCCGCGCGAGGCGAATGGCTTGCGCCATATGGTACTCGTCGCGCGTGTTCATGGAAAAGGTGCCAGCCTAATCTTCGGCAATGGCGGTTTCGTCGGCATCGACATCGGCGTCCTCGCCATCTGTCCCGGCTAGTTCGCCGAGCAGCGCCTCGAAATCCTTGGCCTCGCGGAAGTTCTTATACACCGAGGCGAAGCGCACATAGGCCACGTCATCGAGGCCTTTCAGCGCTTCCATCACCAAATGTCCGATGGTCTCGGAGCGGATATCGCCTTCGCCCATGTTCTCGAGCCGGCGCACGATGCCGCTGATCATGCGCTCGACGCGCTCGGGATCGACCGGGCGTTTGCGCAAGGCGATCTGCACCGAGCGCATGAGCTTGTCACGGTCGAACGGGATGCGGCGTCCGCTCCGTTTGATCACGGTCAGCTCGCGCAACTGCACCCGCTCGAACGTGGTGTAGCGGCCACCGCAATCCGCGCAAACGCGGCGGCGCCTGATTGTGGTGTGGTCCTCGCTAGGGCGAGAGTCCTTCACCTGCGTGTTGGTGCTGCCGCAATAGGGGCACCGCATGGGCGACCGCCCTCCCCTTGTTCACCGTCACGCCCGAGGCTTATTCGTAGATCGGGAAGCGCTCGCAAAGCTCGATGGCGCGCTGCTTCACGTTCTTCTCGACGTCCGTATTGCCCTCATCGCCGTTGGCCGCCAGGCCGTCCAGGACTTCGAGGATCATGCTGCCGACCGCTTGGAACTCCGTCACGCCAAAGCCGCGGGTGGTCCCGGCCGGCGAACCGAGGCGAATACCCGACGTGATCATGGGCTTCTCCGGATCGAACGGTACGCCATTCTTGTTGCAGGTAATATGCGCGCGGCCGAGCGCGATCTCTGCGGCCTTGCCCGTGAGCTTCTTCGGCCGCAGATCCACCAGTATGAGATGCGTGTCGGTGCCGCCGGAGACGAGCGCCAGACCGCCCTTGACGAGCGTCTCACCGAGCGCCTTGGCGTTGTCGATGACCGACTGGGCGTAGAGCTTGAAGCCTGGCTGAAGCGCCTCGCCGAAGGCCACGGCCTTGCCGGCGATGACATGCATCAGTGGACCGCCCTGGAGCCCGGGGAAGACGGCGGAGTTGATCTTCTTGCCGATCTCCTCGTCGTTGGAGACGACCATGCCCGAGCGCGGACCGCGCAAAGTCTTGTGCGTGGTCGTGGTGCAGACATGAGCATGCGGCAGCGGGCTCGGATGGAGGCCGGCCGCGACAAGACCGGCGAAGTGGGCCATGTCGACCAGGAGATAGGCGCCCACGGCGTCGGCGATCTCACGGAAACGCTTGAAGTCGATGACCCGCGGATAGGCGGAGCCCCCGGCGATGATGAGCGCGGGCTTGTGCTCTTTGGCGAGGCGCTCGACCTCGTCGTAGTCGATGAGATTCGTGTCCTTCGTCACGCCATACTGGACGGCATTGAACCACTTGCCGGACATGTTCGGCGGCGCGCCGTGGGTCAAGTGACCGCCGGCAGCGAGACTCATGCCGAGAACGGTGTTGCCGGGCTTGAGAAGCGCCAGAAACACGGACTGGTTGGCCTGCGAGCCCGAATGGACCTGGACGTTGGCGAAGTTACAATTGAACAGGCGCTTGGCGCGGTCGATGGCGATCTGCTCGACCACGTCCACATATTGACAGCCGCCATAGTAGCGGCGCCCCGGATAGCCCTCGGCGTATTTGTTGGTGAGGAGCGTTCCCACCGCGTCGAGCACGGCCCGTGAAACGATGTTCTCCGAGGCGATCAGCTCGATCTCGTTCTGCTGACGCTCGTGCTCGTTCTCGATCGCATCCCACACTTCGGGATCGGCATCTTCCAAGTGCTTGGTGAAAAAATCGCCTTCGCGCGCTTCGGCGCGCCGAATATCACTGGCCGTCATGGCTAACTGCTCCTCGAGCTCAAAATCCCGACTGGCCTGAGGGACAAATGCCCACGTGTTCTCTCACGCGGTGCCTTCAGGCACGTTTGGCTGGCCTTACCACATGTCGCAGGGGGGCGCCAGCAACACCCAAACCGTAGGCCGGTTTGGATCAGCCTACCTTGCGCGTTCGCAAAAACCAACGCCTTCCCAGGTCGTTAGAAGCACGCCGAACGGAATATTCGGGCTAGCCCACTTCCATCAGCTTCATAATGCCGCTTGCCACGATATAGAGCCCGACAACGATGACGACACTGGCGAAGGTCCCGGCGAGTGCCCGCTTGTGACCCGCCAGATGCGTGTTCACGCGGGTGCCGAACATGGTCCCGAGAACACCGCCCACGATCACCAGCGCCGCCAGCCGCCAGTCCACGAGGCCGGAGACGGCATAGCTCGCGGCGGTGGTGAGGCCGAAGGCCGTGACGGCGAAGAGCGAGGTGGCGATGGCGTTTTGAAGCGCCATGCCGGTGGCCAGGACGAGTCCAGGGACGATGAGAAAGCCGCCGCCGATGCCGAAGAAGCCGGAAAGGAGCCCTACCCCAGCGCCGATCAGGATCAGGCGCGGCAAGAGGTGGCGTGCGCTCTTTTGGGTGAGGCGAACATCGCGACCGGACGGCTTCGGCTCGACAGCGATCATGTAAATGCCGACGCCGATCATCAGGAGACCGAACAGCGCGAGCAGCTCAGAGCCGCCTAGCTGCTTACCGAGGCTTGCCCCGGTGAACGCGCCGGCGACACCGGCCGCGGTGAACACCATGGCACAAGGCCATTTCACGGTTCCGAGCCGTGCATGGGCTGCGAGCCCGGCACCGGCGTTTAGCGCAACCGCGACAGCCGCCGTGCCGATGGCGACATGGGCCGACGGCACGCCCACCAGATAGACCAGGAGCGGGACGGCGAGCACCGAACCGCCGCCACCGACGAGGCCGAGCGTGATACCGACAAGGGCGCCGGAGCCCAAGAGCAGCGCGATGGGGACGACGCCAAGGGGCATGGGTCTCAGGCCCCAGCCGCGCGGCGGTTCCAGGGCATGATCTCGAGCAGCTTCGCCATGCCGCACCAGCCTGACACGCCTCCGAAGACGAGCCCCGCGCCGATCAATCCCGCGAGCAGATAAAAGGCGGGCGCGATGACGGCCCCGAGCAGCACGAAGGTCAGCACGAGAGTGCCCGCGGCGATCATGACCTGACGGCTGAGCTCGATGGGTTGGCTCTTGTCGGTGGTGACGGGAAGGCCTGCCTGCTTCCAGGCTTCCAAACCGCCTTCGAGCATATAGGCCTCGCACGGCGCGGAGTCGCGGAGGCGGACGGCGTTGCTCGCCGTGCGCATGCCGGAACGGCAGTGAAAGATGATGGGCGCTCCGACACCGGCAAAATCGGTCAGTTGCGCCAGCGGGCCATGATGTGACCCCGGAATGTGCTCGCGTGCGCGTTCATCGGCGCCGCGAATATCGATCAAGGTCGCACCTCGATCGATGAGGTGCTTGGCGTCCTTGGCACTGATGGTGGGAAGGCTCATGGGGGTGACTCCTGTTCTTTTTATTGAGTTGGCTTCGTCAGTCGCTGCAATAAAGCTTCTGGAGGTAGCCGAGCAGCAGCTCGGTGCGGGGTTCGGCGACCCGGTACCAGAGGGTCTGTCCGTCGCGGCGGAAGGCGACGAGCCCCTCCTCGCGCATCTTGGCGAGGTGCTGTGATGTGGCGGACTGGGAGAGCCCTGCGGCCTCGGCCAGGGCACCCACGCTCGCCTCGCCCCACTCCACCAGCTTGCACAGCACCATCAGGCGCCGCTCGTTAGCGAGGGCGCGCAGGATGCCCGCCACCATGGCGGCGTTGGCCTCGAATGTGGCGAAGTCGGCAGGAGCGCGGGGCATCGATCAGATCTCTTTTTCTATTAGCTATTGCTAATTTAGTGCGTGCTAATATATTAGTCAACAGAGATCGTGAAATTCCCTTCGACCAGGAGTGTCCAATGCCCAACACCCCCAATATCCAGGCCTTCTTCGATGAGGCCACAAATACGGTGAGCTACCTCGTCTCCGACCCGCAGACGAAGCGCGCCGCGGTCGTCGATCCGGTGCTCGACTACGATCACGCCAGCGGCAAGGCCGCCACCCGATCAGCCGACGTCATTCTCGAGGCGGCGGCGAAAGACGGCCTAACTGTCGACTGGGTGCTCGAAACCCACGCGCACGCCGACCACCTGTCCGGCGCGCCCTATATCAAGCTCAAGACCGGCGCCAAGGTCGGTATCGGCGAGCATATTCGCGATGTGCAGAAGATCTTCCGGCCCGTGTTCAACGCCACGGATATGAGTGGCGACGGCAGCGAGTTCGATCGTCTCTTCGCCGACGGCGAGCGCTTCGCACTCGGCGCGCTCGAAATCGAGGTGATGCATGTGCCCGGCCACACGCCCGCGGACATCGCCTATAAGATCGGTGACGCGGTCTTTGTCGGTGACACGCTGTTCATGCCGGACTTCGGCACGGCGCGGGCGGACTTCCCCGGCGGGGACGCACACAAGCTCTACCGCTCCATCCAACGGCTGCTCGCGCTACCACCGAAGACGCGGCTGTTCATGTGCCACGACTACAAGGCGCCCGGCCGCGAGGACTACGCTTGGGAGACGACGGTCGCCGAGCAGCGCGCGCATAATGCCCACGTCAAGGAAGGGGTCAGCGAGGATGATTTCGTCGCCATGCGCGAGGCGCGCGACGCAACGCTCGCGGCACCCGAACTGTTGATGCCGTCGATCCAGGTCAATATGCGCGCGGGTCATCTGCCGCCGCCGGATCCGAACGGCATCCAATATTTGAAGATCCCCGTGAAGCTCTCCGCCTGAGGCTCCACGCGCGACGGTGCGGGGCGCAAACAAAAGGCCATCCAGCGTGAACTGGATGGCCTTTTTGTGCCGTTCTTGCTGCTCGTGCGCTCGACGTCTAATAGGCCGAAGCGTAGGCGCCCACGTCGTGGTTATAGATGTCGGGGCGGAAGTTTACTTGGCCGTCCGGGGTCGCCCAGGCGCTGACATAGGCGAGATAGACACCGATGTTCTGGGTCACTTTCACGTCGGCCTGCTGACCGGTGTGCTTCATGCCTTGGATGCTAGCCAAGTTCCAATTCGGGTTCCCGCGTAGGATCCAGGCGACGAGGTGATCCACATTGTGGACGCGCACGCAGCCCGAGCTCTCGAAACGCACCGCCTTGCCGAACAGCCCCTTGAGCGGGGTGTCGTGCAGGTAGACCGCGTCCTTGTTCGGGAAGTTGATCTTCACGAAGCCGAGAGAATTCTCCTCCCAGGGACGCTGGCGGAAATTGTAGGTGTAGACCGCCTCGCCGAACCAATCGATCTGGCGCGGATCGAGCGGGTTGCCCTGCGCGTCGAAGGCTTCCATGTGGTAAGCCGCCAGCATGTCTTGACCGCGGGTCGCGAACTCGCGGCCCTTGGGCACGAGATCCTTGTGGATGATGCTCCGTGGCACGTGCCAATAGGGGTTGAAGTTGATGTCGGTGACCCTGCTGGAAAGCTCCGGCGTCGGCCGTTCGATCTTGCCCACCACCGCTGCATGACGCTGCGCCACGCGGCCGCCCTCGACCGCCTCCACTTGCGCCGCCGGAATGTTGACGAGGATGTAGCGCCCGGTTGCTTTCGGCGCGAGATTCTTCAAGCGCTTCAAGTTGGCCTCAAGCTGCGCCAAGCGAACCGTTGCCGGCACGTTCAGCGCTTCAACCGTCGCCTTGGAGTCGATCACGCCCGTCGGCGGCAGACCATGGCGCACTTGGAAGCGCTTCACCGCGGCCACGACCGCCGCGTCGTACTGATCCGGAATGCTCATGCCGACCAAGTCGCCGCCGATCTCGAGCCGGCGATGCAAGGTGACGATCTCAGGACCGCTCGAGCCCGGCTTCATCGCCACGGCCGGCACCGTGGGCCAGCCGCCTTGGGCGACGATCCCCTTGTATTTTTCGATAGCGGCTTTGGTTGCAGCAATGTTCTGCGTGGCGAGCGTGGGCGAGCCAAGCGCCGGATTGACGATCATCGCGACCTCGGGGTCGCCCTGAGGAAGTTCGGATTTGTGAGAGTCGTGGCTTTCCGTTCTCAGCGAAGAGCCGCGCGAGCCGTTGAACAGGCCGCCGAACAGGCCGCCGCCGCCGGAGCTGCCGCCGCCCTGGGGCGCCACCTCCTGGGGCTGCTGCCCTGGCTCCTTGCCTTTGAACCAATTGAAGGGACCGGCGCTGGACGGCTGCATGGTCGCAACCAGAAATGCCGCCGCGAGCCCTGCGGCCGCGATCCGCGATCCGCTCCTGATGACGTCCGTTGAATTGGGCATGCCGCTCCCCGTCGTTGCGGCCCTCGATCCAGGCTTAACTATAAGCGCTTTAGCGCGGCCGCTCTACTCGTTTCGAGCCTGATGAATCCTCACTTGGTGTCAAAAAAACTTTAACCAAGACAGGTGTGCGAAGACATTTCGGTCCGGCGACTGACCTGCTCGGCCGTAGTTCACCTTTGGAATGCTTCCCTCAGAAGGCTCTCGCCGCTGCCTCAACCGACTCTCGCGGCTCCCATGTCGCCGACAATGCCCGGGAAATGGGGCGAATTTGGGCTTGTCCCGGCCTCAACGCCAATCGCCCCAGCGGATATCTCCACTGGGGCGAGAAGATCACGAAGATCTGATGCAATTTTTAGAGCTGGTAGCGAATCTGATCGGTCCAGAAGCGCTCCAACCGGATCAGAGCCTTGTTGAGGGTCTCCAGATCGTCCTGGCCGATACCACCCACCTGCTCCAGAGAGCGCAGCTGGCGCTGGAACAAGCCGTTGATGACCTTGGAGACGTCCTGGCCCTTTTCGGTGAGGCTCACCCGCACGGAACGGCGGTCGGTGGTCGAGCGCTCGTGGTTGATGTACCCGGCATCCACCAGCTTCTTGAGATTGTAGGACACGTTCGAGCCGAGATAGTAGCCACGGCTGGTCAACTCGCCCGCCGTCAGCTCGGCATCGCCGATATTGTAAAGGAGCAGCGCCTGAACGCTGTTCACGTCGGCACGGCCAAGACGCTCGAACTCGTCTTTGATGACATCGAGCAGCAGCCGGTGGAGCCGCTCGACAAGCTTCAAGGAAACCAGATACCGCCCTTTGAGGTCTTCCGCCCCATCGGTGCTCGCATGTGTCCCTATATCCAGGGCTACATTCATCGCCTACCCTCGTTGTTTGTTGTTAAACCCCAACTTGATCGGGACTATAGGCTTGGCCGAGCTAAAATGAGCTTAAGCGAGACGCTTAAGATTGCATGAAATTCTAGTATTAATTCTTGTTGATGTTGGCGCGCTTTGCGTTCGTTATCAACGCTTCTTAGGGTCCGGGCTGCCGCTCGTCGAGTTCGAGTTCGCCCTCCACTTGTGTCGCGAATAGACGCTCAATCTCCCGATCATCGACCTCTGCGAGTGTTGCGGGCTGCCAGTCAGGCGCCCGGCCCCTGCCCGCGATGCGCGCGTCGATGCCTTCGCGGAAATCATGGGTGGTGACCAGGTGCGAGGCCAGCCGGAATTCCAGCTTCAAGGCTTCTGCCAGCGTCAGGCCCTTGCCGACCTGCATCTGCTTAAAGGCGATCTTGAGCGACGTGGGCGATTTCTTGCGGAGTTCCGCCGCGGTCTCCCTGGCCCAGGATTCGTCCTCACCGTCCTCGGCATCGAGGCGCGCGAGGATTTCCTCAACCGAACCGGCCGAGAAGGCGCGGTCGATCATTGGCGTATGGCGCACCAGATCCCCTTCGCCGGGGTCGCGATGGAGACCGTCGAGCAAACGGTCGATCGGATGATTGTCGGCCAGCGCCTCCTTGATCGTGCCGAACTGAGCGGACGGGATGTAGTGGCTCACGAGCCGCAAGCGGTGGGCGTCCGCGGGGCCGATGCTGGCGCCCGTGAGCGCCAGGTAGGTGCCCATCCAGCCGAACAGGCGCGGAAGGAAATAGGTGCCGCCGATATCGGGGAGAAATCCGATCCCCACTTGCGGCATGGCGAAGCGGTAGCCCTCGCCTGCCACGCAATGGGTGCCAAGCAGCGAAATGCCGACGCCGCCGCCGAAGGCCAGCCCATTGATGAGCGGCACGTTTGGCCGGATGAATTTCTCCAGCACCCAGACATGGCTGTAAGCTGCCCGATAGAATTCGCGGATCGTGTCGGTGGCACCCTGCTGGTTCAGGGCGTTCAGAACTTTGAGATCGCCGCCGCTGCAGAAGACGGTCGGGTGGGAGGACTCCATCACCACGCCGTAAATATGCGGCGCCGGCGCCCAACGCCGGTAATTCGCGCTCAAGGCGTCGAACATCTCGCGCGTGAGCGCGTTCAACCTATCGGGCCGGTCGAGGGTTACAATGCCGGCGCGGTCGTTTTCCTTGAAAGTGATGCCAAGCGCTTCGGACAAAACGGGAAATGCCCCCTACCAAATTCGCCAAAATCGAGCTTTAGAAAGGCTTGGCGCAGCTAGCATCCCGTGGCGCAAACCACAAGCGCAGACGAGAAATGACGCACGCTATGATCCGGGACTTCAAATTTGGGCTCGTGTTCGGACTTGCGCTCGGCCTGGCCGGGTTCGTTGCGGCGGAGACGCGGGCTCAAGAGCCGCTTCCGCCTCTGCCTGATCGGAACCCGGCTCGCAGCGGGGAACCCGCCCGGGACACGGCGCTGCTGCCCGCTCCGGAAGAAAAGCCCAATCTGCCCGGCGACAAGCCTACGGTGGCCTGGACGGATCCCAAGGTTGTCGCAGCACGCGAAGCCTGCGCCGAGATGCTCGCGGGTGTAACGCTCGACTACGAGCAGCTCGACCCGATCAAGAAAGGCCTTTGCGGCGCACCGGCCCCGATCCTGGTGAAGTCGATCGGTGACCCCGCGGTGACGATCTCGCCGCCGGCCACGATGCGATGCACGCTCGCGGTGGCCCTCGACGCCTGGCTGAGAGAGACGGTCCAGCCGGCGGCGTCCGTGCTTGGCTCGCGCGTCGTCACGCTTCGTAACGCTTCCTCCTACAAATGCAGAAACCGCTATGGCGGTGCCAACACGAAGATCAGCGAGCATGCCTTGGCCAACGCCCTCGATATTTCCGAGTTCGTCTTCGACTCGGGGCAGCGCTTCAAGGTGTTGGGGAATTGGCCCTATGGTGCAGTCGCCCGGCCCATCGCACCCGATCCGCCGCTGCCCAATCCGCACCGGGTCGCCGACGCGGCCATCGAGCGTGCCATGGCATCGGCGGAGACGACGGGCGCCATCGTCGCCGTCTCGACCCGCCCCTCCTTCGGCAACGCGCTTGCCGCGGTGACGAAAGTGAAGACCAATCCGTTTGTCAGGCCCACGCCGCCTCCCGTGGCCCAACCGCCGCTGTCGCCACTGCCACGGGCCTCGTCTGGCTCGGACCGAAAGGTCAGGACCCCGATTGCAGCGGCCAAGTCCAACCCGTTTGTCAGTCCCCTGCCTGCGCCCGGCGCGGCTCTGCCCGCAGAAGAACTAGAGTCTGAGGAGGCGACCTCGGAGCCTTCGCCGCCTCGCAAGCTGCAGCCCGAGGATGCCGCGGCCTTCATGCGGGTCGTCCACAATAATGCCTGCAAGACCTTCGAGACCGTCCTCGGGCCAGCGGCGAACGCAGCCCATAAGGATCATTTTCACTTCGATATGAAAAAACGGCGCTACGTGAAGATTTGCGAATAGGGCCTTTTCGGCGGCAAACCATGTTGGTTGCCGCTCCTGGCAGCGGACGCCTCTGAGTGGTAGCCTCCAGGGTTCAGTAAGAGTTGAGGGTTTGCGGCGTGGCCTCACCGTCTAAAGACAAAACCGTTTCCTTGCGCACCGAACGGGCGAAGCGCGCCGGCACGCGGCCGCCTGCGCTCAAGTCCGGCTACCCGGCGACCCGCCTCAGACGCAACCGGCGGGCCGACTGGTCGCGGCGGCTGGTGCGCGAGACGGCGCTGACGCCCGACGATCTCATCTGGCCGCTCTTCGTCATCGACGGCGAACGGGCCCGGTCCGAGATCGAGTCGATGCCGGGCGTGGCGCGGCTCTCCATCGACCTCGCCGTGCGTGCGGCGGAGGACGCGGCGGCGATCGGACTACCGGCCATCGCGCTGTTCCCCAACACCGAGCCTAGCTTACGCGACGAGGCGGCAAGCCAGGCCTTCAATCCGGGCAACCTCGTGTGCCGGGCGGTGCGCGCCATCAAGCAAGCGGTCCCCGAAATCGGCATCATCTGCGACGTGGCGCTCGATCCCTATACGAGCCATGGCCACGACGGCCTGCTCGACGAGGATGGCACGGTCGACAACGACCGTACGCTTCAGGCGCTCATCACCCAGGCCTTGATTCAGGCGGAAGCGGGCTGCGATATCCTCGCCCCGTCCGACATGATGGACGGACGCATCGGCGCCATCCGCGCTGCGCTCGAGGAGAACGGCTTCACCGACACGCAGATCCTGAGCTATGCGGCGAAATACGCCTCTGCGTATTACGGGCCATTCCGTGACGCGGTCGGTTCGGGCGTGCAACTGCGCGGCGACAAGAAGACTTATCAGATGGACCCGGCGAACGGCGACGAGGCGTTGCGGGAAGTCGCGCTCGACATTTCCGAAGGCGCCGACATGGTCATGGTGAAGCCGGGGATCGCCTATCTCGACATCGTGTGGCGCGTGAAGGAGGCCTTCAAGCTGCCGACCTTCGTCTATCAAACCTCCGGCGAGTACGCGATGCTCACCGCAGCCGCCGAACGCGGCTGGCTCGACCGCGACCGTGTGATCCTTGAAAATCTGCTGGCGTTCAAACGGGCCGGCGCCGATGCGATCTTTACCTATTTCGCACCCGAAGTTGCGCGGCGGCTCAAAGACGAATTCTAGGCTGCCCTACCCCGCTAGTCGGTGACCTTCATATTGGTGAAGAGCACCGTCGCCTCTTTCCGCTTGTCGAAATTGTCACCGGAAATGCCGAAGCGCCAGCCGTCCCTTGGTGCCTGCCCCCTCAGCTCACGCACCTTGGTGCCGTTGATATAGAAGGCCAGCGTGTCGCCCTGGGCATCCACGCGCAGCGTGTTCGAGGCGCCGGGGGACGTGTTGATCGCCGGCGTGTCGATATTCGCCGCGATGGTACCGAGCCAAGCGCCGTCCTGCTTGCGCGCAATCCAGAACCGCCCGTTGTTGAGAATGCCGAACTGGTAATATGTGCGGTTGTCCTCGCCCCAGAACAGCAGCCCCGCGCCGAGGATCGGCAGGTCGCCGCCTTGCGGCCAGACGGCTTCGGTGCAGATATCCGCATTCTTGACGGTGTACGTGACGTTGAGGTTCGACTGCATGTCGTCGGCGGGTAGCTTGAAGATGAACGAGCCGTCCTTCATCTCCACCGTGTCCTTGTGCGACCAGCCGCCGGCCTCGTCCTCGAACGTGTCCTCGAAGATGATCTCGCTGCCGTCGCACGCCAGCGCCTGAGCGCCCGTGGCAAGCAGGCCCGCGAGCGCAAGGCTCAACACCGCTATCCGCATCCCGGGCTCCCCGTAAGCCGCGTGGCGTCCAAGGAGAATCCTTAAACCGTCGCCTCGAACTCGGCAACCGGCGCGCGCGTTGTACACGTATCCGCGCCTTTGCCAGATAGCATGCGCTTGTCGCTGCTACCGGCAATCCCCATCTTCAAAGCGTGACGCGATCCGATTCGGAGACAGCATGACCGACCAGAAGACGACTCCCACCGGCACCGGCTTCGCCGACCAGCCGCACGCTTACAATCCCGTGACCCAGCCGCAGCTCTTCGAGGCCGTCATCGGGAAACGCTTCGTCGCTTTCATTATCGACGCCATCATTATTCTGGCGCTGACGGTTCTGGCCTATGTAGCCGTGGCGGTGCTGGGCATCATCACGCTGGGCCTGGCCTGGCTCCTGTTCGGGATCGTTTTCCCGGCAGTCGGGCTGGGCTACAACGCGCTCACCATCGGCGGCCCCAACTCCGCCACCATCGGCCAGCGCGTGATGGGGCTTACAGTGCCCATGTGGTACGGCGGCAAGGTGACGCCCCTGATCGCCGCCTTTCACGCGCTGCTGTTCTGGTTCTCCTTGGTAATCTTCTGTCCCATCCTGCTCTGGGCCTTTTTCGACCAGCGCAAGCGCTGCCTCCACGATATCCTGGCGGGCGTCCTGGTGATCAACAGGGGCTAGCTTTGAGCCATTCCAAGCTGCTTTGTGACAGCTTGGCGGATTGCGCGCCCCGCCTTCGATCCCGTAAGCTTGCCTTGGATTGACTTGGATTCGCTTCCGGTCGGTGAGACGTGACAGAACACAAGAGTAATTTTCCGGAGTTCTACATCACCGCGCCGCAGCCCTGCCCCTATTTGCCGGGGCGGCTGGAGCGGAAGCTGTTCACGCATCTCACGCGGGACAAGCCGGGCTTCCTCATCGACAATCTCTTGAAGGGCGGGTTCCGGCGCAGCCAGAACATCGCCTACATGCCCTATTGCGACGCCTGCTCGGCCTGTGTGCCCGTGCGAATCCTGGTGGGAGAGTTCGAGCCGCGGCGGTCCTTGAAGCGCATCGCCCGCGCCAATTTCGATCTCGTGGCCACACGGATGCCGCCGGCCCCGAGCTCCGAGCAGTACGCTTTGTTTCGAGATTATATCGAGGCGCGCCACGCGGACGGCGGCATGGCGGAGATGAGCGTGCTCGACTATTCGCTCATGGTCGAGGACAGCGTGGTGGAGACATTCGTCACCGAGTACCGGCTGAAGCCCGACAAGGAGACCGGCGAGACGCCTCTGATCGCCGTGGCGCTCTGCGACCGGCTCAGCGACGGCATCTCCATGGTCTACAGCTTCTACGATCCGGACGTGCCGGCGCGCAGCCTTGGCACCTACATGATCCTCGATCACGTGGATTATGCGCGCGCGCAGGGCTACCCGTTCGTTTATCTCGGCTACTGGATCGAGGGCTCGCGCAAGATGCGCTACAAGGATCGCTTCCAGCCCCAGGAGCGCCTCACCTCGAAGGGCTGGGTGCGCAGCTAGGCGAGATCAGAAGCGGTCGCCGAACTTGCCCGACTTGGGGAAGCCTCGGGGCGGCAAGCGTCCGGCTTGGGCGCGGGCGCCCCACCAATCGCGAAGTTCGGCGGAGGACAGCGTGAAGCTGCGCTTGGCCGCGTCGAGATAGGTCAGACCTTCCTTCTTGGTAAAGGTCTTGGCGTCGGCCAGCCCGCCGTCCTTGTAGCGCTGCAGGCGCACGCCTTTACCGCGCGGCATCTCCGGCAGCTCCTTCAGCGGGAACAAAAGCAGCTTCCGGTTGGCGCCGATCACGGCGACGCTGTCCCCCTCGACGGGTGTGCAGACGGCGGCCTCGTCATCACTCTTCACGTTCAAGATCTGCTTGCCTTTGCGCGTCATGGCGATGACCTCGTCTTCCGCCACGATGAAACCGTAGCCGCTCTCGGACGCCACCAGCAGCTTCCGCCCCGGCTCGTAAACGAACAGCTGGACGCAATCGCCCGCGTCCTCGATGTCCACCATGAGGCGGAAAGGCTCCCCATGACCCCTGCCCCCCGGCAGCTTGTCGGCGGCGAGCGAATAGAAGCGTCCATTGGTGGCGAACAGCAGCAGCGTGTCCGTGGTCTGCGCGCGCAGGAAGGTCTTCAGCCGGTCGCCTTCCTTAAAGGCGAGGCTACCTTCCTCCACGGCATGTCCTTTGATGGAGCGGAGCCAGCCCTTCTCCGAAAGCACGATGGTCACCGGCTCTTTCTCGATCATCGCTTCGGCCAGCTCGATCGCCACGTCGTCGGGCGCTTCGGCGAAGCTCGTGCGGCGGCGGCCGATCTCGGTCTTCTGGCCGAACTGCTCCTTTAGACCCTTGATCTCGTCGCCGATGCGGTTCCACTGCTTGTCCGTGGAGCGCAGCAGCGCGTTGAGCTCCTTGCGCTCCTTGGTGAGATCGTCGTGCTCGCGCTTGATCTCCATCTCCTCGAGCTTGCGCAAGGCGCGCAGGCGCATATTGAGGATCGCTTCGGCCTGAACTTCAGTGAGCTTGAAGGCTTTCATCAGAGCCGGCTTCGGCTCGTCCTTCTCGCGGATGATCTTGATAACCTTGTCGAGGTTCAAATAGACGATGAGGTAGCCGGCGAGCACCTCGAGCCGGTGGTCGATCTTAGCCAGCCGGAACTTGGAGCGGCGGACCAGAACCTCCAAGCGGTGGTCGAGCCATTCCTGCAAGACCTGCCTCAGCCCGAGCACGTTCGGGATCTTGCCGTGGCTCAGCACATTCATGTTGAGCGGCACGCGCGTCTCGAGCTCGGTCAGCTTGAACATCTGCTCCATGAGCAACTGCGGATCGACCGTGCGGCTCTTGGGCTCCAGAATGAGGCGCACGTCTTCGGCGGATTCATCGCGCACGTCCGCCAGCAGCGACAGCTTCTTGGCCTGCAACAGCTCGGCGATGCGCGCGACCAGCCGCGCCTTCTGCACCTGATAGGGAATCTCGGTGACGACGATCTGATAGGTGCCCCGGCCGGTGTCCTCTTGCTCCCAGCGGGCGCGCAACCGGAACGAGCCGCGGCCCGTCTTGTAGGCCTCGAGGATCTGCTCGCGCGGCTCCACGATGATCCCGCCCGTCGGCAGGTCGGGTCCGGGCACGAACGTCACCAGCTTGTCGGCGGTGGCCTTCGGAAACTTGATGAGGTGGAGCGCGGCATCGCACAGCTCGCCCACATTGTGCGGCGGGATGTTGGTCGCCATGCCCACGGCAATGCCGGAGGCGCCGTTCGCCAGAAGGTTTGGAAAATTGGCCGGCAGCACCGACGGCTCGAGCTCGCGCCCGTCGTAGTTCGGGCGGAAGTCGACCGTGTCCTCGTCGATGCCTTCCAGAAGCCGGGCGGCGACTGCCGTGAGGCGCGCCTCGGTGTAGCGGTCCGCGGCGGGGTTATCCCCGTCGATATTGCCGAAATTCCCCTGGCCGTCGACCAGCGGATAGCGCACGGCGAAGTCCTGGGCGAGGCGCGCAAGCGCGTCGTAGATCGCCTGGTTTCCATGGGGATGGAAGTTGCCCATGGTGTCGCCGACGATCTTGGCGCATTTGCGGAACTCGCCGGTTGGGCCGAGGCGGAGCTGCTGCATGGCGTAGAGCAGGCGCCGGTGCACGGGCTTGAGCCCGTCGCGCACATCCGGAAGCGCCCGGTGCATGATGGTGGAGAGCGCGTAAGCGAGATAGCGCTCTTCCAGCGCGTCTTTCAGACTGACCGGCTCGATCGGCCCCGAATCAGGGGGCGCTGCGCGTTTTCCCATATGTCGCGCTTAGCGCATCGCTTCGCCACGCTCAAGGCGTTGCTTGCCGCGCCGGATTTCGATCAGGCGGCGGCGGAAGCGGCTTTTCGGGCGGATCGCGAAAGCAAGACGTATCGACGAACATCTGCACGGAGACGTAATACCACTGGTTGCCGTGTTTCGCGCCCGCGACACCGACGCCAATCTCCGTCGAGGCCGAGCGCAATGCGCGCTCGTGGCCCGGCGACCCTTTCCAGAAGCGCATGGCTTTGGCCATGGCCGCCTCGACCGTGGCGCGATTTGGCCGCGTCCAGGATTGATGCCAGTTCTCGCCGCGAAACTTGCAATACCTGACGCCCGCCGCGCGCACGCGCTCCGCGGGGCTGCGCCCGTCAGCGCGGTGACCGGTCTTATTGTTGAGGGCAAGATACCGCGCGTAACGCTGCGCCGCTTGAGTGGCGCCCGCGCTCTCGCGCAACGGGGCAAGGCCGCTCGCCGCGCGGTACGCATTGGTCTCGCTGATGATCGTCGTCCTTGCGCTTGCGGGAACGGCAAATTCCTGTGCGTGGGCACTGAAGGCACAAGCCGGTGTGACGCTCAGCAGGGCAAGCCACGTCAATTTGTTGGCGGAGAACATGGCTACGCCGACAGGGCCGCCGCCTGCCCCCGGGACAGCAAGTCGAGCAGGCGCTCGCGGGCTGACGGCAACTTCATGCCGTGGGGCTCGAGCACGTCGCGTTCCAAGAAAAACCCGGTGAGCGCGAAGCCGGCGGCGATATCGGTCTCGCGCAACGGCGCGGTCTCGTCCAGCAGGAACCCAGGCAGCGCCAGCAGCTTGTCGCTGTACGGCGCTCCGGCCTCGCGCGACACGGCACGACCTGAGCGCGGCGACACGTAGATCAGATCCTCCAGGACGCCGGTCGCCGCACACACCGAGAGATCGAGGCCGAAGCCAAGCTCCTGGAGTAGCTGATACTCCCAATAGACGAGAAGCGTGGGCCAGATGTCGGGCTCGCCAAACGAGCGAAGCACATGCAGCGTCGTGGCGTAGAGTTCGGGATGGGGGTCGCGCTCGGGGAGAAGCTTGACGAGTTCACCCAGCGTGCCGATGGCGGCGAGCGCGCGCGGATCGTCGAGGACGCGAGCGCCGTTGGCCTCCATTAGTTCCACGTTGAAGCCGCCGAGATGCTCGGAAAGCCGAGCCCGCCAGGTTACGCGCACCATGTTGCCGGGCTGGAGCGTTGGGCGGATACGACGTGACCGGCCTCCCCGGACGAGTCCGAGATGCCGGCCGTGTTCGAGCGTCAAGATCTCAGCGATCAGTCCAGCCTCGCCCAGCGGCCTGCCGCTCAGGAAGATTCCTTCGTCGCTCCAGTCCATCGGCTACCCTAGGGTGCAAACGCGATCCCACTCAAGGTCCGACGTCCTGGGCTAGCCCCCAGTGCCCGTGTCCGTTCCGACGGTGCCGGCACTGCCTGACTCGGTCGGCATCTCGCTCGACGGGTTGTAGCTCGGACCGCCCACGGTTCCTGGAGACGTCTCGACTGTCGGCGCCGTCGGGTTCATGCCACTGCCCGAGGGGCCCGTCGGCTGGAGGGACTGTTGCGTACCGCCGATGGCACCAGGGGTGGTGCCGTTGGCTTGCCCCGAGCTGCCCGCAGTCGGGCTCGCGGCATGGGCCAGCGAGGCGCCGAGAAGCAACGCGGCGCCGGCCGAAATCGAGAGGATCTTCTTCATCTTCGGACCTTTCTTGCGTTCAATCGTGAAAGGTCAACCCGCATGGGTTCAGCCGGTTCCCGCAGGTCCGGCTATCCTTTTGGATAGTCCAGGCCCATCTCGCGGAAGCGTTCCGGGTCTTCGCCCCAGCGCTCGCGCACCTTCACGAAGAGAAACAGGTGGACCGGTGTTCCGGCGATCTCGGCGATCTCTGCCCGGGCCGCGGAGCCGATCTCCTTGATCATGGCGCCCTTGGCGCCGAGCACGATGCGCCGCTGGCTCTCGCGCTCCACGAAAATGGTCTGTTCGATGCGGACGCTGCCATCCTTCAGCTCTTTCCATTCCGTCGTCTCGACGGTGAGCGCGTAAGGCAACTCCTCGTGCAGGCGCAGGAACAGCTTCTCCCGGGTGATCTCGGCGGCGGTCTGGCGCAGCGAGGCGTCGGAGAGCTGATCCTCCGGAAAGAGCCATGGGCCCGGCGGGACCGCCGCGGCGAAATAGGTTTTAAGGTCGTCGACACCGTCGCCAGTGAGCGCAGAGACCATGAACACCTGATCGAAGGCCTTCAGGGCCTGAAGATCGGCGGTGAGGCGCAACAGGTCCGGCTTCTTGACAAGATCGACCTTGTTCAAGACGGCAAGCGTCGGCCGCCGGATGTCGGGCAGATGCTCGACGATGGGCGCGAGCTTGTCGTCGAGCCCGCGCGCGGCATCGATGACCAGCGCGACGATGTCGGCGTCGGCGGCCCGGTCCCAGGCCGCTTGCGCCATGGCGCGATCGAGCCTCCGCTTCGGCTGAAAGATGCCTGGCGTGTCGACCAGGATTACTTGGGCGTCACCAGCAATAAAGAGACCGCGGACGGGGCCGCGGGTGGTCTGCGCCTTATGGGTGACGATAGACACCTTGGCGCCGACCAGCGCGTTGGTGAGGGTGGACTTGCCGCTATTGGGCGCGCCGATTAGCGCGACGAAGCCGCAGCGTGTGTTGCCGTCTTGGGTCTCAGTCATTGGCGGGCGGGCGCCAGACGCCCTCGCGCACCAGCATGGCGAAGGCCGCTGCCTGCTCCGCCTGGCGCTTGTTCGCGCCCTCGCCGCGTTCCGGCGCGACGCCCTCGACCTGGACCTCCGTGGTGAAGCGCGGCGCGTGATCGGGGCCTTCGCGCGCGATCTCCAAATAGCGCGGCAGCGGTAATTGCCGCCCCTGCGCCCATTCCTGAAGCACGGATTTAGCGTCGGGCGCCGCCTCCTCCAACTCGCCGAGATAGGGCTCCCAATCGCGATGGATCACACGGCGCGCGACCTCGTAGCCGCCGTCGGCGAAAATGGCGCCGAGCACCGCCTCGCAGGCATTGGCGAGAATGGTCTTCTTGGCGCGGCCGCCGGATCCGGCCTCACCGCCGCTCATGATGATGGAGTCGCCGAGATTCCAGCTTTGGCCGATCTCGGCACAGGTCTCCGTGCGCACCAGATGATTGAACCAGCGGGCGAGAACGCCTTCGCTCTCCTCGGCGAAACGGGTGGTCAACAGCTCCGCGATGGCCAGACCCAACACCCGGTCGCCCAGGAACTCGAGACGCTCATTGTCCTCGTTGGGCTTGGAGTCGGGGCGCGCGCTCGCATGGGTCAGGGCCAGCTTGAGCAGCGATGGCTCCGCGAAGTCATGCCCGAGCCGGGCAGAAAGCTGGCTGAGATCACTGGTCCGCCGCTTGGACAAGGCTTAGTGCACCACCGAGAAAATCCGGTCCCAGCGCACTTCCGTCGGCCAATCCCAGACCTTCCAGAAGCTCGAGTCCTCGTCGATGGAGAAGAAGATCACTTGCGCCTTCCCCACCAGGTTGACGAAGGGCACGAAGCCGACCTCGGACAGAAAGCGGCTGTCGGTGGAGTTGTCTCGGTTGTCGCCCATCATGAAAAAGTGATTCTCGGGGACTTTATAGACCTCGGTGTTGTCGCCGAAGCCGTCATTCACGAGGTCGAGCACCGGATAGCTCACCCCGTTGGGCAGCGTCTCCTTGTAACGCGCCATCTGGCGTTCGCGGCCCGAAGAGCCGGTCACCACATAGTCGTCGATCTTCACCTTCTCGACGGCCTGGCCGTTGATGTGCAGCACGCCGTGGATCATCTGAATCTCGTCGCCGGGAAGGCCGATCACCCGCTTGATGTAGTCCGTCTCGTTGTCGCGCGGCAACTTGAACACGACCACGTCGCCGCGGTCGGGCTCGCTCGCCCAAATGCGTCCGGGAAACAGATTGAAGCCGAAAGGAAACGAGTAGCGGCTGTAGCCGTAGCTATATTTGGAGACGAACAAATAGTCGCCGACCAAGAGCGTCGGGATCATGGAGCCCGACGGGATGTTGAATGGCTGAAATAGAAATACGCGTACGATCAGGGCCAGGATCAGCGCGTGCACGATGACGCGGACCGTGTCCCTGGTACTCCCTTTAGCTTCCATCTTTTCGGCGTCCACGCTCATGCGGAAGCTCTCCTCGGTTTATCCCGGCGCCCCCGTCCCCTGCCCCCAACGTGTCGGGACTGGCGCCCCTATAACCTCTCCTCATGGTTCAAGCAAACCGCTCAGTCGCGGGCTAGAACCTTCAGGGCGGAGATAATGACGATGGCTTGGGCCGTGGGAAAATCGTCGGTGATCGTGAGATCGATGCGGACTTCATGTCCTTCCGGTGTCAATTCGCGGAGCACCCGGGCGGCACCCCCCGTCAATTCCAGCGTGGGCCGTCCAGACGGCAAATTTACGACGCCCATGTCGCGCCAGTAGACGCCGTGGCGAAATCCCGTCCCCAACGCCTTGGCACAGGCCTCCTTGGCGGCGAACCGCTTGGCGTAGGAGGCGGCGCGCAAGCTCCGCCGGTCGGACTTGCGGCGCTCGGTGTCCGTGAAAACGCGCGTCAAAAAGCGCTCGCCGTAGCGCTCGATCGTCTTCTCGACGCGCCGGATGTCGATAATGTCGTTGCCGAGTCCGAGGATCATCACGCGTGATCCGCCTTTTCGCGTGCGCTCGCGCGCAATGCTTGCCGCCCCCTATCCATGGCTGCGCGCATGCGCCGAATGCTGTCTCCGAGCCCGACAAACACCGCCTCGCCCATGAGGTAGTGTCCGATATTGAGCTCGACGATCTCCGGCAGCGTGGAAATCGTCTCCGCCGTCTCGTAGTCGAGACCGTGGCCGGCATGAACTTCTAGGCCGAGGCCGCGCGCAAGAGTCGCGCCTTCTTTGATGGCGCGCCACTCGGCGTCCGCCTCGCTCTTGCGTCCCTGGGCCAGGGCGTCGCACCAAGCGCCCACGTGAATTTCGATGGCCGGCGCTTTTATGCGCGACGCAGCCTCGATCTGCCGGCGCTCGGCGGCGATGAACAGCGAGACCTGGATGCCGGCATCGACCAGCTCGGCGATCACGGGAGCCAGCGCGTTGTGCTGCGCGACCACGTCGAGGCCGCCTTCGGTGGTGCGCTCGGTGCGCTTCTCGGGCACGATGCATGCGGCATGGGGCTTGGTCTTGAGCGCGATCGCTTGCATCTCTGGCGTTGCCGCCATTTCCAAGTTCAGCGGACAATCGAGTTCGGCGATGAGCCGCGCGATATCGTCGTCACGAATATGCCGGCGGTCTTCGCGCAAATGGGCCGTGATGTTGTCGGTGCCCGCTTCCACGGCGAGCTTCGCGGCGCGCAGCGGATCGGGATGGAAGCCGCCGCGCGCGTTCCGCAGCGTGGCGACGTGGTCGATATTGATGCCGAGTCGGATCGGGGGCGCGCTCATCAGACCTCCATCGCTTCGCGTCGCGCGATCAGTGCACGGCGGCGGTGTTGGTAGGCGTTCACCGCGGGTCTTACGAGGACATAGCTCAGCGCCGCAAGCGCGAGCCCTACGGGAATCGCGCCGAGCGTCATCGGCTTCAGAAGCGGCCAGATCTGGTCCGTCTGGAAGACCCCTTCCGACAAATCGAGATGCAGATCCTTCGCGCTGCCGCCGAGCATTAGGGAACCGACCTCGAAGGTGGCGATCCAGAAGAACGCATATGTCAGCGGGTTGCCGACGAAGGTACCCAGGATAGCGGCAACGATGCTGCCGCCGATGATCCAGGCCGTCAGCGCCGCCAACACCATGTGGAAGCCGATGAAGGGAGTCGCCGAGACGAAGACGCCGGCGGCGAAGCCGAGGGCGACCGCATGCGGCGTGGCACTCAGGCGGCGGACGCGATGAACGATGTAGCGGGTCGAGCGGCTCCAGCTGCGCCGGGGCCACAGATGCACGCGCAACCGCTCAAGAAAGCTCTCCGCCTTTCGGCGCCTGAACAGCATCACTACCTCGTTCCAAGGACGCTCAGTCGTAGTGGCCGGCGCCGGGGCCCATTGGCGGCTGAGCCCTACCATATTTGGGCTTAATTTCTCCATATGCCAGGGCTTTGGGCCGGTTTAGCCTTCGGCGCGCGCCGCGCTGCTGACCACGTCCTTGGCACGCAATCCCACCAGAATCTCGTTCAGATGCTGGAGGTCCCAGACATCCAGATCGATGAGCATCTCGGTGTAATCCGGGACCTGGTTGGTCATCTTGACGTTCTGGATGTTGCCGTCGGCCTCGCCGATGACGGCGGCGATCTGAGCCAGACTGCCCGGCTCGTTCATTGCGGTCACCGCGATCTTGGCGGGGAAGCGCTGCGGGTTGTCCTCGTCGATATCCCAGGTGACGTCGATCCAGCGCTCGGGTTCTTCGTCGAACGCCTTCAGGGCATTGGCGTGGATCGGGTAGATGGTGATCCCCTGCCCCGGCGTGAGAATGCCGACAATGCGGTCTCCGGGCACGGCGCCCCCGTCGGCGAAATTGACGGGAAGATCGCCGCGCAATCCGCGGATGGGAATGCCGCTTGCGCCTTCGGGTCGGCCGCGCCCGGCCGATCCGGGCCAGCGGAACTTCAGCCCCATCACCTTGCCGAGTCCAAACCAGCCCTCCTCGGTGCGCTTCACTTGGCGGCGGCGCTTCACCGGCTCGGCCGACTTTTCCTCGGGGAACACGGCACGTAACACGTCGGCGGAGGCAAGCTCACCGCGCCCCACGGCGGTCATGACGTCCTCGGCGGTCTTTTGTGACAGCCGCGCCAGCGCCGCGGTCAAGCGCTCCTCGCTGAAGGTCTTGTCGCGGCGCTGAAAGGCGCGGTCGAGAATTTCGCGGCCGAGCTTGCCGTATTGCGAGCGAACCGCGTCGCGCGTTGCCCGTCTAATGGAGGAGCGGGCCTTGCCAGTCACGGCGATGCTCTGCCAGGCGACGGGCGGCAACTGTGCCGCCGAGCAAATGATCTCCACTTCGTCGCCGTTCCGCAGCTGTGTGGCGAGCGGCATGGGCCGGCCGTTGATCTTGGCGCCGACGGCGGTGTTGCCGACGTCGGTATGCACCGCATAGGCGAAATCGATGCAGTTCGCCCCGCGCGGCAACGCGATCAGCCGGCCTTTCGGCGTGAAGCAGAACACCTGATCCTGGAACAGCTCCAGCTTGGTGTGCTCCAGAAACTCTTCCGGGTTGTCGCCCTCGAGCAGCATCCCCACCAGATGGCGCAGCCAGCGATAGGCGTTCGAGTCCTGCGACGGTACCTTCTTCGCGCCGTTGGCGCCGTTCATGTCCTTGTAGAGCGCGTGCGCGGCGACACCGAATTCGGCGATGGAGTGCATCTTCTCGGTGCGGATCTGAAGCTCGACGCGCTGGTGCCGCGGGCCGACAATGGTCGTGTGGATCGACTGATAGTCGTTCTGCTTCGGATTGGAGATGTAATCCTTGAAGCGTCCCGGCACCGCATGCCAGGTCGTGTGCACCACGGCGAGCGCATGATAGCAGTCCGGAACCTGTGGCACGACGATGCGGAAGCCGTAAATGTCCGAGAGTTGCTCCAGCGAGATCTGCTTACGCTCCATCTTGCTCCAGATGGCGTAAGGCTTCTTCTCGCGCCCGGAGACGACGCCCTTGACCTTGGCCTCTTTCAGCTTGGTGGTCAGGGCGCTCTCAATTTCATCGATCAAGCCTTGGTTGCGCTCGCGCAAAATCTTCAGGCGCTCGACCACGGCCGCGTAGGCCTCCGGGTTCAGCCAGCGGAAGGCATGGTCCTCCAGCTCTTCGCGCAACCACTGCATGCCCATGCGACCGGCGAGCGGCGCATAGATGTCCATGGTTTCCTCGGCGATGATCCTGCGCTTCGCCGGCCGCATATGCTTGAGCGTCCGCATATTGTGCAGGCGGTCGGCGAGCTTCACGAGGAGCACGCGGATGTCGCTGGAGATGGCCAGCAGCAGCTTGCGGAAATTTTCCGCCTGCTCGGCCTTCTTGGTGACCAGGTCGAGCTTCTTGATCTTGGTGAGGCCATCGACCAGCGTGCCGATCTCGGCGCCGAACAGCGCGTCGATCTCGGTGCGGGTCGTGCCGGTATCCTCGATGGTGTCGTGGAGAAGCGCTGTGGCGATGGTGGCGTCGTCGAGACGCATCTCGGCCAGAATGGCGGCGACCTCAAGCGGATGGGAGAAATAGGGCGCGCCGGACGCACGCTTTTGATTGCCGTGCGCCTTCATGGCGTAGACATAGGCGCGGTTGAGCATCGCCTCGTTGGCGGTCGGCTGATAGCTCAGCACGCGCTCGACCAGCTCGTATTGCCGGGTCATGGCCCTAGCCTTCTCGCATCACCGTGAGCACGACGCGTCATACCGGAGGATGCCGTTCCCCGGCATCCTACAGGACGCGTCGTGTTCTGGGTTCCGGCTTTTGCCGGAACGACAATGGAGATGCGGCAGCCAAGAATAGGCAAGCCAGCGGCGCGCCGCGCTGATCCGGGAGCGAACTCAGCGTGCGCGCGGTCCCGCATTCGAGCCATCCGAAGGGGCCTGAGTCGCCATCCGGCGCAACAGCTCCTCCTCGGACATACGGTCGATCTGCGTATCGCTCGACTGATCGTCCTGGCCGATGACAGGCATCCGCGTGTCTTGGGACAGCATCGGCACCGCTTCCGCCTCGGGCTCATCCACCTCGACATATTTCTGCATGGAGTGGATGAAGTCTTCCTTGAGGTCGTCGGGAGAGATCTTCTTTTCCGCGAGCTCGCGGAGGGCCACGACCGGGTTCTTGTCGTTGTCGCGCTGCACGGCGATTTGGGCGCCGGCGGAAATCGTACGGGCGCGATGGCCCGCCAAGAGCACGAGCTCGAAGCGGTTCGGAATCTTGTCGACACAATCCTCGACGGTGACGCGAGCCATCTGGTGATCCTTTTGAAATTGGGCAGGTTTAGACCCTATTTATGCAGTTCGCGGACGCCTGGCAAGCCGCCCGCGGGATTAAAGCGCCCGCATCACTTGGCCTTCGCCGGACCCGGCAACGCCTCGCCACAGCTCTTGAGCGGTCCTTTTTGTCACCGGATGACGCCAGTTCGGCGCCACATCGAGCAACGGACGCAGGACGAATGGCCGTTTTTCGATCCACGGATGCGGCAGAACGAGCGGCCGGGCACCGGCCCGGGCGAAGCGCGGCATCTTGCCCCGCCAATGCTTAACGCGGCCCTTGTAGTCCAAAATGTCCAGATCGAGGGTGCGGGGGCCCCAGGGGCTCCCGCCGCGGCGCCCCGCCGCCCGTTCGATTTGCTTCAGCCGTCTCAGCAGCGCTTCCGGCGGCATGGCCGTCTCGATCAGGGCGACGGCATTCACATAAGGGGGCTGGCCGGCCCGCCCCACCGCCGCCGTCTCGTAGAAGCGCGATACCGCCTCCACCGCGATGCCGCCGGTCCCGAGTTCGCGGAGCGCGCGCGCGATCGTTTCGGCGGGTGTCCCCCACGGTCCGGGACAATTTCCGCCCAATCCTACCAGCGTCTGAGACATTGCGACCAATTGCGAAGTGTCCACGGCGTGCATACTTGTAATGGGAAGTTGCTTCGTCCGCGCTTGTTGTAGCGCGCCATCATATTTTTTGAGTGGTTAGGATCCGAAATGAATTTCTACCCGACGGAGCGTATCGCGCTCTTCATCGACGGTGCCAATCTTCATGCCGCCGCAAAGTCTCTCTCCTTTGACATCGATTACAAACGCCTGCTGACGCTGTTTCGGTCGAAGGGCCAACTCGTGCGCGCGCTTTACTACACCGCCCTCGCCGAGGATCAGGAGTACTCCTCGATCCGGCCTCTGATCGATTGGCTGGATTATAACGGCTACACCATGGTGACGAAGCCGACCAAGGAGTTCGTCGACGCCGCCGGCCGCCGGAAGATCAAGGGCAATATGGATATCGAGCTTGCGGTCGATGCCATGGAGCTTGCCGACCATCTCGATCATCTCGTCATCTTTTCCGGCGACGGCGATTTCCGTTCGCTGGTCGAGACGCTCCAGCACAAGGGCAAGCGCGTTAGCGTGGTCTCGACGCTCTCAACGAACCCGCCAATGGTCGCCGACGAGTTGCGGCGCCAGGCGGACCAGTTCATCGACCTTGCCAGCTTGCAAGACGAAATCGGCCGCGATCCGGCCGATCGGGCGCACCGTGAGCAGCGCCGCCGTCAGGAGCCCGAGCCGCTCGACGAGTTCGAGGAGAGCGACCTTATCGAGACCTGATCGCCGCGAGCATCTGGCGTTGGGCGCGCCGGAACGCTAGGCATGGCGCCATGTCGCCCTCTCCTGCCTTACCGGAACCGGCCAGGGACTGTCCCCTATGCCCACGGCTCGTGGCCTTTCGTCACGAGAACGAAGCTGCACATCCGGATTGGTTCAACGGTGCGGTGCCCTCCTTCGGCCCGGAGACGGCGCGGCTTCTGATCGTCGGGCTCGCGCCGGGGCTCAAGGGCGCCAACCGTACCGCTCGCCCCTTCCTCGGAGACCATGCCGGCGAGCTCTTATATCGCACGCTTCTGAAATCAGATCTCGCGCGCGGCACACACGACCTGTCAAATCCCGCGGCGCTTACGCTGGTGGATTGCATGATCACCAATGCCGTGCGCTGCGTGCCGCCGCAGAACAAGCCCACGGCCGATGAAATCAGAACCTGTCGGCAGTTCCTGTTCGCCCGCATAGAGGCGCTGCCGAATCTGCGCTCTCTGCTCGCCATCGGCCGTATTGCCCATGACAGCATTCTCGACACGTTCGCGCTGAAGAAGCGCGACTTTCCCTTCGCGCACGGCGCGCGGCACGCGTTGCCGAATGGGCTCGTTCTATTCGACACCTATCACTGCTCGCGCCAGAACACGAACCCGGGCCGGCTGACCACGGAGATGTTCGAAGCGGTGGTGGGCGAGGCTGCGGCAAGCCTGAAAGACTGAGTTGCTGGCGCCGCTCAAGTCGGGCATGATTTCCATGGGTTTCGGCATGTCCGTGGGGTCCCATGGCGGGGTTGGAAATCTCGCCGACCAAAGTCGGCTTTGTCATCGTTAAGGCTCGCGAGCTGGGCGCCAAGGTCGGCGCGTGGGACGAAGGCTCCGATCACGATGCGGAGTCGATTCTGGAGGACTTCGCCGACGACTCCACCATGGCGGAGCTGAAAGAGTTCATCCACGATCTGAACGAAGACGAACAAGTGAGCCTAGTGGCGCTTGCTTGGATCGGCCGAGGCTCGTTCAGCGCCGACGAGCTCGAAGAAGCCCTGGAAACCGCGCGCTCCGAACGGACCAATCGCACCGAAGATTATCTGATCGGCATGCCGCTTCTCCCAGACTATCTGGAGGAAGGCCTGGACGCCCTTGGCTACTCGGTGGAGGACGCCGAAGACGACGCCATGGGCGATTAATGGGTGACTAGTTGGCTACTCGTCCGGCGACTTAAGCTGTCACCCTAGCGTCTCAAGCCAGCAAAGCACTTCGCCTGGATGTCCGGCCGGATCCATGACGGGAAAGAACACGCGTTCGATCACGCCATCTCGCACTGCAAGCGTGAGTCTTTTCAGGTAGGTCTCCCCGCCAGTTGCGAAACTGGGTAAAGCGAGTGCGGTGGCGAAGGCCGCTTCTCTGTCGCTCAGGATCGGGAACGGCAGCCGCAGCCGCTGCACCAGTTCACGCTGATAGGCCGTGCTTTGAAGACTGAGGCCGAAGAGGCGCGTGTCGCGCTCCGCGAAACGCGTGGCAAGATCGCGGAACCCCTCGAGCTCCGGCGTCGAGCCGTGCGCGCCGGGAATATCGTCCCAGTTGGGCGGGTTGGGCCGGCCGGGCCGCCCAGTCCACGGATAGACGGCGAGAACGCTCCGGCCGCTAAGACCCGCCAGGCCTATCGTCGTACCATCGGTGGCGGGCAGCGTGATGGGCGGGAGCGCCATGCCCGGCATCGCATGACAGTCGGCGCCTTCCACCTCAGCCCTTCTCCCGCATGAGCCGGCCTTTTTGGCGCTCCCAGTCGCGCTTCTTCTGGGTCTCACGCTTGTCGTAGACCTTCTTGCCGCGGCCGAGCCCGAGCTGAAGCTTGGCGATCCCCCGGGCATTGAAATAGAGGCGCAACGGTACGAGCGCCATGCCTTCCCGTTGGATGGCCCCTAACAGCCGTGCCATCTCCTTCCTGTGCAGGAGGAGCTTCCGGTGCCGCGTCGGCGCGTGGCCCTCGCGCGCCGCGCCTTTGTACTCGGCGATATGCGCGTTGATGAGAAAGAGCTCGCCACGTTCATTGGAGGCGTAGGATTCGGCGATGTTCGCCTTGCCGGTACGCAGCGACTTCACCTCGGAGCCGGTCAGTACGATGCCGGCTTCGATCGTGTCCTCGATCTCGTAGTTGAAGCGGGCTCTTCTGTTCTCGGCGACGAGCTTGCCGCTGTCGCTCTTCGGCGCCATGACTAAACCCTTCGGGCGTTAGGCCGCGGCGAGGCCAACAGCGGCCAAGGCGTCGTCGACGATCTTGCGCGTTGCGGCCCCGATCGGTGCGAGCGGCAACCGGGTCTCGTCGGACCCCAGACCGAGCTTGAAGGCCGCGTACTTGACCGGGCCGGGATTGGATTCCACGAACAAAGCTTCATGCAGCGGCATAAGGCGATCCTGTATCTCCAACGCGCGCTTGAAGTTTCCGCCGAGGCAAGCGAGCTGAAACTCGGAGCAGAGCGCCGGCGCCACATTGGCGGTCACCGAAATGCAGCCTACCCCGCCATGGGCCATGAAGCCGAGCGCGGTCGCATCCTCACCGGACAGCTGGATGAACTCATGTCCCATCGCGGCGCGCTGCTGGCTCACGCGCGCCAGATTGGCGGTCGCGTCTTTCACGCCGACGATGTTCTTCAGCTTGAACAGCCTCGTCATGGTCTCCACGGACATGTCGACCACGCTGCGGCCGGGGATGTTGTAGATGATGATGGGGATATCCGCGGCGTCGTTGACCGCCTTGTAGTGGAGATAGAGCCCCTCTTGCGTCGGCTTGTTGTAATACGGCGTCACCACGAGCGCGCCGTCGGCGCCGGCCTTTTTGGCATGACGTGTCAGCTCGACGGCCTCCGCGGTGGAATTGGAGCCGGTGCCGGCGATCACGGGCACGCGGCCGGCCGCCGCTTCGATGCAAAGCTCGATGACGCGCCGGTGCTCGTCATGATCGAGCGTGGGCGATTCGCCCGTCGTGCCGCACGGCACGAGGCCATGGGTGCCCTGGTCGATCTGCCATTCCACAAGCTTGCGGAAGGCGGCTTCGTCCAACGAGCCGTCCTTGAAGGGCGTGATGAGGGCCGTTATCGAGCCTTGAAACGGCGGCATGGACAAAGCGAAAGCTCCTTGGCGCGGGCGGTGTACTCGGGGATGCGACGGAAAGTCGGGCGGACAATAGGGTTTCGGCGGTAGCGCGGCAAGCGCACGGAACGCGCCTCGCCGCCCTTTCGGTTAAGGCTGATCGCGGTTCTGAGCGCGGCTGCTAGAATTGCGAAAGTACAAGGGGTGGAATGGCTTACCGTCTGGACCTCACTAGTCCTCTCATTTTCGGCTGAGAGAAAACAGTCATTTTTCCGCCGGAATCTTTCAGACAGTGTCTGATTTAGGTACAGTCAGTGACTTTAATCGTCGCGGCTCCCCGGTCGGGGGACGTCCTGACCGCTAAACGCAGGTCGTAAACCGGTACCGATCGACGACATGAAACGCAGACACGCGTACCAACTATCATTCCTATTCGCCTTGGCGTGCACCGTCCCGGGTTACGCCTTGGCGAGGCCCGAGGCCATTCCCGTTCCCGACCGCAATCCGGAGCGCCCGGCCGTCGTCGAGGACAGCGCGCTTGCGCCCGAGGCGGCAGCGGACCCGCGCACGGCTGAAGCCGCGGAGCCTCCGGAAACCGCTCCTCCGGCAGCGCAGGACGGGGACGACAGCACCGCGAACGTGGCGGCGATCCCCGAGCCCGAACGCAATCCCGAAAAGGACACGATAGACGCCACGGCCGGCCCCGCTGCGCCGGCCGAAGAGGCCGGCGAGGCGGCGGCAGAGTCACCGAAGCCGGCAGCTGCCGCCGATGACGGCATGCCTGAAGCAAGCGCCTCGTTCATGCCCGACGTGGTTCCGCCGCCGGAAATGAATCCCCAGCGCGATCCCATGGTCCCGGTCGCGCCAAAGCCCGCGCTCGACTACGCCTCGATCCTGAAGCCGCTTTTGAACTATGAAATAGAGTCCGGCGATGCGAGTCGGCTCCAATTCGTCATGCGCCATAAGGGCAGCGTCGACGAGACAGCGGCGAAGATCACCGATCCGGCCGTACGCGCTTTCGGGTATTGGTACCGCTACAAGCACAACAAGAGCACTTATCTGGAAGCCGATGCGGTCGAGCAGTTTCGTCTGACACATCCGAATTGGCCGGGCCAAGAGGAATTGCGCGAGAAGGCGGAGACGTCCCTATTCCTCGGCGATACGTCCGCGGAGCAGATCAAATCCTTCTTTGCGCCCTCCGCGCCGCAGACCGGCGCCGGCAAGGCCGCGCTGGCCACAGCCTATCTGGCGGACGGCAAGGACTCGGAGGCCAAGGCGTTGATTTACTCCGCGTGGCGCGATCACCAGCTCAACGAGGATGTGGAGAAGAAGATCCTCGACAAGTTCGGCGACATGCTGGACGACGAGCATCACCGGGCCCGCATTGACGCGCTGCTCTATCCCGACAAGGCGTCGGCCGCGGGCGCGGCCCTGCGGGTCGCCAAGCTGCTGCCGGAGTCGGAGCGGAAGAAAATCGATGCGCGTATCGCCGTCATCAAGCGCGGTGACAATGCCGGCAAGCTCCTCGATGCGTTGCCGGACGATGCGCTGGAAAGCGATGTCGGCCTGCGCTTCAACAATATCCAGTGGCTGCGGCGCACCAAGGACAAGGAGCAGCGGCTGCGTGCCTGGAAGCTGCTGCTCGATGCGCCGCTCGAGCCTAATATTCTACTCGACCTGAATGAGTGGTGGGAGGAACGGCGGGTCAATGTGCGCGCCGCGCTCAACGACGGCCATCCGCGCACCGCCTATGAGATCGCCGCCAAGCACGGCCTCGCTTCAGGCGACTCGTTCATCGAGGCGGAGTTCTTAGCCGGCTGGGTTGCGCTGCGCTACCTGAACGAGCCGAATACGGCATTGCGCCACTTCCTGGCGTTGCGCAAAGCAGCGACGGACTCGCGCAATATCGCTTTGGGCGAATATTGGCTCGGACGCACGGCGCTCGCCTTGGGCGACCGCGGTTCGGCGATCATTCACTTCCACGGCGCGGCCAAGTATCCGCAATATTTCTACGGCCAGCTTGGGCGGCAGGCCCTCGATCCGCGCCCGGCGCGCCTGTCGGTGACCTCGACGCCGCTACCGACGCAAGCGGATATCGACCGCTTCATGGCCCGGGACGCGGTGCGCGCCATGGGCATTGCCTGCGCGATCGGGCACGAATGGCTCACGCCGCAATTCCTCCTCGCACTGTCGCGCACGCTCGACAACGCTGCAGAAGTTGTCTTGCTCGCCGAGTTCGCCAAGGCCCTGGACCGCAGCCAGATGGCACTCCGCCTGTCGAAGATCGCCTTTAACCGGGATCTGCCCATGGGCGACTATGCATTGCCCGTGGGGGTGATGCCGGCCTTCAAGAGCCTGCTCGACGAACGGGTCGATCCGGCTCTGGTGCATGCCCTCTCCCGCCAGGAGAGCGAGTTCAATGCGGCCGCTCAAAGCCCGGTCGGTGCCAGCGGGCTGATGCAGTTGATGCCGGCGACGGCACGGAGCGTCGCCAAGCGCTATAATGTTCAGTATTCCCAGTCGCGGCTCACCAATCCAGCGTACAACACGCAGCTCGGCGAAGCCTTCCTCAGTGACATGATCAACAATTACGACGGCTCCTACTTCATGGCGCTGGCCGCTTACAATGCCGGCCCCGGCCGGGTGAAGGAATGGGTGGGGATCTACGGCGACCCGCGCGATCCGGACGTCGATCCCATCGACTGGATCGAACGCATTCCGTTCACCGAGACGCGGCGCTACGTGATCAAGATCATGGAAACGCTTCAGCTCTACCGCTCGCGGCTCGCAGGGCCCGACAATGCCCTTCATTTGGTCCAGGATCTCAATCGCGGGCGCAAGGTCCCCGCCTCGGAGACCGCCTCCGTCGCCACGGTGCCCGTGGCGAGCACCCCTTGAGCAGCGCAGGCCGCTCGGCGGTTGACTTTTCGAGGCTTGTTCCCTCATCAAGTTTGCGGAACACTGCGAGCCCTAGCGCGCCCGGCGTTGCGGGATTGATCTGAAATGCTCCCAAGGTTGGCTGGTTGACGATGCCTGAGCTTGACGGCAAGGCGTGGCGTGACATTTTCTATGAGTCGTTCGACGACCTTCGACTCTATGCGCGCCACTATCCCGCGCCGGACGAGCGCTTCCGGAGCATCCTTTGCTTGCCCGGCCTCACGCGAAACGCCCGCGACTTCCATACGCTTGCCACCTATCTCTCGACCCATCCGGAAAAGCCGCGCAACGTCTATTGTCTCGACTATCGCGGCCGCGGCGGCTCGCAGCACGATTCCAACTGGCGCAATTACGTCCCGTATACCGAGCTCATGGACGTGCTCGACTTCCTCACTGTGCAGGGTCTCCATCGGGTGGGGATCGTGGGCACGTCGCGGGGCGGCATCATCGCCATGATGATGGCGGCGCTCCGCCCGACGGCCATGGGGGCCGTCGTCCTCAACGATATCGGCCCGGTGATCGAGACGCGTGGGCTCGCCCGCATCGTCAACTATGTGGGCCGCATGCCGGTCCCGAAGACCTGGGCCGACGCCGTGCACATTATGCGCGAGATCAACGGACGCGGCTTTCCCGACTTCACCGATGCGCAATGGGACCAGATGGCGCGCGGCGTGTTCGAGGAACGGAAAGGACGGCTTGTGCTCTCCTACGACCGCAAGCTCGCCAAGGCCATCGGCACTGTCGACCTCAGCCGTCCGGTCCCCGATCTTTGGCCTCAGTTCGTCGCCATGGGGCAGATCCCCACCTTCGTGTTGCGCGGCGAGAACTCCGACGTGCTCAGCCCCGAAACGTTGGAGGAGATGGTGGAGCGCCATCCGAACCTGCGGACCATGATCGTGCCCGAACAGGGGCACGCGCCCATGCTCCAGGAGCAAGAGCCAGTCGAGGCGATCGGCGCCTTCTTCGCGGTCAACGATTAACGGCTAGCGGCGTCGCGTAGCGGCGCAAGCGGCGGCAGCTCGCCTTGCGGCCAGCTTCCCTTGATCCGCGCGAACTCCTTGATGCGGGGAATCACGTCCGCGGCCAGGCCGTGGGAGGCCTTCGCCTCTTTCCACTTGATGCTCTCGGAGGTGGAAAAGATCTTCGGCAGGTCACGCCGCAATTGATAGGACACGGCGATGGCGGTGCCCTGGTCGGGAGCGACGCCTTCGATGCTGACGGCAAGCCCGGACATCGCGATCTTGCCACGTTCCAGCCGGCTCAGCGCGCGCAGCGCCGCCATGACCGCTTCACCCCAATTCTCCGGCGCACCCGATGCGACTTGCAAACGATCATCGAACCCGGGTCGCGCGAAGAGCTCCCGCGACAGATCGCGAAGCCGCTTGCGCGCATCCTCGCTCGGTACGCTGCCGGCAAGGCTCAAGGCATTCGCGCCAAGATCGGCGGTGAAGACGAAGGGATCGGCGATCGGCGGGCGTACGTCATCGCCTCTAATAGTCAGACCGGCCGGCAGTGGACCGGCAAGCGCCTTCTTGATCTCAACATAGTCTTCGGCGCTTTTCGCCACGCCCGCCACTTTCAAGTTGGCGTTCGAGAGACGCACGGCGCCGTGCTTCAAATGAGACAGCTGCTTCAAGCTAAAACTCATGGCGCCGAGCCATTGCTCGCGCGGCGGCCCGCCCTCGACCACTTTCAGCTTTTCCTCGACGGCAAGATCGGGGAAATGCGCCTTCACCATGCCGAGCAAAGTCTGACGGTCCTCTTCGGAGGGCACAGCGCCGCGCAGCTTGAGTCCGGACTCACTACGGCCGGCGAACCACTCATAGGCTTCGCGCTGCTTGTCTTCGGCTCGCGCTTTCCCTTGGGCTTGCGCATTCTCGTCGGCCGCTGCGCGCTGGACCAGGCGCGCATTATCCGCTGCAGCGGAAAGCTGAGCCGCGTCGACGCAGAACGCGCCATGGGCGGCATACGCGCCGCCGGCAAACAGCGTCACCACGAGACCGAGCACGAGCATCGGGCGAAGCGCGAAAATGCGGCCGCCACGGTTCGCGGCTCGCTGTCGCTTGGCTTGCTTAGCCTGCCCCATCACCCGACTGATAACCTTGTCTGTCGCATCGTTGGTTCGAAGCGTTGCTCGATCTGATTGCAATAGGCCACACCTAGACCCATTGGCTCGAAAGCCAGGAAGACTTTGCCATAAGCGCCAGTCGGACGGCTTCCCCCTTGCATGTGAGCATGAAGCGGAAACTATAAGCCATCCCCGAACGCTGTTCCAGGCCGCTCTTCCTTTGCATGATTCTAGACATGCGGCGACACGCCCCAGTCCCTTGGAGCGCGTTTACCTTGCGATCCGGATGCTGAACCCGGCGAACTACTGTAAGTGGTTCACGAGGCCGATAATGCCGATGGCGATGAGATAGATCGCCACGACGTAGTTTAGAATCCGGGGCATCAACAGGATGAGAATGCCCGCGACGAGAGCAATCAATGGGTTCAGCAGAACTGGATCCATGGCTGGCAAGGGTCCCTCCCCCTAGACAGGGCACGATTGGCCCGATTCGTCCGACAGGCAAAGCATATGCGATCCGTCCGGCCTTGTCCTTCCTTGAAACCCATGGCAGGAGCCATTCCTTAAGTCTTCCAGCCCACTCAAAACCCGGCGCGGAATGACTATATGAGTTGTCTTGCCTTTGCCGTTTTTCGCAGCAATTGGTATCGGCGTCTGGCCGGGTCTGAGGGGACCGGCAAATAGCTCTAGGGGAATCAGGGGGTAAGCCGCGGCATGACTGTGGACGATCCAGTTTTTTGGCTGGCTGTATTACAGATCATCTGGATCGACCTCCTGTTGTCGGGCGACAACGCTGTCGTCATTGCGCTTGCGTGCCGCAAGCTTCCTCCTCACCAGCGCGCCTGGGGCATCGCGCTCGGCACGCTCGTCGCGATCGGTCTGCGTGTGGTCTTCACCGGCTTGGTGACGACGCTCATGACCATGCCCTATGTGAAGCTGATCGGCGGACTCCTTCTCATCTGGATCGCCATCAAGCTGCTCGGCGGCGAAGAGAACAACGGCGAGGGAGAGATCGAATCTTCCTCAAGTCTGTGGCAGGCGGTCAAGATCATCGCTATCGCCGACGCGGTGATGAGCCTCGACAATGTGATCGCCATCGCCATGGCCGCCCGCGGCAGCTACGCGCTCCTGATGTTCGGCCTTGCCGTCAGCATCCCACTGATCATGGCGGGCGCCGCGATCGTTATGAAGCTCTTGGATCGTTTCCCGATCATCGTATGGGCCGGCGCGGCGCTGCTCGGTTGGATCGCCGGCGAGATCATCACCAAGGATCCCCTCATCGCCGGCTATATTGATCCATCCATGGGCCACACGGTCCATCTGGCCGGCGCCGCCTTCGGCGCGGTCTTCGTCCTCGCCGTCGGATTCTTGCGCCGGCACTGGCTGCGGCGCAGCGCGCCTGACCAAGTCTAGACGACGCCTACACCACGCCGGCGCCATCACTATGCATGCGGTTTGGCACTCGCGGGATCCGAATCCACGGCGCTCTTGATCGGCTCCTCGCCCGCCACGTTGTCGGCGACGAAAGCGCCCCGCTGGCCCATCGGCCTTGGCTCGCCGGTCGTCGTATCGTGGACCGTTTGCAGCTCGACCTGGGCGTTGATCTGCGCACCGATCAAGACGATGTAGAACGAGATATAGAGCCAGAAGAGCAGAACGATCACCGCGCCCAGCGATCCGTACATTCTGTCGTAGTTGGCGAAATTGGAGACGTAATACGAGAAGCCGAGTGAGGCGAGCAGCCAAACAAGCGCGGCGAAGACCGAACCGACGGTCACCCACTGCCACTTGGCGTTGCGGCGGCTTGGCCCGAACCGGTAGATTAGCGCCAGCAACGTCAGCGTGAACAGAACGAAGATGGGCCAGCGCAGATACCTGACGAGCGTCGCGTAGGCTTCTGGATGGCCGGCGTCGTCGAACAGGATCGGCACATAGACAATGGCGAACAGCATCGCCACGCCGCCCAAGATGCCGATCAGTGTGTAGCCGATAGCGCTGAGGTAGAAGCGCAAGATGCTGCGGCGCTCCGGCTCGCCATACGCGATGTTGAGCGCGGAGAACATAGCTTGCGTGCCGAGATTGGCGCTCCACAGCGCAATGGCGAGGCTGACGCCGAAGCTTGCGCCCAATGTTTGCCCCGACGTCTCGGCGATCCTGCGGATCTGGTCGATGACGATCTCATAGGCCTGCGGCGGCAGGACGGTCTGAAGGATGCCGAACTGGCGCTCCACCGTGGCCGCGTCCGCTGTCAGACCGTAAAGCGAGATCGAGGCGGTCAGCGCCGGGAAAATAGCGAACAGCGCATAGAAGGCGCAGCCGGCCGACACCACCGACAGATTATCGCGGCTGGCCTTCACCGCCACCCTTTGCACGATCTGCCACCATCCCTTAAGGGGAATGTGATAGGGACGCGTGGCGTGACGGCCGACAGTGTCTGGGTTGCGGTTCATATCCCCATGAAGGATCGTGGAGCGCCGAAGACAAGCAGATAATGCTCACGCCCTAAGAGCAGGTTTTCTGCGGCGGCGCCAGACTAAGACAGGAGGGGTGGCCGAGTGGTTGAAGGCACCGGTCTTGAAAACCGGCAGGCGTGCAAGCGCCTCGTGGGTTCGAATCCCACCCCCTCCGCCAGTTATTACTTTAACATATTGGTTTTGCTAGTTTTTATATACAGTAATTCTGACTACCCATACTCTAGCCCATAACTTCGATTTTGTCACTTGGCGGCGACTCAAGAGGGGGCGCATAATGCGCAACGGGCCGGGTTACTGGTGAGCACCCCGACCCGCTACTTGTCAGACGCAGGATGGAAGCCCGCGACATGACCAATCCTCAATTACCACTGGCCATAGGTGCGCGCTACCTCCCGCTCAAACGCAACGGAGGGTTTCCAAAATGCCGCAAGCCATCGACAAGCCAAGGCCCGATCTCTGGGGTGTGCTGAACGATCTCGACAACGAGGTTTTTAGTCTCCGAATGATCGAAGGTCTCCTTTTTGAACTCATCAACGAACACTCCACAAGGGAACCATTCACGGATCAGGAACACGAAAAAATGTGTTGGCTGGTCAGCCAGCTCGGCGATGCAAACAAGCGCACCTTCGCCCTCATACGGAAAGCCTTCGGAGAGGACCAAGAGGCGGTGGCGACATGACCGCCGCTGACAACGTGGTGACGTTTAAGACGCGCCGTCGCGCCGTCATGACCTTGGTCAAAGTCATCATTGACGAGACAAACGATCTGGAGGAAGGCGATCTCGTAGCCTTTCAGGTTTTCGGAGGCACCCTATTCGGCCATTGGGACGGGCCGATGGGCAAAGACCGTAAGGGGAGATTCGTCGCTCGCGGAAGCAAAGACGAATATACCTCAATCGGCCAATTCAAATACTGCCAACGCGATATTGATGAGGGTACGGTCAAGATCATCGGCAAGGTCATCGGTGGCTTAGAGCCAGAACGCATCCCTTACTTCGTAGACGTGTAGCGAACGCCCAGACCGGGACCTCACCTCCCTGGCCACGCTAGAGGCCGTCGCATCTGCCGGGTTTACGCTCCCGGCGCGGCGGCCTCGACTTCACTCAGTATCCTCGGGTTCATTCCCTGCCGGCCTGTCTCCAAGCTCGACAATCGTCTCACAATCCGGGCAGCGATAGTGGTTCTTCGATTCCTCGAAGATCATTTCCCGCTGGCAAAATGGACAGTTATACGGTTGGACTCTTGGCATCGACGCAAGAAGAGGCCCCGCAGGTGGCGGGGCCAAAGTAGGGTCTCATGACACACATGACACGGGGCTACGCAAGCACCCCGATGAGGAACTTTAGCCCAGCGGGCTGCCAAAAAGAAGCCCGACCGCGCGAGGCCGGGCCTTCCAGGACCTCGAACCACAAATGACCAGGAACTCGTACTGGGATCGGTTCTGATTGACGCCCTAATGATCCAACGGAAGCGAGTGGGGGAAGGTTCCAGCCCGCCGACCCTCATAGATTCCGCTTGCCTAGCAACTTGATTGAGCGCTTCGCTGGACGGTTAACCTGGGTTCTAGGGAGAGCTATCCATGACCCGCACCCTTATTAGGCTTGTCGTTCTAGCAGCCGTAATTACCGTTCCCGGATCTGCAGCCCTGGGCGCGTCGTGCTCGATTTGGAATTGGCAAAGTGACGGGGTTTATTGGCGGACCTGCGTCAACGATGACGGCTCGCAGCAGTGCTATCGAGCCACTGACAGCTCGGGCGCGAACGCCACGGAAGTTTCCTGCTGATTTGAGATAGAACTTTGGGGCGTTGGCTTCGCGGTCAGCGCCCCTTTGTTGCGCCTGTGAAAGTCTGCGCCAATTCGCTAGTGTGGGCTCCATGGGAAACTCTCGACGTACAGCCAAAGGCTTTCGCCGCCTGCCGGTAGAGCGCAGGAAACCGGCCATAGCTTTCTCCTTGGTGCTCTTCGTTGCAGCGTTCGCGTTCCTCGTCTTCTATCTGTTTCAATGAGCCGTCGGTTTCCGCCGCCCTGGCGAGTCGAACAAATCCCAGGAAGCTTCAAGGTGCTGGACGCTTCAGGCCAAGTACTTGTCTATATCTATGCGCGTGAGACGCGAGACGATGCCGACAAGGCTAAGGTGCCGTTGACGAGGCACGGCGCATTGCTGTCAATGTTGCTAAGCTGCCGGAGCTGTTGCGTTCAGGGGAGTAACGCCAATGCGCCGAGCTACACTGATTGCTGTAACGTTAGCCCTCTTCGGCTGCGACGACACCCCCAAAGCCCCGGACGAAACGGCGTGGAGGCAGGCGATGTCTGACTGCAGAGAGAAGACGGAGAAGAGCCAAGACGCGGACTATATACTCGCGTGCATGGAGGCCGCTGGTTACGAGCCAATGGATACGGACGACGCAGGGGATATCTGCTTCAGCCAGCACATATACGTCACGCCGGGTTGCTGGATAGAACGTTGAAAGAGATCTTTGACGAGGCTCGGCGGATAGCCGTGAACGTGGCGAAGCTGCCGGAGTTGTTGAGTAAGAGAAATGAGTGACCGTAAAGCCCTTGCCCGTGAGATTGCCAAACGGAAGCCCCCTCAGTTTATCGAGGTCAAGCCGCCACGGATGCAGCGAACCCAGATAGAAGGGGAGCGTGGCAGGCGTGGCCAAGATCTTATGGAATATGAGGCTGCGTTGCGCTTCATCGCCTGGAACAGCAAGAGCGGTGTGGACCTGTAGCTGGTAGAGAATTTATGCCGGGCCTAGTAAGAAACTTGGCGGACCCTGAGACCGCCCAACAAGTGATATTCGGTCTTCGCGTTTCCCGACCGTGATCTGAAGTCCTTAGAAGCGACTTAGGCCGATCACACAGCGCGCCCAAGGCGCCCAACGATCCAATCCATGCCAGTAGCAGTCATGGCGATCGGCCAAGTACCAGACCACCCCACCTAGCAAGACCAAGAACAGAAGGATGGCCCTCACTGAAGGACTCCCGTTGCGGCCAGGCAAAATGATACTCTTCGACAGCGGGGGAGCCAATAGAGGGAGGCTCCAATGGAAGATCAAGCCAAAGCCGTTGTTCGAATGGTGCAGGACGATGCGGAGCACGAGGCCCGCGTGGACGCGGAGGCGCGGGCCACAGCCCATGCTCTAATACAGGGCTATCTAGGACCCGACCACAAGGTCACGAACATGCAGAACTTCTACTCGGCGCTGGTTCAGGCATTGAAGGCAGCGCGTGAACAAGGCCATGCCGACCACCCTCGCAGCAACTCGCTGCTCCTATAGAAACGCCTGAGGGATGTCGCGGACCAGCATTCTCGCTGCCCTCGTGGTGCTTGCCGTCGTCGCTGCCGGCGTCGCTATCTTCTATTACATGAAGCTGGACTCGACGGAGTCCTCCACAGCAGCATCAAACCGCGCCGGATTGCCTTTCTGTCACTTCGCCGACGATAGAATTCCCGTGCCCACCTGGAGCGTCGAACTCGATAAGCTCGGAAACCTAACGTCCGAACCTCCACAAAATGACGGGCAAGTTGTTTATATCGAACTCTTTGCTGAGAACGACGAAGTCGATTGCGCTTCAGCGGACAGCGACAAGCTCTTTTCATTTTCCCTTCCCAACAATCCCAATGCGCCACTGTTGGAGGGAGGATTGGCTGTAAATCTAAGAGGCAATGTGCAGTTCGCGAATGGCTTCTGCTACTTCAAGGGCTTTTTCATGAACCAGCAGGTTATGGGAATGCATCAAGGCTGGATCGAAACATACTTCGGTGCGGTCGATCAGTTTGATGTCATCAAGTCTGACCGTTTTTGTGCTGAGCGGTAGCGCCTAATAGCTCGGACTTGGGTTGTCGCGGCAATCGAAGGGTCCACGCCTCGATCCGTGACCTCTAATCTTTTGGTTGAAGTATCTCCCTGCTGACTCCGCGGTAAGGAGATTCTGCACCGTGGCCTCGTCTACGTTGCAGTACGGGTACCACGTCCCCTGTAACTTGATCGTCATGAACAATTTCGATGCGTCATAGCAAACGCGCCGGATGAAGCTGCTGCGCGGCGTATCGGTACACGCGAAACTGGAGAGATCGAGCGGGCAAGGACCATACTTAACACAGGCGATCTCTGCCGCTCTCGCTTGAGTGGGTGCTACACATAAAATTAGTGCCGCAATCAGTAAGGCTCGCATGAGAGGGTTCTCTCCCATCTGATTTTAAATCCCGCACAGATTGTTCAAAGAATTCTCTGGCGGACGGTGGTAGACTCTCCCCAAATTGCGGGAGGGGGCAACCATGATCCGCGCATCCGTTCTTGTCCTTGGCTTGATTATCTCGTCCGCAGCTTACGCGAAAGACATAGCCGTTTGCGGCGCGAGCGAAGGGTATTCCTATTTCCCTGAAGCGGGCCTATTGGCAGCGCCAGAGTCCGAGGATGCGGGCAAATGGAAAACAGACGCCATCAGCTCGGGCCGCTTAACGCTTTCACGGTCTGGCGATCGGTTTGATTTGCTGTTCACCGACGCCACCGGAGCGGTAATTTCGGCAAGGGGCGATGGCGGAGAAGTGGTGCGGGTCGGGCAAACCGCAGACGCAATCACCGTAGTCGTCAATTACTCCGGTTCACTGGTCGAAACCTACACGTTCATTAAGGCAGCCGGCGGGGCCGAAGCCATTTGGAGCACCAACAAGTATGGCACCCTCATACCAAAGATCGGTGCCTACAGAGCGCCATGCTCGCTGCTTGTTCTCGAATAGCCTAGCCTAGCAAACAGCCTTTGTGATTAGCGCAGCGTGTCGGGGTGCCAACGTCCTTATGCCCCCCGTTACAGCCGCACAAATCCGGCCGCGGCACTCAGCGGACAACGCGCCTCTATCGCGAGCCGCTTCAAGTTCGTGGGGGAGGAACGTGGTCACTCGAGAAAGGTCAAGATAACAGTCTTTGTTAAGCGCTTGTGGGTGCCCCTTGGCCGTACACGCGAGTTGCCCCTCTCCATGGCTCTTAGGGAGAGAGTTGAACCAAACGAAGAGGTTTGACTCTGAGCAAATGCAAACGACGATCTTGTCCTTGGGGCGGGGCTTAGTCAGTGTGGTCCGGATAACGTAGACGTTTCCGACCTCAACCAACGCCATACGCTGCAAACTCCCGAGCTGCCCGAATCAGCTCGTCGCGCTGTTCACCCTCTATCATCAAGGACGGGTCCATTTCGCCATTGAGATCTGCTTCTTTCCACGCGGGGTCATTGTGGGTGATCCGCGAAAGCGCGCCCACAGAGTAGCGTCTACAATAGGCGACCGCTTCTCTAATTGCCTCGATGTCAGAAGGCGACAGGACATCCAGATCCGGCGCACGACGAGCCGTGGCCGTCACGTATCGCGCATTTCGATTGAACTCGATCGCATCCACGATCGCTTGGGGATCTCCCATCCTGTCTAGATTATCCTTGAACCAGTCATAAATTGCAGACGGCACCGGGCCATTGTCCATTGCGATGTACCGGTCTCCCACAACCGGTCGGCCAAACCTGTTTAGGTGCCACTTGTCGGCCAAAAAGACGGCTTTAGACGCATAAAAAGCTGTCACCCCGGGCCATTCGCCGGCGATTAAAACCAAAGCCTCAAGGGCTTTCTTCTCGTCAAATGGAAAGCGAAGCATCATGCGATTCCAATATTAGTTGAAAATGCGACCTGCCGCCAAGGGTTCCTAACCTGGATCATCGATGCCAAAAGTGGGGTCGGTGGCCTAACGCCCCAGCTTGGCTGCCAAATCAAAGGTTGATGCTTCCTCAAGTTGGAGCACCGAAGGGCCATCGCGCCACTTGCGGTCGTCACTCATTTGAAGCTTCCGAGGCGAGACGGGTCCGGTCTTCCGCTGTTTCAGTTTGCGTGCAGAGACGATCTGCTTAGGTAGCTTCACCATCCCACAGCCCTCATTGACGCCGCGTGTTCCAGCGTAGCCTTGCTCTTAAGTTCCTTCACGATCCGCTTTAGGTTTGCATGAGGCATCGCGGCCACAACGCCCGCAACCCACTCCCGCGTTTCTTGCGGCAGCGCGTCGAACTCATCGCAGATCGCGTTCACCTCAGCCTCCGGTAGCTCCGAACAGAGCGTCACGGCGATAGGGCCGTAGGTTTCCAGCTGCTCGCTTGCAACGCTGTCAGCGGTCCCCGCTTCCCCAACGGCTTCCACCTCGGCAAGCATCGCCGCCTTCTCTTCGTCAGAGACGACAACGCTTGAGCCGAGCGGAACCTCTGTGAGCACCCGCGACGGCTCACCGTCTCTCCAATCTGGACGTTCGACCGGCATTAGGCAGCCCTTCGTTGCGGCAGGCTCTTGATGTATTCGATCTTGGCACCTTCAACGGTCGCACCCATGTAGGGCAGCGGCGTGTTTGCTTCGTCCTTACGGAAGGCGCGGTAGGCCGACACGTCACCGTCAAAGCGAATCGACACGTCTTTGTCTTCCCAAGTCGCAACCGGGGCGGAAAGCGTGATCGCTGCCGACTTAGCAAGGTTGACGCGCGTTGCGTCATAGCCAGTCACCAAGACACGATGAAGCTGCCAGGAGCCGTCACGAGCGCGGCCAATCACTTCGTCGCCGGTCTTGAGAGACATATAGCCTCCAGGACCGTTCACGCCGGCAGTCTGAACATTCTTCCAAAGCTCCGGAGTGTCGTACACGTCCTGCATGGTTTTCACCCAAGTCGGGAACACGCAATAGAGCGTCTTGAACCTCTCACCCAGACTTTCCCAGTGACAGTCCTTGACCGAAATCGGGTCTTTGGTTTCGACCTCACTCGCGTTCGTCTTCTCAGCTACCGCCATTCGTCAGTTCCTTCTCGGTTGTTGAACCCGTGTCCCCGTAGGTCACGCCGTATTTGACAGGCCCCACGTCTCGCGCATCTTTCTGCTTCCGACGCTTGGCCTCTTTGCGCTCGCGCTTGGCTTGCTCAACCGCAGCCTTGTCTGGTCCGTAACATCGACGGCTCATAGGATCGTGTCCTCCAGCGCCTTTAATGGGATCTCCAGCAAGCGGCTTTCGGCCTGCCTCCAATCATCGTCGTTGCAGAGGAGTCCGGCTGAACCGTTCCACTCGATTGCGTTACCGATCCGGTACTGACACCCCGGCGCTTTCCGCAGCTCGTTAGAGATGCGAGCAGAGAGGCGATTGCGCGCCTCTAGGCCAAGGCTTGGGTCAGCCCTGCCGGCCAGCTCTGTGTAAAGCTTGCCCTCGGTCTTGGTGGTCTCAAGGATGCGCTCGATTGCGTGTCGTAAGGTCTTGGTAGCCACCTCGGCATCGGCCCAGGCCAGAAGTCGGTCCTCTTCGAGCTTCGAAATAGCCCTTACCGCACGGCGAGCCTCAGCCTTCCGCTCCTGGTCGGCCTTCTCACGGTCGCGTCGAACCCGCTCAGCCTCCGCGTCATCCAAAGCCCGAAGATCGTTTTCAAGCTTTGTAATGGTGCCATGGTCGGGATTCTTGCCGTCCAACATGGCAGCGCCACGCGTTGCGTAGAGCGTGTCCAGCTGGTCGGTGATGTCTTGCCGCGTCTGCATCGGGCTACCCGTTTACGATTGCGCCAAGCCGGCTCATTGCACCTAAGCGCCAAGCCTGTTGCGAATTGTCGGACGGAGGCTGCGTCGATAGGTTCTCAAGCATCCGCTTCGAGCGCTGGATACCCGCACCAGACCAGGGACCACCGTTTTTGCCCTTCGTGCCCCTGAAGGTTTCCGGGTCGGATTTGTGCTCGGCCTCAAGCTCCGCGATTTTGTCGTTAGTCAAAACTTGCTGTGCTTCTGTGTATTCTCTCATGCTCGTTCTCCGTAAAAAGGGCACCCCCGGCAGCCAAAAAGGAGAAAGGCCGCCAGGAGCGCCAAGGTCATAGTTGTCGTCTTGATCTGATTACGCGCGGACGCTTCTGCTGAAAGAACGACTCCCGGCACTCGTGGGGGATGCCCCCCATCTCGTGCGGGTCGATCTCAGCGCCGTTGATTGTGTAGTGAGGGCCTTCGGAATGATCCTGCACAACGATGGCCTCTAGGGTCTTTGCAAACTCCGTGGCATCGGTGCGGTCTGTGAAGGTGCGATGGCGCATCCCTCGAAGGTCGATAGGCTGCCAGCGGGTCAGATCCCCGTGCGCGTCCGGTATGCCGACAAGGCGAGCCCCGTTGCTCAGCTGCGTATCCGTCTCGGTCTCGGAGATTGCATAGACGCCAGTGGGGTTTTCAGGGGGCTCCGGTGCGGGCTCTTGTGGCCCCTCAGAGTCCGTATGCGCGGCAGGGAGTGGGGGTGCGAGTTGTGCGGGCTCCGCGTCAGGTGCGGGGGCGTCCACTACGTCAGCGGTACGCAGAACGTCCAGCACAGCCCGTGCGAGGTCGCGTGACGTGCCTTCGTCCAGCTTGAGGGTGCGAGGCTTGCGGGAGTCGGAACGCGCTGTAACCGCGTCCAAGTTCCTTGAGCAGGTGTTGACGAGGGTGGCCAGACTGGCGCGGTCGATCTTGCCGTCCGTCAGTGCGCGAACGTGCATGTCCTCGATCACCGCTGACATGAATACGGTCTGGTCGATCCGCATCAGGTCCGCGTGGGATAGGTTCTCAGCGCCCGCGTCCTCGATCAACTTCTGGCGCATCTCTTCCGCACGCTTCCTTGCGCGGGTTCTGGCGTCGAGGTCTTCGAGGGTCCGAAGGCGTGCCTTTGGCGTCACCTTCCCGGCGCTACCGTTGGGCTTCTCAGCCCCTACCTCGGCCCCATCTAAGGGCATTTTTGCTCCCCCCAATCGTGGGTTATTCAATGGGTAGGTATTGCCACGCTCCGCAAAAGTCAAGGTATTCAAAGGGTTTCCAGCGCATAAGGCGGACAGAACTTCCCCCGTACTCTCTGAAAACGGCTGAAATCCGCCAGTGTCAGCAGGCGAGAAAATATCCCCGCGCTTGTGAATCTCCTGGGACACTTCAGACACGCTCTAACCCTCCCCACTCAGTGACACTTGTGACGGGTGTGACGGGTAATTCAGGAGACGGGGGCGATAGGTATCTCTCCCATGCATCCTTCAAGCTTGAGCGTCTGTAGCCTCTAACTTGGTGTTCTTCCCCTTCCCTGATCCGTTCTGGTTTGATGTCGTATTGATTGAGCATCCTTGAGAGACGGCGTGCGTCTAATTCTCTACCTCTTAGATCGGACCATGGCGCTTCCGGTAGGTTGTGAAGGGCTGTCAGGATGTATGCGGTCGAGCGTTGGTCAGCTTCCCCGAATACCTCTCGAAGGTCGGAGAGAAGGCGAACACCTAAGCTTGTCTCCCCCCTTTCCCGTGATGCCGTCACAAACGTCACAGCCGTCACACGGGCAAGATCAGGCCAGTTACCGCTTGCAGCATCGGCAACAGCAATCAGGGGTTCCCAAACGTCCGCGTCTCGATCCTCTACACCATCGGGTAGATCGGGCTCAGCATCGACTATCTCTGTCACCTCGTTTTCAACGCTAGCCGCCCACATGCTCAGACGATCGCGTAACAGGTGCCCCGGTACTTCGTGATGCCTCCGCCTGAAAGCCTCGATCCTTTCGTTCGGTGCTCGCTTGCGCATCCTCACAACGACTGACCTTGTTAGGATCGTGTCGGGTAAGTTTCCGAGTCCGCCCATAGCGACGGCACAGAAGGCAGGAAAGTCCACCGTCTCGATTGCCTTGCCGCGAACTACACATCGGCCACTGGTTGCACCTCTTCGGTGTCCAGCGTTCAGGAGCCCGCGTAGTTCCTCGTTCTCTTTCGCCTTCGGCCCAAATACCGTGTCGATCTCATCGAAGAGGATTGTCGGCAGCCCGGCTTCGTCTGACACCTTACGGAAGAGGTAGGCCGGCGATGCGTTCACAGAAAGCACGGGACGCGGAACTAGCAGTTCGGTGATCTCAAGCGCGCGTGACTTTCCCGATCCTGGTTCCGGCGAGAGGAACGCTAGCCTTGGCGTCTCTGCCCACACGTCCATTAGGTGCGCGTGTGCAATCCAAAGCGTGTGCGCAACCTGCGCCTCAGGCGACGGGTAGGCGATAAACCTGCCGAGGAAGGTATGCACCTCGGCTAGCAGCTCGTCGCCGTCGATAGGTGTTAGGGGAACAACCTTCCCCACACGCGGGGGCATGTTGATAACCCCTCTGTAAGGATCGTCTGCACCGTCAATCATGCCGCCCCCCTTCTTCCGTCGAGGGAGCCGGCCAACGTGTCGGCAGCGTCACACCAAAGACAAACGCGATGCTCTAGTTGCTCGCGCATATCGTCGTCTAACAAACCAAGTTCGTTCAGTAGCTCGGCACGGCGCAACTGTACGTCTAGCTGGTCGCGCCAGTCGCAAAGGATCTCAAGACGATTGGTAAGGTGTTCAATCACGCCAGCACCTCCCCGTTGCATTGCGCAGCGAGTAAGACGCAAGCGCCCAGCGCTTCGAGTCGGCTATGGAAGATGCCGGGCAGTCTGATCTGGCCTTCAGGGCCGACTGCCTTCATCGCCCATCTGGCGTCATCCCAGGGGATTGCCGTCAGCGTGACTTGATATTTGGCTTGTTCGGTGTTATCTCCGGAGGTGTTCAGCCCTGCTAAGCGAACACTATTCCGAAGCCCCGTCGCCCGAAGCGGCGGGGTTTTCGCATGTAGGGTCATCCGTTACGCGGCCCCCCGTTCCATAGGGCGCACCGCAACGCGCGTTAGCTTTTCCTGATAGGCGGCGATTTCGTCTTCGAACCAGCCGATGGCCCGTTCGCCAAGCTTGACCGGCGCTGGAAACTTGCCTTCGCCAACGTCATACCAAAGCTTGCGTTTGCTAATGCCCATCGTCTTGAGAACGTCGGGCTCTCGAAGAATATTGCGCACCATCTGTCTTCGTCTCCTATGGTTCCGCGTTGCACTTAACTGCACGTTACGGAACGTAGGAGCGCGACGAGCGCGCGTCAGGACACTAACGTTAGTGGTCTATTCGTCGCGATAGGTGGGATCGTTCAGCTCGTCGTAAATTAGGTTCACCCGTTCTTTGACAAGCCGCTGTGAGGCTTCGACGCCTCTCTGCTTCATCCAGTCGTTGATCCAGGCAATGACCTTGGCCTTGCCGCCGTGCCCTAACGGTAGCCCTTGCTCAAAGTGTACCTTGGCAATGACGTGGCGCATGGCTGCTTCCCATTGAATGGTGGTCGGCCTTCCCACCGGCAAGGCCTCGTCTTCGGGTAGGAGCGTTGCAAACTGCGAACCACCCTTGCCGTCAAAAACCCGTTCCGTGTCTCCGGTGTCAGTGACAATTCGCCTCCGGTTGGTCATGCCGCCCCCCTCATAGGAACAACCTTGCCTTCCGGCTTAGGTGATGCGCAGTAGCCGCTCCAAGACTCCATCAACTTGCGCCGCTTCTCTAGCGCAGCTGTCCGCCGATATGCCGCTTCAACCTTGTCTTTGATTTTGTGAGACATGGCCGTCTCGATCAGCTCGCGCGGAAAGTTGGTGTGGTCGCCGGCCCAATCTCTGAACGAGCTGCGGAATCCATGTGGCACCGCCAACCTTCCAGTGTCCTTATCGGTCCAAGGTGGCAGCCCAGATTTCGCGCGGGCCTTGTGCATACCCTTGAGCAGTTCCGCCATTGCAGCGTTGGAAAGTCCGCTACCCCTCTTGGCTCCGACAAACACATGGTCGTTGCCTCTCTCGCGTGGAATGTCTTTCAGGATTTTAATCGCACGCTTCGGCAAGGGAATCTCAAAGAACTTTCCCGTCTTGTGTTCGGGGATCGCCCACACCCCCATCTCTAAATCTATATCGGGCCACCGGGCCTTGATCGTGTCGCCTGTTCTCGCCACCGTGATGACGGTGAACTCAAGCGCGCGGGCAGAGATGCTTTCGTTAGCTTGTAGCTCAGACACAAACTCCGGCACGTCTGCAAACGGCATTGCCGGGTGATGCTCTTTGTCCTTAGCCGATTTATTGGAGAGAGGTTTGCCGTCGCGTATCCACTGGCAAATCTTGTTGATGCGCTGTCTAACGCGTCTGGCCGTCTCCGTCTTATCTAGCCAGATCGGGGTCAGCGCGTCATTGATAAGCGCCGCGTCGATAGCCGAGACTGGACGCATGGCTAAAGTCGGATAGGCATAAGCCTTGAGCGTGTTACGCCACTGTTGCGGGCTCTTGGGGTTACGCCACCCTGGCGCGTGTACTTCAATGTATTGTTGGGCAGCGTCCTTAAAGAGCGTGTTGCCCGCTGTGTCGGCCCTCGCTTCGTCACGCCTACGGCGGCGATCCTCGATAGGGTCGATGCCGTCGGCAAGAAGCTGACGATAGGTGCGGGCGCGCTCGCGTGCTTCTTTGAGTGTGAACGTGGGATAAGGCCCAAGGCCCATGTCGCGGGTTCGGCCATCAAGCGTGAACCGGAAGACCCAACTCTTCGTCCCGGCGTCCGAGACTTGGAGGTACAGGCCGCGACCGTCGCAGTAGTATCCAGGCACCTTTTTGGTGCGAACCTCTTGAGCGGACAGTTGATCGGTTTTCATTTCACCCATCTCCCTACCCATATTTCTCTCTTGCACTTTATTGCACGGCGCTGCCCGTGCTTGCAAGGCAAATAGGTAGAAAGTGACCTGGAATCAGACGCTTATTGCACGGCAAGGCACGGCGCTGCACGCTGTTTTGGCCGTCACCCCCTCCGCCAATCGCCGTATCTCCGACGTCCAATGAACCATCTCGTCGTGATTTCCGGCTGTTCCGGCGGCGGCAAGTCGACCTTGCTCGCCGAATTGGCGCAGCGTGGTTACGGGGTCGTGGACGAGCCGGGCCGGCGCATTGTCAGGGACGAACTGGCTAGGAACGGCACCGCACTGCCCTGGATCGACGGCGCAGCCTTTGCGCGCCGCGCGATGTCCCTCGCCCACGCCGACCGCGCCGCTTCGCTGCAGTCCGGCGACTGGGTGTTCTTCGATCGTAGCCTGGTGGACGCCGCAGCGCATCTTCAGCAGCTTACGGGCGAGCCGGTTCTTAAGTCGCTCGCCGACCCCCGGCTCTATCATCGGTGCGTCTTCCTCGTCCCGCCCTGGCCCGAGATCTACGAGACTGACGCCGAGCGGCAGCACGACTTCACTGATGCCGTGGCCGAATACGAGCGTCTGTTGATCGCCTATCCCGCGCTCGGCTACGAGATAGCCGTGCTGCCCAAGGTCAGCGTGGCCGCGCGCGCCGAAATCATCTTGCACATGCTCGAGGGATAGAGCCCCCGCCCCGCTTCAGCGCCTTCAGCGGCTAGGGTCTGCCCGGATCATTATAGGACGGCCCGTCCCGATCGCGGCGGCCGAGCCCACGCGGACCGCCGATCAGCCAAGAGACCCGCTCACCGCCTTGCGGCTGTTCTTCGGCGCGTGCTTCTTCGCCTCGCCGGGGTGCCGGTCGGGCGGCCATCGGCTGACTGTCCATCCTTTGCGAGACCGTCCAGATCAGCGGCCGTTCCACATTCGCCGGCAGCACCGTGGCGGCGTCGCCTTCAGCCTCGTGCAATTGCGCCGTGGTCAGGTTTCGCGCGCCGGCCAGGCTTGCACCGCACAGATTGGCGCCGGCCAGGCGGGCATTGGCGAAATCCACGCCGTCGAGTTGGGCGTCGCTCAGATCGGCCCCGGAGAGATCGGCGCGTTCAAGGCGTGCCTCGCGCAAATCGGCGTCGGCCAGATCGGCGCCGCGCAGATCCGCCCCCGTCAGGGTGGCGAAGCGCAGGAAGGTATGTCGCAACCGCGCATGGGCGAGGTTGATGGGTCCGCCGTTGATGGGGCCCATCTGACGGTCGCCAATGCTGAGCGCAACGCCGACGAGATTGGGGAGGATGGATGGGTTCTCGGCCCGCCACTCGTTCCAGGGTCTGGGGCCACGGCGTAGAAGTTCGACATGTTCGGAATCAGCGGTCACAACGCAACGCCTACAACGCTCAACGCAACACACTCAACGCGACAAATCGTACGAACGAACTTTAAACGACGCGATGTGACAAAACGTAATGGAGGTGATGCGCTGTCCACAAGAGTCCGCGTCTCGTGTGCGCTAAATTTGTGGCCGACTGCCCTCGCCTTGTGCAGAAACGACAAGAGCCGCCCAAAAGGACGGCTCTGTTCGATGTCTTTGGCCTTGACTGTGACCGTCGCGGCGCAGCTTAGGGGTCAGCCGCCGATCCGTGCGGTCCCGGAGCGGCCGTCATCGCGAACCCAGCGGACATTGGCGCCCTGACGGGTGAGCTTGTAGCAATACTGCTTGCCGTTCATCCAGCTCGTCCACTTCTGGCAAAGCTGGTCTTCGGCGACCCACCACTTGCCCGAGTCGCTAGAGCCGTCGCCGCGGGAAAAGCTCGCCGCCACCGTGCCCATCTTGCCGGTCATCCGGCCATTGGCCGAATATTGGATCGGCAGCTCGAAACCCGAGACGTTGAGATAGACGGTCTTGCCGCTGATCGCGCTGCGCAGGGCATCGCCCGCGAGCTGCTCGGCGCTGAGAGCTGTTGCCGGAAGGGCGAGCCCCACGGCCAGGAGGAGTGTTCCAGTCTTCATTGCTTCCCCATATTGTCTTGGAACTGACATGAAGGGGATAGCGCCCTCTAAACTTGGTCAATTTGGGGCTAAGCAAAGGGCATTGCGTGACAAAGTTAAGGGGCTTTGCCGCCGGGCATTTCGCCCTCGCTTAACCCTTCGCCGCCCCCTTTACCTTCTTCGCTTCGGCCTGGGTCCTGCGCCGCCTGCGCATGGCCAGCACGTTGATGATCTCCACGCCCGCCGAGAAGGCCATGGCGAAGTAGATATAGCCGCGCGGAATATGAAAGTGGAAGGCGTCGGCCACCAGGGCGGCGCCGATCAGCAGCAGGAAGGACAGCGCCAGCATCTTGGTGGTCGGGTGGCGTTCGATGAACGCCGATACGGGCCCCGAGGCGAAATACATGACGGCGATGGCCACCATGACGGCTGCGATCATCACTTCCACATGCTCGGCCATGCCGACAGCGGTGATGATCGAGTCGACCGAGAACACGAGGTCGATAATGGCGATCTGCACGATGGCCGCAGTCAGCGACTGCACCACGACATTGCCCCCGTTCTCCTCATCCTCGCCTTCGATGCCCAGGTGGATCTCTCGCGTGCCCTTCACCAGGAGGAACAGCCCGCCGGCCAGCAGGATCAAATCACGCCAAGAAAAAGCATAGTCGCCGACGCTGAAAATCGGCGTCGTCATGTGGATGAACCAGGCGATGAAGCCCAGCATGATCACCCGGAAGACGAGCGCCAAGGACAGGCCGATCCGCCGGGCCATCAACTGCTGGTCCTTCGGCAGGCGCTGCACCATCACCGAAATGAAGACGACGTTGTCGATGCCGAGCACGATTTCCATCGCGCTCAAGGCCAGGAAGCTCGCCCAGACGGCGGGGTCGGTCAGGAATTCGACGAATGGCATGGGTGTGGAATCTACGTGGTAGTGGAACTTATGCCCCGAGCTAATAGCTCAAGATGCCGGACCTGGTCCATCGCCTGTTGTGGCATGAACGCGGCGGAGCGCCCGTCCCAATCCCACGGACGTGAAATAGGCCGCCGTGGCGAGGAGCGCGATCTTGATCCAGAGCGTGGACGGAAACGGATTGGCGACGGCGACAGCCGCCGCGACCGCCCACGCAAGCGCCACGAGGCCCGAGACGATGCGCAGGCGCACGACCCGGAACGGGTGCACGCAGGGGACCGGCACGAAGGTAAGGAGCACGAGCCCGACCACCACGGCGAGCGCGCCATAGGGGGGCAGGCCCAGCACGAACAGATAGAGCAGCACGATGTTCCAGATGGCCGGGAAGCCGACGAAGTATCCCTCCTCCGTCTTGCTATCCACGTCGGAGAAGTGGAACAGGCCCGACAGCAGAATGGCGATGGCGGCCGGCAACCTGGACCATTCCGGCAAGAGCGCCGTCTCGGTCAGCACGAACGCGGGGATCGCCACGTAGGTCAGATAGTCGACGATGAGATCGAGGCGTTCGCCGCTGAAGCGCGGCAGCACGGCTTTGACGTCGAAGAGCCGCGCCAGGGGACCGTCGATCGCATCGACGACGAGCGCGATGCCGAGCCAGACAAACATCATCTGCCAGTCGGCCTGATAGGCGGCGCGGAGCGACAGAAGGGCAAGCACGGCACCGATGGCGGTAAGAACGTGAACGGACGCGGCCTGAACGCGGCGGTTCACGAGACCATGTCCCGGCAAGCGTCGGCTCTAGAGGCGGCGCTTGGCCCTTCCAAGCACCATGACGTCATTGCCGCCATCGAATGTCGCCAAACCTTGCTGATGCTTCAATCGCCCCCTCTGGCCATAGAGCAAATCGAGGTCGAAATCGAGTGGTTGGGCCTTGCCCCAAAAAAGGAAAAAGCCGCCGCCCTGGACGGGGCGGCGGCAGTTTAGGCGAAAAGGGGACTATTCTATTTTTTCAGGAGTTCTCGTTTCGGCTTACCAATCGATCTGGGCCCGCATGCCGAAGCCCGTGATGTCGGCGCCGTCGTTGACGCCACCTTCGATCTCCGACTGCGTGACGTTGAACTTCAGCGCCGTGTAGTCGGTCAGCCACCAGTTGAGGCCGATGAGCCAGGTCTTCTGCTCGCCGCACTCTTCACACATGACGGCGTTGGGAGCCCCCGAGGCGTTGATGGCGGCTGCGCCATCGCTGAGGTCGATGACGTCGTACTTGCCCGCGAGCTGCCAGGCGCCCCAGCCACCGCTGCCCCCGTAGACGGGATTCTTCGGCTTGACGCGGCCGAACGCACCTTCGTCAGCCTCGTAATTCCGCATATCGTCGGTCAGGAACACGCTGCCTTCGATATACCAGCCGTTGTAGGTGGGTTTCACGCCAGGGGCGATGCCCGGCGCAACGTTCGTCTCGAGCTGTGCGTACTCGCCTTGTACCGAAAAGCGCTTGTACACGGCGGCGCCTTCGAGAACGAACATGTCGTCGTTCTCGCCGATGAACGGCGTCTGCACGAACCGGTCGGCCAAGTGGAGATCCGCGGCCCGAGCCCGATAGCGGAAGAGTTCCGCAAAGCCCGTTTCGTCCGACGTACCGGCGTCGCGATGACGATAGTTGGCGCCCAAGTGGACGACGGTCGTGTCGTTGTTGATCGGCGCCACGGTACCACGGACCGAGAACGTTGATTCGCTGTCGAACCACGTTTCCTGGTTGCTGGTGTTGCCGCCGAAATAGCCGGTCTGGAACGACCAATGTTCGTCACCGGCCCATACGCCAGTACCGATCTGACGGTCGATACCGAAGGCCTCGATGAACGCGGACCGCTCCATGAAGGTGATAAACCGCGAGCTGGTCATGTCTTCCAGCGAGTTGGCGGTCTTGAACTGACCGATGAGGATTTCCGACTTCTCCCAATCGGCCCAGTTGGCGTACGCGATATAGGCGTCCTTGACCTCCGACGCGTCGCCCGCGAAGTCGACCTCGAACTTGTACTTCCAGTCGTAGTAGACGACACCCTCGACGCCGAGACGCGCACGGCGCAGTTCGACACCGTTGACGTTCGGCTCGCCGGTGATCGCCTCGTCCTGATCGATGGAGTTGAAGTCCCCCATCAAGCGGCCGCGGACCTTGAACTTGAACTTGCCGTCGCTGCTGGACAGCTCGGGCGCCCCCTTCCACTTGACCTTGAGATCAAGGTCGCTACCGCCGGAGCCAGACGATGCCTTGGCGGAAGCCGCCTCGGATTTGGCCTGATTCACCTGACGCTGAAGCTCTTGCATCTGAGCCTGCATGGCGCGCATCTGCGCCTGAAGCTCCTCCATGCTCGCTGCCTTCGCGGCCGGGCTGCCCGACACGAGAAGACCGAACGCGCTAGCGCCGGCGAGCAAATAGAGACTGGTTTTCTTAAGTCCCCCGATCATGACCCCTCTCCACTCTGTTAAAGTGTTGCGTGTTTTGTTAATCAGCTCAGTTGTTTAGGAGAATTCGTTGTCTCCCGTTGAAAGCCGTTCCGCCGCGTTTCCGCGACCGAGCCATACCGTTCTATTTCCTGGGCAATGACGCGCTTGTGACAGTCCGACGACGCTGGGGATTTCGTGGTCCACTGTTGCGGATAGGCCACGGTACGCAGTGCTTGCGGATTGCACGTGAACGGCAACCCAGCGGTCGGCAACTCACTCTAGGCTTCTGAGAAAGCAGCAGAATGCTGTTTCGGACGGTCGTCCCCGGGATTCTCGCCGGGAATGCCGAAGAGGGCTTCCGGGCGGGAGCGCACGCGGCCTTAGGGCGTGGCCGGCACGACCGAGAAGCCGTGCGCCTCGAATCGTGACGCCGCGTCGGGCCCGCGCAGATATGCCAGGAAGGCTCCGGTGCTCGATGATGTCGCCGCCTTGAGCTTTGCCGCCGGGTAGACGATCGGCGGATGGCTGTTTTCGGGGAACGTGCCGAGGACCCTGACGTTCGGGTCCGCTTTGGCGTCGCTCGCATAGACGATGCCGAGCGGCGCCTCTCCGCGCGAGACAAGCCGCAGGGCCGCGCGAACGTTCTCGGCTTGCGCGAGTTTGTCTTTAACCTCGCCCCAGACGCCCAAGCTCTCGAGCGCCGCCTTGCCATATCGGCCCGCGGGCACCGCATCCACGCCGGCAATCGCCAGCCGTCCGTCGCCAAGAAGGTTCGACAGGGGGAAGCCCGGCCCGATCGTGGCGGTCACCGCCGAGCCCCTTGGGGCGATCAGGACCAGCTGGTTCGACAGGAGATCGAAGCGGCTCCCGGGCGCGATCAGGTTGCGCTCGGCCAGATAGTCCATCCAAGCCTGATCGGCGGAAATGAATATGTCCGCCTCGGCGCCCTGCTCGATTTGCTTTGCCAGGGCGGAGGTCGCCGCATAGGAGATCACAGGCTTTTCGCCGGACTTCTCCTGCCAATCGGACGCCACGGCATCGAGGGCGTTCTTCAGGCTCGCGGCCGCGAACACGGTCGGGCTTTCGTCGGCGGCCGGAAGATGCTGCGGGCTGGCCGCCAGGCACACAGCCAGGAGAGCCGTCCGCCCACACCAAAGCTTGAGAGTCTTGAGCATTTCTCCGCCCCGCCAGACAAGGCCGTGCTTTCCGAAGCGGGCTACGCTATGACCGCCGCAAGATAAAGGCCGCAGGACGACGCATGGGCAAGCCCACCTCCCCTGTAGACGATTTCGATGTTGCCGTGGTCGGCGCCGGTCCCGCAGGCACCGCCGCGGCGCTCGCCCTTGGGCATGTGGGAGCCAAGGTCGCGCTGATCGGGCCGCCGCCGCCAAAAGCGGAAACCGCACGTCCGGAAACGCGCACGGCGGCGCTGCTGACGAGCTCCGTCGATCTCCTGAAGCGCCTGAACGTTTGGGAGGCGCTCGGGCCCCACGCCGCGCCCCTGAAGGCCATCCGCATCGTCGATGCCTCGCGCAGCCTCTTGCGCTCGCCCGACATCGCATTCGAGGCGCGAGAGCTTGGTCTCGAGGCCTTCGGCTACAATGTCGCCAACACGGTGCTCAACGAGGCGCTCTATGCGCGCGCGCAAGATGCTGTTGCGCAAGTCATTCCGGAAAGCGTTGCGGCCATCGCCATCGGCGACCGCGCGGCGGAACTCACCTTGAGCGGGGGCAGCACCCTCACGGCAAGACTTGTCGCGGGCGCGGACGGACGCCAGTCCCTTTGCCGCGACGCGGCGGGCATCGAGAGCAGCGTGTGGCGCTACGACCAGGCCGCCATCGCCGCGAGCTTTCGCCACACAATTCCGCATGACGGGGTCTCGACGGAGTTCCACAGAGAGCGCGGCTCCGTCACCACGGTGCCGACGCCCGACCCCCTCACCTCGAGCCTCATCTGGGTCGGCGCCACGGCGGAGATCGACGATCTCATGAGTCTCGACGACGCGGACTTCGCCGCCCATCTTCAGGACCGGCTCGGCGACACGCTGGGCGCCGTCTCGGACGCCGGGCCGCGCGCATCGTTTCCGGTGGCGGGCCTGACCGCGAAACAGCTTGCCGCCAACCGCACCGCGTTGATCGGCGAGGCCGCACACATCCTGCCGCCGATCGGCGCGCAAGGGCTCAATCTCGGCTTGCGGGACGCGGCGGCCCTCGCCGATTGCGTGGCCGGGGCGCTCCGCCAAGGCCACGATCCGGGCGGGCTCGCCGTGCTCGCGGCTTATATCCGCGCACGCCAGCTCGACGTGATGTCGCGCGCGATCGGCGTCGATCTACTGAACAGGTCTCTCCTGACGGGCCTGCTGCCGGTCCAGGCTGCACGCGGGATGGTCCTCGCCGGGCTGAATGCGTTCGCGCCGCTCCGCCGTCTCGTCATGCGGGCCGGGCTCGCACCGCCGGCCCGGCTTCCGAGCCTGATGCGCCCCGTGACGGCCCCGCCGCGTCTGCGTGCTTGACGCCCCACCCCAGTTTGGCCATGAGGATGCGCTTCAAAGCGCGCGCCCGCCCGAAAAACTCAATTCAAGGAAGCCTCTGTGGCCAACCGCTACAATCTGCCTTTCATGCTCGATCTGCGCTACCGCCTCGAATATGCGGGCTTGCGCTTTCTGATCGGGATCGTGCGCGCCTTCCCGCTCGACATGGCCGGCAACATCTCCGCCTTCTTCTGGCGGGTGCTCGGCAAGCGCAACCGGCGGCATGAGCGGGCCCTGGCCAATCTGGAGCGGGCTTTCCCGGAGAAGAGCGCGGAAGAGCGCGAGCGCATCGCCATCGCCGCGTGGGACAATCTCGGCCGCGTCATGGTCGAGACCATGAATATCGACCGGATCCTCAAAGATCCCGGGCGGCTGCACGTCACCAACGGCCATTGGATCGGCCGCTACAAGGGCAAGATGGGCCCGGCGCTGATCGTCACCATGCATATGGGCAACTGGGAGCTTGGCATGTGGCCGGTGATGCTCGCGGGCGTGAAGCCCGCCGGCGTCTACCGCTCGGTGAAGAACCCTTACGTCGACCAATATCTGCGCGCCCAGCGGCAGGCTCTCTATCCGGGCGGTCTGTTCGGACGCGGCCGCACCGCAGGCGAGGACGAGACGCGAAAAACCGCGCGCCTCATTATGGACTATGTGCGCCAGGGCGGACGGCTGGGGTTCATCTCCGACCTCTACGACCGCAACGGCATCGAGGTGCCATTCTTTGGGCATCTCGCCAAGAGCATGCCCATCGCCGCGATGATCGCACGGCGGGTCGGCGCGCGCATTTGGATCGGCCGCTGCGTGCGCGTCGGCAACCGCGCGGTGTTCGACGTCAACGTCAACGAGCTCAGGATTCCGCGCACCGGCAATCAGGCGGAAGACATCCGCTCCATCACCGCAGCGATCCAGCGCTACTTCGAAGTGTGGATCCGCGAGAACCCGGAACAGTTCATGTGGTCGAACCGCCGGTGGTCGTAACTCGCGCCCTCAACTGCGTTGACAGCCTCATTGGGTCGCGATCTTATCGTCTCAAGACTCGGGGATAGGGTTGACGTTGTAATGTCTACAGTCCGCAACGCTAGATTTCAGATCGGGCAGGTGGTGCGCCACCGGCTCTATCCCTTTCGCGGCGTGATTTTCGACGTGGATCCGAGTTTCTCGAACACCGAAGAGTGGTACGCGTCCATTCCGCAAGACGTGCGGCCGGAGAAGGATCAGCCGTTCTATCACCTCCTCGCCGAGAACGCCGACACGGAGTATGTCGCTTACGTGTCCGAGCAGAACCTCTTGCCGGATGCTTCCGATGAGCCGTTGCGGCATCCTCAAGTCCAGGAGCTGTTCGAGGACTTGCGGGACGGCGTGTTCCGCTTTCGCTTCTTGCAGGAGCACTAAGCCGCGGGTGCGGCGCCTTCATCGAGACCAAATATATCGGGAAAGAGAAAGGCCGCGCCGGGATCCCGGCGCGGCCTTTGTACTTTGGCGCTTGGCGTCAGAGCGCCGGGACGATTACTGCCCGGCTGCGGCGGCGGGTGCGGGCGGCGGCGGCTGTTGCGGCGCGCCCTCCCCCTGCTTCGCCTTGGCGGCGAGCTCGGCCTGGCGCTTGCGGAACATCTCCATCAGCTGACGGCGCTGCTCCTCGTATTTCTTGTTGTCGACCGGAGGGCCGTCATAGGCCTTGCTGAAGCCGGTCAGCGGCACGGGAAAGCCCATGGTCTTCTGCTGGATGTTCATGGCGGCCACGACCATCTGCTTGCCGTTGCGCATTTTCTGATAGAGCTCGTCGGTTAGTTCCATCTGCACCTGGCAGCTGGTCGGGAAGCAAATCGAATATTGCAGCTGGATGGGCTGCTCCTCGTCGATCCGGATCTGCACGCCGGCGGGCATGACGAGCGCGTAGGCGGTCGGCACCCGGATGAGAAGCTGCTGCTTCTCCTCGCCTTCGGCTTTTCGCACGGCGGCGGCGATGAGGACCATGCCGGTGTTCGGCTCGAGCCCCTCGTGGTTGATCAAGCAGATTTCTTTCTCGTTGGTCTGCTGGTTGCTCATGCAGAGCTTGACCCAGGCGTCCTGAGCCGCTCCGGCCGCCGGCGCTGCGGCAGTGGCCGGCGCGCTGCTCTTCGGCGCCGCCGAGGACTTGGGCTGGGCTTGCTGGGCCGTCGCCTCGGGCACAATCAGCGTCAGCGCTAGCGCGCCTGCGCTCCCGGCCAGCACGAAACGACCCGCGCAGCGGCTAAAGCGGTTCCATCGATCCTTGGACCAGATCATCAGTCGACCTTTCCTCATATTTGCGGGCTGGCTCAGGCCTGCCAGACGATCCCGTGCCCGCTCCCTACGCCTAGGGTCAATACCCGAAATGCGGCGTAGGCGTGGCTGTTATCCCCCGTCTCCGGGACTTTCTTGGCCGCCGTTGCAGACTTCCGACCATTTTCGATGGCATGGAATAGGGTGCGGCGTCGGATTGCGTTGGCAGGGATCTTACCCTTAACCTTATGGTGTAATGCGTGGGCATCTATAGCCATGCAGGGTCTTCGTTGAAAGCCCCAATTTTCTTACTCATCGTGGGGCTCCTGCTGCACCCCGCCGGTGCCTGGGCGGCGCCTCGGGCCGGCATTGCCATGCACGGTGAGCCCACCGAGCAGGCGGATTTCAGCCATTTCCCATACGCAAATCCCGACGCCCCCAAGGGCGGCCGGGCGCGTCTTGCCAAACAAGGTTCATTCGACAGCCTGAACCCACTGATCGTCAGAGGCGTTTCGGCCGACGGGGTCCGCGAGTATCTCTACGAGAGCTTGATGGCGCGTGCCTATGACGAGCCCTTCACGCTCTACGGGCTGATCGCCGAAACGGTCGAGACCCCGGCGGATCGCTCCTGGGTCGAATTCACCCTGAACCCCAAAGCTAAGTTCTCCGACGGCACGCCGATCACCGTGGACGACGTGATCTTCTCGCATGCGGTACTGCGCGACCATGGCCGGCCGAACCACCGCTCTTACTACAAGAAGGTCAAGACCGTGGAGCAGACCGGCGAGCGTAAGGTGCGCTTCACCTTCGACGGCCCCGGCGACCGGGAGATGCCGCTGATCATGGGACTGATGCCGGTGCTGCCGAGCCATCTCTTCACGCCGGAGACCTTCGAGAGGACGACGCTGGAGCCGCCTGTCGGCAGCGGACCCTATGTGGTCGAGAAGGTCGATCCAGGAAAGAGCATCACCTATCGGCGCGACCCGGACTATTGGGGCCGCGACCTGCCTGTCAATCGCGGGCTCTACAATTTCGACGAGATCCGCATCGACTACTACCGGGACGCCGGCTCCATGTTCGAGGCCTTCAAGTCGGGCCTGGTGGAGTTGCGCAACGAGGACGATCCGACACGCTGGACCGAAGGCTACAATTTTCCGGCGCTGCGCCAGGGCCGTGTGGTCAAGGAGGCGCTCCCCGTCGAAACGCCTGCCGGCATGTCGGCGCTGGTGTTCAACACGCGGCGTCCCCTCTTCGCCGACCCGCGCGTGCGCCAGGCGCTCATCACACTGTTCGATTTCGAATGGGTGAACCGCAACCTCTATCACGGCCAATATGCCCGGACCGAAAGCTACTTCGCGCGGTCCGCGCTGTCCTCACACAACCGGCCCGCGGATGCAACGGAACGCGCGCTGCTCGCGCCCTACGCGGACGCGGTGAAGCCCGCGATCATGGACGGCACGTTCTCCCTCCCCGTCAGCGACGGCACGGGCCAGAATCGCGAAGGCCGCGTCGAGGCGCTGAAACTTCTCGAAGAGGCAGGCTACGCGTTGAAGGACGGCGTGCTCGTCAATGTGGAGACCGGCGAACCTTTCACATTCGAGATTCTCGCCGCCACGCGCGCCCAGGAGCGGCTGCTGCTCACCTATGCGCGCGCCTTGAAACAGGTGGGAATCGAGGCTCGAATCCGGCAGGTTGACTCCGCTCAATACCAGCGTCGCAAGCAGACCTACGATTTCGACATGATCCAATATTTTTGGCCGGCATCGCTGTCGCCGGGGAACGAGCAAGCGTTCCGTTGGGGAAGCGATGCTGCCAAGACGGAAGGCTCATACAACTATCCCGGTGTCGAGAGCGAGGCGGTGGACGCCATGATCGAGGCCGTGCTCGCGGCGAAGGACCGCGAGGATTTCGTTTCTGCCGTGCGCGCCCTCGACCGCGTCTTGCTCTCCGGCGACTACGTGGTGCCGCTGTTCTACCTGCCCCGGCAATGGGTCGCGTATTGGCGCGCCCTGAAGCGCCCCGACGACACGCCGCTCTATGGCTATCAAATCGATACATGGTGGGGCGCCGACGCCGAAACCGGCGGGCACGCGGTCGACCCATGACTGCTTCGCCGATAACTGCTTCGCCGATGACCGCTTCGCCGATGAGCGCTTTCCCATGAGCACGCTCCCCGTCCCGGACGCGGACACGCTCGAGGACAGCGGCCCAATCACCGCCGAAGGCCTGTTGCGCAGGCGCGCACGCCAAAAGGCCGAGGCGATCACGCTGATCGATCCGCCCAACCGGCAGACGCTCGGACACAGCGCTTCCCGCCAATTGACCTATGGCGAGGCCGATGAGGCCGTCGATGCCTTGGCCGCGTTCTTCGCCGCGCTTGGGCTTCAGCCGGGCGACCGGGTCGTCATGCAGCTTCCCAATTTCATCGAGGCGCCGCTCGCGCTGCTCGGCGCTTGGCGCGCGGGGCTTACGGTCGCCGCCATCCCCATGCTGTGGCGGTCGATGGAGATCGCGCGCGTGTGCGACGCGCTGGAGCCCAAGGCGCTGATCGGCTGCTCGCGCTTCGCCGAGGAGGCGCCCGCCGAGACGTTGCGCGACGTCGCCGCCAGCCGGCTGTCGGTCCGTTTCGTGCTCGGCTTCGGCGACGGCCTGCCCGACGGCGTCGGCTCCCTCGACGACGCCATCGGCGCCGGACATGCCGGGGACTTCACCCCGCGCCTGCCCACGGGCCCTTCGCTGATCACCTTCACCGCGCGCGCAGGCCATCCGCTCGTGCCGTTGTTCCGCTACGAGGACGAAATCCTGGCGCAGGGCGCGATGACGGTGCTCTCGCTGTCTCTCGACCGCAGCGACGTGATCCTCAACGCCTATCCCTTTACCGGCACCGTTGGACTGGGGCTCGGGCTCGCGCCGTGGCTGATCGGCGGGGCCAAGCTGGTCCAGCATCATCCGTTCGAGTACGGCGTGTTCGCGGATCAGCTCTTGGACACAGGCGCGACCGTGACCGCCATGCCTTCGGCCATTCTCGCCGAGCTTGGCGCGAACCGCGTGCTGCAGGACCCGCGCTGCCAGCTTCGGCGTGTCGGCCGGGTCTGGTCGCCAGCGGAACTTGCCGATCCGGCGGCGCCGCTGAACCATATGGCAGCGGAAAATTTGAGCCGGCCCGTGTTCGATCTCTACCCGCTCGGCGATCTCGCCAGTCTCTTGCTGCGGCCGGCGAAGGTAGCGGACCGTGCCGCGCTGCCCCTTGGGCTGGTGCATCTCGCCAAGGACCTCGGCGGCACCGTGTTCGCGGAGACGAAGCTTGCCGACGAGAGCGGCGCCCTCCTCCTGCGCGGGCCCGTGGTGCCACAAGGCAGATCGAATGGCCCGGTGGCGCGCGACGAGAACGGGTTCGTCGCCACGGGTCTGCGCGGCCAAGCGGAAGGCGTTGCCCGTCTTCGAGTCAGCCGCGACGCCGAGCTCGTCCATCATGGCGGCTTCACCATCGCGGCGTCCGAGCTCGACGGCCTCTATCAGGCCTTTCCCGGCTTTCTCGATGCGGCCTGCTTCGTGCTGCCGGACCCGGTCCTCGGCGACCGCATCTTCGGGGCCGTGTCGCCCTCGCCCAACGCACCTGTGTCGCTGGAAGCGCTGCACCGCTTTCTTACAGAGCGCGGCGTGGCGCCATACAAATTCCCGGACAAGCTGCTCGTGGTGAAGGAGATCCCGCGTGACGCAAAAGGCACTATCATTCGCGAAGAGATTTTGGCGCAAGTCTAACTCGTCATCCTGAGGTGCGAGCGCAGCGAGCCTCGAAGGATGACGTTTTGTACTAAGCGGCTTCCTTCACGGCGCCCGCGATCTTGGCGAGCCGCTTCAGAACATCGCGCGCGCCGGCAAGCCTGTCTTCGGCGTTCGGCCAGTTGGCGTAGAAGATGAGCTTGTGGTCGGGCTGGAGCTTCACCTGCTTGCCCGCGTTGCTGATGAAGCGGATGAGCCCTTCCGGATTGGCGAAGGCATTGTTGCGGAAGGCGATGACCGCGCCTTTCGGGCCGGCGTCGATCTGCTCGATGCCCGCCAGACGGCAGAGCGCCTTGATCTCGACGACGTCGAGCAGATGCCGCACCTCCTCGGGCAATGCGCCGAAGCGGTCGATCAGCTCGGCGGCGAAGGCCTCGATGGCCTCTGCGGTCTCCACCCCCGACAGGCGGCGATAGAGCCCGAGCCGCACCTGTAAATCGGGCACGTAGTCTTCGGGGATGAGGACCGAGGTGCCGAGATTGATGCGCGGGCTCCATTGATCCTCGATCACGTCCTCTCCGCCCCTCAAGGCCGCCACCGCCTCCTCCAGCATGGACTGGTAAAGCTCGAAGCCCACTTCGCGGATGTGTCCGGACTGCTCCTCGCCCAAGAGATTGCCGGCGCCTCTGATGTCGAGGTCGTGGCTCGCCAAGATGAAGCCGGCGCCCAACGTGTCGAGTGACTGAAGCACCTTCAGACGCTTCTCGGCCGCCGGCGTGATGCGCGCATCGGCGGGGATCGTGAAATAGGCATAGGCGCGGATCTTCGAGCGGCCGACCCGGCCCCGCAACTGGTAGAGCTGGGCCAGGCCGAAGCGGTCGGCGCGATAGACGATGAGCGTGTTCGCCGAGGGAATATCGAGCCCGCTCTCGACGATCGTGGTCGACAGCAGCACGTCGTATTGCCGGTCGTAGAACGCGTTCATCACCTGATCGAGCTCGCTCGACGGCATCTGGCCGTGGGCGCGGGCGACCTTCAGCTCCGGCGCATGCTCTTGCAGGAAGGCGCTCGCCTCGTCGAGATCGGAAATGCGCGGCACCACAAAGAATGTCTGGCCGCCGCGGAAGCGCTCGCGCAGCAGCGCCTCGCGCAAGGTCATGGGATCGAACGGCGACACATAGGTCCGCACCGCCAGGCGGTCGACCGGCGGCGTGGCGATCAGCGACATCTCGCGCACGCCGGACAGCGCCAATTGCAGCGTGCGCGGGATCGGCGTGGCGGTGAGCGTCAGCACATGCACGTCCTCGCGGAGCTGCTTCAGCCGCTCCTTGTGCTTCACGCCGAAATGCTGCTCCTCATCCACGATCAAGAGCCCGAGATCGGCGAAGGCGATTGCCTTGCCGAGCAGCGCATGGGTGCCGATAACAATGTCGATCGCGCCGTCCTTCAGCCCCGTCTTCACCGCGGACAGGTCCTTGCCGGAGACGAGGCGCGAGGCTTGGGCGATCTTCACGGGAAAGCCGCGGAACCGCTCCGTGAAGGTGTGGAAGTGCTGCCGCGCCAGCAGCGTGGTGGGCACCACCACGGCCACCTGCTTGCCGGCGAGCACGGCGATGAGGCTCGCACGCAAGGCGACCTCGGTCTTGCCGAAGCCCACGTCGCCGCAGATGAGCCGGTCCATGGGCCGGCCGCTCGCCAGATCCTCGAGCACCGCGTCGATGGATGTGACCTGGTCCTCGGTCTCCTCGTAAGGAAAGCGCGCCGCGAACTCGTCATAGGTGCCTTCCGGCGGATTGAGGATCGGCGCGGTGCGCAGCTCGCGCATGGCCGCCACCTTGATCAGCTTCTCGGCCATGTCGCGGATGCGCTGCTTGAGCTTGGCCTTGCGAGATTGCCACGCCACGCCGCCGAGCTTGTCCAGGATCACACCGGACTCATCTGAGCCGTAGCGGCTCAACAGCTCGATATTCTCGACCGGCAGATAGAGCTTGTCGCCGCCTTGGTAGTGGAGCTCCAGGCAATCATGCGGCTCGCCCGCCGCTTCGATGGTGGTCAGCCCGACGAAGCGGCCGATGCCGTGATCGGCGTGGACCACGAGATCGCCGACCGCGAGGCTCGCGGCCTCGGTCAGCGCGTCGCTGCCCTTCTTGACGCGCGCTTTGCGGACCAGGCGGTCGCCTAAAATGTCCTGCTCGCCGATCACCGCGATGCCCGGCGCTTCGAAGCCGGTCTCGAGCGGCAGCACGGCCACGGTCGTCGCTTCGGCTGGCGCGGCGACGGCGTCCGGGAAGGTCTCGACCCGCACCGTGTCGCTCAAGCCATGTTCCGTCAGGAGCGTCGCCAGGCGCTCGCGCGCGCCCATGCTCCAGCAAGCGACGATCACGATCTTCTTCTGGGCGATCAGCTTCTTGGCATGCGCCACCACGGCATCGAAGACGTTTCTGCCTTCCGTCTGACGTTCCGGCGCAAACGAGCGGCCTTGCCGTCCGCCAAACGAGACGACATGGACCCCCTCGCCTTCCGGGCGCTCGAACGTATCGAGCGCGACCACGTGCGGCGCCGCATCGAGCAGCCGGTTCCACTCGGCCTCGTCCAGGAACATGCTGTTCGCCGGCACGGGATGATAAGGCGGCGCGCCGAAGGCTTTGCGCTCCAGCGCCGCGGAGCGCGCATCGTAATGATCGGCGACCTGCTCGAGGCGGCTCTGCCGGGCATCGTCCACGAGCGGATCGAGAGTCACCACGGCGTTCGGCACGTAATCGAACAGCGTGGCCAGCTCGTCGTGGAACAGCGGCAGCCAATGCTCCATACCTTGGTGCTGGTGCCCGGCCGAGATCGCCTCGTAGAGCGGGTCGTCGCCAGTCACCGGGCCGAACAGCTCCACATAGCGCTGGCGAAACTGGCTGCGCACCTCGGGCGTCAGCGCCACTTCGCTCATGGGCAAGAAGTGCACGGCGTCGAGCCGCGCTTCCGTGCGCTGGGTTTCCGGATCGAAGGCGCGGAGGGATTCGAGCTGATCGCCGAAGAAGTCGAGGCGTACCGGTTGCCCGCCCGGCGGATAGAGATCGAGAATGCCGCCGCGCACGGCGTATTGGCCAGGGTCGGTGACCGTGCCGGCGCGCGCATAGCCGGACGTCTCGAGGCGCTCGATCAGCGCCTGCATGTTCATGACGTTGCCGGACTGAAGCTTGAGATCGGCGCCGGCGATGAAGCTCCGCGGCGGCACGCGTTGCACCGCCGCGTTCACGGAAGTCAGCACGACCAGCGGTGCTTTGTCGTCCGGGGCCCGCGCCGCCAAGGCGGCCAGCGTCTCGATCCGGTCGGCGATAATCTCCGCGTTCGGCGCCACCCGGTCATACGGCACGCTGTCCCAGGCCGGAAAGCACAGCACCCGCACATCGGGGGCGAAGAAGGCGATCGCCTCTTGCAGCGTGGCGAGGCGGTTGCCGTCGCGGGCCACATGCAGGATCGGCGCGTGCGCATGCCGGGCCAACTCGCCCAAGAGCAGCGCATCGAAGCCTTCGGGCACGCCGCCGGCGATGGCGCGCTTGTCCTTCAGCAGACGATCCACTTGCAGAGCGGGAAGCTTAGACGCGGAACTCATAGGCCCTTGCGCTGTTTAGCCGGCTTTGGGCAGGCCGTGGAACTGCCGGACGCGCGCGATCAGTGCGTCGAGATCGCGCTCGCCGAGCGAGTAGCCCTCGTAAACCGACAACTCGATTTGCGGGTCCGGCATCTCGATGAGGCGCTCGAGCACGGCGATATCGTCGCCATTCATGCTGTCGATGGCTTGCTCGGCGAAGCGCCCAAGCAGATAGTCCATCTCCTTAGAGCCTCGATGAGTCGCCCGCCATACCGCCCTGCGGCGGCGCATTCCAAGATCACTCGACATGATCCAAGCTTCCAATCTTAGCCCGAGGGTTAGACCGAGCGGCCCTGACGATGTCAAGGGCGCGGCCTTGAACGCGCTAGACTAGGGCTCATGCGACCGCCCCGACTCGCTCCCCTGTTCGCTTCCGTGCGCGCCCTCAAAGGCGTCGGCCCGCGAATCGAGGGCCTGCTCGACAAGCTGGTCGCCCCGCGGCAGCAAGGGGCCCATGCGCGGGCCATCGACCTTCTGTGGCACCTTCCGGTGGGCCTCGTCGACCGGGCGCGGATTCCATCGATCAGCCAAGCCCAGATGGGGGAGCTCGCCACGCTCGAGGTGCGCGTGGCCGAGCACCGGCCCGGCGGCGGCCGGCGGGGCGCCCGTGCGCCCTATCGCATCCTTGTGGAGGACGACACCGGCGCGCTCGAGCTCGTCTATTTCAAGGCCGACCCCAACTATCTGAAGCGGCTCCTCCCGGTCGGCGAGACGCGGCTGATCTCGGGCAAGATCGAAGCCTATGACGGCTGGCTGCAAATGCCCCATCCCGATCATGTGGCGGCCGTGGACAAGGCCGGCACGCTGCCCCTGATCGAGCCGGTCTATCCGCTGACCGCGGGGCTTTCCAACACGACGCTCCGGAAGGCCATCGACGGGGCATTGCGCCAGGTTCCCACACTGCCGGAGTGGATCGACGCCGCCTATCTCGCCAAGCAGGCCTGGCCGTCATTCGCCGATGCCATCAAGCGGTTGCACGCGCCCGAAGGCGACGCGGACCTTCTGCCATCCTCGCCGGCCAGGTCTCGGCTCGCCTATGACGAGCTTCTCGCCAATCAGCTCGCGCTTGCCATCATCCGCCAGCGCCTGAAGAAGCGCGCGGGCAAGAGTCTCGCCGCTTCGGGGAAGTTGCGCCGCGCCATCGTCGGTGCCCTGCCCTTCGCGCTGACGGCCGCGCAACAACGCGCCCTCACAGAGATCGACGCGGATATGGCAAGCGGCAGCCGTATGCTGCGGCTTCTGCAAGGCGACGTCGGCAGCGGCAAGACCGTGGTCGCGCTGCTGGCCATGGCGACGGCGGTCGAGGCCGGCACGCAGACCGCCTTCATGGCGCCGACGGAGCTTCTTGCCCGGCAGCATCTCGCCACGCTCCGCGGGTTCGCCGAGGCCGCAAATCTGCGCGTGGCCTTGCTCACGGGACGCGAGCGCGGCAAGGAGCGCGACAGCATCCTCGACGCCCTGAAGGCCGGGGACATCGATATTCTGATCGGCACCCATGCCCTGTTCCAGGAGACGGTCGCGTTCCGCGATCTCGGCCTCGTGGTCATCGACGAGCAGCACCGCTTCGGCGTGCATCAGCGTCTCGCCCTGCAAAAAAAGGGCACGGGGACGGGCGCGGAGCTTCTGGTGATGACGGCGACGCCGATCCCGCGCACGCTCCTGCTGACGAGCTATGGCGACATGGACGTCTCCCGGCTCGACGAGAAGCCGCCGGGCCGCAAGCCTGTGAAGACCAGTGCCATCCCGCTCGAACGACTCGACGAGGTGATCGGCGGCGTGGCGCGCGCCGTCGAGAAAGGCGCGCAGATCTATTGGGTCTGCCCCCTCGTCGCGGAATCCGAGCTCCTGGACGTGGCGGCGGCGGAAGAGCGCTTCATCGAACTTCGCGCCCGCTTCGGCGATTCCGTCGGGCTGGTGCACGGCAAGCTCACCGGCAAGGACAAGGACGCGGTGATGGCGCGTTTTGCGTCTGGAGCGCTTTCCATCCTCGTCTCCACCACCGTGATCGAGGTGGGCGTGGACGTGCCCAATGCGTCCATCATGATCATCGAGCACGCCGAACGTTTCGGTCTCGCACAGCTTCATCAGTTGCGGGGCCGCGTGGGGCGCGGCGCGGCGGAGTCGTCCTGCATTCTGCTCTACAAGCAACCGCTGGGGGAGACGGCGCGCGAGCGGCTCAACGTGATGCGCAGCACAGAGGACGGCTTCGTCATCGCGGAGGAAGATTTGCGCTTGCGCGGCGGCGGCGAGGTTCTGGGCACGCGGCAAAGCGGCCTGCCCGCCTTCCGCATTGCCATCCTGCCAGAACACCAGGAGCTGCTGGAGGCCGCGCGCGACTCGGCGCGGCTGACGCTGTCCCGCAATCCGACGCTGGAAGGCGAAGACGGCGAGCGCTTGCGGCTCTTGCTCTATTTGTTCGAGCGTGACGACGCGGTGAAGCTGATGCGCGCGGGCTAGACGCGCCTGGCGTAGTCCCGCGGCGCCATGCCGGTCCAGCGCCGGAAGGCGCGCGTGAAATGAGCCTGATCCGAATAGCCCAGCACGAAGGCAATTTCCATCATCGACTCTTGGCCGATGGCCAGGCGACGGACCGCCTCCGCGTGCCTCAAATCGTCGACCATCTCCTCGAACGAGAATCCCCAGTCCCTCAGGCGGCGTTGCAGGGTCCGCGTGCTCATGCGCAGATATGCGGCAACACCCTCGACGCTGATTTCGCCGTAGGGCAGCCACTCCCGCAGATGCGAGGCTAGCGTCCGCGCGGTTTCAAGTGGGTCAACGTGGTTTCCACGCCCTGGCGGCCCTTCGGTGGGAAAGTCGAGGATGGCGCGGTCGATGACGATCGCATCCTGCGCGCAGCCGAATTCGATCGACTGACCGAAGGTCTCCTCCAAGCGCTCTCCCGTGCGCTCGTAATTTTGCGCGAAGCGTGCGCCGACCGCCTCGGGCACACCGGCGAGCAACGCCACGCTCCGCAAAACCGCGAGCACACCGAGTATGTGTTGCCTTGGCTCGAGGCTTGAACGGCCAACGAAGGCGAAGCTCAAAATACCGAACCTGCCTTCCGTTCGGAATTCGAGGTCGCTGCCCCCATGAAGCAAGCCGATACCGCTGGCGGCGGCCGCACACGCCTGACGAAGGGTCGCGGCACCCGACACGGCCGAACCCCAGGCACCGAGGTCCGAAAGGGCGAACGCGCGCCCGACATCGGCGCCGAGGAAGCGTTCGCCCGTGACGTTGTAGATCTCGTTGCCGAGCCTGAAACACAGTTCGCGCGGCACCCAACCATTCGCGTCCAAGAGTGTCGACGGCGACACACCTGCCCGTTTGAAGATCTCGAGGGGATTGACGGAACGGCTCCTGAGATAAGGCGCGATGTGGAGCAGCGTGCGCGGATTATGCGCGAAGGTCTCGCCGAACATCACCACCCCCAACTTTGGCGCCAAATGGCAAGACTTCTAGCGCATCCGCCCACTACGGTCACGCTCCTTGCGACCCCCCACTCTGAGCACCCCAACCAGGAGACGACCCATGTTGACGAGACACAGCTTTATAGCGGCTGCGGCGCTGACGTTCATTCTTCTTGGCGTGACCGTCGCCGCGGCGGAGGAGGAAAAAATGGCCGATTTCCTCTTCGTGCAAAGTGCCAAGAGCATGAGCTTCGACCCGGCCACGAACAAATTGACGCTCGAGAATGTCAGTCCCGTGACCGTGTTCTTCACCGACCGTCCCGAGCGCATCGCCGGCAACATGAAGACCACGGCGTTCGTCCCCTTCTGGAGCGAAGGCAAGGACAGCTTCAAGTCCGATCCGCCCAACGCCGACATTTCCATTATCGACGGCAAGGCGCTCAAACAGACCGTCGTGGAACTGCAGGATCCCGTGCTCGACGGCGACACCCTCACTACACGGTTAAGCTGATCCAGGGTGACATGCCCGCGGCCGGGACCGAGGTCGCGGTCTTCATCGACATTATCGGCCGGCCTTTGACGCCGCTTTCCGTCGCCGGCGTCGGGCGCCGCTCTTTCCGGCGTGCCGCCATCTATTGAGGCGCGCCCATCATCACACTTGTTCTTCAAAAATAGCTGCCTTTGAAACCGCCAGTTGACGCTGCCTTTTTGCCAGTTTCACGCGCCGGAACTATCGGCGAGCGGCGCCATGCTGATAGTCTGCACACCCGAGAAAGACGAAGACGGTCCACGCTAGGAGAAATTCATGCGCTCTTTAAGTTCCGCAATGCTGGTTGGCATTGCCACGGCGTTCGTCGCCATCCAACCGGCCGCAGCGCAAGTCTCTCAAGAGACGGTCGACTCGCTATCCGCGCCGGACAAGATCGAGACGCATATCGGCACGCTGGAGTTCAAGGACGGTGCGCCGACTGTGGATACGGCTAAGAAGGTCTATGACACGCTCGACTTCACTCGTGCCCTCAACGCTTACAATAACAGCTTCCGGGGCGCCTCGGCCCTGGCCATCGTCAAGGGCTTCGAGAGCATCGGCGCCAAACCCGGCGATGTCGTCATCTTTTCCGAACTTATGGACTCGAACTCGCTGTTCCTGACAGCCAATGCCGACACGGTCTACTACCTGGCCGGGCTCGATCTGAGTAAAGGCCCGCTGGTCATCGAGCAGCCGTCGAACGCCGTCGGCACGATCAACGATATGTGGTTCTCGTGGATCATCGACATCGGCGGTCCCGGCCCCGACCGCGGGCTCGGCGGCAAGTACTTGATCGTCGGACCGGACTATGACGGTCCGTTGCCCGAGGGTGGCTACTTCGTCGCGCATTCGAAGACGAACTTCGCCATGTATGCGGCGCGTGCCTATCTCGTCGACAACGATCCCAAGCCGGCCGTCGAGAACGTCAAGAAGAACCTCAAGATCTATCCCTACCAGCCTGGCTCTTTCGGAACGAGCATTGCTCAAGCTCTCGAAGGCACCGTGGCCATCGCGGGCGAACCAAAGATCCCCGAGACGACGTTCATCGAGGGCAGCGGGCGCTCGTTCAATACGATTCCGCCGAGCGATTACGGGTTCTTCGAGCTGATCAACGAAAATGTCCAAAACCAACCCGCCACGAGCTACGACGTCGAGCTCGCCGGACAGCTTGCCGCCATCGGCATCGTGCACGGCAAAGAGTTCAAGCCGGACGACCGGATGAAGAAGATTCTGTCGGACGCGGCGGCGTTCGGCCAGGCAACGGGTCGGTCGCTCAACTGGCGCTACGCGATGAAGCATCCGGATTGGGCATATTACGACGGTTCGCAGTGGGGCAGCATGCTGTGGGAAGGAGGAGCGTTCTTCGAGACCCCGCCGCCGCTCTTCGCGAACGGCATGTTCAAGCCGCTGCCGCCGACCGGCGCGCGCACGCTCGATTCGCGTGCAGCCTTTTACTACGGCTACACCCTCGACTCGCCGGGCATGATCATGCGCATTCCGGGCGTGGGGTCGCAGTACCTTATGGCCTTCCTCGATTCAGAGGGAAACCCGTTTGACGGTGCCAAGACGTACAAAGTAACGCTGCCCAAGGACATCCCCGCCAAGGCGTTCTGGTCCTTCACGCTCTACGACAACCAGACGCGCTCGATGCTGCAGACGCCGCAGAAATATCCGCGTGCCGGCAGCCAGTCCTATCCCTCGCCTGCGGCCGAAGCGGATGCCGAGGGTGCGACGACCGTTTATTTCGGTCCAGAACAGCCCGACGGCGTCAAACGCGGCAACTGGGTCCAGACCGATCCGAAAAAGGGGTGGTTTACGATCCTGCGCCTCTACAGCCCGCTGCCGTCCTTCTTCGACAAGACCTGGCGACCGACCGAAATCGAACTGGCAAATTAGAGAGGATAATCAGATCATGTTGCGAACGATGACTTTCGCCAAGCCAGTGGCATTGTTAGCCGCTGGCGTGTTGCTCACGTTTGCCGCCCCGGCAGCAAAAGCGGCCGAATGGCCGGGCATCGTCGACGCCAAGGACATCGCCGAGGAAGGCTTCATCTACGGCCTGCCGATCGTGATGAACTACGCGGTGATGTATGCCTACGCGGTCGACAAGGACTCAGGCCAGTTCAAGGCGCCGTTCAACGAAATCAAGAACGAGGCGCGCGTGTTCACCTACAAGGACACGGCGATCGTCACGCCGAACAGCGACACGCCTTATTCGTTCTTATGGATGGACCTTCGCGCCGAGCCCATGGTGCTCTCGGTTCCTGCGGTCGAGAAGGAGCGCTACTACGCGGTGCAACTCGAGGACGGCAACACCTACAACTACGGCTATATCGGCAGCCGCGCGACCGGCAACGAGGCCGGTGACTACATGGTCGTCGGACCCGATTGGCAGGGCGAGACGCCGAGAGGCATCAAGAAAGTCTTTCGCTCGTCGACCCAGTTCTCGCTCGCAGGGTATCGCACGCAACTCTTCAATCCGGCCGACATGGAGAACGTGAAGAAGATCCAAGCCGGCTACAAGGTGCAACCGCTGTCTGCCTATCTTGGCGAGCCTGCGCCCCCGCCGGCGCCGAAGATCGATTTTCCCAAAATCGACAAGGATCTCGTGAAGGCCAATTTCTTCGAGTACCTCGACTTTGCCTTGCAGTTCGCGCCGGCCGAAGCGAATGAAAAAGACATTCGCGCGAAGCTTGCCAAGATTGGCGTCGGTCCCGGCAAGGCCTTCGACTTCCATGAACTCCCGCTCGGCCACCGGCTGGAAATCGGCCTCGGCATGAAGCAAGGCGACAAGAAGGTCGACGCCTATTTGGCCAGCGGTGCGAAAGACGTGAACGGCTGGAAGATCGGCTCCTGGTTCGGCGACAGCGCCTTCTTCAATGGCAATTGGTTGTTGCGCGCCGCAGGTGCCAAAGGCGGTATCTACGGCAATGACTCGGTCGAAGCGACCTATCCACTGACCCGGGTAGACGGGGACGGTCAGACACTCGACGGAAGCAAGGCCAACTATACCCTTACCTTCCCGAAGGGCGCGCTCCCGCCGGTCAACGCCTTCTGGTCGGTGACCATGTATGACGGCAAGACCCAGCTCCTCATCGAGAACCCGATCAACCGTTATCTTATTAACTCGCCGATGCTGCCAGAGTTGAAGAAGAACGCCGACGGCTCGCTGACCCTCTACATTCAGAAGGACGAACCCACCGACCCGCTGCAGAAGGCGAACTGGCTGCCGGCACCGGACGGCCCGATCTATCTAGTGATGCGCCTCTACTGGCCTAAGACCGAGGCGCCGTCGATCTTGCCGGCTGGCGAAGGCAGCTGGCAGCCGCCGGCCATGACGCGCGCAGCGCAATAGCCGCTTCGGGGTGGCAATGCGGAGCCCGTCTAGACGACGGGCTCTTCCTCGGGCACCGGTTTCTTGCGCTTGGCGTCGTCCGCCAGCTCTTTGAGCTTGTCCTGCGGCGGCGCCACCAGCCCCGCCGAGATGACGAGCTTGGCGGCGTCGTCGATCGCCATGTCGAGCACGATGACATCCTTGGCCGGCATGAACAGGACGAAGCCCGTCGTGGGGTTCGGCGCGTTCGGCATGAACACGGTCAGGAGCTCGCCGTTGCCGAGCTTGCCCTTCACCTCGTGGGGCGGCTCGCCGGAGACGAAGACCACGGCGTAGACACCCCGGCGTGGAAACTCGATCAGTCCCACGCGCTTGAACCCTGTTCCCTGCTTCGAGAACACCGTGGTGAAGATCTGCTTGAGGAGCCGGTAGACGCCGCGCACCACGGGCATGCGGTCCAGCATCATCTCGCCGTAGCTGACGATGGTGCGCCCGAACAGATTGGCGGCAAGAGCGCCGACGACCATCAACGAGAGGATGCCGATGATGAGCCCGACGCCGGGAACATTGAACGGCAAGAAATTGTCTGGCAGGTAGCGGCCCGGGATGAGCGGTTTGACCCAGCCGTCGACCAGGTTGATGAACCACCACACCACATAGATCGTGATGGCCACGGGGCCGACGATAATCAGGCCCGTCAGAAAATAGCCGCGCAGCCGCGCCAGGAAGTGGGAGGACGTCGGCTCCAGCGCGCCGAACATGCCGAGGTCCTCGACCAGGTGGTGATCGGTCTCGGGGGACTCGTTCTTTTTCTTGTCGTCTTCGGTGGTCATGCGATCTCTGAAACTGCGGGAGGATGCGGAACGCTACGGCAGGGCCGTGTCGCGGCGGCGCTTCTTATCACGCCACGCTTATAGATGTGAGGCATGGCCGAATGCAGGCGCGCTGGCAAGTGCGCTTTCCGCCGCTCACGGACCGTCGGGCGAAACGACGGAACAGTCCGTGCCGCCCCGTTTCAAGGCATTGCAGACCTTGGTGCCTTCGGACTCGCTCGGGAACGGTCCAATCTTGACGCTGTAGAACGTGCCGAAGCTGCCGATGTTCACCTCTTCGATTCTGGCACCGGCGCTCGCGAGCTGGGAGTTCGATCCTTGCGCCTTTTTCCACAGGCCCTCGGCCTCGGCCTTGGACCGGCTATTTGCGAGTTGCACCGTATAGCCGGCGCTCGGTCGGCTCGCGGCGGGAACCGGCGCGGGCTCCGAGCTCGTCTGGCGCGAGAACCAGCGCCCGACCGCCGTACCGTCGTCGCTGTCGGCGACCACGCGCTCCGTCTGGGTATTGTCGGCCCAGCTTGCCGCCGAAGGGGGCGCCGCGGCGGTCCGGCTCGCGCTCGTGGTCCTCGAGGCCGTGGTGGTCCTCGCCGCGGTGGAGACCGTCGGCGGTGGAATAGGATTGGCGGTGCCGGGCGGGGGTGGCGCGGGCGCGCTATCGCCCGCAAACGAACCGAACCAGCGGCTGACCGCGTTGCCGCTCGGCTGCGCGCTCTCGTCCTGCACCTCCGCGCTCCAGCCGGTGGAGGGGGCCGCTTCGGCCGTCTGCGTGGGCGGCGGTGAGCCCGCGGGCGGCGCCTCCTCGGCCGCGGGAGCCGGCGGAGGACTGCTGGAACTGGAGGAGCCGAAGCTCGGCACCATGCGGTCCCAGACGCTTTCGCCTGCACTGCCCCCCACGACATCGCTCGAGGCGCTCGAGCTGGCGACCGCGGTGCTGCCATCCTTGGCGATCAGCCGGTCCACCTCGCCTGCGCTCGAGGCCTTGCGGGCGTCCGCAAGGGCCGCGTCCGCCTGGCTTGCGAGCCCCGCTGCGCGGTAGGCGAGGCCCTTGTTTACCAGCGCCCTCGCCTTGTCGGCGGGCGGCAGACCGAGCCACACGGCGGCGCCGAGATCGGACACCGCGCGGCCGGCCATACCGAGCTTGCGATAGGCAATGCCGCGCAAATAGAGCGCCTTGGAAGCCTGGGCCAGGGTGGACTTGCTGTCGTTGACGGTGGCGGAGAGCTGACGCACGGCGGCCTCGTACTGGCCGGCGTCCAGCGACGCCTCGCCCCTGGTCAAACCGATCTCCTGAGAAAACACCGGGCCTGGCGCCAGAAATAACGCGCCAAGGAGCACGATCGCGGCGCCAAAGAAGCGGCCGCGCGGAAGGTGGCGCCCGTCAATTCCAAGACGGCGCGGCCGGAAGGTCTTCCGATGTTCCGCCATGTCCTTGCTCAAGCAAAGAAATCGGGCAAATCCGAGGCTGTAGACTACTCGACAGTCACGGATTTTGCGAGATTTCGGGGCTGGTCCACGTCCGTGCCCATGAAGACCGCCGTATGATAGGCGATCAGCTGCACCGGGACCGCATAAACGAGCGGCGTCACGAAGGGGTGCACCGCCGGCACGTTTATCATGGTCTGCACCGCGCAGCCCGTACTCGCAGGATCGGCGTCACTCACGAGAATGATCCTGCCCTCGCGGGCCGCCACTTCCTGCATGTTGGAAACGGTCTTTTCGAACAGATCGTCGCGCGGGGCGATGACGATGACCGGCACGCTCTCATCGATCAGCGCGATGGGGCCATGCTTGAGTTCGCCGGCCGCATAGCCCTCGGCGTGGATGTAGGAGATCTCCTTGAGCTTCAGCGCGCCTTCGAGCGCAATTGGGTAGCTGGTGCCACGGCCGAGATAAAGCACGTCGCGCGCCTTCGACAGACTATGCGCCAGCGTCTCGTAGGGGCTCTCGTCGCGCAGCAGCGTCGCCATGTGGCGTGGCACCTCGACTAGCGCCTTGACGAGCTCCGCCTCCAACTCGGGGCCGATCACGCCGCGCGCTTTGCCCGCGGCAATGGCGAGGCAGGCAAGCACGGTAAGCTGACAGGTGAAGGCCTTGGTGGAGGCAACGCCGATCTCCGGGCCGCCCAGCGTCGGCAGCACCACGTCGGATTCACGTGCGATGGACGATTCTTCGACATTGACGACGGACAGCACATGCTGGTGCTGCCGCCGGCAGTAGCGCAGCGAGGCGAGCGTGTCGGCCGTCTCGCCGGACTGGGAGACGAACAACGCCGCGCCGCCCGGGGGAAGCGCGATCTCGCGGTAGCGGAACTCGCTTGCGATATCGACATCGACGGGCAGCCGCGCCCAGCGCTCGAACCAGTATTTCGCGACGAGGCAGGCATAGAAGGCGGTGCCGCATGCCGACAGCGACAAGCGGCTCACTTGCGAGAAGTCGAGCGGCAAAGACGGCAGCGCCACCTGATAATTGGCCAGATCGAGATAATGCGCGAGCGTATGGCCGACCACTTCCGGCTGCTCGTGGATTTCCTTCGCCATGAAGTGGCGGTAATTGCCCTTGTCGACGACGAGACCCGTGGCGAGCGATTTCGCCACCGGGCGGGTGACGCCCGCGCCGGTCCGGTCGCGAATGGCGACGCCCTGGCGTGTGATCACCGCCCAGTCGCCGTCCTCGAGATAGGCGATCCGGTCGGTGAAGGGGGCGAGCGCGATGGCGTCGGAGCCGGCGAACATCTCGCCGTCGCCATAACCGATGGCGAGCGGGCTGCCCTGGCGCGCCACGATCATCAAATCCTCGTAGCCGCGGAAGATCATGGCGAGCGCGAACGCGCCTTTCAGATGCGCCAACGTCTGGTAGACGGCGGCGACCGGGTCCTTTCCGGCGCGCAACTCCCGCGTGATCAGATGGGCGATCACCTCGGTGTCCGTGTCGCTGGAGAACGGTGCGCCTTCCGCCATCAGCTGCGCCTTCAGCTCGCGGAAATTCTCGATGATGCCGTTGTGGACGATGGCGACGTCATCGGTCATATGCGGGTGGGCATTGGCCTCGCTCGGCTTGCCGTGGGTGGCCCAGCGCGTGTGACCGATGCCGGTGATGCCTTGCAGCGGCTCTGCCTTGAGCAGCTGTTCGAGATTGCGCAGCTTGCCTTCGGCGCGGCGCCGCTCGATGCGCCCCTGCTCCAGAGTCGCCACGCCGGCGGAGTCGTAGCCGCGATATTCGAGGCGCTTCAGCGCATCGACCAAGAGTTCCGCAACGGGCTCCTTACCGAGGACGCCAACGATTCCGCACATCGTCCCCTACTCCCTCGATCCCATATTTCTGACTAACCAGACGGCCGGTGTGTCGCAATTCACGAGCTGTGTCCCTTTGTTGCGCTTGCTTCAGGCTGATATTACGGCACGCCGCTACTTGTATTACGGCAAGCCGCTACTTGGACTTGCCGCGCGCGCGGCGTGCGCGCACCTTGGCGGCCCATCCGGCGCGCTCGTCCTGCGGCGCCCGCGCAACGGCCAACGCGTCGTCCGGCACATCCTTGGTGATGACGCTGCCCGAGCCGATATAAGCACCGTCACCGATCTTCACCGGCGCGACCAAGGAACTGTTGGAGCCGATGAACGCGCCCGCGCCGATCTCGGTGCGATGCTTGGCGAAGCCATCATAGTTGCAGGTGATGGTGCCCGCGCCGATATTGGCCTTCGCGCCGATGCTGGCGTCGCCGATATAGGTGAGGTGGTTGACCTTCGCGCCTTCGGCGACCTCCGCGTTCTTGATCTCGACGAAGTTGCCCACATGCGCGTGCTTGGCAAGGGCGGCGCCAGGTCTCAGCCGCGCGAAAGGTCCGACCGTCGCGCCCTCGCCGATGCTCGCCTGCTCAATATGGCAGAAGCCTCTGATGGTGACGCCGTCCGCGATGCGGACGCCCGGTCCAACGATCACGTTCGGCTCGATGGTCACGTCGCGGCCGATCGCGGTGTCGTAGCTGAAGAACACCGTCTCGGGCGCCACGAGCGTGGCGCCGTGCGCCATGGCGGCGGCACGCAGGCGGCGCTGCATGATCTCTTCGGCGACGGCGAGCTCGGCGCGGGAATTCACGCCAAGCACCTCTTCGGCGTTCGACAGCACGACGCGCGCCTGAAGCTCGTCGGCGCGGGCGAGCGCCACCGCGTCGGTGAGATAATATTCGCCGTTGGCGTTGTCGTTGCCGATGCGCGCCAGGAGACCGGTCAGCGTCTCGGCTGCGCGGAAAGCCATGATGCCGGAATTGCACAGGGTCAGCGCGCGCTCTGCCACGCTCGCGTCCTTTTCTTCGCGAATGCCCGCAAGCCGCCCCTTGTCGTCGAAGAGCAAGCGGCCATAGCCGGTCGGATCCGCGGCCTCGAAGCCGATGACCACCAGGTCGGCACCCGCCTCGAGCTCGCCGAGCACGGCCTTGAGTGTCTCGGCGCGCAGAAGCGGCGTGTCGCCGTAGAGCACGAGCACAGGTCCTTTCGCGCCCTCGAACGCAGGCGCGGCTGCCTTGACCGCGTCCGCGGTTCCGAGCTGCTCCGGCTGCACGAACACTTGCGCCTTGGGGTCGACCGCAAGCCCCGCTTCGCCCACCGCCTCCATGTCCGGGCCAACGACGAGCCCGGCGCGGCCAATCCCGGCGCCGGAGGCCGCGCGCAGCACATGGGCGAGCATGGGCGCACCCGCCAGGCGGTGGAGCACCTTGGGCAGGTCCGATTTCATGCGCGTGCCCTTGCCGGCGGCAAGGACGATGGCGAGAGCCTGGGTCATGCTGTCCCGATAATTTTTTCCCGCTCGGTCGAAGATCGCATCTTCGTACCAACTTTCCTTAAACGCGCCCTATCTAGTCCAAAGCGCGCCCGAGGGCCACCGCCCTGGCCCCATCAAGCCCCACGGGAAAATTGACCATACGGATGAAGTGAGTAATCTCGCTGAAGAGCGGCGGGACAATCTGACTCCAAGCCACATTCAGGTCGCTTTTGCGACCAAACCTCGCATTCGGAAGGTTGAATCCCATGGCAAAGCGGCGCACAGGCGGGCGGGGCGGAGCGCGGAACGTTTTCGCGGTCTTGTGGATCGCCCTGGCCGGCCTCTCGGGCTTCTACCTGTTCACCCTCTTCACCGACCCCACAGCGCTTGGCGGTCCGCTCGTCCAGCTCAGCGCCGTGAGCGAAGGTCAGGCTCCCGCCGCGGCACCCGCGGCGGCGGAGCCGGCCCCCGCGCCGGTCGTCAGCGGCGCCGGGACCGCAGATGTCTCCGCACTCGAGGGCACGATCCAAAATCTAACGCAGCAACTGGCGGCGCTCGATGCCCGGCTGCAACCGATCGAGCGATTCATCGGTCCGGTTGCGGCGCTGCCGCCCTCCGCGTCGGTGTCCACCTCGCCGCCCAAGGCGCAAGAGCCTGCCCCCGTCGCCGCGGCGCCCGAACCGGCGCCCGAAGCGGAGGTCGTCGAGGAAGAGGTGGTCGAGGAGGCCGTGGTGGAAACGCCTCCCCCGCCTCCCGCGCCGGCGCCGGTGGCTGCAGCGCCCGAGCCCGAGCCTGAGCCCGAACCTGTCGCCGAAGCGGCGCCCGAGCCCGAGGCGCCGGTCCAAGTGGCGGTCGCGGACGAGCCTGAGCCCGAGGCGGCAGAGCCTGAGGCGGCAGTCGCCCAGGAAGAGGTTGAGATCGCCGCGTTCGATCCTGTCGCCTTGCCGCCTGCGGCCAATGACGGCTCGACCCGCTACGGCATCGAGATCGGCACCGTGGGCAAGCGGGACGAGCTGCGGCCGCTATGGCGCGAATATCTCACCAAGCACGCCGCGCTGGTGGCGGGCTTGCAGCCGCGCCGCGTTCTCGCGCCGGACAAGAAATGGCGGCTGATCGCGGGTCCCTTCGCCAACGCTCAAGACGCCGAAGGCGCCTGCTCGCTGTTCCAGAAGGCCGACCGGCCCTGCTCCGCCACGGTCTATGCGGGGGACGCGCTCTAGGGTCGCATGACTCGCCGCCCAACGAACAGACCCTGCGCCGTCGACCGCTAATGACCCGGACGCGGGATCACGGGATCTCGCACCGCCCATTCTTCTGGTGCGACGACAACATACTCGCCGTCGATGATCTGGGTGAGCACCATGGGCTTGGCGACGTTCTTGCCGGTGTCGTCGAACTTGATGGGTCCATAAAAGGTCGCCAGATCCGTGGCGGCAAGCGCGTCGCGCACTTTCTCGGTGTCGAGATCTTGGGCACGCGCCATCGCATCGGCGAAGACATAGACGGCCACCGCCGACTGGGCCGACTGATAGGGCGCCTCGTAGCCGTAAACCTCCTGGAAACGCCGCGCGAAGTCGTCCGCCGAGCCGAACAGCTTGCCCCTGTGGCCGAGCGAGCGGTGCCATTGATGGGCGCAGAACACGTGGGACGCGGCTTTTGGCAGCTGCTCCGCCAGCCGCGCCGAATCGCAATGGGTGAGCGCGATCATGGGGATATCTGCTTGCAGTGCCTCGATCTGTTTGACGGCGGTCAGCGCCCCCTTCTCCTGGCCCGAGACCACGAGAAGGTCGGGCTTCAGCGCCTTCACCTTGTTGAGCGTCATCGACATGTCGTCGAGCTCGGGTGGCAACTGGTCGTCGATCACACAATTGATGCCGAGGCGCATGGCGTCGTCGAGCACCCCGGCCCGCACATCCTGCGCGAAGGGATCGTTCGCGGTCGCCATCGCGAACGTGACCTCGCCGGCTGACTTGCCGAGCTTGCCGGCATGGGCCGCTGCAAGCTCCAAAGCAGGCCGCAAATACTGATCGGAGGTGGACAGCACGGCGAAGATATAGCGGTAGCCCTTGGTGAAGAGCTCGCGCGCCGCGCCGTTCGCCTCCACCATCGGCACCTTATGCCGCTCGATGATGGGTAGGATCGCCTTGGTGAGCCCCGAGCTGTAGGGGCCGAGCATGAAATTCACGCCATCTTGCTGGATCAGACGCTCGACCAGCTCGGTGCTGCGCGCGGGCGTCGACTCGTCGTCGTAATAGCGCAGGTCGAGCTTGTAGGACTTGCCGCCGATCTTGACGCCGCCCTTGTCGTTGATCTGGCGTATGGCGAGGTCGTAGCCGTTTTTTGTATTGACGCCATTGAGGGCGTATTTGCCGGTGAGAGACACGGTCGCGCCGAGCGTAACGACATCTTCAGCACACAGAGCGGTCTTGACGCCGAAGACGGCTAAGAACGTGACGGTACTGGCGAATAGCCACCGCATGGACGACACGTAGCAGCCCCTGCCCGCGTTCCGAATCCCCTCAAGCTCAAGAGCTTACGCGCAATTCGGCTCCGGCGCATCACCGCAAACCGGCGGGAGGCGCCCCGCTCATCGCTCGGATCAGAGTCGCCCGGTATTGAACGTATCGCAGGCCTGAAGGGCGCCATCCTCATAGCCGCGGCGGAACCAGCGCACGCGTTGCTCCGAGGAACCGTGGGTGAAGGAGTCCGGCACCACATAGCCTTGGGTCTGCTTCTGGATGCGGTCGTCGCCGATGGCGCTGGCCGCGCCCAGAGCCTCGTCGATGTCGCCGGGCTCGATGAGCCCTTTATCGGCCTCCATCCGGTGCGCCCAAACGCCGGCGAAACAGTCGGCCTGAAGCTCCATGCGGACTTGCAGGGCGTTGCCCTCCTTGGCGCCCATCCGGCGCTTCGCCGCCTCGACCTTGTCGGCGATGCCGAGCTGCTTTTGCACGTGATGGCCGACCTCGTGGGCCACCACATAGGCCTGGGCGAAGTCGCCCGGCGCGCGGAAGCGGTTCTTCAGCTCACGATAGAAATCGAGGTCGATATAAACCTTCTCGTCGGCCGGGCAGTAGAACGGTCCCATGGCAGCCATGCCCGTGCCGCAAGCCGAGCGCACGGCGCCGCTGAACAGAACCAGCTTCGGCTCGCGGTAGCGTGCGCCGAGCTCCCGGAAAGTCTGTGTCCAGCTGTCCTCGGTGGTGGCGAGAACAACGGAGATGAACCTCTTGAGATCATCCTCGCCCGCCGATTTCGGCCGCTCGATCTGCGCCTGACCGCCGGGCGCCGGGAAGTTGGTGGCATCGGGTTGCTGTTGCGGCAGACGAATGTCGGGGAAGCCCTGTCCCCCGTTCGGACCCTGGCCTTGCATGATGACCGAAGGATCGACGCCGAAGAACACCACCAAGCCGAGAATGATCAGCAGACCGACAATGCCGATCCCGCCGCCGCGCCCTCCGCCTCCGCCGCCGCTGGAGGGAAAGCGCATGCCGCCGCCGGGAAACGGGAACCCAAAGCCGCGGCGCTCGCCGCGCCGGTCCTCGACATTCTCGCTTTCTCTCTGGCCACGCCACCGCATGTCACGCCCTCGCCGACCGGTCGCCTAAACTCTGCGCATTGTGCATGGAGGCCGATACCGCACAAGACCATCGCGCCGCCCCGCGCATCACGGGAGGCTCTCGCAAGCGCCTCTTCCGAAGAGTCGCGGATTTGCGCCAAAATGGGTGAGAGCGGCCCCGCAAATCCTTGTTGCTATTAGCGTAACTGACAACGAATCGTCACAGAACTGCCACAGGCGACAGGCATCCTTCCCACATGCCCAGTTGAGTTCGGTCTGGGCAGGTAGTGCGTTCTGTGTAATGCGTACGAGCCCTGGCACTCCCCGCGCCGGGGCTCTTCTTTTGTGCACGCCGCTTCTTTGCACTCCGCCGCGGGGCCTTCTCACTCGAAGCAGACCCCGCGCGCGCCGCTCACGGATTGGGCGCGGGCGGTGGTGCCTCCGGCATCGCTTCTTCCGGAGCCTCGTCCGGCGTCATGGCATCGGGCGCCTCGTCCGGCATGGGCTCGTCCATCATCTCGTCGGGCGGGCTCATCTCGTCCGGCATCCCCGCGTCCTCGGCGGGCATCTCGTCCGGAGGGGTCATGTCGTCGGGCATCCCGGCGTCCGGCATGCCCGCGTCCTCGGCAGGCATCTCGTCGGGCGGAGTCATGTCGTCCGGCATCCCGGCGTCGTCCATCGGAATTTCTTCCGGTGGCGGCGTGTTGTCTGTGGACATGTCGTCCGCTGGCGCTTCCATCGGGGGTGTTTCGGCGGCGGGCTGCTCGGCCGCTGGTTGTTCCAGCTTGTCCATCTTGGCGCCCGTCTCGCTGTCATCCCCGCCCAAAAGAAACGCCGCAATCACAAAGCCAATCACGATGCCGCCCAAGACGATGAACAGAAACGCGCGGCTGCTTGGATTGTGTTGAGCCATGTGGAGTCCTCCCTTGGCCGATCACTGTCGACGTCATGCGACTTACGATCGGCTAATCCGAGCCTATCGGCGATTCGAGGCCCGGTCGAGGGCGCCGGTACGGGGCCACAGGCGGTCGAGCACGGGGCTCAACGCGGCGGCCACGAGAAAGTTCACGATCACGGAGTAGAGCGCCGCGTATCCGGGCAAGGTGACGCCGAAGATCTCGAGGGGATAGATCGACGACACGAACCCGCGTGTGGCGGCCATATAGGTGCCCAGCGCCGTGCCCACGGCCCAGCCCAGCAGTAGCGCATGGGCGTTGACGCTGCGCGTGAACAGCCCGAGCAGGATCGGCGGCAGGAGCTGGATGATCCAGATGCCGCCCAGCAGTTGCAGCTGGATGGCGTAGGCCTGTGGGATGGCGAGGATGAAAAGCACCGCGCCGACCTTCACCACGAGGGAGACGATCTTCGCCATGCGCGCCTCCTCGGCGTCGGTGCAATCGGGGCGCCAATATTCCTTGTAGAGGTTGCGCGTGAAGAGGTTGGCGCAGGCGATCGACATGATTGCCGCGGGGACCAGCGCCCCGATGGCGATCGCCGCGAAGGCGACGCCCACGAACCAAGAGGGGAACATGTCGAGGAACAGCGCCGGTACGGCGAAGTTCGCGCCGAACTGTTCGAAGCCCGCCGCATGAAGCGGGTTCTGACCGACGCCGGCGGCAATGGCCATGTAACCGAGCAGCGCGATCAGGCCGAGCACGAACGAGTAGGCGGACAAGGCCGCGGCGTTGCGCCGGATCACCTTGCCGCTCGACGCGCTCAAGATCCCGGTCATGGAATGCGGATAGAGAAACAGCGCCATGGCGGAGCCCAGCGCAAGGGTGAAATAGGCGCTGTAGCTGCCGAGCGTATTGCCGGACGGCGACGTGAGGAGGAGCTTCTCCTGCGGGATACTTGCGAAGATCGCGCCATAGCCGCCGAGCTTTGCCGGGATGATGACGATGGCGGCAAAGATGGTGATGAAGATGAGCAGGTCCTTCACCACGGCGATGAGCGCCGGGGCGCGTAAGCCGCTCGTATAGGTGAAGGCGGCGAGGATGATAAAGGCGATGATCAGCGGCAGATGGCCGGTGAAGCCGCCCGCGGGGAAGCCGAGCGCGCCGATCACGACCTCCATGCCGACGAGCTGAAGCGCGATGTAGGGCATCGTCGCCAGAAGCCCGGTCAGCGCCACCGCGAGCGCCAGCAGCCGCGAATCGAAACGGTCGCGTATGTAGTCCGCGGCGGTGACGTGACCGCGCTCGCGCGCGATGGTCCACAGCCGCGGGAACACCAGGAACAGGATCGGATAAATCATGATCGTGTAGGGCACGGCAAAGAAGCCCATGGCGCCCACGCCGTAGACGAGCGCCGGAACGGCGATGAAGGTGTAAGCCGTGTAGAGATCGCCGCCGAGCAGGAACCAGGTCACCACGGTGCCGAAGCGCCGGCCGCCAAGCCCCCATTCATGCAGCAGGTTGAGATCGGCTTTCCGCCAGCGCGCGGCGATGAAGCCCACCCAGGTCACGAACAGGAACAGCGCCACGAAGACGCTCGCCGCGGTGACGTTGAAGCTCACAGGATGTCTCCCGGAGTTCCGGACGAGTCGATCTCCTCGGACGCGCCGTCCGTCGTGCGCGTGACCCGCGTTTCGAGGAGATAGACGGCCACCACCACGGCGGCACCCAGAAGGATCGCTGCGAGCTGGTACCAGTAGAAGAAGGGAATGCCGCCGAGGGTCGGCTCGATGCGGTTATAGAACGGGACGTAAGCGACGAGCAGGAAGGGGATGATCAGCAGAAAGCGCGGCCAATGGCGCAGGAGGCGCGATTTCTTTCCCTTTCCGGCCATGATCCATCCCCCGTCCCGTCCTTGGACCGGGCGGACCTTACTGAAGCTTGCGGGGAATCGCGACGGGGTATTTTCGCGAGCAGCCTCGTCGGTTCCGTAAGCGGCGCTGCGGCGAAACATCCGGGCGAAAATGCCCTTGTTTGTTGACCTCCCCGGCTCAGCGGCTCATATGGTCGCTTGGTGAGAGCGCGTAGCTCAGCCGGTAGAGCATCTGACTTTTAATCAGAGGGTCCTGGGTTCGAGTCCCAGCGCGCTCACCATCTTGATCTAGGACTTCTACCCTTCTGCCCGCCCGCTAGACGCGTTTCTGGACCGACGCAGCGTCGCGTTGAGAGAAATCCACAAGGCGTGGGAACAACGGGGTGGGACGTGCGTTCACTCGACTGGGCGTTGGTGCTGCATTCTCTGTCTCTTATACACATCT
>MRWG01000195.1_pt1 | contig 101522 bp, 90 predicted proteins | sample 1013341 | NCBI WGS metagenome assembly MRWG01 (sample SAMN06117577, study PRJNA244670) | biofilm metagenome | biome: Water; feature: Cathode Biofilm; material: Biofilm; isolation source: microbial consortium enriched at the cathode of a solar microbial fuel cell | place: USA: District of Columbia ...
CCCGCCATCCTTCCATCCGCATCGACGCGCAGCCCGCCCTGCTCGCCCAACCCGACATCGCCGGTGAGCGTCGCGGTGCCCCCGAACAACGTGGCGCTCGCCCCCTCGAAACGCACGAAGGTGCCCGCATCCAGCGGCAGGGGCACGCGGGCCAGGAACTGGATCGCGGTGACCTCCAGCCCGTCCAAGCTGAGCGCACCCTGCGAGACCTGCGCCTGAAGGCCGCCGCCCTCCAGCGCGGAGATCACGCCGCCCAGCGAGAGATGATCGTTCGGCGCCCCTCCGACCGCCTCGCCGCCGAGGCCGAAATCGGCCCGGAAGCCGAGCCCGGCCGCGTTGCCGTCGACCGTCGCCCGGAGCGCGGCCGTCGAGAGCTGGCGCGCGCGCTGGGTCCAGTTCGGGCCGGCACCGAACGCCGCCGCGCTCGCCCCCAGGCGCGGGGCCTCGACGCGCAGCGCGAGCCGCCAATCGACGCGCTCCTCGTCGAGCGGAAAGCGCAGGCCGGCGCGCAGACCCAGCTCGGCGGTGCGGTCGATCGAGAGCGTCGCCCGCCGCTCGCCGGAGCGCGCGCCGAGCGTCAGGCGCACCCCGTCGAACGCCCGCCCCCGATAGACCAGATGCGCGACGTCGAGATCCAGATCGACCGGCGCGGCCGCGACGGCGCGCGCCCAGGCGCTGGCGCGGGTGAACAGTTCCGAGCGAATCGCCGCCGACCCGGCCGGCGAAGAGGATGGTGCCCCTGCCGACGCACCGGCAGCCGCGGCGGCGTCCGGCGGATCGACGCCGGTCGGATCGACCTCCTCCGTGCCGCGATAGGCGTCGAGACTGAGCGCATCCGCATCGAGATCGACCGAGAGCGAGGGCGCCCCCTCCCCCATCTGCAGCAGCGCCGAGCCCGAGAGCGTCGCGGCATCGACATCGGCCAGCAGGTCGCCGATGCGCAGCCCGCCCGCATCCAGCACCGCCGATCCGGAAAGCCTGAGCCCGCGCAGCCGGTCGCCCGGAATGCGCCGCACCCAGGGCTCGTCCTCCATGCCGGCCCAGGCGAGCAGCCGGCGTGCATCGTCGGATTGCAGCGCAAGCTCCCCCTCGAAGCGCGGCGCCTCGGCATCGGTCGCAATGAAGCCGAAGAGCGAGAGATCGCTGCCGCCCGGCAGCAGCGCGCCCGCGCGCTCGATCAGCAGTTCGCCGCGATCGGAGGACGCCTTGAGCACGGCCTTGCGGACGATCCCGCCGGAGAGCCGCACCGTCCCGGCGTTGAAGTCGAGGCGGGTCGCGAGCCCGTCAAAAGCGCGTGCGGCCTTGGCCGCCGCCTCGACCCGGGCCATCAGGGCCCGGTGGATCGCGGCGATCTGACGGGACAGCGCCTCGGGAAAGCGCGCGGGATCCTCGAGCGAAGCGGCAACGTTCCCCGACGCCTCGGAGTGATCGAGAACCGCGGTCGATTCCGCATCCTCCCCGGCCTCGCGCGTCTCGGACAGGAGGTCGCCAGCGTCCCCCGACGGCGCGCTCGCCGCCGTGTGGGTCAGATCGAGGGTGGCGAGCGACAGCGTCATGTTGAGCCGTGGTCGCGGCTCCAGCGCGAGCGAGAACCCGCCCGTGCCCCTGAGGTCGTCCGTCGAGGCGCTGGCCTCCTCCAACGCGATCCGCGCGGCGCCCCGATCGGCGACGAACCGCCCCTCGAGCGTCAGGTCCCCGGGCGCGAGCCGCTCCGCCGCGGCGAGCGTATCCGCCGACAGCCAGGGCAGGGCGGTGACGCGCGAAGCGGTGACGCGCAGATCACCGGCGAGCCTGTCCGGCGCCTCGGCCGTCGTGCGGCCGACGAAACTGAGAGAGGCTTCGACCGGATGCTCGCCCGTCCGCGTATCGGCGGTGTCCAGCTCCACGGCAAGCCGCATCGCGCCATCGCGCGGCTGCAGCCGGAACCCGCCGGCGAGCCGGCGCCCGCCCAGCGTGAAGCTGCCGTCGTAGGAGATCTCGTCTGCCGCGCCGGAGGCGCCAGGCCGCAGGCTGAGTGTGCCCTGGAGCTGGTCGATCCGCACCTCCAGGCCGCCGACCGGCTCGCCCCGGACGGTTCCGTCCTCGATCTCGAAGGGGATGGCCGCACCGGCCGCACCGGCGCCCAGGAAGGTCGCGGGCGGCGTCTCCCCCGGCTCCGCCGCCGCGTCCGCGCCCCCCTCCGCGCGCATCGGCGCGAGCGCGGCGAGCAGGCGATTGATGTGGGCCTGGGGCTCGACCAGGCTGACCCGCTTGAGGACGATCGAGCCCTTGATCAACGCGCGCAGATCGAGCGCAGCGCGCGCCCAGCGCATGCGTGCCGCCGGCTCGGCCGGGTCGCCCAGCGTCACCTGCGTCGCGGTCAGCCGAGGCGTCGGCAGCAGGTCGACGCTGACATTGCCGCCGATCGCGACCGGCATGCCGAGCCACGCCTGCGTGTGCGCCTCGATATCGCTCTTCCACTCGTTCCAGTCGACGAACCGCGGTCCGGCGTAGAGCGCGCCGACGAGCCCGACGAAGACCAGGCCCGCTGCCCAATAAAGCCGTTTCATCCGGCCTCCACCTCGTTCGCGATACCGACGCCCCTCCCCCACGACGCGGCTGTCGACGGCGAATCGACGACCGGGCGTTCTTTTCGCTTAAGCCACGCGCGACGGCGCGCTAAGCTTAACCGAGGGCGGCTGGCGATCAACCGCTGCGGCGGACGCGATCGGGGCCCGGCGCGCCCGGCAACCGGATACCGGATTCCGAGCCACCAACCCGTCGGGACAGCATGGCCGAGATCGTCAATCTGAACCAGGTGCGCAAGGCGAAAGCCCGCCGCCGCAAGGAGGAAGACGCCTCCGCCAACCGGGTCAAGTACGGCCGCACCAAGGCCGAGCGGGAGCGCGAGCGACGCGAGGACGAGCGCGCCGACCGGCAGCATGAGGGGCGGTGCCTCACCCCCTTCCCGGGCCGGAAGCCCGACGCGCCACCCGCCGGCGCGGGCGACGATCCGCCGGATGATCCGCCGGTCGCCTGAGCAGGCGCCCCCTACGCCAGCGGCGCCTTCTCCGCCGCGTCGAACAACCAATCCCGGAACAGCGAGATCTTGCGCTGGGCGAGCGTGTCGGAGAGCGCGATGAACCAATAGGTCGCCCCCGCCGGCAGCGCGAGATCGAACGGCTTCACCAGCGTGCCGGCCGCCAGCGCGTCCGCGACCAACACGGAGCGCCCCAGCATCACCCCACGCTCGGCGATCGCCGCCTGCACCAGGAAGGTGCTGTTGGTGAAGCCCGGCCCGCGCGTCCCATCCACCGCGGTCAAATCATGCGCGCGCAGCCAAGCCGGCCAGTTGTAGCTCGCGCGGGCGCCGGAACTCGCGTCATGCAGCAGGGTGACGTCGGCGAGATCCTCCAGCCGCCCGAGCGCGGCCGCCGTGCGCGGCCCGCAGACGGGGAAGACCTCCTCCTCCATCAGCCGCTCCGCATGCAGGCCGGGATAGGGGCCGGGACCGTAGCGCACCCCGACATCGATCGCCTCGCGCGCCAGATCCACGACCTTGTCGGAGGTCGAGAGCCGGACATCGATATCGGGCGCGACGGCCTCGAACGCGCCGAGCCGCGGCACCAGCCACAGCGCCGCGAAGGAGCCCAGCGCCGTCACCGTCAGCGTCCGGTCGTCGATCTCGGTGGAAAGCTGGCGACTCGCCTCCGCGATCTGGTCGAGCGCCTCGCTGAGCGCCGGCAGATAGCGCCGGCCGGCACCGGTCAGGCTCAGACCCCGCGCGTGGCGGGCGAAGAGGTCGCGCCCGAGCATCGCCTCCAGGCTCTTCACCTGCTGGCTGACGGCCGACGGGGTCACTGACAGTTCCTCGGCGGCGACGGCGAAACTCTCATGCCGGGCGGCGGCCTCGAAGGCCCGCACGGCGTTCAGCGGGGGCAGTCGGCGGGTCACGGTAATGCCTAAGGTTAACTTAGCCTATTCGCCAGATATTCCCGTTTGTAGCGCCGACCGTCAAGCCATAGATTCTAATCAGAGTTAAGGGAATGAAGGCTTTCAGCCCTTTCCCACGAGCCGGAAGGAGCATCCCCATGAGCGTAATGGCAAAGCACAGCTACGGTACCCACCGGACCGCCGGCGCGTCGGGTGCGCGGCCCACCCTCGCCGGTCTTCTGAAGCTGTGGGAGGATCGTCGGACGAGCCGCCAGGCGCTCGCCGAGATGCCGGACCATCTGCTGGCCGATATCGGCGTCGACCCGCTCGAGGCACGGCGCGAGGCGCGGAAACCCTTCTGGCGGGCGTGACCCGGCCACACCCCTGGCCCGAAGCCCCGGTCACGACCTTTCCCCGACCCAGGCGCCGGGGAACGGACCCGCCGGAAACGGCGCGGCCGGATGGCGTACCCCCGCCATCCGGCCGCTTCGATTCAGGGATAGTGAGGCGCGCCTAGAACCGGACGATCTTGCCCGGGTTCAGGATGTTGCCGGGATCCATCGCCTGTTTCAGCGTGCGCATGACGGCGACCGCCTCGCCATGCTCGTGCGTCAGGAAGCCCATCTTGCCGAGGCCGATGCCGTGCTCGCCCGTGCAGGTGCCGCCATAGGCGATGGCGCGATGGTTCATCCGTTCGACCAGATCCTTGGCGCGCTTCTTCTCGTCCGGATCCTCGGGGTCGAACAGCAGAACCAGATGGTAGTTGCCGTCGCCCACATGCCCGACGATCGGTGCGATCAAGCCGGTCTCCTCGACGTCGCGCTTGGTGTCCAGGATGCAGTCGGCGAGCTTCGAGATCGGCACGCAGACATCCGTCGCCATGCCCTTCTTGCCCGGGCCGAGCGCCATCGCGGCGTAATAGGCGTCGTGGCGCGCCTGCCAGAGCTTGTTGCGGTCCTCTGTCGCCGTCGACCAGGCGAAGGCGCTGCCGCCGAAATCGTCCGACAGCGCACGCACCTGCTCCGCCTGCTCCTGGACCGAGGCCTCGGTGCCGTGGAACTCGAAGAAGAGCGTCGGCTTGCGCTCGAACCCCTCCAGGTCGGAATAGTCGATGCAGGCGCCCATCTGGATGTCGTCCAGCAGTTCGATGCGCGCCACCGGGATACCGGACTGGATCGTCAGGATCACCGTGTTCACCGCGCTTTCCAGGTCCGGATACTGACAGACCGCGCTGGAGACCGCCTCGGGGATGCCGTAGAGCTTGAGCTGGATTTCGGTGATGATGCCGAGCGTCCCTTCGGAGCCGACGAAAAGCCGGGTCAGGTCGTAGCCCGCCGCCGACTTCTTCGCGCGCCCGCCGGTGCGGATGACCCGTCCGTCGGCCAGGACGACGGTAAGCCCCATGACGTTCTCGCGCATGGTGCCGTATCGCACGGCGTTGGTGCCGCTCGCGCGCGTCGCGGCCATGCCGCCGATCGAGGCGTCGGCACCCGGGTCGATCGGGAAGAACAGGCCGGTGTCGCGCAGATGCTCGTTCAGCTGCTTGCGCGTCACGCCGGCCTCGACCCGGCAATCCAGATCCTCCGCATTGACCTCGAGCACGTCCTTCATCGCGGTGAGATCGATCGAGACGCCGCCCTCGACGGCCGCCACATGGCCTTCCAGCGAGGTGCCGGTTCCGAAGGGGATGATCGGCACGCCATGTTCGGCGCACAGCGCGACCGTCTCGGAGACCTCCTCGGTCGTTTCCGCGAAGACGACGATGTCGGGGGCCGCGCCGGGGAACCAACCCTCGCCATGGCCGTGCTGGTCGCGCACCGCGTCCGCCGTCGACGCGCGCTCGCCGAAGCGCTGCTTCAGGATGTCGACGACCCGCGCCACCGCATCGCGCGAGACGCGCGGCGCGTCTCCGGTATCGGTCGCGGCAATCTCGGCACTCATGACTGTTCCTCTTTCGTGTTCCTCGGCCGGGCGCGATCGCGGCGCATCGTCGCGCCGGCCCCGTCTGTCCACATGATATCAAGGCGACCGCGCCGGCAACAGGGCCTTGCCGGTTGCCTCACCCTCGGCATGTGGCCATAAAAAGGCTTCATTCAATCTTCAGAACTCTACGCTATATCGTCCCTGTCGGCCCAACCTCGCATTCCATTCGGTTTCCTTCATGGCACGACCCGAAGAGAAGAAAGCGGCGCTCGGCGGCCTCAACCGGCTGATGCGCTACCGCCTGATGATCCCGATCCACCGCAACCGGCAGGATCCGCGGCCTGCTGCCCGTGGCGTCGCGATCGGATTGTTCTTCGCGCTGATGCCGACGGTCGGAATCCAGCTCGCGCTGCTCGGCATCTTCTGGGGACTGATGCGCTGGCTGCGCCCGGACTGGCGCTTCAACCTGATCGTCGCCGGCGCCTGGATCTGGGTCACCAACATCCTGACCATCCCCTTCGTCTACTACGTCTTCCTGGTGACCGGGAAGCTGATGCTGGGAATGGACCGGCCCTTCGGTGGGTTCGACGCCTTCGTCGCGCACATGCGCGAACTCCTGGCCTCGGATGCGACCTTCTTCGAATCGCTGTTCGTCTACACGTTCGGTATCTTCGAGACCTGGGGCGTGCCGCTGTTCGTCGGCTGCATCCCCTGGGCGGTGGGCGGCGCCTGGCTCGGCTATGTCTGGGCCCGCAAGTTCCTGGAACACCTGCATGCGCGCCACCGCCGCAAGCTGGAGGAGCGCTTCCACCGCCGCATGGCTCAGGCCGAGGTTCCGGGCGGACGCGCCGGCGGCGGGCGGCCCGCCTCCGGGGCCGGAGATTCACCGCCCGTGTGATCCAGATCCTCCGCGCTGCGGGGGTCGAGGACGAAGACCTGCGGCGTCGAGCGCTCCGCCGGCACGAAGACGGCCTGCGCCTCGGCCGGAACCGGCGCGCGCCGCGTCATCCGGAAGAGCGCGTAGAAGAGCAGCGCCGCATGGGTCGCGGCGGTGAAGAGGAAGAGGCTGGCCGGTCCGAAACGCGGCAGCAGCTCGCCCGCCGCAACAGGACCGATCACCGCCCCGATGGCATAGGCGACCAGCAGCGCGGCTCCCGCCTCGACGAAATCGCTGGCCGGCAGGTGGTCGTTCATATGGGCGACGCACAGCGAGTAGATCGGCATCGCCAGACCGCCGAAGAAGCCGACCGCCGCGTAGACCAGCCAGCCGGTCGCGCCCAGATGCAGGACGGCGGCCAGGACGAGGCCGCTCAGCCCCGCGCACCCCGCCGTCACGGTGAGCACGATGCGGCGGTCGAAATAGTCCGAGAGCCTGCCAATCGGCAGCTGCAGGACGGCCCCGCCGACGATCGCGCTCGCCATGAAGGTCGCGACGCCGACGTTGTCGAGCCCGGCATCCACCGCCACCTTCGCGCCCAGCCCCCAGAAGGTGCCGAGCGTGATGCCGACCGCGACGCAGCCCATCATGCCGAGCGGCGAAGCCCGGAAGAAATGCCGGAGACGCACGCGGCTGGCGGCGACGGGTCCCGGCTGCACGCCCTTCGTCACCCCGACCGGCACGATCGAGAGCGCGAGCAGCACCGTCACGATCCCGAACAGCTCGAACCCCGCCGGATCGGCGAGCGGCAGCAGGAACTGTCCGCCCGTCGCCGCGGCCAGATCGACGATGCGGTAGATCGACAGCACGCGCCCCCGGTTCTCGTTGGTCGAGAGCTCGTTGACCCAGCTCTCGATCACGACGTAGAGCCCGGCGAAACAGAGGCCGCCGATCCCGCGGAAAACCATCCAGCTCCAGGGATCGACGCTGAGCGCATGGCCGATCGCCGCGGCGGCGACGATCGCAGCCAGCACCGCGAAGGAGCGGATGTGCCCGACCCGCTTCACCAGCGGCACCGCGGCGAGGCATCCGATGCCGAAGCTCGCGAAATAAGCGGCCGCGATGAGGCCGAGCTGGCCGGCCGTGAAGCCCTCGATCCCGGCGCGCACGGCGATCAGCGTCGGCAATAGCCCGTTGCCGAGCGACAGGATCGCGAGCGACAGGAAGAGCGCGCCGAAACTGATGAATACACTGACCATCGCTCGTCCTACCGGGGGCCTCGCGGCCCCGCGCTGCACAAGACCCGCGCTGCACAAGAATCGGGTGGCCCCGCGCGAGCCGGGCGATACTCTAGACGCAGCCCCCGTCCTGCGGCAAATCGTGGCGCCGAGCCGCCGCCCGCTTCCCCGCACGCGTGGAGAGAGCGATGCCCGAACCGCACACCTTGCTGATCTTCGCCGGTGCCAGCCTCGCGCTCTACCTGGCGCCGGGACCGGACATGCTGCTGATCGCCAACCGCGCGATCGCCGGCGGCGCGCGGGCCGGTGCGGCCGCCGCGCTCGGCGTCTTCGCGGGTCTGATCGTGCATATGCTGGCCGCCGCCTTCGGGCTGGCGACGCTGCTGACGGTCTGGCCCGTCGCCTTCACGGTGATGAAGTGGGCGGGCGCCGCCTATCTCGTCTATCTCGGACTCATGATGCTGCTGACCCGCGACCGCGGCGGTCTCTCCATCCTGCCGACGGCGCGCGGGACGGCATGGCGCCTGTTCCGGCAGGGGTTGCTGGTCAATCTGATGAACCCGAAGATCGCGCTCTTCTTCATGGCGTTCCTGCCGCAGTTCGTGGATCCGAACCTGATGGGCCCGCTCGCCAGCCCGGCGGCGCAAATCCTGTTCTTCGGCGCGCTGTTCAATGCCGGCAGTCTGATCTGGGTGCTGACCCAGGCGGCACTCTTCGCGCGGCTCGGCGCATGGCTCTTCGACCGGCCGTCGGTGCGCCGCTGGATCGAGCGACTGAGCGGCACGGTCCTGCTCGCGCTGGCCGCGCGACTTGCCACGAGCGAGCGGTGAGCGGAAGGACGACGCCTCAGCCGGTGGCGTGATCGGCGGCGATCGCCTTGATGCGGTCGACCATGGCGACGAAGCCGTTGCGGCGGTTCGGCGAGAGATGGCTGGAGAGGCCGATCTTGCCCAAGGTCTCGACCGCGTCGGTCTCCAGGATCTCGGACGGCCGGCGGTCGTTGTAGAGCTCCATCAGCACCGCGATCAGCCCTTTCACGATGAAGGCGTCGCTGTCGGCCCGGAAATGCAGGTGCGTCTCGCCGTCGACCCGGTTCACGTCGTGGGCGAGCCAGACCTGCGACATGCAGCCTTTGACCTTGGCCTCTTCGGTCTTCTCCGCCTCGGGCATCGGCTCGAGCTTCTTGCCGAGGTCGATGACATAGGCGTAGCGGTCCTCCCAATCGTCGAGGAGGGAGAAATTGTCGACCAGCTCGTCCACCGTCATCGTCATCGTTGAAACCCGTCCACTCTAGACTGAACCTTTTCGGGCGCGCTGCCGCACGCCTGTCCTTGCCGCCCGATATAGGCGCCCGGACCGGATCGGGAAAGTGTTGCGGCTCCGCGGGGCGCGGCGTCAGAGCAGCCGGTACTCCTCCTTGCCCTTGGCCGCCCCTTCGCCCCACCAGGCATAGAGCGCGAGCATCGGCCGCGGCCGGGTCTCCATGCCATGCGCTTCATGCGCGCCATGCCGGCGGAAGGTGCCGGGCTTCTCCGGCGCCTCCTCCCAGATCTCGCCGCGGGCCCACCAGGCCTCGCCCGCGAGCGTCAGGTACAGCTCGTCGGCCGCATGCGCATGCAGCGGATAGCGGGTGCGCGGCCCCTGCAGATGCAGGCCGAGGCGGAACCGGTCGCTCGGCGCCGGGGCCGTCGGCCCGACGATCTCGGCCCAGGCGACGCGGCCGGCCACCTGCCAGGAGACCCGCCGCGCGTCCGGCCGGTGCCAGGCGAGCTGCGGCGCCAGCGCGGCGACCGCGCCCAGCAGATCCGCCGTCCCCGGCCTGCCTTGCGCGAGCACGGTGTCGAGGAAGGCGACCGCCGGCGCACGGCGCGAGGGCGTGACCCGGCTGCGCGCCGCCGTCAGCCGGTCGATCTCGTCCGCCACCCGCTGGCCGGCGCGGCCCCCCTCCGTCAGGCAGCGCGCGGCGACGAGGTCGAGGAAGACGCGGTAGGGATCGTTCCGGTCGGGCCGGGCGAGCCGCCGCCGCCCGGGATCGGGGCCGACGGGGCCGACGCGGCTCACGAAACCGCCTCCGGCGCGGGCCGCGCCACCGTCGCGCCGGGCGGCCAGACCCGCGGCAACATCGGGCAATCGAGCGGCGCGTCCGGCCGCTGGCCCGCGTCGATCAGGAAGCCCGCCGTCTCCTCGGTCCAGGGCCCGCGCGGGTGGAACCGCACATCCTGGTCGCCGTAGCGCAGCGAGAGCCGCCGGATGGTCTTCGCGAGCGGCTTCCGCCCCGCGCTCGCCCCATGCACCGTGCGCAGATCGAAGACGAGGCAGTCGCCCGCCGCCATCTCCCAGCTGAGGCGGCGCTCGTCGAAGGCGGGATCGTCGAAATCCGGCATCGCCGCATAGTCCGCCCCGACGCCGTCGAACGGTTCGTCCAGCTTGAAGTTCTTCGGCGCGAAGAGCGGGAAGTCGCGATGCGAGCCGGCGATGAAGGTAAGCCCCTCCGCCGCCGTCGCATCCTCCAGCGGGATCCAGACCGCGCACATGCTTCCGCCCGCGAAGTCGAAATAGGGCTCGTCATGATGCCAGGGCGCGCCGTTGAGCGCGCCTGCCTCGCGCAGGAACCAGTTGTCCATCAGGAGATGGAGCCGCTCCGCCGCCAGAAGATCGGCAGCGACGGCGGGCGCCGGCCCTTCGCAGGCGGCCCGCCGGATCGCCGGATTGCGCGGCCACATCCAGTAGCTGAAGAGATAGCGGGCCGGCGACCCCTCCGGCGTCTGGTCGCGGAAGAAGCGTCCGGGATCGGCGCGGTCGGCCTCGATGCCCTGCGCGATCAGACGGCGCCAGTCCGCCCCGATCATCCCGCGCAGGCAGACCACCCCGTCGCGCCGGTAGGCGGCGCGGGCGTCGTCATCGATGGTGGTGAAGGCCTCGGTCATGGCGGAACGCTACGCGCGCGCCTGCCCGCTGCCAAGAGCGTGGGCGGCGCTGTCCCATTGACGTAACCTATTCGTGGCATACCCGCTATCGATTGGACGGCATGCCCGGCGCGCGCCTATATCCCGGGCAGGCGATTTCGAACTGGAGGGTCCAACCCGATGGCCGATGCAGCGCACGATGTCCCCCCCGCCGCCAGCGAGACCGGCGACCCGCTGTTGCTGACGCCGGGGCCGCTCACCACCTCGGCGGCGGTCAAACGCGCGATGCTGCACGATTGGGGCTCGCGCGACGCCCGCTTCATCGCCATGAACCGGCGCGTCCTGGACCGGCTCGCCACCCTCGCCGGCGCGGCGGAGAGCCATGTCGCCGTCCCGATGCAGGGCAGCGGCACCTTCGCGGTGGAGGCGATGATCGGCACGCTGGTACCCGCCGCCGGCAAGCTGTTGGTGCTGGCGAACGGCGCCTACGGCACGCGCGCCGCCAAGATCGCCGAGCGCATCGGCCGCCCCGTCACCGTGCTGGACTGGCCGGAGGACCGGCCGAACGACCCCGCCGCCGTCGCCGACGCGCTGCGCGAGGATCAGGCGATCACCCACGTCTTCGCCGTCCAGTGCGAGACGACGAGCGGCATCCTGAACCCGATCGCCGAGATCGCGGCGGTGACCGCGAAGGCCGGCCGGGCGCTCTTGGTCGACGCGATGAGCGCCTTCGGGGCGCTGCCCCTCGATTCGGCTTCCGTGCCGTTCCAGGCGCTCGCGGCGTCGGCCAACAAATGCCTGGAGGGGGTGCCGGGCCTCGGCTTCGTGATCGCGGACAGGCAGGCGCTGGCGGCGGCCGCGGGCAATGCGCCGTCGCTCTCCCTCGACCTCGCCGAGCAACAGGCGGCGCTGGAGGAGACCGGGCAGTACCGATTCACCCCGCCGACCCATGTGATCGCCGCCTTCGACCGGGCGCTGGCGGAGCATACGGCCGAGGGCGGCACCGAAGGGCGCGGCGCGCGCTATGCGGCGAATTGCCGGCTCCTGGTCGACGGCATGCGCCGGCGGGGGTTCGAGACGCTGCTGCCGGACGAGCTGCAGGCGCCGATCATCGTCACCTTCCGGATGCCGGCCGATCCGGACTTCGACTTCGCGCGCTTCTATGACGGGCTCGCCCGCCGCGGCTATCTGATCTATCCGGGGAAGCTGACGGTGGCCGAAAGCTTCCGCATGGGCTGCATCGGCCGGCTGGGCATTGCGGAAATGGAAGGCGCGCTCGCCGCCGTCGACGCCGTGATGGCGGAGATGGGCGTGGCGAGCGGCGCGCCGACCTGACGACCGATCACGAAACAGGGGAACTCAGTCACCATGACCTACCGCTACACGCGCCGCTACGCGGGGCCGATCCAGGCCGTGCTGTTCGACAATGCGGGCACGATCGTCGACTTCGGCTCGACCGCGCCGGTGATGGCCTTCGTCGAGCTGTTCAAGCGCCGCCAGGTCGCCGTCACGGTGGCCGAGGCGCGCGCGCCCATGGGGGCCGCCAAGCGCGACCACATCGCGCAGATGTGCGCCATGCCGGCGGTCGCCGAGCGTTGGCAGGCGGCCCATGGCGCGGCCCCCGGCGAAGCGGACATCGACGCGATGTATGAGGAGTTCCTGCCGCTCCAGGTCGAGTGCCTGCAGAGCCACGCGGCCGTCATTCCCGGCGCGGTCGAATGCTTCCAGGCGCTGCGCGCGGAGGGCAAGCTGATCGGCACCACGACCGGCTATCCGCGCGAGGTGATGGAGGCGCTGACCGGCAAGCTCGCCGACCAGGGGATCGAACCCGACAGCCTCGTCTGCGCCTCCGACGTGGCGCACGGCCGTCCCTATCCCGACATGTGCCTGGAAAGCGCGATGCGCCTCGGCGTCTCGGACGTCGCGGCCTGCATCAATGTCGACGACAGCGCGCCGGGAATCGAGGCCGGCCTCGCCGCTGGCATGTGGACGATCGGGCTTTCCTGTTCCGGCAACGAAGTCGGCCTTTCCTGGGAGGAATGGACGGCGCTCTCGCCCGAGGAGCAGGCGCGCTGGCGCGCCAAGGCGGCGGAGAAGCTGGCCAAGGCGGGCGCGCACTACGTGGTCGACACGGTGGCCGACGTGGCGGCGATCGTGCGCCGGATCGAGGCGGATGCCTAGGCGACAGCCGGCAACAGATCGGGCCGGTCGGAGAACAGGCTGGCGACGCCGCGCGCGAACAGCCGCTTCGCCTGCCGCGCGTCGTTGACCGTATAGCAGCGGACCGCCGCGCCGGCGCCGGTCACCTCCCGGACGCGGCCCTCCGTCAGCCGCCGCGCGTTGCAATGCAACGCCTGGGCGCCGACCGCATCCAGATGCGCCCGCCAATCATCCGGAATCATCTCCAGAAGCGGCGCGTAGTCGAGGCCCGGCGCCTCCGCATGGGCGGCGCGCAGGGCCGGCACCGCGAAGCTGGAGACGACCGGCGGCGGCAGGCTTGCCGGCCAATCGCGCGCGAGGTGGCGGGCAACGACTTTACCCGTCCGCTCCTCGTGGCCGGTCGCCGGCTTGATCTCCACATTCGCGCCGAGACCGAGCCGGCCCAGTGCCTCGAGCGCATCCGCCAGCGTCGGGATGCGCGCACCCGCGAACTCCTCGGAGAACCAGCGGCCCGCGTCGAGCCGCTGCATGTCGGCGAGCGACGTCTCCGCCACCCAGCCATCGGTGCCGGTGGTGCGGCGCAAGGTCTCGTCATGGATCACGACGGGCGTGCCGTCTGCGCAAAGCATCGCGTCGAACTCGACCCAGCTTGCGCCCAACCGCTTCGCGGCCTCGAAGGCGGCGATGGTGTTCTCGGGCGCCACCGCGCTCGCCCCCCGGTGGGCGATCAGGCGCGGCACGTCGGTGCGCGGCCGGTAGCTCACAGCATCCCCACATAGCGTTCGTCGGGGCCTTCCTGCACGCCGCCGCCGATGTGAAGATGCGTCATCTCCCGTCCGTCGCTTTCCATCCGCCAGGTCAGGAGACGCGCGCGCATCTCCGTCAGGACTTCGCGGTAAGCCGGGTCGTCGGCGACGTTCCGGAGGCAATCGGGATCGCGCGTCAGGTCGAACAGCAAGGGCGGCAGCGCCTGGAAATGGACGTAGTGGCTGGTCGCGTCGCGGATGATCGTGAGGCCGCATTGCTGCGTCGCGAGGCCGAGCGCCGTCTCCGCCTCGCGCGTGACGGGATCGCCGAAATCATACTCGAGATGCGCCGCGTCGCGCCAACGGTCGGGCGTGCGCCCTTCCAGCCAGGCGGTGAGCGGCACGCCATCCACCTGGCGCGGCACGTCGAGATCGAGCGCCGCCAGGATCGTCGGCATCACGTCGACGGATTCGGTGATCGCCTCCACGCGCCGCCCGCGGCCGGCCGACGCGTGATCGCGCGGGTCGCGGATCAGAAGCGGCACGCGGTAGCTCTCCGCGAAGTATCCGGTCTTGGAGAGGAGCCAATGGTCGCCCAGCTGCTCGCCATGATCGGAGGTGAGCACGATCAGCGTCTCGTCATACTGCCCGGTGGCGTGCAGGCGCTCGAGGATGCGCGCGAAGCAATCCTCCACCTCGTTGATCATGCCGTAGTAGGTCGCCTTCATCTGCGCAAGCTCGGCCCCATCCATGTCGCGCGGACGGACCCGACGGCCGATCACGCTCCCGATGCCGGCATTCTGGCCGGCGGCCGTGCGGTTGATCTTGAAGTCAAGGAAGGGGTGCGTCGCCGCCTCCGCCTTCGCGCTCTCGGCGCGCACGGGCGGCGGGCAGTCGGCCGGGTCGTAGCGGTCGTGATAGGGCGCCGGCGCGATCCAGGGCGGGTGCGGGCTGATGTAGCTGACATGCGCGAACCAGGGCTTGTCGCCCCGCGCCTCCAGATAGCGCAGCAATTCATCGGTCAGGAAGGCGGCGTTCGAATCCTCGGCCCGGTAGCGTGCCGGCGCCGCGCTGTAGGCCTGGCCCGCGTCCTCCGCCTCGGCGAGCGCTTCCGGCGCCGGCCGGAAGATGTCCCATCGGTCGTCGGGCAGGTCGTAGCCCTTGGCCTTGAGCGCCGCGAACCAGGTGCCGAAATCGTCGTCCAGCCGGCAGATGCGGGTCATGCCGGGCAGCACGCCTTCATAGCTGTCGAGGACGGGATCCTTCGGATCGCGGCCGCGCGGATCGGGAGAGATGTCGGTATAGCCGAAGAGCGCGGGATCGAAGTTCCGGCGCCGCGCCTCCAGCGCCAAATTGGTGAAGCGCGCGTCGAGCGGCGTGCCGTTGCGGAGCGAACGGTGGTTGTGCGGATACATCCCCGTCAGCAGCGAAGCCCGCGACGGCCCGCAAGGGCAGGTGACCGACCAGTGGTTCGCGAACAAGGTCGCCTCATCCGCGAAGCGGTCGAGATGCGGGGTTCGAAGCGTCGGATGGCCGAGCGCGGAGAGGCAGTCGCCCCGCCACTGGTCGAAGGTGACGAAGAGAACGTTGCGGATCATGCGGCAGGAAGCTCACGGGCGGCCGGAGGAAAAGATGATGGCTGGAGCTTAGCACCACCGGGTGACGCTTTCGAGACGTCAGAACGCCCCTGCGAGGCCGCCTGGCACTAGGCGTTGCGACATGCTGGCGATGTAGGTGACGTAGCCCGCCAGCAGGATCCATCCGCCGAGCCGGCCGATCGTGCAGGCGCGGGTCAGCAGCAGCATGGTCAGCAGCGAGGCGCCCAGCATCACCCAGAGGTCGATCGTGCGGATATCCTCCGCGATCGGCAGCGGTGCCACCATCGCGGTGATGCCCAGGATCGCCAGCACGTTGAAGACGCAGGAGCCCATCACGTTGGCGATCGCGACGTCCGTATGCCGGCGCAGCGCGGCGACGATCGTGGCCGCGAGCTCGGGCAGCGAGGTGCCGAGCGCGACCAGCGTCAACCCGATGATGCTCTCCGGCACGCCGAGCTGGGTCGCGATGCCGACGGCGCCGCGCACCAGCAGATCGGCGCCGACCACCAGGCCGCCGATGCCGAAGATCGTCAGCGCCCAGATCGCCCAGGGCTTCTCCGGGACCTCGCCGACCTCCTCCAACTCCTTGACGTGGACGTCCTCGGCGGCCGCGGCTGCGGCGGCAGCCGCATTCGCGACCTTCTGCGCCTTCCGGTCGTACAGGTAGGACCAGCTCAAGAGCCCGACCAGGGACGCGAACATCAGCGCCCCGTGCCAGCGGGCGATCTCGCCCCACAGGCCGAGGCCGACGAGCAAGAAGGCGGAGCCGATCATCATGCCGGCGTCGCGCTTGGCCGCACCCGCCTCGCAGGTCAACGGCCAGATGATCGCCCCGACGCCGAGGATCAGCAGCAGGTTGGAGATGTTGGAGCCGACGACGTTGCCGATCGCGAGATCCGGCTGGCCGAGCAACGCGGCATCGATGGTGACGACCAGCTCCGGAGCCGAGGTGCCGAAACCGACGACGGTGAGCCCGATCATGGCCGGCGAGACGCCGAGCTTCTTGGCGAGCCCGATCGAACCGCGCAGCGTCGCCTCGCCGGCGATGAACAGGAGCGCCAGCCCGATCGCAACTAAGATGAAATCCATAAGAATAGCGGACCCCGCCTCGGCTCGCTTGTGATCGACCCCCACGACCGTCGCGTGAGATATGCTCGGTTCGGCCGGAATTACAAGGGGCGCGCCGTTGCGTCAGGGCGCCCCGACAGCGGCGCGCGCCCAGAGCCTGCCGAGCAGGTCCGCGATCCGATCCGGGTCCTCCGCCAGCGCCGCCAGCGCCGGATCCCGGCGGATGTAGATTTGGGTGAGAAACTCGTCGATCATGCCGTCGAGGGCATAGGCGGTGTAGAGCGTCTCCGCCTCCTCCGTCGGCAGGCCGGCGGCCTGCCGACGCCGCCCGATGGCCCGGGCGACGCGCCCGTTCCAGTCGCGGTTGAGGGCATGCAGGCTCTCGCGGAAGCCCCTGTCCTCCGCGCCGACCTGCATCATGCAGCGCATCAGGCCCGCATTCTCCCGAAACAGCATGGCGTAGCGCCTTGTCGTGGCGCGCACCCGCTCGTCGCTGCCGGGCGCCCCGGCCCTTTCGCCCGACAGATGCCCGCGCACGAACCGGGCGAACGCCCCGGCGACGGCTGCGACCAGCGCGGACCCATCGGCGAAATGCAGGTAGACGGTACCGTGCGCGACGCCCGCGCGCCGGGCGACGGCGGCGACGGTCAGGGCGTTCGGCGGATGCTCGTCCAGTTCCCGGGCCGCCGCCGCCAGGATCGAAAGGCGTGTGCGCTCTCGCTTCGCCAAGCCATCGGCGCCGGCCGAGACCTGCACGGCGTCCGCGAAGCGCAGGGCCGACAGGTCGGGCACCACAAGGACGTCGGAAGGAAGCGGATCCGTCGATGGCATGTCACGAGTCTAGCTTGACGGACGCATGCTCACAAGCAAAACTGATACTGATATCAGTATCAGAGTAAGGACGAACCCATGGATCCGGACGGCCTCGTCGACCGGGCGGACTTCGCCGATCCGTCGGAACTGGCCCGGCACCGCGAAACCTTGTGGCGGGAACAGTCGACCTACGTCTCGAACCGCTCGGCCTTCTACCGGCGGCTCTGGGGCGAGAAGCCGGCGTCGGGACGGCTCGACGCGCTGGAAGAGCTGCCGCTGGTCGACAAGGACATGCTGCGCGCCTCGCAAGCCGAGCATCCACCCTTTGGCGACTACCTGGCGAGCCAGCCGGCCTCGGTCGCGCGGATCCACCGCACCTCCGGCACCACGGGCCAGGCCATGAATCTCGCGCTCTCGCGCGGCGACGCGCGGCAGACGGCGGTGGTCGGCGCGCGCGCCCAGGCGGCCGCCGGCGCCGGCCCCGGCGTTCGGGTGGTGCATTGCCTCAACTACCGGCTCTGGATGGGCGGCTTCACCGACCACACCACGCTCGAGCAGACGGGCGCCACCGTGGTGCCGTTCGGCGTCGGCGAAACGCGGCTCCTCGTCCGCACGATCCGGGAAATGGGGATCGACGCGATCTCCTGCACGCCCTCCTACCCGGCCGTGCTGGAACGGGTGATCGCCGACGAGTTTCCCGCGATGCGCCCGCGCGACCTCGGGCTCAAGCTCGCGCTGTTCGGCGGCGAGGCCGGGCTCGACGATCCCGCCTTCCGCCGCCGGATGGAGGAGGTCTGGGGCTTCGCCGTGCGCAACGCGAACTACGGCGTCTCCGACGTCTACTGCAACTTCGCGGGCCAGAGCGACCAGGACGACCATCTGCATTTCATGGCGCTCGACGTGCTGCATCCGGAACTGATCGATCCGGAGAGCCTGGCGCCGAAACCCTGGCGCGCGGGCGAGAAGGGCGAGCTGGTGCTGACCCACATGTACCGGAGCTGCCAGCCGCTGGTGCGGTTCCGCACCGGCGACATCGTGGAACTGGTCGAAACCGACCGCGCGCCCTGCGGGCGCAGCGCCCCGCGCTTCCGCGTCGTCGGGCGCGCCGACGACATGGTGGTGGTGCGCGGTATCAATGCCTTCCCCAGCCAGGTCGCGGCAGCGATCAACGCCGTCGAGGGGCTGTCCGGCGAATACCGCATCCTGCTCGACGGGCCCGGTCCCTACGACCATCTGCCCGTCGAGGCGGAAGCCGCGCAGGACCGCCCGGCCGACCCGGCGCTGGCCCGGGCGCTCGAAGCCCGCATCAAGCGCGATCTGGGATTGAGCGCACGGGTGACCCTACGCCCCTTCGGCGATCTGCCACGGACCGAAGGCAAGACGCGCCGCGTCGTCCGGCGCGGGCACACGGATTGAACCGAGGAGACACCGCATGGCCGACGGCGCGACCGTACTGACCGACGATCCCGCCCCCGGCATTCGCCGGATCCGCCTCAACCGGCCGGACCGGCTGAATGCGATCAACCCCGCGCTGCTGGAGGATCTGGTCGCGGCGCTCGCGGCCGCCGCCGCGGATGCGGACGTGCGCGCGATCCTGCTGGCGGGCGAAGGCCGTGCCTTCTGTGCCGGCGACGATCTGAAGGAGTTCGAGGAGCAGGCGACCGGCGACGAGACCGCCATCCGCGCCTATATCGAGCGCATCCAGGACGTGACCCGCGCGATCGTCGGCGGCGACACCCCGGTCGTCGGCGAGATCCACGGCTGGGCCGTCGGCGGCGGGCTGGAATGGGTGATCAACTGCGATCTGGCGGTAGCCGCCGAGGGCACGCGTTTCTTCTTTCCCGAGGTCAAGTGGGGCATGTTCGTGACCGGCGGCGTCACCGCACTGCTGCCGCGGCTCGTCGGGCTGGCGAAAGCGCGCGAGCTGATCCTGTTCGGCGAGCGGTTCGACGCGACCCAGGCGAAGCAATGGGGCCTGCTGCACGACGTGGTGCCGGGAGAGAGGCTGGAGGAGACCGCGCTCACGCTGGCCCGCCGGATCGCGGACCTGCCACCTGGACCGGTCGCGGACCTGAAGCGCTGCCTCCTGAAGGCGCCGGGCGCCGACGACCTGGAAAGCGCGCTCGCGCTCGAGACCGAGGCGACGGTACGCGGTTTCCTCGACCCCGAGACAACCAAGCGCGTCGCGACCTTCTAGCTGCACAATTCTTCAAGAGGCCCCCGGCCGCCCATGCTAGGCTGCCGATCATGGCAGCCGTGAGCGGACACGACGCGATCGACCAGGAGCAGGCCCTCGACCCCAAGGGACTGACGGCCCGTGATTCGGTGCGTTTCTGGCGCGACCGGCGGTTCGACGATCTGGAATGCCTGGAGGCGCGCTTCCACCGCCATGTCTACGCCCCGCACGTCCACGACACCTACGCGCTGGGCGTGATCGAGGCGGGGGTGGAACATTACCGATATCGTGGGGAGGACCATGCGGTCGGGCCGGGCGAGCTGGTGATCCTGGATCCGCACGAGTTGCATGATGGCCGTCCGGGACCGGACGGCTATCGCTATCGCATGATGTATCCGACGCCCGACCTGATGGGCGAGATCGCCGAGGAGATCTGGGAGACGCCCCAGGCGGCCCCGCATTTCCCGGAACCGGCCCTGCGCGACCCGCTGCTCGCCCGGCACATCTCCAAGCTCCACCAACTCCTGGGCAGCGCGCCGGAACGGCTGCAGGCCGACGGTGCCTTCGTCGACGCCATGGCGCTCTTGATCCGCCGGCACGGGGCGCAGACCCGCGCGCGGCCGCCCGTGGGCCGCGAGGATGCGGCGGTCGCCCGCGTGTGCGAGGCGATCGAGGATACGCTCGACCAGGACTGGTCGCTGGAGGAACTGGCCGGCCTCGTCGACTACAACCGCTACCGCCTGATCCGCGCCTTCCGCCGGGCGCTCGGCGTGACGCCGCACGCCTACCGCACCTCGCGCCGGGTGATCCGGGCGAAGCGCGCGCTGGCCGCCGGCGCCAGTCCGGCGATGGCGGCGCTGGAGGCCGGTTTCTGCGACCAGGCCCATCTGACCCGCACCTTCAAGAGCGTGACCGGCGTCACCCCCGCCGCCTTCCGGCAGGGATGCCTCGGCTAGCCCCTCTTTCTGCACGAATCTTCAAGAACGACCGGACCGGGGGCCCTATGGTGCGGCCATCCGAAACCGTGCGAGCGACCATGCCGAACGACCGTGACATCACCCCCTGGGACGAGATGCGCCGGGGCTTCACCGAGATCTTGCCCATGCTGCTGGGGGCGATCCCGTTCGGCATGCTCTATGGCGCGCTCGCCGCCCAGAAGGGGTTGAGCCCGCTGGAGACCGTGCTGATGAGTACGCTGGTCTATGCCGGCGGCGCGCAATTCATCGCGATCGACATGTGGGCGACGCCGACCCCCGTCGCCGCGATCGTCGCCGCCACGCTGATGGTGAATGCCCGCCACCTTCTGATGGGGGCCGCGCTGCAGCCGCACCTGGGCGGCCTGCCGCGGCCGGCGCGCATCGGTTTCGTCGCGATCCATTCGGACGAGACCTGGGCCGTCGCCCTGCAGCGGACCAGCCGCGGACGGCGCCTTTCCCTCGGCTACGTGATCGGGCTCGTCGTGCCCTTCTATCTGCAATGGCCGGTCGCCGGATATGTCGGCAACGTCTTCGGCGGGCTGGTCAAGGATCCGGCCCGCTACGGCGCCGATTTCGTCTTCACCGCGGTCTTCCTGTGCCTGATCGTCGGGCTGTGGCAGGGGCGCCGCTCCGCCCCGCCGGTGGTCGCGGCCGCGCTGGCGGCGAGCGCGGGATATCTCTGGCTGCCCGGCGTCTGGTACCTGTTCCTCGGCGCGATCGCCGGCACGCTCGCCGGCGCGTTGGCCACGCCGGCGGAGGAGCGGCCATGAGCGTCGAGATGCTCACCGTCGATCCGTTGAACCTGCTCGCGATCCTGGGCATGGCTGCGGTGACGCTGCTGACCCGCTTCGCCGGCTATCTGGCGATCGGCCGGATGGCGCTCACCGGGCGGCTCAAGGCGGCGCTGGAAAGCGTGCCGCCGGCCGTGCTGGCCAGCCTGATCGCACCGATGGTGCTGACGACGGGGATCGCGGAAAGCCTGGCGGCCGCGATCACGGTGCTGGCCGCCTGGCGGCTGCCGACTCTCGTGGCGGTGGGGCTAGGCGTCGCCTCGGTGGTCGCGCTTCGGCTCTGGCTCGGCGGCTGAAGACTGCCAGTCGGCCGCGGTTCGCAGCCGCTCGCCCACCGGGCTGATCGCCACCAGCACGCGGTCGATCCGCTCGCCCGCCGCCGTCAAGGGCAGCATCAGCCGATGATAGCCGAAGCGCCGCGTCAGCCCGAACAGCCGGCGGCGCTTGTAGAGGGGCTGGGCCTCCTCGACGCAGGCGCGGTAGGCGGCCAGCACCTCGCGGCGAAGCCGGGGGGTGAAGTTCTCCTCCACCGTCGTGCCGGTCGGGTCCTTGCCGTAAAGACGCACCAGGGCCGCGCCGACGGACCGGTAGCGGACCTGGAAAGGCGCCTCGATCTCCGCCATCGCCAGATGGTCCCGGCAGCCCTCGACGGTAGCCCCCGTCATCGCCTCGGCGAGCGGCACGACATGACCGTGGCGCGCGACGAGCCATTGGCGGTAGAGATCGCGCAAGGCCGCCGGCTCCACCCGGGCCGGCAGGATCGGCGGGCGACCGTCCCAGATCGCCCGCATGCGATTGCGGGTCGAGGCGCCTTCGGCGCTGGCGACCGGCGGCACCGCGAAAACGTCCGGCTCGATGGGTGGCGTGTATCGAGGCATGGCGCACAACCTAGTCCGCCGGCTCAGGCCCGGCAAATTCGGGCATTTAGGGAAAATTTTCATCGAATTGCCCACGCCAAGACCGCCGGGCCGACGCCGCGACCGGCCTCGCATTGACGTAGCCGGTGGCAGCGGCTCAAATCCCCAGCCGTTCGGGACCCGAACGCCATGCCGCCCGCCCGAGACCATCACGGACGAGAGACGCAAGAGCGATGAGCGAAAGACCAACCGCCGGACTGAAGGACGTCGCGGACCAGAAGGAGGGCTGGCAGTTCTGGGTCGACCGGGGCGGCACCTTCACCGATCTGGTCGGGCGCGCGCCGGACGGGCGGCTGGTGACGCACAAGCTCTTGTCCGAGAACCCGGAGGCCTATGACGACGCGGCCGTCCAGGGCGTGCGCGAGCTCTTGGACCTCGCGGAGGGCGACCCGATCCCCGAGGCGGAGATCGACGCCGTCAAGATGGGCACGACGGTCGCGACCAACGCGCTGCTGGAACGCAAGGGCGATCGCACGCTGCTTGTCGTGACCAAGGGCTTCCGGGACGCGCTGCGCATCGGCTATCAGGCGCGCCCGCGCCTGTTCGACCGGCATATCGTGCTGCCCGAACTGCTCTACGAGCGGGTCGAGGAGGTGTCGGAGCGCATCGACGCCCACGGCGCGGTGGTGACCGAGCTCGATCTCGACGACTTGAAGCCGCGGCTGGAAGCGGCGTTGGCCGACGGGATCCAGGCGGTCGCCATCCTGTGCATGCACGGCTACCGCTATCCGGACCACGAGAAGCGCATCGCGGCGCTCGCGAAGGAGATCGGCTTCACCCAGATATCGACCAGCCACGCGACGAGCCCGCTGATCAAGCTGGTCGGGCGCGGCGACACGACGGTGGTCGACGCCTATCTCTCCCCCATCCTGCGCCGCTATGTCGAGCAGGTCGCCGGCCAGCTCGGCGACGTGCGCCTGCAATTCATGCAGTCGAACGGCGGGCTGACCGACGCCAAGCTGTTCCAGGGCAAGGATGCGATCCTCTCCGGCCCGGCCGGAGGCATCGTCGGCGCGGTGAAGACGTCGAGCCAAGCCGGCTTCGATAAGCTGATCACCTTCGACATGGGCGGCACGTCGACCGACGTCGCCCACTACAACGGCGAGCTGGAACGCGCCTTCGAGACGCTGGTCGCCGGCGTGCGCATGCGCGCGCCGATGATGCAGATCCACACGGTCGCCGCGGGCGGCGGGTCGATCTGTCAGTTCGACGGCGCGCGCTACCGCGTCGGCCCGCAGAGCGCGGGTGCCGATCCCGGCCCCGCCTGCTATCGCCGGGACGGGCCGCTGGCGGTCACCGACTGCAACGTGATGCTGGGCAAGCTGCAGCCGGACTTCTTCCCGGCCGTCTTCGGGCCGAACCAGGACCAGCCGCTCGACGTCGAGGCGGTCAAAGGCAAGTTCGCGAAACTCGCCGACCAAATCCGCGAGGCGACCGGCGATACCCGCAGCGCCGAGGAGGTGGCCGAAGGCTTCCTGAAGATCGCGGTCGAGAACATGGCGAATGCGATCAAGAAGATCTCGGTCCAACGCGGCTACGACGTCAGCGACTACACGCTCGTCAGCTTCGGCGGCGCGGGCGGGCAACATGCCTGCCTCGTCGCCGATGCGCTGGGGATGGGCCGGGTGCTGCTGCATCCCTTTTCCGGCGTGCTGTCGGCCTACGGCATGGGGCTGGCGGACGTGCGGGCGCTGCGCGAGCAGTCGATCGAAAAGCCGCTGGGCGAAGCGCTGGAGAGCGGCGAGCTCGACCAGGCCCTCGACCGCATGGCCGAGGCCGCGCACGCGGAACTGGCCGGCCAGGAGGTGCCGGAGGAGAAGATCCGTGTCGAGCGGCGGGTGCATGTCCGCTACGACGGCTCCGACACACCGCTGGAGGTGCCCTACGGCACGCAGGCGGAGATGGTCCAGGCCTTCGAGGCCGAATACCGCGCCCGCTTCGGCTTCGTCATGGAAGGCAAGGGGATGATCGCCGCCAACGCGGCCGTCGAGGCGATCGGCAAGACCTTCGAGCTCGCCGAGGACGAAGGCGGCGAAGCCGGAGAGCTGCCGGATCCGGAAGCCACCGTTTCCATGCACAGCGGCGGCACGACGCACGACACGCCGATCTATCGGCGCGAGGCGCTCAATACCGGCAACCGGGTGAAGGGTCCCGCCATCATCGCCGAGAAGACCGGCACCACCGTGGTCGAGCCGGGCTGGGAAGCCGAGCTGACCGCGATCGGGAACCTGGTGCTGAAGCGGGTCGAGAAACTCCAGCGCACCCACGCCATCGGCACCGAGAGCGACCCCGTCATGCTGGAGGTCTTCAACAACCTCTTCATGTCGATCGCCGAGCAGATGGGCTTTACGCTCCAGAACACCGCCTTCTCGGTCAACATCAAGGAACGGTTGGATTTCTCCTGCGCGATCTTCGACCGCGATGGGGGCCTCGTCGCCAACGCACCGCACATGCCGGTCCATCTCGGCTCGATGGGGGAGAGCGTGCGCGCCGTCATCCGCAACAACGAAGGCACGATCAAGAAGGGCGACGTCTACGTACTGAACGCGCCCTATAACGGCGGCACGCACCTGCCCGACGTCACCGTCATCACGCCGGTCTTCGACGAGACGGGCGAAGAGATCCTCTTCTATGTCGGCAGCCGCGGCCACCAGGCCGATATCGGCGGCATCACGCCGGGCTCCATGCCGTCGAACTCCAAGACGGTCGAGGAAGAGGGCGTGCTGATCGACAACTTCAAGCTGGTCGACCAGGGCAGCTTCCGGCGCGACGCGCTGATCGAGCTCTTGTCCAGCGGCAAGTATCCGGCCCGCAATCCGGAGCAGAACATGGCCGATTTGGAGGCCCAGATCGCCGCCAACGAGAAGGGCGTCCAGGAGCTTAAGAAGATGGTCGACCAGTTCGGCCTGGAGACCGTCATGGCCTATATGGGCCACGTCCAGGACAATGCGGAAGAGAGCGTGCGGCGCGTCATCGACGTGCTGCAGCCGGGCGCGTTCTCCTACGAGATGGATGACGGCTCGGTCATCAAGGTCGCGGTCTCGATCGACCACGACCGCCGCCAGGCGACGGTCGATTTCACCGGCACGAGTGCACAGCAGGAGACCAACTTCAACGCGCCGTCCGCGATCTGCCGGGCGGCGGTGCTCTACGTCTTCCGCACGCTGGTCGAGGACGAGATCCCGATGAACGAGGGCTGCCTCAAGCCGATCGACATCGTGATCCCCGAGGGCTCGATGCTGAATCCGGTCTACCCGGCCGCCGTCGTCGCCGGCAATGTGGAGACGAGCCAGGTGGTGACCGACGCGATCTACGGCGCGCTCGGCGTGCTGGCCGGCGCCCAGGGCACGATGAACAACACCACCTTCGGCAACGAGACCTATCAGTATTACGAGACGGTCTGCGGCGGCTCCGGCGCGGGGCCGGACTTCGACGGCACGGCGGGCGTGCACACGCACATGACCAATTCCCGCCTGACCGATCCGGAAGTGCTAGAATGGCGCTTCCCGGTGCGGCTGGAAAGCTTCGAGATCCGCAAAGGCTCCGGCGGGAAGGGCCGCCACAAGGGCGGCGACGGGACGCTCCGCCGCCTGCGGTTCCTGGAGGCGATGGAGGTCGTCATCCTCTCGAACCGCCGGCGGGTGCCGCCCTTCGGGCTGGAAGGCGGCGAAGATGGCGAATGCGGACGCAACTGGGTCGAGCGCGCCGACGGCACGATCGAGGAGATGACCGGCACCGACAGCCGCACCGTCCGACCCGGCGACCAGTTCGTGCTGCAGACGCCGACCGGCGGCGGCTTCGGGAAAAAGAGCTAAGCACCTGGCCTCGTGATACGATCTGACCTAGACTCCATCGGGGGCGGATGCGAAGCGGAAAGCGCGCCCATGCTCGATCCCAGACAATCCATGCTCTTCGAGCACTGGAAGCGCCTGTGCCCCGCGCCGGGCCAGCCGCCGCCGCGCAACGCCTTCGATCCCATCGACGTGCCCGCCGCGATCTCGACCCTGGTGCTGGTAGAGGTGGTCGGCGACGATCTGCACTACCGCCTCGTGGGCACGGACCAGGTCGCCGCCTGGGGGCACGACTATACCGGCAAGATGCTGACCGAGATCATGAGCGGCAGCTACTACCGCTTCATCCGCGGCCTGTTCGACCAGACGATCGAGACGCGCGCCTGCGTCTTCTCGCACAGCCGGTTCCAGTGGGACCGCGGCCGGTCGGTCGACACGCGCCGGCTGATGATGCCCTTCGCGGACAACGACGCGCCGGAGGTCGTGCGCTACGTGCTGGAGAGCCAGGTCTTCGATTTCAGCCGGACCGGACCCGAGCATCCGCACGTGGCCACGGGCGAAGAGGTGGAGCGCATCGAGCTCGAACGTGCCGTGATGGGCGGCCGCTGACCTCCCGCGGGACCGCGCGGCGGCGCCGCGGCAGATCGCGGTCGGCGCCTGGCCTCGCACGGCGATTTGCCCTACCTTCCGGAACGGGGCGAAGGTGAAGCGGGGAGCGCGCATGCTCGATCCCAGACAAGTGGAGCTTTTCCAGCATTGGAAGAGCCTGTGCCCGAAACCGGGCCAGCCGCCGCCGCGCGCCGCCTTCGATCCGATCGACGTACCGTCGGCCATGTCCACATTGGTGCTGGTCGAGGTGACGGGGACGGAGCTCACCTTCCGGGTCGTCGGCACCGACCAGGTCAACGCCTGGGGCATGGACTATACCGGACGGACGCTCTCGCAGATCATGTCGGGCGACTATCACACCTTCATCCGCGGGCTCTACGACCAGACGGTCGAGACGAAATCCTGCGTGTTCTCGCGCAGCCGGTTCCAGTGGGACAAGGGCCGCACGCTCGACACCAAGCGCCTGATGATGCCGCTCACCTCGAACGAGGCACCCGATACCGTCCAGTATATCCTGGCGAGCCAGGTCTTCGACTACGGCAGCACTGGCCCCGAGAAGCCGGTCATCGCCATGGGCGACGAGGTGGAGCGGATCGAACTGGCGCGCTCCGTCCTGGACTCGTACTGATACACGACGGAAGTCGCTACGCGACGCGGCGACCTTGCCCCACAGGCACCGCCCCTACTACGATATCCGCGCGTATGGGAGAGGGAGAGCCGCATGCTCGATCCAAGGCAAGCCGCGCTCTTCGAGCATTGGCAGGGTCTACGCCCGGCGCCGGGACGACTGCCGCCGCGCGCCGCCTTCGATCCGATCGCCGTACCGTCGGCCATGTCGACGCTGGTCCTCGCGGAAGTGACCGGCGAGGAACTCACCTTTCGCGTCGTCGGCACCGACATGGTCGCCGCCTGGGGCCGCGACTACACCGGCGAACGGCTCTCGGACATCATGTCCGGCGAGTACCACGCCTTCATCCGCAGCCTTTTCGACCAAACGATCGAAACCGAATCCTGCGTCTTTTCCCACAGCCGCTTTCAGTGGGATCGCGGCCGCACGCTCGATACCCGGCGCCTCATGCTGCCCTTCGCGCGAGACGACGCGCCGGAAACCGTCGGCTTCGTGCTGGTGAGCCAAGTCTTCGACTACGGCAAGACGGGTCCCGAGAAACCTGTCATCGCGAGCGGAGAGCCCAGTCGCACCGACCTCGCACGCGAAGTGCTGCCGGCGAAGTGAGCGCATGCTTGCCAAGCGCCGTAGCGCCCTCATAGCATCGCCGGCATGAGCGCCATCGCCCCAGATCAGATCGAAGCCTTCGAACGCGACGGCGCCGTGCTGTTGCGGGGCGTCTTCGCGCCCCATGTCGAGGCGATCGCCGCCGGCATCGCGCGCAACATGGCCGACCCCGGCCCTTACGCGGCGGAGAATCTGAAGCCGGGCGAACCCGGGCGCTTCTTCGACGACTACTGCAACTGGCAGCGCATACCGGAGTTCCGCGCCGTGATCGAGGAGAGCCCGGCCGCCGCCATCGCGGCGGCGGTCATGCGCTCGACCTCGGCGCAGTTCTTCCACGAGCATGTGCTCGTGAAGGAGCCCGGCACGGCGAAACCCACGCCCTGGCACCAGGACATGCCCTACTACTTCGTCGACGGGCGCCAGACGGTGAGCTTCTGGATCCCGGTCGATCCGGTCGCCAGCGAGACCTGCCCGCAATTCATCAAGGCCTCCCACCGGTGGGAGCGGATGGTCACGCCGGTGCGCTGGCTCGACGACAGCGACTTCTACGCGGACCCGGCGCTCTACCGCCCGGCGCCCGACCCGGAGACGGAGGATTTCGACATCCTGGCCTGGGACATGGAACCGGGCGACGCGATCCTGTTCGACTTCCGCAGCGCGCATGGCGCGCCAGGCAATCTATCCGGCAACCGCCGGCGCGCCTTCTCGATGCGCTGGGTCGGCGACGATGCGCGCTACGCGGAGCGGCCGGGCCGCACCTCGCCCCCCTTCCCCGGCCACGGCATGCAACCCGGCGAGCGGCTACGCGACGATTGGTTTCCGATCCTGCACCGCCCTTGATCGGCGCCGGATAGACCCGACATCCGCCTTACATCCCGATTTCCCCATAGAGACTGATGATGAGGTAGCCGATGCAATCGACGACGCAGCCCTCTTTCCTTCGCGATATGAGCCTGACGATCGTTGCGCTCGTCACGCTTTCGCCGATGCTCGCCGGCACGGCGCTGGCCGCCGGCAGCCATGCCGGCGGACACGGCCACGACAGCGAGCGGCCGGCCATCGGCGCGCCGGGCGAGGCCTCCGCGGTCGACCGCACGGTCGAGATCACCATGACCGACAACGCCTACGCGCCGGAGGCGATCGAGGTCCATGCCGGCGAGACCATCCGCTTCGTCGTGCGGAACGAGGGCGCGGCGGTGCATGAGTTCAACATCGCCACCCCCGCCATGCATGAGGGCCATCGCGGCGAGATGATGACCATGTTCCAGGAGGGCATCATCGGCGGGGGCGAGATCGACCGCGAGAAGATGCACGCCATGGGCATGAGCCACGATCACGCCAACAGCGTGCTGTTGGAACCCGGCGAGGAGGAAACCGTGGTCTGGCGCTTCCCGGACGCGACGAACCTCGAATTCGCGTGCAACGTGCCCGGCCATTATGAAAGCGGCATGGTGGGCCGGTTCCGCTTCCAGCACCACGGCGGCTGAGCCGAGCCCGGAGTGGAAAAGCAAAGGCCCCGGCGGTTGCCGGGGCCTTTTTCGTCGCGCGACGATCTCGCCGCGCTCAGTCGTTCGTCGGGAAGGCGAGCTGGTAGCCGTCCTTGATGCCCGACGGCCAGCGCGAGCTGATCGTCTTCATCTTGGTGAAGAAGCGGATCGATTCCGGCCCATGCATCTGGGTATCGCCGAACTTGGAGCGCTTCGAGCCGCCGAAATTATGGAAGGCCATCGGCACCGGGATCGGCACGTTGACGCCGATCATGCCGACATCGACCTGATCGGTGAAGCTGCGCGCCGCGTCGCCGTCGCGGGTGAAGATCGCGACGCCGTTGCCGTACTCGTGCGCGTTGATCATGTCGACCGCGTCCTCGTAGGTCGACGGTGCCATGACGGAGAGCACGGGACCGAAGATCTCCGTCTTGTAGATCTCCATGTCCGTCTTCACCTGGTCGAACAGCGTGCCGCCCACGAAGTAGCCGTTCTCGTAGCCCTGCAGGCTGGCGCCGCGGCCGTCGACGACGAGGCTCGCGCCCTCGTCCACACCGCGCTGGATCAGCCCCTCGACCCGCTCCTTCGCCTGGCGGGTAATCAGCGGATTGATGTCGGCCTCCGGGTCGTTCCACGGCCCGATCTTCAGGCTCTGCACCTTGGGCGTCAGCTTCTCGACCAGGCGCTCGCTCGTCTCCTTGCCGACCGGCACGGCGACCGAGACCGCCATGCAGCGTTCGCCGGCCGAGCCGTAGCCGGCGCCGACCAGCGCGTCGACCGCCTGGTCCATGTCGGCGTCCGGCATGATGACCATGTGGTTCTTGGCGCCGCAGAAGGCCTGCACGCGCTTATTGTGGCGCGCACCTTCCTGATAGATGTACTCGCCGACCGGGGTCGAGCCGACGAAGCTGACCGCCGGTACGTCCGGATGCTGCAGGAGCGCGTCGACCGCCTCCTTGTCGCCGTGGATCACGTTCCACACGCCGTCGGGAAGGCCCGCCTCCTGCCACATCTCGGCCAGCATGTTGGGGGCGGACGGATCGCGCTCGCTGGGCTTGTTGAGGTAGGCGTTGCCGCAGGCGATCGCCATCGCGCCCATCCACAGCGGGATCATGACCGGGAAGTTGAAGGGCGTGATGCCGGCGACGACGCCCATCGGCTCGCGGATCGAATAGAGGTCGATGCCGCCGCCGATGTTGGAATTGAACTCGCCCTTGATCAGGTGCGGGATGCCGGCGGCGAACTCGATCACGTCGATGCCGCGCTGGATCTCGCCGAGCGCGTCGGGCTTGGTCTTGCCGTGTTCCTTGCACATCACCTCGGCCAGCTGCTCGCGCCGGGCGACCATCAGTTCGCGCATCTTGAAGATGACGGCGGCGCGCTTCGGCGTGGCCGTCGCGCCCCAGGCCTCGGCGGCGGCCTTGGCGTTCTGCACCGCCTTGTCGACCTCCGCCGTCGTGGCGTAGGGCAGCTTCGCGCTCACCTCGCCCGTCGCCGGGTTGAACACGTCGCCGAAGCGGCCGCTGTCGCCCGCGACGTACTTTCCGCCGATGAAATGTTTCAGGGTCTCGGTCATGGCGTGGGCGCTCCTCGCATAGTCTTTATTGGATGACGTTCGTTGAAGTCCGGGCCTGTTGTACGGTCGGCGCCCGGCGGTCTCAAGCCGCCTGTTGGGCCCGCGCGGCCTTGAGCGTCCGCAGCCGGCTCTCGAAATCCTCGCGGTTGTGGTAGGCGCCGCACAGCCGGCGCCGCCCCTGATAGGCCAGGCGGCCGTGCAGCGTCCGCCAGTTGTCGAACAAGAGCGCACGGCCCGGGCGAAGCCCGAAGACGAGCTGCCGGCCCGCCTCGTTCGCCATGCGGTGGAACAGACCGTAGGCGCGGTAGAACGCCTCCTGCTCGGCCTCGGGCAGCAGGAAGGGCGCGCGGTCATGGTGGTTGAAGCTGACCTGCGCGACGCGGCCCTTCGCATCGAGGCGGATCACCGGCCGGCGCGCCTCCAGATGGATGCCGTCCTCCAGATAGCGGCCGGGCACTTCGACACTCGTCAGCACCTCGTAGGCGGCCGGGTCGGCACGGCGGATCTGGTCCGCGATCGCGAAACCGTCGACCAGCACGCTCTCCCCGCCCTCGCCGTCGAACTCGAGGACGTGGAACATCTGCAGCCCCGGCGCGTCGTGGCTGTAGGTCGAATCCGTATGCGGCGTGATCGCGAGGCTCGTATAGGCCGTGTCGGCGCGCGCGAGATCGGCCGTGAAGTCCCAAAAATCGCCGAAGATGGTCTGGCGCAGATAGCCGACGCGTTCGGCCAGCGCCCGCGTCGCCTCCGCCGTCGGCGGCACGCCCTCGACCAGGCAGAAGCCGAACCGCTCCACCCCTTCGAGCCAGTCGCGCAGGCCCCGATCGCCGGCCATCACGGCCTCGTAGGCGACGCTCGGCAGCCCGCCCTCGGGGAAGTCCGGGCGCGTCCAAAGGTGATGCGTCGCGCTCTCCGCCCCCTCGTCGACGGCCATCGCATGGAGGAAATCCGCCGACAGCCGGCTCACATGCTCCTCGTGCCGCCAGGTGAGCGCGAGGGTGCGTCCGCCTTCGACCGCCTCGGCCGACGCCGCCAGCACCGGCGCCTCGAAGGCGAAGACGTCGACCTGGCGCTGCAACGTCTCCGGATGCAGGCAATCGGGCGTCTGGCAATTGTCGCGCAGCCACAGCGCGGGAAACCGCGTCTGCGTTGCCGAATGCGGACCGTCCGCTCCCCAGCCGACCGTCACGACCTCGCCGTCCGCCGACACTGTCACCGATGCGATCCGAGCCGCCATCTGACCTCTCCAAAAGTCCTGAATCCGGTAAGGCCGAAGTCTCCCAAAGCGCCCGACGGCACGCAAGGCGCCAAATAACACTTGCACAGAGGGACAAATGATCCGATATAAGGGTCGCTATCGCTCTCCAATGAAAGTCCTGTCCGTCTCTCGAGGCTGCCGGTCTTTACTATTGCGACCGACGAGCCACAGCCGCGGCACTCCGCGCGCGGCACACGAAACGAGGAGACACGGATATGGCCACTGGCACCGTGAAATGGTTCAACCCGACCAAGGGTTTCGGCTTCATCGAGCCTGAGGGCGGCAGCAAGGACGTCTTCCTGCACGTCTCGGCGATCGAGCGTGCCGGCCTGCAGAGCCCGGCCGAAGGTCAGAAGGTCGAGTTCGAGCTCGAGACCGGCCGCGACGGCCGCACCTCGGCCGCGAACATCAGCTACCTCTAAGCTGATCGCAACGCGAAGGGCCCCGGGCGCCAAGCCCGGGGGACAGCGCGCTTCTTCATAAGCTGCGACATGTCATGGCCGGGACCCAGTCCCGGCCATCTCTTTTTCGCGGGTCAGTCCACAATGATCGGCGCCTCCGGCCGGAACGCGTGGAAGGCGAAGGCGAAATCGACGAAGTAGATCTGGTCCTCGTCGTCCTTGGTCGCGGTCACGTTGCCGACATCCTTGCCGGCGGGGATGTAGCCCGCGTCGAGGGCCGAATTCTGGCCCGGCGTCCAGCGCAGCACGGTACCGTCCGGCGCCACGATCTCGCGCTTCCGGCGTAGCAGATCGAGCGACCAAGCCCGATCCTTCTCGACAAGCGAGACGACGCGCGCCAGCGGCGCGATCCCGTCCGGCACCCGGCCGTCGAAGAGGAAGGGGCGGGCCAGCGAATCATACCCCAGATAGGGATTGTGACCGTAGCGCCGGAAACGGACGTCCTCAGGCACGAGGATTTGCGCATCGGCCGGCGCACGCCGGGTGAACTTCTCGACGCTCTCGAACCGCGCCGGCAGGATCTTCAGCCGCGCGCCCGCCATCTTGCCAACGATCGCCTCGCCCATGAATTGCTGCCACCAGCTCTCCGTCTGCCGGTCGTACATCACCAGATCGGACTTGCGGAGCATTCCCGTCGTGCCGAAGCTCAGCACCCGGCCGTCGAGGCGCCGATCGAAGACGATCGCCGCATTGCACAAGGGACAGAAAGTGACGGCCACGGGCACCCCGCCGACCGTGTCGTTGACGATTTCGTGCCAGATCAAGATGCGCAAGGGGTAGGCTTTCCACTCCCCACCGATGGAGACACTGACGACCGGCTCCGTCGATTCCAGATCGCCGCGCGCCGCATCGACAGGCGCGAAAACCGGCTCGTCGATCGGCGGGATGCCGTCTTTCGGCACGCCGCCGGAGCGGATTTCCTCCAACGGTACCGTGTGGTTGGCGAAGTCGGTCTCCGGCCAGGCGCGCGTCCAGCTCTCGGGCGCGGCCTGCGCGCCGGTCGCCAGAAGCAGGCTCATCGCCAGCACACCGAAAAGGAATCGCAGTTTCGTCATCACGAGAAATAAGGTGGCGACGACAGCCGCTCACCGGCAACTCAAGCCTGCGTGACGCCGCCGCGACCGGTGGGGACCGCTACTCCGTCCCCGCGCTCTTCAGCGGCGGCAGGGACTTGAGGTAGCGCGCGATCGCCTCGCGATCGGATTCCGGCAGTTCCGCCATATTCTCCTGCACCGCCACCATCGAGCCGCCGAAGCTCTCATACTCCGGCAGCAGGCCGGTGCGCAGCGCGGTCTTGATATCATTCACCGACCAATCGCCGATCCCGTCCTCGTGCGGCGTGATGTTGGGGATGGTGCCGTCGCCTTCGGGCGCCGGACCGCCGGAGAAGGCGCGCTCCATGTCCGGCCCGCCGAGCCAGTCGCGCGGCGTATGGCATTCGCCGCAATGGCCCGGGCCGTTCACCAGATAGGCGCCGCGACGCAGCACCTCATCCGCGTCCGGCGGCACCTCCGGAGGCGGCGCATCCATGTAGAGCCGCTTCCACAGCCCGACCCCGCGCCGAATGTTGAAGAGCGGCGGCAGGTCGTGACCCGGCGACGGCTCGGCGACGGCGGGCAGCGTGTCCATATAGGCCTTGAGGTCGAGCACGTCCGCGACCGCCATGCGCTGGTAGGCGCGATAGGGGAAGGCCGGATAGTAGTGGCTACCGTCCGGCGCCACCCCGCGCATCACCGCATTCACGAAATCCAGATCGCTCCATCCGCCGATGCCGAACGCCGGGTCGGTCGAGATGTTGGGCGCGCGGAAGGTGCCGAACGGCGTCTCCAGCGCGAGGCCGCCGCCAAGCCGGCGCTTCTCCTCGCCCTTCGCCTTTGGCGCCGCGTGGCAGGAATTGCAGCCGGCGGCAAAGAAGACGAGACGCCCGTTCTCGGCGTCGCCCGCACGGTCGGGCAGATCGGATTCGTCGAGCGGCCTTGGCGCCGTCAGCCACCAACCCGCCGCCAGACCCGCGACCGCGAGCAGGGCGACGGCCAGCAGCCCCTTACGCATGGCGATCCAAGCCCCGGTGCACGCGGATCAGAAATCCTCCGCGCGATAGTCCTCGTGGCAATTGCCGCAGCTCTTGCCGAGCGCCTGCACAGCGGCCGTCATCGCGTCCTTGCCCTTGCCGGCATCGGCGGCGAGCGCCGCGGCCGCTTCCTGCATCTCCTGATAAGCGGCGCGGAAGCCGTCGCGATCCTCCCAGATCGCCGGCAGGGCGCGCGTCTTCCCGGTCAGGTCCGGCTTCGCGGTGCCCTCGGGGAAGAGACGGTCGAAATCGTACCCGGCGATCGCCGCAAGGCTCGTGGCCCTGTCCTGCGCCATGCCGGCATCATAGGCGATCTCGCCCTTGGCCATGCCGAAGAGCGGGCCGGCCTCGCGCACGACGATCTGCATGAGGCCCTGCCGCGCGGCGAGCACCTTGTCGGCCTCAGCCGCCTGGACCGGCGAAGCCGGGGCGAAGGAGGCGGCCAGACCCGCGACGACGGCCAGCGCCGTCACCGCACCGAAAAGCTTGAAGCGCATCATTCCCTACCTTCCCTGTTCTCGGCCCGTCCATGGCGGGCCTCTATTGGCGGGAAGTGTAGCAAATGACAGGGGGTGTATTCGACCGCAGGAAAACGGATCACGCGAATGTGAGCGCTGGGCGGTCCGGCCGCCCTACCGCAGGAAACGACGGAAGACCCGCTCCAGCAGGGCGCTCACCGGGTTGTCGAACCCATTGGAGGGCAGGCTGCCGCAGAAGGTGATGGAGCCGGTCGCGAAGACCGCGCCGCCGCCCGGCACCTCGAAATAGACCATGTCGGCGCGCTTCAGCGCCTCCGGCGGCTCGCCATTGACCGTGGTGATGTGGGTCAGCATCTCCTCCGGCACGACGACGAAGCTCTCCGGCGCGCCGGCGGAGCGCGCCAGGATTGTGATCCCGTCCGGGCTGCCCAGCATCCCATCCGCGCGATCGAGCTCGAATCCGGCGGCGCCCCCGCCGCTCAGCCCGAAGTCGCCGAGCAGCTGGCCCGCTTCCAACCCCTCCAGGATCCAGGCGCCGGGCGCGTCGTCCGCCACCTCGGCGATGCGGTAGGCATCGGCCTCGAACTGGCCTTGCGCGCTGAAGCCGATGCCGACGAGCTGCTGCGGCGGGCGGCCCTGGCGGCGCCAGAGTCCGCCATGGCTGCCGTCGAAGGCGTGATAGGCCTCGCCCGGGCGGGCCGGCCAGGCACGGATGCCGCCCTCCGCGCGCCGGACCTCGAAGGCGCCGGGCACCTGAGCGTGTCGGGCGATCTTCCAATAGAAGCCGTTGCCGCCGAGATAGGCGAGATTGCCGCCGCGGTCGCGAAACTCACTCAATGCGTTGAGCGTCCGGTCCGTGTGGTATTCGGGGTGGCTGCCGGTCGTCAGCATGCGGTAGCCGGCGAGCGCCTCGGCCCCCTCCTCGTCCAGCACCTCGTCGGTGACGATGTCGTAGGCGATCCCCTTCTCGTGCAGCCAGGCGATCAGATGGCTGTCCGCCGGGAAATGGCGCAGGCCGGATCCCTCACCATAGCCGAAGGTGACGTAGCCGGGCCGCAGCGTGAAGAGCGGCCGCCGGTGGCTGGCATGGCAGATGCCGGAGCCGTCGCGATGCCGGTTGTAGGTCGACTGACCGTATTCCGGATAGTCGGCGGGGTTATAGGGATAGGCGTCCCAGGCCGTGAAGCGCTCGCGCCAGGAGGGGGCGAAATCGGGTCGGGCGTGGTTGCCGTAGATCGAATAGGTGAAGGTCGAGGCCAGCACCGCCAGATCGGCCGTCCGTTTGCCCTTGGGCGGCGGCACGAAGAAGGGCATCGCGTCCTCGACCGGCCCGTCCGGCCCCTGGGCGCGGATGCGCGCGAGGTAGATCCCGCTCGGCAGGTCGTCCGGCAGGGTCCAGCGAAAATCGTCCTCCCAGCCGAAATCGACGATATCGTCGCTGTGGAAATGGATCCCGGCGTACTGCTCGGGCGCTTCCGGCCAGGCGAAGCAGGTGCCGTCCCAGGCCGCACCCGTGACGCCGCGCATCGGCAGATTGACCAGCCGTCCGTCGCGCCCCTGCGGGCCGGTGCCGATCGCCGTCGTGCTTTCGATCGCCCGTGCGAAGTCCCAGCCCGCCACGGCCTGGCCATGGGCGTCCAGGATGGCCGGCGCGTCGATCTTGCCGTCACAATGTCGCTCCGCGACGCCCTCTTCATCCAGGGCGGCGGCGATCGTGACCGGCCGTTCCGCGTCGAAGTCCGAGACCGCGCCCAACAGGTCGACCGCCGCCTCCTCCGCCTCGCCGGGGCGCGGCGGGTCGGCGCGACGATGGGGGAGCGCCTCCCATCCAGCCGCCAGATGGCCGGCATGGCGATTGACGACGAGGCGCACGCGATACCAACGCTCGCGCTTCAGCGGCGTCTCGCAGCGCGCGGTCCGACCGGCGAAATGGGCCGTCAGGCAGCCCGCCCCGTCGATCGCGAGTTCCGCGCCCCCGGCCGTCAGCACCACCTGGTTCCGATCGTCGGCGGGCAGCGTCGGCCAGACCAGCGCCTCCAGCGCGAACCCCTCGCCCGCGGGCAGGTCGGGTCCGCGCTCGACGCGGACGTAGGAGCCCGGATCGAACGGCTGGACGCGGGACGGGTAGCGTCCCTCGAACTCGGCCGGCACCGGCATCTCGACGATGCCGGGCCCCTCCGGGTTCGGATCGGCGGAGATCGACCGGGTGAGCCAGGCCTCGAACGGTCCCGCACTGTGCGAGGAGACCTTGAAGCCGATCGTCTCGCCCGGACGGACCGAGAGCCGGTCCGAATAGCCCAGGAGCGCGATCCGTCCCCACTGCCGCGTCATGCCGTCATGCCCCCACGGTCGCCGGTCAGTCGAGGCCGAGCTTCGCCTTCACCTCGGAATCGAAGCCGACCGTGACGCTGCCGTCGTCGTGCTCGATCACCGGGCGCTTGGCGAGCGAGGGATTGTCGAACACCAGCATCGCCGCCCCTTCGGCGGCATCCGCCAGCGCCTGCTGTCCCTCGCCCAGCTTGCGCCAGGTGGTGCCGCCGCGGTTGACCAGCTTCCGCGGGCCCAGCTTCTCGGCCCAGCGCATGGTGGTCTCCTGATCGGGCGGCTGCTTCTTGAAATCGACGAAGCTGTAGTCGACGCCACCGGCATTCAGCGCCTTCACGGCGCTCTTGCAGCTGTCGCAGTTCTTCAGGCCGTATACCGTCGGCATGGGGTACTTTCTCCTGTTTCGGGGCGCCGCTGCGGACGCCGGAACGACCGGATCGTCTATTCCGCAGCGATACGCCGGGTCTGGTCGAGCGCGTGAGCGCACACGGCCTCGGCCAGCCGCGCGAGGTCGCGCTTGAGCGTCGAGAAGCCCTCGGTCTTCTCCAACGCCGCCTCGCGCATGTAGAGCCCGCGGTTGATCTCGATCTGCAGGCTGTGCCGGTCCTGGCCCGGACGGCCGTAGGCACGCACCAGCTCCGCCCCACGATAGGGGTCGTTGATGCGCACGGCATAGCCCATCGCCTGCAGTTCCGCACGCACGAAATCGGTGAAGGCGCCGGCGCAGCTCGTCCCGTCCCGGTCGCCGAGCACGACGTCCGCCCGCCCGCCGGCCCGGCCGGTGGCGCCGCCGGCGAGGCTCGGGCTCGAGGAGGCCGGCATGGAATGGCAGTTCAGATGCCAGACCGCGCCGAAGCCGGCATAGGCCCGCTCCAACGCCTCCTGCAACGCCTCGTGATAGGGGCGCCAATAGCCCTCGATCCGCCGCGCCACCTCGGCCGCCGGCAGCGGCTTGTCGTACATCGGCCGCTCGCTCGGGCAGCTGCGCCAGATCAGCCCGTGGCCGAGCCGCGACTTCTCCGTCGGGGCCACCCGGTAGGGCCAGGCGCCCTCCACCATGCCGAGGTCGAGATCGTCGACCGCCCGGTTCGGGTCGATGAAGCTGCGCGGGAAGTCGGCCGCCAGCAGCACCGCGCCATGGGCCGGCGCGTCGGCGAAGAGCTCGTCGACGAAGGCATCCTCGACCCGGCGCAGATCGCGCACCGGAACGCGGGGACGGAAGCTCTCGGGATAGCGCGCGCCGGAATGCGGCGAGTCGAGGACGACCGGCGCCGGCTCGACGCCCGGTCCCGGCATCGCCAGATGGTAGACGCCATCGATTCCGCCCCGTTCGGCGCCCTTGGTCATGGCTCCAGCCCTCGCTCGCTCGGATCGCACGGCACGGGACAGATATCGCGCGCCCCCGGTCTCATAGCAACCGGCGCACCGGTTGGCAAAGGCCGGAGGCGCTCGGTATAGTCCCTCGCGCGCATTCGACGCAGCATCCGAAAGCAAGGAAGGAACCGCCCCATGGCCGGAGAGATCGACGCCCGCCTCGAAGAGCTCGGAATCACCCTGCCGGAGCCGCCGGCCGCCGCCGGCGCCTACACCCAGGTGTTGCGGGTGGGATCGCTGCTCTACGTCTCGGGCCAGGTGCCGTTCTGGAACGGCGACCTGACGTTCGTCGGCAAGGTCGGCCAGGACTTCTCGCTGGAGGAAGGGCAGGAGGCCGCACGAACCTGCGCGCTGAACATCGTGGCACAAGTCAAGCGCGCGCTCGACGGCGATCTCGACCGGGTGACGCGGATCGTGAAGCTCGGCGGTTTCGTCAACTGCCCGGCCGACTATGGCGACCATCCGAAGGTGATCAACGGCGCCTCCAACCTGATGGGCGAAGTGTTCGGCACCAAGGGCCAGCATACCCGCTTCGCCGTCGGGGCGGGCTCGCTCCCGCTCGGCGTGGCGGTCGAGGTCGATGCGATCGTCGAGGTCGCGGACTGACGCGGGCTCCCGCCCCCCGAGCCGTCCGGTTCTCGGCGCCGGAGACCCACGCGACGGTTTTTCCCTTGAGCCGCAAGGGACAGGGGCCCTACAAGCGGAGGGTGTCCCATTCTCTGGTCGGGGGAGACGTGCCGTCATGACGATGCCGTTCGAGAAGCACGAGTACCTGGAGCGCATCGACCGCGTGAAGCGGGCGATGGAGAACGAGGGGATCGAGGTCCTGGTCTCCGCCGATCCGGCGAACATGAACTATCTCACCGGCTATGACGGCTGGTCCTTCTACGTGCCGCAGGTGGTGGTGACCGCCCTGGCCGAGCCGGAGCCGATCTGGATCGGGCGCGCGATGGACGCGAACGGCGCTAGGGTGACCACCTTCCTCGGCGAGAGCGCGATCTACGGCTATCCCGACGAGTACGTCCAGAAGCGCGATTGCCACCCGATGGACTACGTCGCGGACGTCCTGCGCGAGCGCGGCCTCGCCAAGAAGCGCGTCGGCGTGGAGATGGACGCGTACTACTATTCCGCCGCCGCCCATGCCGCGCTGCAGAACGGCCTGCCCGACGCGACCTTCGTCAATGGCCATTGGGTCGTGCGCTGGGTGCGCAACATCAAGTCGGATAACGAGATCCAGTACATGAAACAGGCCGGCCGGCTGATGGAACTGGTGATGCAGGTCGGCGTCGCCCACATCTCCGCCGGCGTGCGCCAGTGCGACGCGGCCGCCGCGATCTACCAGTCGCAGATCAGCGGCATGGGCGATTTCGGCGGCGACTACACCGCGATCTGCCCGATGCTGCCGACGGGGATCGGCACCTCAACCCCGCACCTGACCTGGACCGACCAGACCTTCCGCGAGGGGGAGGCGACGATCCTGGAACTCGCCGCGGCGCGCCATCACTACCACGCGCCGCTCGCCCGCACGGTCTTCCTGGGCGACCCGCCGGACTACCTGACGGACTGCGCCAAGGGCGCGGTCGAGGCGCTCGAGACGGTCCTCGACTTCATCAAGCCGGGCGTCACCTGCGAGGAGGTGGTGCAAACCTGGAAGAAGGTGGTTGCCAAGTACGGTATCGAAAAGGACAGCCGCATGGGCTACTCGATCGGCTGCGCCTACCCGCCGGATTGGGGCGAGCACACGCTCAGCCTGCGCATCGGCGACAAGACCGTGCTGCAGCCGAACATGACGATCCACGTCATGCCGGGCATCTGGTACGACACCTGGGGCGTCGAGATCTCCGAGGGGATCCGGATCACCGAGACGGGCTGCGAATGCCTCGCAAACGTGCCGCGCGACCTCTACGTCAAGGACTAGAGTCCGGTTTCGGCGGTCTCGGCCATAGGCACTGACCCATCCGTATCGGTTAAGAGTCTCGTTACCATTTCTCGGTAAGCCTTTTCGTATGACGATGCACCAGTTGGTGGAGCGACCGATGGTCCAGGCGGAGGCATCGCCAAGCGGAACCGATCCTGAGTCCGAGAGCGTTCACGGCACTCCGGAGGATGAGACGGCGCGACTCGCGCGGGAGAACCATCTGCTGCGCGAAAAGCTCCGGCAATCGGAGACCTTCGCCGACCGACTGCTGGCCGTCGCCTGCGACTGGCGCTGGGAAACCGACGCGGAACATCGCTTCACGCATCTCAGCGACGGGATCGAACGCACCCTGAAACTTCCGCGCGAGACCTTCATCGGCACCACGCGCCTGGAACAGGTCGACTCCCATGCGAGCGCGGAGGAAGCTGCCCGCCACAAGGCGGACCTGGAGGCCCGCCGCCCGATCCGCGACTTCACCTACCGCCTCTCCGACGGCGAGGGCCGGGATCGGTGGTGCCGCATCACCGGCGTCCCGATGTTCGCGGAAGACGGCACGTTCCTCGGCTATCGCGGCATCGCCCGCGACATCACGGACGAGTATCTCGCCTCCCAGGCCGCGGCCCGGTCCGACCGGCTTCTGGCCGATGCGATCGACAGCCTGAGCGAACCCTTCGTCCTGTTCGACCGCGACGACCGGCTGGTGCTGTGCAACCGCGCCTTCCGGGAAATGAACGGGTCCCTCCCGGGCTTCACCGAACCGGGCCAGACCTTCGAGCGAATGTCCCGGCGGACGGTGGAAAGCGGCGTCGTCCTTCCCTTCCGCGGGATGACGCGCGAGGCCTTCATCGAATGGCGGCTCGCGCGCCACCGGAACCCGGGCGCCGCCTTCGAGCTCAGACGATCCGACGGGATCTGCAACCTGGTGATCGAAGAGCGGCTGCAGGACGGCAGCACGGTGATGCTGCTGTACGACATCACCGAGCGCAAACGCGCCGAACAGGTGATTCTCGAGGCCAAGAACCAGGCCGAGGAGGCGAACCGCGCCAAATCCTACTTCCTCGCCAGCATGAGCCACGAGCTGCGCACGCCGCTCAACGCGATCATCGGCTTCTCCGACCTGATCGGCGAGGAGATGTTCGGTCCGCTCGGCAGCGAGCGCTACCGCGACTACATCGCGACCATCAAGTCGAGCGGCTGCCACCTGCTCGACATCATCCACGACCTGCTGGATCTCTCGCGTATCGAGAGCGGCTCCTTCGAGCTGGACTATTCCGAACTCGACCTCGACGAGCTGGTCCGCGAATGCGCCGCCATGGGCCGGGTGCAGGATCGGGGGCGCCCGGACCGGATCGTGCTGCGCGTCGAGGACGCCGCGCGCCATGTGGTGAGCGACCGGCGCGCGTTGCGGCAGATCCTGATCAACCTTCTGACCAACGCGCTGAAATTCTCCGACGCGGAGGAGACCGTGACCGTGATCGTGCAGCCGGGTCGCGCGGACATGGTCCAGCTCCAGGTCGTCGACCGCGGCATCGGGATCGCGCCGGAGGAACTGCCGATCATCACCGACCCCTTCACCCGGGCGCGCGACCCGCTGGTACGCGCGCAGGACGGCACGGGGCTGGGACTCGCGGTCTCGCGGATGCTGGCCGAGCAGCTGGGCGGGCGGCTTTCGATCGAAAGCGCGGTCGGCTCGGGTACCTGCGTGACGGTGCGCATCCCGCGCGGATCGGCGGCGCTGATCGAATCCGCCGCGGCACCCAAAGCGACGCAGTCCGCCTAGCCGCGCCCGCGATAGGGCGCGACCCCCTGCTCCGGGATCCAGACGCCCTCGGGCGGCGTGCCCGTCTGCCAGAACACGTCGATCGGAATGCCGCCGCGCGGATACCAGTAGCCGCCGATGCGAAGCCACCGCGGCTCGCACGCCTCGACGATGCGTTTGGCGACCATCAGCGTCGTGTCCTCATGGAAGCCGCCGTGATTGCGGAAGGAACTGAGGAAGAGCTTCAGCGACTTCGATTCAACCAGCAACCGGTCCGGCAGGTAGTCGATCACCAGATGGCCGAAATCGGGCTGCCCCGTGACCGGACAGATCGACGTGAATTCCGGGCAGGTGAAGCGCGCCAGATAATCGATGTCCGGATGGCCGTTCACCACCGTCTCCAGGATCGCCTCGTCCGGCGAGGCCGGGATCTCGCCGGACCCGCCGAGCTGGCTGATCGTCTCGTAACGGCTCTCGCTCATGCACCCATCCTGCGGGCCGCGACCGGGAGGCTCACAGCCCCTCGATCCGCGCGCCGTGGCCCAGATTGTCGAGATAGAAGCCGAGACGCCCGGCGATCGTTCCCATCCTCTCGATCGGCGCGTCGTAGGACCAGGCGGCGATCTCGACCGCTGAACCGTCGTCCATCCGGGCCGAATAGTGCGTCGCATCGCCCTTGTAGGGGCAATGGGTCACCCGGTCCGTGGCCGTAAGCCGACCCGGCGCCACATCGCCCGCCGGGAAATAGGGCACCGGCGGATAGCCGGCCTCCTCCAGGATCACCGCATCCGCGCTGTCGGCCAGCACCGTGCCGTCGCCGGCGAGGACCCGGAGCCGGCCGGGCGCCCGCACCACTTCGATCGGGTGGCCGTCGGTGCCCGCGCGTTCCAGGATTTCCGCCTCGCCCATGGGTCTTCTCCCGCCGACCGACGCCGGGCTCACGCCTCGCCCAGCCGGTCGGCATGCCAGGCGAAATGCTCGCCGATGAAGGTGGCGATGAAATAGTAGCTATGGTCGTAGCCGAGCTGCAGGCGCAGTTCCAGATCGACGCCGGCCCTGTTGCAGGCCTCCTCGAACAGGCCGGGACGCAACTGCTCGGTCAGGAACTGGTCGGCGTCGCCCTGGTCGATCAGGATGTCGCGCGGCCAGCCATGGCGCGCGATCAGCCGGCAGGCGTCGTAGTCCGCCCAGGCCGCCTCGTCGGTACCGAGATAGCCGGTGAACGCCTTCCGGCCCCAGGGCACCTCGATCGGCGCCACGATCGGCGCGAAGGCCGAGACCGACTTGTAGCGGTCCGGATTCCTGAGCGCGATGGTGAGCGCGCCGTGCCCGCCCATCGAATGGCCGAAGATGCCGCGGCGGTTCCCGTCGAGGCCGAAATGCTCCTCGACGAGGGCAGGCAGCTCGTCGGCCACGTAGCTGTACATGCGGTAGTTCTCGGCCCAGGGCTCGCTGGTCGCGTCGACGTAGAAGCCGGCCCCGCTGCCGAAATCGTAAGCGTCCTCGTCCGGCACGCCCTTCCCGCGCGGGCTGGTGTCGGGGGCGACGACGGCGATCCCGCGCTCCGCCGCCCAGCGCTGGGCGCCGGCCTTGGCGGTGAAGTTCTCCTCCGTGCAGGTCAGGCCCGAAAGCCAGTACAGCACCGGCGGCGGCCCGTCCAACCCGGTCGGCGGCATGAAGAGGGAGAAGCGCATCGGCGTCCCCGTCTCCCGGCTGGCATGGGAATAGACGCCCTGGATGCCGCCGAAGCACTTGTTCTCCGAGACCGTCTCGATGGTCATCAGAAGGTCACCACCGAGCGGATCGACTTGCCCTCATGCATCAGGTCGAAGGCCTCGTTGATCTGGTCGAGCGGCATGGTGTGGGTGATCATCGGGTCGATCTCGATCTTGCCGTCCATGTACCAGTCGACGATCTTCGGCACGTCGGTGCGCCCGCGCGCGCCGCCGAAGGCGGTGCCACGCCAGCTGCGGCCCGTCACCAGCTGGAACGGGCGGGTGGAGATCTCCTGGCCCGCGCCGGCGACGCCGATGATGATGCTCTCGCCCCAGCCCTTGTGGGCGCATTCCAGCGCCTGGCGCATGGTGTTGACGTTGCCGATGCATTCGAAGCTGTAGTCGGCGCCGCCGCCCGTCAGCTCGACCAGATGGGGGACGAGGTCGCCGTCGACCTCCTTCGGATTGACGAAATGGGTCATGCCGAAGCGCTCGCCCATCGCCTTCTTGGCGGGATTGAGGTCGACGCCGACAATCATGTTGGCGCCGACGAGACGCGCGCCCTGGATGACGTTGAGGCCGATGCCGCCCAGCCCGAAGACGACGACGTTGGAGCCCGGCTCGACCTTGGCGGTGTTGGTGACGGCGCCGATGCCCGTGGTCACCCCGCAGCCGATGTAGCAGACCTTGTCGAAGGGCGCGTCCTCGCGGATCTTGGCGAGCGCGATCTCCGGCAGCACCGTGTGGTTCGAGAAGGTCGAGCAGCCCATGTAGTGCAGAAGCTTCTCGCCGTTGAGCGAGAAGCGCGATGTGCCGTCCGGCATCACCCCCTGCCCCTGGGTGCCGCGGATCGCCTGGCACAGGTTGGTCTTGGGGTTGAGGCAGTATTCGCATTCCCGGCATTCGGGCGTGTAGAGGGGGATGACGTGATCGCCCTTCTTCAGGTGCCGCACGCCAGGGCCGGTATCGACGACGACGCCCGCGCCCTCATGGCCCAGAATCGTCGGGAAGGCGCCTTCCGGATCCTCGCCCGAGAGCGTGAAGGCGTCGGTGTGGCAGATGCCGGTCGCGTGGATCTCGACCATCACCTCGCCTTCCTTCGGGCCCTCGACCTCGACCTCCTCGATCGAAAGCGGCTTGCCCGCCCCGAACGCCACCGCCGCGCGCGTCTTCATCGAAACCGTCTCCCTGTCGATTGGTTCTTAGCCGGCTACCAAGTAGCCACTGTATCGGATGGTGCCAGCCGGTCGGCGGCTGCGCAACACGGCTACGGAGCATCATTTTCGCCAATTCCGGGCCGAGGGTGTGCTCAATTTTGGCGGAGAGGGAAGGCAAGTTTTCCGAAACGTGCTCAAGAACACGATAATAGTACGCAAGCGACTAAAATACAGCTTGGCGTTAAAGGGTACGATTGTAATAGCTCTGCCAACCACCCGGAGGCTGGAAATGCTCATCGAAGTTACGGATGAATCGCCCAGGAGAACTCTCGTACCCACGGCGGCACATTTTATTGATCTCGAGCATACGCTTTACGCCATCAGTTCCCACCAAACCATCTCGATCAATATTCTTCATAATTTCAGCAACTTCTTGATCGGCGGCGGAAAGTTCATCAGCTAGCTCGTATAGTCCGGCTTGCTCGAAGAATGCTGATAAGTAAGCGCATGCGGATGAGTTCTGATAGAAGAGCTTCAGCAACTCTTTGCGACGCCGATTTTTTAGCCAGCCCATTTGCTAAACTCACCTTCTCTTCACACGTGTGTAGTACACAGTGCTAAGCTGTGAGAGCTTCAGCGCTTCAGCTGGCCGAGCGCCGCTTCGACGGCCCCGCGCAGGAAGAGTGTATCGGTCGACAGGCTGATCCAGCGGTAGCCGAGCGCGATCATCCGGTTCGCCATCGCGGCGTCGCCGCAATGGATGCCCGGCATCACCCCGGCGTCGTTCGCCTTCTTCGCCACGGTCTCGATCGCCTTCACGACCTGGGGGTCGTCCGGCATCGGCTTCGGCAAATTGCCGTAGCTGAAGCCCAGATCGTTCGGCCCGACCAGCAGCGAGTCCAGGTTCGGCGTCGCCAGGATCTCGTCCAGCGCGTCGAAGCCGTCGCGCGTCTCGATCATGCCGGACGCGATCACGGCCTGGTTGGCCTCGGCGGCATAGTCGGGTCCGCCGGTCAAGCCCGCGCGCACCGGCCCCCAGCTGCGCTTGCCGTCCGGCGGATAGCGGGTGGCCGCGACGATGGCGCGCGCGTCGACCGCCGTGTCGGTCAAGGGCGCGATGATGCCGCCCGCCCCGCAGTCGAGCGCGCGGCCGATCGCGGCCGCGTCGTTCGACGGCACCCGCAGGAACGGCACGGTCGCGGTGGTGGAGATCGCCGTCATCATGGCGATCGCGGTGCCCTCATCCATGCCGCCATGCTGGCGGTCGACGATCAGGAAATCGAAGCCGGCATGGGCCATGGTCTCCGCCGCGATCGGGCTGTCCGCCATCAGCATGCAGCCGACGGCGACACCGCCCTCGTCCCAAATCTTCTTGATCGCCTGTCCGTGCATCGTCCCCTCGCTCCCGTCCGCTGTGTGGCGTTTCGAAACCGTAATCGCACGGGCGGGCGGAAAGCGAAAGGTGGGGCGCACTCTAGAGATCCCCGGGTCGAGCCCGGGGATGACGCGAGGTTTCAAATTATCGGAAAGAGTCCGTCATGGCCGGGCGCGACCCGGCCATCTCCTCGTCAGCGCTTGAACTGCTTCGACAGCGCCAGCGCCTGGCCCTGGTAGTTGGAGCCGATGCCCTGCCCGTAGGGGCGATCGGTGGGCTGGCTCAGGCGCTCGAACAGCACCCGGCCCATGATCTGACCATGGTCGATCAGGAAGGGAACCTCGTGGCTGCGCACCTCGAGGACGATCTTGGCGCCGACGGGCTTGTCGCCCTCATAGCCGAAGCCGGGGTCGAAGAAGCCCGCATAATGCACCCGGAACTCGCCCACCAGCGTATCGTAGGCGACCATGTCGGCGGCGTAGTCCTGCGGGATCGAGACCCGCTCCTTCGAGGCCAGGATGTAGAAATCGTCGGTCTCGAGCACGATGGCCCCGCCGGCGGGTTTCGCCACGGGCTCCCAAAACTCGGCCGGGTCGTAGGCGCCGACGCGATCGACATCGACCGCCTGGTCGGCGCGCTTGGCGCGATAGCCGACGATATCGTCGGCGCCCGCGGTCGCCAGATCGACCGAGAGCGCGATCGCCCCCTGCTTGATGTCGGCCGGATTGCCGGCACCCGCCGCCTCCTCGCCGGCATGGACGAGGCGCGCGCGCTCGTTCAAGTCGCGAATGAAGCTGTCCGATGTGCGCGGCCTGCCGTAGCGCAGCCGCACCTGCGCCAGACGCGAGCCCTGGCGCACCCGCACATGGAAGGAGCGCGGCGCGATCTCCAGCCACAGGGGGCCGCAATAGCGCTCGGCGATGCTGTCGAACTCGCCGGAATAGTCGGTGATGACGCGGGCGAAGACGTCGAGCCGCCCGGTCGAGCTCTTCGGATTGGCCGAGCCCGACCAGCGCGAGCGCAGGCGCAGCCCCTCCTGCAACGGAACGAGATAGACATGGCCGCGCTCGAGCACCGCGCCATCCGGGCCGTCGAGCGCGATCTTCTCCAGCGTCAGGTCGGCGAGCTTGCGCTCGACCGTCATCACCGGGCCCGGCAGGAAACTCGCCGGCACGCGATAGGCGACCGCCCCGAGCCGCAGATCGAGGCTGGCCGGCTGGATCTGCGCGTCCTCGATGCGGTTCTCGGCACGGATGTCGCCGCGTTCGATCGCGGCCTTGATGAGCTGGGCGGGCAGGATTCCGGAGACGAGATCGGGCTCGCCGCCGATCGCCGGCAACGACTGCTGGATCGCCCGTCCGGGTGCGTTCGCCCCCATGGCCTCGTCCCGCTCTCGATCGCCCATCCTCGACTAGCCTTCCCTTATCGGCGATTCGGCGCGGCGCAAGAAGCGCCGTCGCGCCTATTGCGGCGCGGCCAGCACCATGGCCCAGAAATGCTGCACCGGCACGCGGCCGTTGGCCCGCGGCACGTAGACGTAGCCGATGCCCACTTCGCGCACGGTCTTGTCCAGCATCGCCTCGCGGTGGCCGGCCTTGGAGGCGATCCAGCCCTGCACCACCTCGCGCGCGCTGGGCTGGCCGGCGGCCAGGTTCTCCAGCACCGTGCTCCAGTGATAGCCGGAGCGGTCGACGCGCTCGGCCGGGCCGACGCCTTCCGGCGTGCGGTGGGCGAAGAAGTCGCGCCGCGCCATGTCGTCGGCATGCCCCTGGGCGGCGCGGTCGAGCTGGCGGTTGCGGCTCAAGGGAATGAGGCCGTGACGCGCACGGAATCGGTTCACCTCCTCTAGCACCGCGCGTCCCCAGCCGGCCGGCGCCGGCGCCGTCGGCGTCGCCAGCACCACGCCCCAGACCGGCGCCTCGATCCCGCCGGCCCCGGCCCCGTCGACGCCGGCCCCGTCAACGCGCGGCGGCGCGATCCGGCCGACGCCGATTTCCTCGTACCTCGAACTCAGGATCGGCCGGCGGAACTGGGGGTCGGCGAGCCAGGTCTCCGCCTGCGCCACCGGGTCGTCGCTGCCGCCCTCGGCGAAGGCCTGCATGGTGAGGTAGGGATAGGCGCTTTCGCTCATCCGGCCGGCGACGTCGAGGGCCGGATGGTTCGCCGGCGCGCCGGCGGCAGACGCCTCGGCATAGCCTTCCGCGATGCGAGCGAGCCGCGGCTCGTAACGCAGCGCGGCCAGGCCGCGCGCCTCGCGCGCCTGATTGATCGCGCCGATCAGCGCGCGTTCGCTGCCGTCGAGGGCATAGGCTTCGGGCGCGAAGGGGCCGGTCCCGGCCGCGGCGAGCGCGGTCAGCAGAAGCGCGAAGCTAGCGAGAACGCGCCGCACCGTCCGATCGCCCCCCCCCTTACTCCACGGAGATCTTCGGCGCCTGGCGCGCGGATCCGAAGACGCTGTCGCGCACCTGCTCGGCGATGCGCAGATAGGCCTGGGCGTGCGGGCCGTCGGGCTCGCTCACCACCACCGGGCGGCCGCCGTCCGAGGTCTCGCGGATCAGGATATCGAGCGGAATCTCGCCGAGGAAGGGCGTGCCCAGCTTCTCGGCCTCGCGCTTCGCCCCGCCATGGCCGAAGACATGCGCCTCGTGCCCGCAGTTCGGGCAGACATACATCGACATGTTCTCGATGAAGCCCAGCACGGGCACGTCCACCTTGCGGAACATGTTGAGGCCCTTGCGCGCGTCCAACAGCGCGATGTCCTGCGGGGTCGAGACGATCACCGCGCCCGAGAGCGGGGTGTTCTGCGAGATGGTGAGCTGCGCGTCGCCGGTGCCCGGCGGCATGTCGACGATCAGGATGTCGAGCGGCCCCCACATCACGTCGGACAGCATCTGCTGCAAGGCGCCCATCACCATCGGGCCGCGCCAGACGACCGGCTGGTCTTCCGCCACCAGGAAGCCCATCGACATCGCCTTGATGCCGTAGTTCTCCATCGGCTCCAGAATCTTGCCGTCGGGCGAGTTCGGCCGGCCGGAGATGCCCAGCATGCGCGGCTGGGAGGGGCCGTAGACGTCGGCGTCGAGGATTCCGACCGAGAGCCCCAGCGCCTTCAGCGCCAGCGCCAGATTGACCGCGGTCGTCGACTTGCCGACGCCGCCCTTGCCGGAGGCGACGGCGACGATGTGCTTGATCTCGGAGGCGCCACCTGTCTTGGCGACGCTGGTGCCGGACCCGGCGCCGGCCCCTTGCGGATTGCGCGAGGCCCCCTCGCCCCCGCCGGCCGGCGCCTTCTTCTGCGATTCCGCCGTCAGCACGGCGGTCGAGGATAGGACGCCGGGGATCGCGGCCACCGCATCCTCCGCGCGCCGGCGCACGGTCTCGTACTCGCCCGCCTTGGCCGGGTCGATCTCGATCGAGAACTGCACCATGCCGTCCTTGATCGCGATGCCCGAGATCATGTCGAGCGCGACGAGGCTCTGCTTCTGGAGGGGATCCTGCACGCTTTGCAGGGCGTCTAGGATGGTGGCTTCGGTAATGTCGGCCATTTCTGGAGGCGCCTCACCCGTTGGATGCTGGTGCGCGGAACCCGTGCCGCGCGATGTCGTCTGAGGAAAAAGCCCGATTTCGTTGGCGTCCGGGCGTCTCGCTACATATATGAAGGCACGTCGGGACGCAAAGGGGTGCCGCCGTCGGCCGACGCGGCCGGCGGCAGGCGAGCGGATCTAGGCCGGGGGCGGCAATCGGTCGCCGGGTCCGCGCGGGTCGCGCGGAGAGACTGGGCTTGATTCCCCCAGCGCGATGATAGTGTTATGCGGCGGCAATCGGCGGCAAGAACGCCCGTCGCGCGCAACTCTAATGACGCTCGGCGCCTCAAGACGGGCGGCCGGGCGCGGAGCGAGCGGAGTACCAGCATGCCTTGGCAGAACAACAGCGGCGGCCCGTGGGGCGGCGGCGGTGGCGGTAACAACGGCGGCGGCGGCGGACCGCAGAGCCCGTGGGGGCGCGGCCCCGGCGGCGGCGGACGGCGGCCGCAACCGCCCGACGCGGAGGAACTCATCCGGCAGGCGCAGGAGCGCCTGAAGCGGATGATCCCGGGCGGCTTCGGCGGCGGCAAGCTGGCCGGCGTGATCGCCGCGATCGTGGTGGCCGTCTGGCTCGCGACCGGCTTCTACACGGTCGACACGAACGAGCAGGGCGTCGAACTGGTCTTCGGGGAACTGTTCGAGACGACGGGCGAGGGGCTGAACTACAACTTCCCCGCCCCGATCGGCGAGGTGCTGCTGCCGCAGGTCACCAACATCAACCAGACGAACATCGGCTTCCGGGAGAACGGGCGGTCCGCCACGCGCGCCGTTCAGGAGGAAAGCCTGATGCTGACCGGCGACGAGAACATCATCGATGTTCAGTTCTCGGTCTTCTGGAAGATCCGGGACGCGGGCCGCTATCTCTTCAACATCCGCAATCCGGACGACACCGTGAAGAACGCGGCCGAGTCGGCGATGCGCGAGATCATCGGTCAGACGGAGTTCGAGTTCGCGCGCACCAACGGCCGCGCCGAGGTCGAGAACCAGGCGCAAGAGCTGACCCAGGCCATTCTGGAGTCCTACGAGGCCGGGATCCTGATCACGAACATCGAGACGCAGAGCGTCGACCCGCCCGCCTCGGTGCTCGACGCCTTCCGCGACGTTCAGGCGGCGGCCGCCGACCGCGAGCGCGCGATCAACGAGGCGACGGCCTATTTGAACGAGGTGACGAACCGGGCCCAGGGCCAGGCGGAGCAGGTCGTGCGCAACGCGGAGGCCTACAAGGAAGAGCAGATCAACCAGGCCAAGGGTGAGACCGACCGCTTCCTCGCAATCTTGAAGGAATACGAGCAGGCGAAGGATATCACCAAGCGCCGCATCTATCTGCAGACCATGGAGAGCATCTTCGCCAACATGGACAAGGTCCTGATCGAGAACGGCGAGGGCGGCTCGGGTGTCCTGCCCTATCTGCCTCTCGACATACTCGACAAGGACCGTTCGGGGCGCACCAATCCGCTCCAGCGAGAAAAGGACGATACAAGAGGGGGCACGAACTGATGAACCGCACAGCCATTATCATCGGCGTCCTCGCCGCGGTCGGGCTCGTCGTTCTCTCCAGCGCGGCCTTCACCGTGCGCGAAACGCAGCAGGTGTTGATCCGTCAGTTCGGTGAAGTGCAGCGGATCGTCGGCGACCCGGGTCTGCACTTCAAAATCCCCTTCATCCAGAAGGCGACCTACTTCGACAAACGCGTGTTGGACTTCGACGCGGAGCGTGAGGAAATCCCGACGCTGGACCAGAAGCAACTCGTGGTCGACGCCTTCGCGCGCTACCGGATCGTCGATCCCCTTAAATTCTATCAGGCGGTTGGCAATGAGCTGGGCTATCGCAACCAGTTGAGCCAGATCCTGTCGAACGCGCTGCGCTCGCAAATCGGCTCGATCACGCTCTCCACGGTGCTGACCGAGAAGCGCGCCGACCTGATGGAGCGTATCGCGCAGGTTACGGACGAGGAATCCCGCAATCTGGGCGTGGAAGTCATCGACGTCCGCATCAAGCGCGTGGACCTTCCGGAGGAGAACAGCCAGGCGATCTTCCGGCGGATGGAAACCCAGCGTCAGCAGGAGGCGCGACGGATCCGCGCGGAGGGCGCGAAGGAAGCCCAGCGGATCACCGCCGACGCCGACAAGCAAAAGCGCGTCATCGTCGCCGAGGCCCGGCGCGAGGCCGAGATCCTGCGCGGTGAGGGCGATGCCCAGGCGCAGAACCTCTACAACAAGGCCTTCACGCAGGACGCGGTGTTCTTCGACTTCTGGCGCTCCATGCAGGCGATGCAGAAGGGGTTGGCGCCCGACACGACGACGCTTGTCGGACCGCCGAGCTCGGATTTCTTCAGGTTCTTCCAGAGCCAGGAGCCGGCGGGCGGGGCCACCGTCTCCGGCGACTGATCGGGCTAGAGGCGCCCCGTCCGGAGAGCCGGGCGGGGCGTTCTTCTTTCGATGGATGAGTTCGCAACCGCCCTCCTGACCGCGCTCGGTCTCGTCTTCGTGATCGAGGGGCTGGCCTACGCCCTCTTCCCCGAAGGTGCGCAGCGGTTGGCCGCCCTCGCCCAAAGCATCCCGCCGTCGAGCCTCAGGCGCGGCGGCCTGATCGCGGCGGTGACCGGCGCCGGGCTCGTCTGGCTGGTACGGGGCTGAGACGGCGCGCCTCGCTCTCGCCGCAATCGCCGGATATAGCGAGCGAGAATGTGGCAAATTCGGGGATTTTTGGGCCCCGGCGCGCCCGCGCGTTGATCTGCCCGCGGGTCGCGCCCAAATCAAGGCCAGCACCGGGACGGCCGCTACGGCGCCCGAGGGCTGGTCAAGCCGACGGATGGGGAGCAAGCTCGCGCCCCGGAAACGGGTTTCCGGCCCCCATGACGCATGATCGGGCCGAATGCGGTCGGCCGATGAACCGGAGGAACCCCTGAGCCCGTCCCGCGCTTGCCGAGCAAGGAAGCCGGGACAAGCGGTCTCACGAAAACGACGCGGAGTCGAACAGGAATGTCTCGCCAAATCTCATCCCGACCGGTCGCGATCGCACGCACGCGTGCTGCGACCGAAACGATCCTCGCACGCTTCGCCGCGATCGCGCTGGCGGTCGTCCTGGCAATGGCGTTCGCCGCCCAGGCCCACGCCCGCGGCGCCCCGGAGAGTTTCGCCGATCTGGCGGAGAAGCTCCTGCCGGCGGTCGTGAACATCTCCACCACGCAGGAGGTCAAGGGCAATGACGGCCCCGGCTTCCGTCTGCCGCCGGGCAGCCCGCTCGAGGACTTCTTCGAGCAGTTCGGCGACCGGGGCGGCGACGGGCCGCCGCGCAAGGCGCAGAGCCTCGGATCCGGCTTCGTCATCGATGCGGAAGCCGGCATCGTGATCACCAACAACCACGTCATCGACGGCGCGGACGAGATCAAGGTGATCCTGCAGGACGACACCGAGCTCGAAGCCGAACTGATGGGCACCGATCCGAAAACGGACATCGCGGTGCTCTCCGTCGGCGAAGGGCACAGTCTGACGCAGGTGCCGTTCGGCGATTCCGACGTGGCGCGCATCGGCGATTGGGTGGTCGCGATCGGCAATCCGCTCGGCTTCGGCGGCACGGTCACCGCGGGCATCATCTCCGCGCGCGGACGCGACATCAACGCCGGGCCCTACGACAACTTCATCCAGACCGACGCGCCGATCAACCGCGGCAACTCCGGCGGCCCGCTGTTCAACCTCGACGGCGAGGTGATCGGCATAAACACGGCGATCATCAGCCAAACCGGCGGCTCGATCGGCATCGGCTTCGCCATTCCGTCGAACCAGGCCAAGCGCGTGATCGAGCAGATCCGCGAGTACGGCACGACCAAGCGTGGCTGGCTGGGCGTCAGCATCCAGGGCGTCAGCGAGGATATCGCCGAGAGCCTCAACCTCGCCGAGGCGTACGGCGCGCTCGTCGCCAACGTCTATGACGACAGTCCGGCCGAACGCGCCGGCTTCAAGTCGGGCGACGTCGTGATCCGCTTCGACGGCGATAAGGTGCCGAGCCACCGTGCGCTGCCGCGCATGGTTGCGAACACCGAGGTCGGCAAGGAAGTCGATGTCGTGGTCTGGCGCAACGGCGAGGAGAAGACGCTGAAGGTGACGCTGGGCGAGCTCGAGAAGATCGACCTGGCCGCGCTCCGCGCCGAGGAAGGCGGGGAGGACTCCTCTTCCGGCAAGTCCGCCGTCACCGTCGAGGCGCTCGGCCTGTCGCTCGCCGAGATCGACGGCACGGTGATCGAACGCCTGGACCTCGAGCCCGGCACCGAGGGTGTGGTCGTCACCGACGTCGCCACCGGCAGCGACGCGGCGGAGAAGGCCCTGCAACCCGGCGACATCATCCTGGAGGTCAACCAGAACGCGGTGAAGACCCCCGGCGACGTCGCCGCGGAGGTGCAGAAGAGTGCCGACGCCGATCGCAAGTCCGTGCTGCTGCGGCTCGAGCGCAACGGCGACCAGCGCTTCGTCGCGGTCCGGATCGACAAGGGCTGATCCGCCCTCCGATTCCCCGGCAACGGAATGCCCCGCCGACGGACAGGTCGGCGGGGCTTTCTTCTTCTCGGGAAGGGTCGCCGGGGACGGTCCCGGCGGCGATCACCGGGTCTCGACCATTCCGGTAGCCGCAGTCGCGCGCCTCGAGGGCGGGAAAAATAGTCGAGAAGCCAGAGATCGCGAAACGACGGGTCGTAGGTCAGGAGGAGGATCTGCCCCCCGGGACACCCGCCGCATCGCGGCGACGCCCTTTTCCTTGTCGGTCGTCGGTCCAGCGATGGACGGTGAGGATGGCCATCGCCGCGGCGCTACGTCTTCATCACGGCCGAGACGGAGGCGCCGCTCTGCGCGGCGCGCGGGCCCGCGACGTCTTGACCCGCCGGCCGGAGGGCCGATGTTAGAGGGGCGGTCCATCCGTCGGGCCGCGCGCCCCGTTGTTTTCACCGTCGATTGGAGCCTCCATGAAGACCGAGCAGCCGCCCGTCATCCGCCTGAGCGACTATACCGCGCCGGCGTTCCGGATCGAGCGCACGGACCTCACCTTCGACCTCGATCCCGAACGCACGCTGGTCGAGGCGCGGCTCGACATCGCGCGGACCGACGGGGATGCGCAGTCCCTGGCCCTCGACGCGGAGGGGATGGAGCTACTAGACCTGCAACTCGACGGCCGCGCGCTCGACGCCGCCGAGTTCCGGCTGGATCAGGACGTGCTGTCGATCGCCGAGGTGCCGGAGCGCTTCACGCTGAGCGCCAAGGTCGCGATCGATCCGCAGAGCAACACGCGACTGGAAGGGCTCTACCGCTCCAACGGGGTCTTCTGCACCCAGTGCGAGGCCGAGGGTTTCCGGCGCATCGCCCCCTCGATCGACCGGCCGGACATGCTGAGCCGCTATCGCGTCACCATCCGCGCGGACAAGGCGAGCTGCCCGGTCCTGCTGTCGAACGGCAACCTCGTCGACAGCGGCGATCTCGAGGGCGGGCGCCACTACGCGGTCTGGGAGGACCCCTTCCCGAAGCCGAGCTACCTCTTCGCGCTGGTGGCCGGGGACCTCGCCTGGATCCCGGATCGCTTCACCACCAAGTCCGGCCGCGACGTCGATTTGCGCATCTATGTCGAGCACGGCAACGAGGCGCGGGCGCGCTACGCGATGGAGGCGCTCAAACGCTCCATGCGTTGGGACGAGGAGCGCTTCGGCCTCGAATACGATCTCGACATCTTCAACATCGTGGCCGTCAGCGACTTCAACATGGGCGCGATGGAGAACAAGAGCCTCAACGTCTTCAACGCGAAATACATCCTGGCCGATCCGGAGACCGCGACCGACGCCGACTTCGCCGCGATCGAATCCATCGTCGGACACGAGTACTTCCACAACTGGACCGGCAACCGCATCACCTGCCGCGACTGGTTCCAGCTGAGCCTGAAGGAAGGCCTCACCGTCTTCCGTGACCAGGAATTCACGGCCGACATGCGCTCGCGTCCCGTGAAGCGCATCCAGGACGTGCGCATGCTGCGCGCGCGCCAGTTCCCGGAGGATGCGGGACCGCTCGCCCATCCGGTGCGGCCCGACAGCTACATGGAGATCAACAACTTCTACACCGCGACCGTCTATGAGAAGGGCGCGGAGGTGATCCGCATGCTGCACGCGCTGCTGGGCGAGGAGGGCTTCCAGAAGGGCATGCGCCGCTATATTGAGCGGCATGACGGCCAGGCCGTCACCTGCGACGACTTCGTCGCCGCCATGGCGGGGGCGAACGATGTCGATCTCGACCATTTCAAGCTCTGGTATTCCCAGGCCGGCACGCCGGAGGTGACCGCCGAAGGGCACTATGACGGCGCGGCCAAGACCTACAGCCTGTCGCTGACCCAGCGCACGCCGCCGACGCCCGGCCAGGCGAAGAAGAGCCCGCTGATGATCCCGCTGTCGGTCGCGCTGATCGACCCGGAGGGCGGCAACCAGACGCTGACGCTCGCGGGTGAGGACAGGGGCGAGGAGACCGTCCTGCACCTGACGCAGGACCGCCAGACCTTCACCTTCGAGAACGTGCCGCGGGCGCCGAAACCCTCGCTCAACCGGGGCTTCTCCGCCCCGGTCCGGCTGACCCAGCCGCTCGCGCGCACCGACCTCGCCTTCCTGATGGCGGAGGATACGGACCCCTTCGCGCGCTGGGAGGCGGGCCAGCAATATGCCTGCGACCTGCTCTTGGAGATGATCGAGGCGATCGGCCGCGGGGAGGCCGCCGAGGCGGACCCCGCCTTCGTCGAGGCGATGGGCCGCACGCTGACCAATGACGATCTGGATGAAGCCTTCCGGGCGCAGGTCATGGTGTTGCCGAGCGAGGAATATATCGGCGAGCAGATGAAGACCGTCGACGTCGACGCGATCCATGCCGCGCGCGAGACCCTGAAACGCGCCATCGCCGACCGGCTCTACGACGACCTGCTGGCCGCCTATGAGGGGCGGCGCGACAACGAACCCTTCGCGCCGACGGCGGAGCAGGCCGGGCGCCGGGCCTTGAAGAACGCCTGCCTCGGCCTGCTGGTGGCGAGCGGCACGGCGGATTCGGCCGAGCTCGCGCGCCTTCAGTACGACACCGCCAACAACATGACGGACCGCATGGCGGCGATGGCGCTGCTCACCGCCTACGGCCTGCCGGGCCGCGACGCGGCGCTCGCCGATTTCCGCGAGCGCTGGCAGGCGGACGAGCAGGTGATGGACAAATGGTTCGCCGTCCAGGCCACCTCCCCCGCCGAGGATACGCTGGGCCGCGTGCGCGCGCTGATGGGGGACCCGGTCTTCTCGATGAAGAAGCCGAACAAGGTGCGCGCGCTGATCGGCGCCTTCGCGGCCGCCAACCCGGTGCAGTTCAACCGGCCGGACGGCTCGGGCTACGATTTCCTGGCGGAGCAGACGATCGAACTCGACCGGCTGAATCCGCAGGTCGCGGCCCGGCTGATCGGGCCCCTCGGCCACTGGCGTCGCTTCGACGGGGACCGGCAGGCCCGCATGAAGGCCGCGCTGGAGCGGATCCTCGCCGCCGAGGATCTCAGCCGCGATTGCTACGAGATCGCCTCCAAGGCGATCGCCGAGTGACCGGCTTTCTCGCTGACGGCTTTGTGAATGCCTTGTGTTTCGCATGCCGCTAAGCTCGCGCCCATCTAGCGTTCGGCATAGCGTCGCGTAGGACGCGCCGAGCGAGGGGACGGGCGAAAGGCATGAGCGAGACCATCGACACCGACATCTGCGTCATCGGCGCGGGCAGCGGCGGGCTCTCCGTGGCGGCCGGCGCCTCGCAGATGGGAGCGCGCACGGTCCTGGTCGAGCGCGGGGCAATGGGCGGCGATTGCCTCAACTATGGCTGCGTGCCGTCCAAGAGCCTGATCGCCGCCGCCCACGCGGCGCAGACCATCCGCACCGCCGATGCCTTCGGCATCAAGACGGCCGAGCCCGAGATCGACCGTTCCGGCGTGCGCGATCACGTGCGAAGCGTCATCGCGGCGATCGAGCCGAACGACAGCCAGGCGCGGTTCGAGGGGCTCGGCGTCCGGGTGATCCGGGAGAGCGCGCGCTTCACCGGCCCGGCCGAGATCGCCGCCGGCGAAGCGCGCATCCGCGCCAAGTATTTCGTGGTCGCGACCGGCTCCTCGCCCCTGGTGCCGCCGATCCCGGGCCTCGACGAGACGCCGCACTACACCAACGAGACGATCTTCGACCTGGCCGAGCCGATCGAGCATCTGGTGGTGATCGGCGGCGGACCGATCGGGCTGGAACTGGCGCAGGCGCACCGGCGCCTCGGCGCGCGCGTGACGGTGCTGGAAGCCGCCACGCTGATGGGCAAGGACGACCCCGAGGCCGCCGCAATCGTGCTGCGCCGGCTGGCGGCGGAGGGCGTCGATCTGCGCGAAGGCGCCAAGGTGACCGGCAGCGCGAAATCGGCCGACGGCGTCAGCGTGACGATCGAGAAGCAGGATGGCGGGGCGGAGACCATCGCCGGCAGCCACCTGCTGGTCGCCGTCGGACGCACGCCGAACATCGCCGACCTCGACCTCAACGTCGCCGGCATCGAACACGACCGGCGTGGCATCACGGTCGACGCGCACTTGAAGACCACGAACCGGCGCGTCTTCGCCATCGGCGACGTCGCCGGCAGCCCGCAATTCACCCATATCGCCGGCTATCACGCCGGTCTCGTGATCCGCCAGGCGCTGTTCAAGCTGTTCTGGACGAAGACGGACGAGCGCATCGTCCCCTGGGTCACCTACACCGACCCGGAACTCGCCCAGGTGGGGATGCGGGAAGCGGACGCCGTCGAAAAGCTCGGCCAGGGCAAGTTCACCATCCTGCGCTGGAGCTTCGAGGAGAACGACCGCGCCCAGGCGGAGCGCGAGACGCATGGCTTCGTGAAGTTGATCCTGGACAGGAAGAGCCGCGTCGTCGGCGCCACGCTCGTCGGCGCGCGCGCGGGCGAATTGCTGCTGCCCTGGGCCTTGGCGGTGCAGGAGCGGATGAAGATTTCCAAGATGGCCGGCGTGATCGCCCCCTACCCCACGCTGTCGGAAGCCAGCAAGCGCGCCGCCGGCAGCGCCTTCACGGAGGCCCTCTTCTCCGAACGCACCCGCAAGATCGTCCGCTTCCTGCTGCGGTTCTAAATTTCCGTAGCGCGTCCTGACGCAAGTCAGGACCCATGCCAGGGACCTTTGCTCAAACAGCCGACGGTTGCCCTTGGCAAACGGAAGCGGAATGGGTCCTGACTTCCGTCAGGACGAGGGAGCTGGGATGACGGCGCCCCTACTCCGCCGCCTCCGCCTGCGCCTTGGAGATGAGCTGCAGGATCTCGCTGGCGGCATGCGGGATGTTGGTGCCGGGGCCGTAGATCGCCGACGCGCCGGCCTTCAGCAGGAAATCGTAGTCCTGCGGCGGGATGACGCCGCCGCAGACGACCAGGATGTCGTCGGCCCCTTCCTTGCGCAACGCCTCGATCAGCTGGGGAACCAGCGTCTTGTGGCCGGCCGCCTGACTGGAGACGCCGATGACGTGGACGTCGGCCTCGATCGCCTGGCGGGCGGCCTCCTCCGGGCTCTGGAAGAGCGGGCCGACATCGACGTCGAAGCCGATATCGGCGAAGGCGGTGGCGATCACCTTGGCGCCGCGGTCGTGGCCGTCCTGGCCCATCTTGACGACCAGCATGCGCGGGCGGCGGCCCTCTTCCTCCACGAAGTTCTCGATCTCCTGTTTGATCTTCATGAAGCCCTCGTCCCCCTGATAGGCCGAGCCGTAGACCCCGGTGATCGAGCGGATGGTCGCCCGGTGGCGGGTGAAGACGCGCTCCAGCGCATCCGAGATCTCGCCGACGCTGGCGCGCGCGCGGGCGGCGTCGACCGAGAGCGCGAGCAGATTGCCCTCCCCGCTCTCGGCCGCCTTGGAGAGCGCGTCGAGCGCGGCGGTGCAGGCCGCCTCGTCGCGGGCGTCGCGCATCTTCTGGAGCCGCGCGATCTGGCTGTCGCGCACGCGCGCGTTGTCGACGTCGAGGATATCGATCTCGTCCTTGTCCTCGGACTTGTACTTGTTGACGCCGACGATCACCTCCTCGCCCCGGTCGATGCGGGCCTGGCGGCGGGCGGAGGCCTCCTCGATCTTCATCTTGGGCCAGCCCTCGTCGACCGCCTTGGTCATGCCGCCCATGGCCTCGACCTCGTCGATCAGCGCGCGCGCCTTCTCGATCAGCGAGCCGGTCAGGCTCTCGACATAGTAGGAGCCGGCGAGCGGATCGACCGGCTGGGTGATGCCGGTCTCCTCCTGCAGGATGAGCTGCGTGTTGCGCGCGATGCGCGCCGAGAAGTCGGTGGGCAGCCCGATCGCCTCGTCGAAGGCGTTGGTGTGCAGCGACTGGGTGCCGCCGAGCGCGGCGGCCATCGCCTCCACGGTCGTGCGGATCACGTTGTTGTAGGGGTCCTGCTCCGTCAGCGACCAGCCGGAGGTCTGGCAGTGCGTGCGCAGCATCAAGGAGCGCGGGTCCTTCGGCGCGAACTCCTTCTCGATCAGATCGGCCCACAGGAAGCGCGCGGCGCGCAGCTTGGCCGCCTCCATGAAGAAGTTCATGCCGATGCAGAAGAAGAAGCTGAGGCGCGGCGCGAACTTGTCGACGTCGAGCCCCTTGGAGACCGCCGCGCGGACATATTCCAGCCCGTCGGCCAGCGTGAAGGCGAGCTCCTGGGTCAGCGTCGCGCCGGCCTCCTGCATGTGATAGCCGGAGATCGAGATCGAGTTGAAGCGCGGCATGTGCCAGGCCGTGTACTCGATGATGTCGGCGACGATGCGCATCGAGGGCTCGGGCGGGTAGATGTAGGTGTTGCGGACCATGAACTCCTTCAGCACGTCGTTCTGGATCGTGCCGGAGAGTTTCTCGGGCGGGACCCCCTGCTCCTCGCCGGCGACGATGAAGTTCGCCATGATCGGCAGCACCGCGCCGTTCATCGTCATCGAGACCGACATCTCCTCCAGCGGGATGCCGTCGAACAGGATCTTCATGTCCTCGACACTGTCGATCGCGACGCCCGCCTTGCCGACATCGCCCTCGACGCGCGGATGGTCGCTGTCGTAGCCGCGGTGGGTCGCCAGATCGAAGGCGACGGAGAGCCCCTTCTGACCGGCCTTCAGGTTGCGCTTGTAGAAGGCGTTGGATTCCTCCGCCGTGGAGAACCCCGCGTACTGGCGCAAGGTCCAGGGCCGGCCGACATACATCGTCGCCCGCGGGCCGCGGGTGAAGGGCGCGAAGCCCGGCAGGGTGCCGATATGCTCCAGCCCCTCAAGATCGTCCGCGGTATAGAGCGCCTTGATGCCGATCCCCTCGGCCGTCTTCCAGACGAGTTCGTCCGCCGAGAGACCCTTGGTCTCCTTCTCGACCTGGGCTTCCCAGTCCTGAAGCGTCCTCTTGTCGAATTCGGCCATGGCGGGGCTCCTCCAAGCGTCTCTTCCATACGCGTCCCCGGGTTATACCGCCGCCGGGGCGACGGAGTCTAACGATGGTGCGGGCCATCGGCGCTGCGTAGCCTTGTACCTTCGGCAAGGATGCCCCTAAAGTCGCCGCATGCAGGATCAGCCGGTCACCCTCTCCGATATCGAGGCGGCGCGCACGCGGATCGCGGGGCATGTGCTGCGCACGCCGCTGGTGCCCTGCTTCTCCCTGAGCGAAGCGACGGGGGCGGAGGTCCGGCTCAAGCTCGACCTGCTGCAGGCGACCGGCGCCTTCAAGCTGCGCGGGGCGACCAACGCCATCCTGGCGCTGCCGGAGGCGGACAGGGCGCGCGGCGTCACCTGCTGTTCCACCGGCAATCACGGCCGGGCCGTCGCCTATGCGGCGAGCCGACTGGGCATCACGGCCATCATCTGCATGTCGGAGTTGGTGCCCCGCAACAAGGTGGACGCCATCCAGGCGTTGGGTGCGGAGGCCCGCATCGTCGGCCGCAGCCAGGACGAGGCGGATGTGGAGGCGCGCCGCCTCGTCGCGGACGAGGGCATGGTGATGATCCCGCCCTTCGACCATCCGGATGTGGTCGCCGGCCAGGGCACCTGCGGGCTGGAAATCGTCGAGGACTGGCCCGAGGTCGATTGCTGCATCGTGCCGCTGTCCGGCGGCGGGTTGATCGCTGGCGTGGCGGCGGCCATGAAGGCGAAGAAGCCGGACGTGCGCATCGTCGGCGTCACCATGGAGCGGGGCTGCGCCATGGTGGAGAGCCTGAAGGCGGGCGAGCCGGTGCCGGTCGAGGAGGTGCCGAGCCTCGCGGATTCGCTGGGCGGCGGCATCGGCCTCGACAACCGGGTCACCTTCCCGATGTGCCGCGATCTGGTGGACGAGACGGTTCTGGTGAGCGAGGCGCAGATCGCCGCCGGCATGCGCCATCTTTACCGCCATCAGCAGCTGGTGACCGAGGGCGGTGCCGCGGTCGGCGCCTCGGTCCTGCTCGACGGGATGATCGGCGATCCGGGCGAACGCATTGCCGTGATCGTGAGCGGCCGCAATGTCGATATGGACTTGTTCACCCGGATCGTCTCGGGCGAGGATGTCGACCTGGCGGCGGAAGCGGCGGCCTGACGACGAAACGTGGTACGACGGGGGAGTCGGGAGGAAGCATGCCGGACGTTCTGGTGCTGAGCGAGACGGAATTGCGGGAGTGCGTGACGCTCGACGCCGGCGCCGTCGACATCGTCGCGGAAGCTTTCGGCGCGCTCGCCGGCGGCAAGGTGGTGATGCCGCCGATCCTGCGCATGGACATGGTCGACCGCAACGGCGAGGTCGACGTGAAGACCGCCTATGTCCCGGGCCTAGAGGGCTTCGCGATCAAGACCAGCCCCGGCTTCTTCGACAATCCGAAGCACGGCCTGCCGACCACCAGCGGGCTGATGACGGTGCATAGCAGCGAGACCGGCATCGTGCAGGCGATCCTGCTCGACAACGGTTACCTGACCGACGTGCGCACCGCGGCCGCCGGCGCGGTCGCGGCGCGCCATCTGGCCCCGGCGGAGGTCGGCACGCTCGGCATCGTGGGCGCGGGCATGCAGGCGCGCCTGCAGGCCAAGGCCTTCTGCCTCGAGCGCAAGGTGGACCGCATCCTGGTCTGGGCCCGCGATCCGGAGAGCGCGAAGAAGGCCGCCGCCGACATTACCCGGCTGACCGGCAAGCAGGCCGCGCCCGTCGACAGCCTCGCGGGCCTTGTGCGCGAGTCCCAGGCGGTGGTCACCACCACGCCCGCGCGCAAGCCGCTGATCGAGAAATCGATGCTGCATCCGGGCCTGCACATCACGGCGATGGGCTCCGATTCCGAGCACAAGAACGAGATCGCGCCGGAGGTGATCGCGGAGGCCGAACTCTTCGTCTGCGACAAGCACGAGCAGTCGGCGCGCCTGGGCGAGCTGCACCACGCGGTCGGCGCGGGCCTGGTGCCGGAGGATATGCCGGTCGTCGAGCTGGGCGAGATCGTCGCCGGCAAGCACAAGGGCCGCACGGAGGACGAGGATGTGACGATCTGCGACCTGACCGGCACCGGCGTGCAGGACACCGCGATCGCGGTCCACGCCCTCAAGGTCGCGCGCGACAAGGGCTTCGGCACGGTGATCGAGAATTGAGCCTGCCGCCTGCGCGCGTCACGGCTGGCCTCCCTAAGAAAACCCTTCTAGTCTCAAGGGCATGACCCTCACCCTCAGCTTCCACGGCGCGGTCGGGACGGTGACCGGCTCCTGCTACGCGCTCGAGCGGGGCCGCGAGACCGTGCTGGTCGATTGCGGCCTGTTCCAGGGCACCAAGTCGGTGCGCGCGCTGAACTACGCCGGCCTGCCGGTCGACCCGGCCCGCGTTTCGGCGGTGCTCATCACCCATGCCCATATCGACCATTGCGGCCTGCTGCCGAAGCTGGTGGCCCATGGCTGGGAAGGGCCGGTCTACTGCACCGCCGCGACGGCGGATCTGATGGACTTCATGCTGCGCGACACGGCGCACATCCAGGAGTTCGAGGTCGAGCGCCTCAATCGCCGCAACCGGCGGCGCGGCCGCCCGACCGTCGATCCGATCTATACCCGCGAGGACGCCGCCCACGCCGTCTCTCTGCTGCGCCCGGTGGCCTATCGCGAGCGGGCCGGCGTCACCGACTGGCTGACCGCGCGCTTCTGGAACGCGGGCCATATCCTGGGCGCCGCCTCGATCGAGTTGGAAGCGAGCGCCGACCATGGCGACGGGCCGATGCGGCTCGTCTTCTCCGGCGATATCGGCCCGGGTGACAAGGCCTTCCACGACGATCCCGAAGGACCGTCCGGCGGGATCGACCATATGATCCTGGAATCGACCTATGGTGGGCGGATACGCCCGCCGATGGACGAGGCGGCCCGACAGGCCGAACTCGCGCGCGTGATGCGGGCCGCGATCGACCGCGGCGGACCCATCCTGATGCCGGTCTTCGCGGTCGAGCGCACGCAGGAACTGCTCTACGATCTCGACTGCCTGATCGACCGGGGCGAGTTGCCGGATCTGGAGACCTTCCTCGACAGTCCGCTCGCGATCCGCGCAACCGAGGCTTTCGATCGCCACCTACCGCAACTGAACAAGCCCGGCACGCCGCACCCCTTCCGGCGCAAGAGCCTGCATCTCGTGATGGAGGCGAGGGAGAGCCAGAAGCTCGCGCAACTGCGCGGGCCCATCCTGATCATGGCGGGCAGCGGCATGTGCGACGCCGGGCGCATCCGCGAGCATATCGCCGACCATCTCTGGCGTCCGGAGACGACGCTCGTCATCGTCGGCTACCAGGCGCCGGGCACGCTCGGCCGGCTGATCGCCGACGGCGCCAAGCGCATCCGCATCCACGGCGCGGAGGTGGAGGTGGCCGGCCATGTCGCGGTGCTGGACAGCTATTCCGGCCATGCCGACGCCGACGGGCTGGTCGCCTGGGCGAAGGCGCGCGGGGCCATCTCCGGCAGCCTGTTCCTGACCCATGGCGAGGACGCCGAACGCGCGGCACTGGCCGAGCGGCTCGCGGAGGCGGGCGTGCCCGCGGATCGGGTCCTGCGGCCCGAATTGGATGCACGCTTCGCGCTCGCCCCGGACGCGCCGGCGCGACCGATGCGCCATCGCAAGGCCCGGGTCCCGCCGGAAGAGCTGTCGCGCCCCGCCGACTGGCACAACCGCTATGCGGAGCTCTCGCTTGCGCTCTCCGACGCGCTGCGCGAGGCGAAGAGCGATTCGGCGCGCCGCCGGCTGCTCGACCGGGTGGAGAAGGCGCTGGGCCGGCATCCCACGGGCAAGCAGCGGGGACGCAAACGATGATCGACGACCCGAACGAGGAAGGCGCGCGCCCCAACCTGCCGGCCGACAGCTACCGTCTCGCCTTCGAGGATGCGGAGTTCCTGTGGCGCGACGAGATGCGGGCGATGCGGCTCGCAAGCGAGTTCGCGAAGGCGGACCTCGTGATGCGCGATTGGGCGATCCGTTCCACCGTCGTCTTCTTCGGCAGCGCCCGCGCGCAGCCCGGCCATCCCGACTGCGCGCCGCTGCCGCCGACCGCGCGCTGCGGCGCCGATCTGCCGCCCCGCTACTACGAGGAGGCGCGCGACTTCGCCGGCCGCATCGCGCGCTACGGCCAGGCGCTCTTCGAAGCCTCGGGCGGCCAGCACCGCGACTATGTGGTCTGCACCGGCGGCGGACCGGGCCTGATGGAGGCGGCGAACCGCGGCGCGGCCGAGACCGGCGCGCCGACCATCGGCCTCAATATCGACCTGCCGCACGAGCAGGCGCCGAACCGGTTCCTGACCCGTGACCTCAGCTTCCGCTTCCAGTATTTCGCGCTGCGCAAGATGCATTTCCTGCTGCGCGCCCGGGCGCTCGCGATCTTCCCCGGCGGCTATGGCACGCTGGACGAGTTGTTCGATGCGTTGACGCTGATGCAAACCGGCAAGATGCCGGTGATCCCGATCCTGATGTTCGGCCGCGACTACTGGCGCAAGGTGATCGATTTCGACGCCATGGTGGAGGTCGGCACGATCGATTCCGAGGATCGCGCGCTGATCCATTGGGTCGACGGGCCGGAGGAGGGATGGCGTCTGCTGGCCCGCCATGACGGGCTGGACGCACACGGGCGGGTGGATTGAGACCGGCCCGCCAAAGCGTCGAGGAGCGAATGATGACCGACAGGCACGAGCGATTCCGCGCCCTGCACCGCCAGGAGGGATGCTTCCTGATGCCGAACGCCTGGGACGCCGGCAGCGCCAAGGCGCTCGCCACGGCCGGCTTCCCCGCCATCGGCACGACCAGCGCGGGGCTCGCCTTCGCGCTGGGAAAGCGCGACCAGGCGGCCGAGATCGGGCTGGAGGCCGCGCTCGCCAACATCCGGCAGATTGCGGCGGCAAGCGACACGCCTGTGAGCGCCGATTTCGAGAATGGCTATGCCGACGACCCCGACGGCGTGGCCGACGCGATCCGCCGCTGTTCCGAGGCCGGCGCCTCAGGGGCCAGCATCGAGGATTACGCCGGCACGCCCGCCCCCGGCCTCTACGATCCGGACCTCGCGGTCGAGCGGGTCGCGGCGGCGGTGACGGCCGCCCGCGGCCTCGATCGGCCCTTCACCATCACCGCGCGCTGCGAAGCCTATCTGATCGGCATGGAGGCGGCGGCATCCGAGGCCCGCGACCGGCTCACGCGCTACGCGGAGGCCGGGGCGGATTGCGTCTATGCGCCCGGCGTGCGCGACCGCGCGGAGATCCGCCGCCTCGTCGAGGAAACCGGCGCACCCGTGAATGTGCTGGTCGGCATTCCGGACATGCAGGCGACGATCGACGAGATGCGGGCGCTGGGCGTTCGGCGCCTCTCGGTCGGCGGATCGCTCGCCCGCATCGGCTGGCAGGCGGTCTTCCAGGCGATCGACGAGATGGTCGGCGGAACGTTCGGATATGCGGGACGCGCAGCGCGCGAGGTGGAGATCCAGCGCCGCTTCGGCAACGCCGATTGACGCGGGCCCCCTTCCCGCCCTATATCCCGCGCCACCCGTAAGACGGACGTCGGGGGCGTGGCCCGTGCTGCGCCGGCTGCCTTTGGGGCGGCCAATTCGCCCGGCGCGACAGGAAACGAAAATGACGGACACGCTGCCGAAGGCGCGGCTGTTGCTGCCGCCGATGCTGGCCATGGGTCTGGTGATCCTGGCCGCCAATATCCTGGTGCAATATCAGATCGACGTGACGGTGGCGGGCTTCGACCTCGCCCCGTGGCTGACCTATGGCGCGATCAGCTATCCCATCGCCTTCCTGGTGACGGACACGACCAACAGGCTGTTCGGCGCGCGCGCCGCGCGCCGCGTCGTCTATGTCGGCTTCGCGGTGGGCGTCGCGCTCTCGCTCGCCTTCGCGCCGACGCGGATCGCGATCGCCTCGGGCACCGCCTTCCTGGTGGCCCAGCTGCTCGACGTCTACGTCTTCGACCGGCTGCGGCAGATGGCCTGGTGGAAGGCCCCCTTCGTCAGCTCGCTCTTCGGCTCGGCGGTCGACACCGCGCTCTTCTTCTCGATCGCCTTCGCCGGCACGGTCGTGCCGTGGGTGACCCTGGGCCTCGGCGACTTCGTCGTGAAGCTCGCCATGGCGACGCTGCTGCTGCCGGCCTTCCGGGCGGTGGTCGCGCTCTACCCCAAGAGCTTGTGGGCGCCGGAGGCCGCCTAGAGCGCGGTCCCCCGATGCGCGTCGACCTGTTCGATTTCGAGCTGCCGGCGGAGCGGATCGCGCAAGCGCCCGCGAGCCCGCGCGATTCCGCCCGCCTGCTGCATGTGCCCGCCGAGGGGCCCTTCGCGGACCTCGGCGTGCGCGATCTGCCGAACCTGCTGCGGCCGGGCGATTTGCTGGTCGTCAACGACACGAAGGTGATCCCGACCCGCCTCTTCGGGGCGCGGGAAGGCAGCGGCGGGCGGATCGAGGCGACGCTGGTCGAGGAGGAGACGGCGGAGCGCTGGACCGCCTATTGCCGGCCGGCGAAGCGCCTGAAGCCGGGCGACCGCATCGCCTTCGCCGACGGCGCGCTGACGGCCGAGGTGGCGGCGAAGCACGCGGACGGGCGCCTCAGCCTCGCCTTCGACCGGTCGGGCGCGGCCTTGCGCGAAGCGCTGTGGGCCGTCGGCCGCATGCCGCTGCCGCCCTATATCAAGCGCGCGCCAGAGGACGCGGCGGCGGCCGAGGGCGACCGCGCCCACTACCAGACCCTCTTCGCCCGCGAGGAGGGCGCGGTCGCGGCGCCGACGGCGAGCCTGCACTTCACCGACGCGCTGCTGCAGGCGATCGAGGCGCGCGGCGTCGGCCGCGCCACGGTGACGCTGCATGTCGGCGCCGGCACCTTCGCGCCGGTGAAGGCCGAGGATACCGACGCGCATGTGATGCACAGCGAATGGGCGCGGCTCGACGATCAGACGGCGTCGCGGATCGCGGAAACCCGCGCCGCCGGCGGACGGATCGTCGCGGCGGGGACGACGGCGCTACGTACGCTCGAAAGCGCGGCCGGGGAAGACGGCACGGTTCGGCCCTTCGAGGGCAGGACCGACCTCTTCATCACGCCGGGCTATCGCTTCCGGGCGGTCGACTGCCTGCTGACCAATTTCCACCTGCCGCGCTCCACCCTCTTCATGCTGGTCAGCGCCTTCTCGGGGCTGGCGCGCATGAAGGCGGCCTACGCCCATGCGGTCGCGGCCGAGTACCGATTCTTCAGCTATGGCGACGCCTGCTTCCTGGAGCGGGCGGAGGATGACCGATGACCGATTTCTCCTTCACCCTCCACGCCACCGACGGCAAGGCGCGGCGCGGCACGATCCAGACGGCGCACGGCCCCGCGGAGACGCCGGCCTTCATGCCGGTCGGCACCGCCGGCACGGTCAAGGCGATGACGCCGGAGGATGTCGCCGCCACGGGCGCCGAGATCGTGCTGGGCAACACCTATCACTTGATGCTGCGCCCGGGGGCGGAGCGGATCGAGCGCCTCGGCGGCCTGCACCGATTCATGAATTGGCACGGCCCGATCCTGACCGACAGCGGCGGCTTCCAGGTCATGTCCTTGGCCGAGCTGCGCAAGCTGACGGAAGACGGCGTGCGCTTCCGCAGCCATATCGACGGCAGCTACCACACGCTCTCGCCCGAACGCTCGATGGAAATCCAGCGTCAGCTCGACGCCGACATCACCATGGCCTTCGACGAATGCACGCGCTTCCCGGCGAGCCACGAGGAGGCGGAGAGCTCCATGGAGCTCTCCATGCGCTGGGCGAAGCGCTCGAAGGACGCGTTCGCGGTACGCGACGGCTACGGCCTCTTCGGCATCGTCCAGGGCGGAGTCTACCAGGACCTGCGGGAGCGCTCGGTCGAGGCGCTGACCACCATCGGTTTCGATGGCTACGCGGTCGGCGGCCTTGCCGTCGGCGAGGGACAGGATCTGATGTTCGAGGTGCTGGACTATACCTGCCCGCTGCTTCCAGACGATCGGCCGCGGTACCTGATGGGCGTCGGCAAGCCGGACGATATCGTCGGTGCGGTGGAGCGCGGCATCGACATGTTCGACTGCGTGCTGCCCACCCGCTCCGGCCGGACGGGGCAGATCTTCACCGCGCGCGGCACCATCAACCTGAAGAACGCGCGCCACGCGGACGACGCCCGCCCGCTGGAGGAAGACTGCCCCTGCCCGGCCTGCACGAACTACTCCCGCGCCTACCTGCACCATCTGGTGCGCGCCGGCGAGATACTGGGCCCGATGCTGGCGACGCGCCACAACGTCACCTACTACCAGCGTCTGATGGCGGGCCTGCGCGCGGCGATCGCGGACGGCCGGCTCGACGAGCACGCGGCGACCTTCCGCGAGACCTACGCGATGGGCGACATCCCGGCCCTCTAAGAGTACCGTCGCCGGCGATGATGGAAGAGCGGAAGCAGGCGATCCTCGCCCGCGCGCTGGCCGAGGGCTTCAGCATCGCCGGCGTCGCGCCCGCGCGCGTCGGCGCGCGCGAGCAGGCGCGGCTCGACCGGTTCGTCGCGAATGGCGAGCATGGCGAAATGGGCTGGATGAAGGAAACGCTGGCCCGCCGGCGCGACCCGAAGACCCTGTGGGAGGGGGCCGAGAGCGTCCTCGTCCTCGGCCTCAATTACGGGCCGGAGGAAAACCCGATGGGGGAGCTGGCGAAGTATGAGCGCGCCAACATCTCCGCCTACGCCCGCAACCGCGACTATCACGACCTGATCAAGAAGCGCCTCAAGCGCGTCGCGCGCTGGATGGTCGAGGAATATGGGGCCCAAGTGAAGGTCTTCGTCGACACGGCCCCGGTGATGGAGAAGCCGCTGGCGGCACTGACCCGCGTCGGCTGGCAGGGCAAGCACAGCAATCTGGTGAGCCGACCCTTCGGCAGCTGGCTGTTCCTGGGGGAGATCTTCACCGACATGGCGCTGGCGCCGGACGAGGCGGAGGCCGACCATTGCGGCAGCTGCCGGGCCTGCCTCGACATCTGCCCGACGGACGCTTTCCCGGCGCCCTACCAGCTCGATGCCACGCGCTGCATCAGCTACCTGACGATCGAGCACAAGGGGCCGATCCCGCACGAGTTCCGCAAGGCGATGGGCAACCGGATCTACGGCTGCGACGACTGCCTCGCCGTCTGCCCTTGGAATAAGTTCGCCGTGCCGACGGAAGAGACCGCCTTCCTGCCCCGGCCGAACGCGCACGGAGAACGGCTGGAGAGTTTCCTGACGCTCGACGAGGCGGCCTTCCGCGCGCTCTTCACCGCTTCGCCCGTCAAGCGGATCGGCCGCGACCGTTTCCTGCGCAACGTGCTGATCGCTTGCGGCAACAGCGGGGAGAAAAGCCTGGTGGCGAAGATCGAGCCGCTGCTGGACGACCCGGCGCCGGTGGTGCGCGGCGCGGCCGTCTGGGCGCTCGCCCGGCTGGCGCCGGACCGGGCCGAAACGCTGCGCACAGAGCGCGAAGCACGGGAGGATGAGGAGAGCGTGCGGGCGGAATGGGCGTTCGTCGCGCGGACCGCCTAGCGCGGCGCAAAAAAGAAAAGGCCCGCGCCGGAACGCGGGCCTTCCCGAATACCCCGGCGGGGCGAAGCTTACGCGGCGCCGGCCTTGGCCGCACGGCGCTCGATCCGCCGCTTCAGGCGACGCGCCTCTTCCGGCAGCTTGCGGTTCGGCGTGCCCAGCAGGTAGGCGTCGAGGCCGCCCTTCTTGTCGATGGTACGCAGGGCGCCGCTGGTGACGCGCAGCCGAATCTGCTCGCCCAGCGTCTCGCTCAGGAGCCGCGTCGACTGCAGGTTCGGCACGAAGCGGCGGCGGGTCTTGTTGACCGCGTGGGAGACGTTGTTGCCGGTGGCAACGCCGACGCCCGTGATCTGACAACGTCGCGACATGACATCCTCTCGTATCGTAACCAGTGGCGCGCCGAAGATAGGGAGCGACCCCGCCGCCGGCAGCGCGAAAAGCACGCCATTCCGCCTGATCTTTGCGAAACCCACGTGCCGGAATCCCGGAATCCGGCCGCTCTGTGCCGGAAAGCGCGGCTATTTAGTCGACTGCCCCCCACCCCGTCAAGCCCGGATGGCGGGCAAACACCCCCTGTTGCGGAAAGGACACACCCTCTTTCCCCCCAACGCCAACCGGGGTAATAAGGAGTCCCATCCGGATCGGATTTGCGGCAGATTGCGGCTCTGTTCCGCGTCCAGGGGATGGGGCGGATCGTTTGGGGGATTTGAGGGTTCAAGCGGACATGATTGGGACGGTTTCGGCATTGGCGCGGCGCACGCGCCTTTTCGGGTGTGTTCTGGCGGCGGGCCTGCTCGCCCTGGCGGCGGTGCCGGCGGGTGCGCAGGAGGCGCAGGACCCCGGCTTCCTGCGCGCGGGCGTCGGCTACTACGACATCAATGACGACCAGGACGCGGGCGAGTTCCACGCGGAATATATCAGCGGCCAGAAGCTGTGGATCTTCAACCCCTTCATCGGGGTCATGGGGACCACCGATTCGGCCATCTACGGCTATGGCGGCATCCGGCTCGACGTCTTCCTGGGCCGGCGCTGGGTCTTCACGCCCGCCTTCGCGGCCGGGCTCTACAGCGACGGCGACGGCAAGGATCTCGGCCATGTGGTGGAGTTCCGCTCGGCGCTCGAACTCGCCTACCGGTTCGACGACCGCTCGCGCCTCGGCCTCTCGCTCTATCACCTCTCGAACGCGAGCCTGGACGACAACAATCCGGGCACGGAGGTGCTGACGCTGCACTACTCCTACCCGCTCAATAAGCTGTTCGACTGACCGGCCGCACCGGCCGACCGCGACAGCCCGCAAACGCCCCGGTCTCCGGGGCGTTTCGCTTTTCGGGCCAAGGCGAATCTGCCTAGCCTCCGCCGGTCTTCCCCTCTTTCGGCGGCGGAGCGTCCGGGCCCATGAACATCATCTTCCTCGCCATCGTGCTGATCGCCTTCGCGGTCGCCGCCTATCGCCAGGCGGTCTGGCAAGCGCCGGCCGGCGACCCGGACGCGCAGTCGCCGATGCAAGATCTGGCGCTCGGCATGATCGACACGGCCGAATCCTCGGTCACCCTCGCGATCGGCCTGATCGGGGTGATGGCGCTGTTCCTCGGGCTGATGAAGGTTGCGGAGGCGGGCGGCCTCCTGCGCATTATCGCCAAGGTGCTGCGCCCGGTGATGGTGCGTCTCTTCCCCGACGTGCCGGCGGACCATCCGGCGATGGGCGCCATCATCATGAACATGTCGGCGAACGCGCTCGGCCTCGGCAACGCGGCGACGCCGTTCGGCATCCGCGCGATGCAGGAGCTCGACCGCCTCAACCCGCACAAGGGCACGGCCACCAACGCGATGGCGCTGTTCCTGGCGATCAACACATCCTCCGTCACGCTGCTGCCGACCGGGGTTATCGCGCTGCGCGCCGCCGCCGGATCGACCGATCCGGCCGGCATCGTGCCGACGACGCTGGTCGCCACCATCTGCTCGACCACCATCGCGATCCTGAGCTGCAAGCTGCTGCAGTCCCACTTCGCGACGCCCCCGCCCGACGCCGCCCCGGCGGAGGGCACGGAGGAGGCGGAGGCCTACGAGCCGCTCGACACCCCGCTGCCGGAGACGGTGGACGAGGCCTATTCCGGCTGGGTCTCGGCGGCGGTGTTGGCGGGCATCCTGGCCTTCGTGCCGCTCACCGTGCTCTACGGCAAGGCGATCGCGCCCTGGATCGTGCCAGGACTGATGGTGCTGCTGCTCGGCTTCGGGGCGGCGAAGGGCGTGCGCGTCTATGAGAGCTTCGTCGAGGGCGCGCGCGACGGATTCCAGGTGGCGGTGCGCATCATCCCCTATCTGGTGGCGATCCTGGTGGCGGTCGGCATGTTCCGCCAATCGGGCGCGATGGAGATGCTGATCGATCCGCTCGGCGCCGTCACCGAACTGGTCGGCATGCCGGCGGAGGCGCTGCCGATGGCGCTGATGCGCCCGCTCTCCGGCTCCGGCGCCTACGGCATCCTGGCCTCGATCATCCAGGATCCGGCGGTCGGCCCGGACAGCTATGCCGGCTATCTGGTCAGCACCCTGCAGGGGTCGACCGAGACGACCTTCTACGTGCTGGCGGTCTATTTCGGCGCGGTGCAGGTGCGGCGCGTGCGGCACGCCCTGCCCTGCGCGCTGCTGGCCGACCTCGCCGGGGTCTGCGGGGCGGTGATCGCCTGCCTGGCGGTCTTCGGACAACCCTAGGATCGCGGTGCCGCAACGCTAACGCGAACGATGCGGCTGTTTGCAAGGGCTGGACCTCGGGCTCGCCTCTGCCCCAAGATGACCCCGGTCGCCGGTCGGTCGGCGACCGAGGGGCTCTTCGGGGGAAGCGAGCGGAAAATGAAGGATGGATGCACGTCGGTGGCGTTCGGGCGCCGGCGCCGTTCCCTGGCGGGGTCGCACCGATCCGGTGTTCTCGCGGCCGTCTTCGCGCTCGTCATGGCCGCGACCCTGCTGAGCCCGTCCCCCGCCAACGCCCAGGAGGGGGCCGAACCCCAGGCGGTGCAGGTCGGGATGTTCGTCGCCTCGATCCACGACCTCGATTTCTACGAGGGCACCTTCCAGGCGATCTTCTGGCTCTGGTTCATCTACGACGATGCGAACTACCGGCCGCTGGAGGCGGTCGAGGTGGTCAATGCCCGCGACTACGAGATCATGGAGAGCTACAGCCGCGACCGCTCCGACGGGCGCTACTACATGGCCGCCAAGTTCAGCGCCGAGATCAACCAGCACTGGGACACGACGAATTTTCCCTTCGACGACCAGCGCCTGGAGATCGTGGTCGAGAGCGTCGGCGGCAATGCGAGCGAGCTGGTCTTCCGGGCCGACCGCGACGACAGCGTGAATGGCGGCGAGGTGGTGGCGAAGGGCTGGGCGATCCAACCGCTGGAGATGGAGACCTCCACCTTCCGCTACAACACCAACTTCGGGGAGGAGACGGCCTCGGAACTTGCCTTCTCGCGCATCACCTTCGCGATCCCCTTGCACCGGGACAATCCGAAGCTCTTCTTCGAGGCCTATATCGGCTACATGATCTCCTTCGTGATGTGCGCGGCGATCTGGATGACGCTCGCCAGCAACATGCCGGACTACCGGATCGGCATGGTGCTGGCCGCGACCTTCACGGCGATCGGCAACAAGACCGTGCTGGAGACCAACTATCCGCCGCCGCCGAGCCTCGCGCTGGAGGACAAGATCGAGATCGCGACCTTCTTGTTGATCGCGATTTCGATGCTGATCGCGGTCGGTACCGAGCGGCTGCACCTGACGGGGCGCCAGCAACTGGCCCACCGGATCAGCCATTACGGAATGCCGGTCGCGTTGCTGGTCTATGTCGCCGCCATCGCCATTTTCGTCTACCAGGCGGTGTGATGAACGGGGAAAGCCATCCGCGCGGCAGCGTCATCGTCGATCGATCCGACCATGGCGGATCGCTGGTGCTCGACGCGACCGTCTCGGACGGCATCGCCGAGGTGCTGGACGGGACCGAGCTCGCCGCGCGAACCGAGCGTCGCTTCGGCCCGGAGGATCCTGTCGTCATCACGTCCGAGAACGTGCTGGACGCGGTCCTCAGAAGGCTGGACGACCCGGCGCGCCACGAGCAGATCACAGCGCTGAAGAACAAGGATCGCTGCCGCGCCATGCTGGCGGAGCGTTACCCGGACTTCTTCTATCGACGCGTCGCGCTGGCCGACCTGCCGGGGCTTCAACTGCCGGAAGGACGGCGCTTGGTGGTGAAACCCAATCGCGGCTACTTCGCGACCGCGGTCAAGATCGTCGATTCGACGAGCGACCTGGCGCAAATCCGCGCGGAGATCGAGGCCGAGGTCAAGCGCAACGCCGCCGTCTTCGCGGACAGCGTGCTGTCGGATGCCGAGGTGCTGGTCGAGGATTTCCTGGACGGCGACGAGTACGCCGTCGACCTGTTCTACGATTCCGCCGGCGAACCGGTGATCGTGAACATCTATCACCACCCGATTCCGGAGAATCCGAATTACCTGCACGCCCTCTACTATTCCAGCAAACGGGATTTCGATCGGCTGCACGAGCCGCTGATCGAGTGGTTCCGCGACCTGAACCGGACGCTCGGCGCCAGGCGGTTTCCGATTCATGGCGAATTCCGCCTGGGATCGGGCGGGCTGGTGCCAATCGAGCTGAACCCGCTGCGCTTCGGCGGCGACGGGTTGGTGGAACTCGCCTACCACGCCTACGGCATCAATCCCTATGCCGCCTTCATCGACGAGGTGGCGCCCGATTGGCCCGCCATCTGGCGCGACCGCGCGGACCGGATCTATATCTGGATGATGGGCTATGTCGGGACCGACGTGGACATCGCCTCGCACCGGCCGAACATCGGCGCGTTCCAGAGCCTGTTCGCCAACATCCTGAGCGACAGCCTGCTCAACTACCAGAGCCACCTCGGCTTCTCGGTGATCTATTCGGAGGAGACGGACCCGGCGCGCATAGACGAGCTGGTCAACACCGACTTCCAGGCTTTCTTCCAGGGCAACGAGGCCTTCTCCGAGGATTCGCTCGAGATGCTCTACCGATCCGGCATGCGGCTCAGGCTCGCGCCCGGCGAGCGGGTCTGGGAGGCGGGCGATATCGGCGACTATGCGCTACTGGTGATCGAGGGCGCGCTCGAGGTCTGGCACCCGAGCGAGGACGGCACCGAGGCCGAATTCCTGCTCGACCGGATCGACCCGCGTTCGGTCGCGGGCGAATATGCGGTGATGGACGGCCGCCCCCGCTCGGCCGCGGTGCGCGCCGGACCGGGCGGCTGCGTCGCCAGCAAGATCACCGGGCCCGCCTTTCGCCGGCTGCTGCGCGAGGCGCCGGGTCTCTTCGAGGAGCTCTACTGGCAGCAGCAGAGCCGCATCCGCAAGATGAACAAGCGCATCGGCGCCCTGGAAGCGGAACTGGCGGCGCTGCGCGGCAAGGGTTGAGGGCGCAGCCGCCCGCTTGTCACGCCGCCCGGGCGACCCTAAGTCTGACCCGGCATTGATACCGCAAGATAGTCAGGAGTTACGCGCCATGGGCATGGAATACCTCCACACGATGATCCGCATCAGCGACGTCGAGCAGTCGCTCGACTTCTTCTGCAACAAGCTCGGCCTCGTCGAGGTGGAGCGCAACGACTACCCGCAGGGGCGCTTCTCGCTGATCTTCCTGGCCGCCCCCGACGATGCCGAAGCGGCGAAGGAGAAGCGGGCCCCGATGGTGGAGCTCACCCATAACTGGGATCCGGAGGAATATGACGAGGGCCGCAACTTCGGCCACCTCGCCTACCGGGTCGACGACATCTACGAGACCTGCCAGCGGCTGATGGACAAAGGCGTCACCATCAACCGCCCGCCGCGCGACGGGCGGATGGCCTTCGTGCGCTCGCCCGACAACATCTCGATCGAACTGCTGCAGCGCGGCGACGCGCTGCCGAAGAAGGAGCCGTGGGCGTCGATGGAGAATTCCGGCCACTGGTGATCGGCCGGCCTTCGGGCCCCTCCGGACAGGACGAGCAAGGCCCGCCGGATCCTTCGGCGGGCCTTGCCAATTCATCCGGCTACTGCGGCAGCGTCACCGTCGCCGCCGCCTCGGACAGCGCCTCCGGCGTCAGCACGTCCATGACGGGCCGCTCCTGCCCACGCTGGTAGCGCACCAGGGTCATCGGCTCGCTCAGCACCACCGTGCCGGTCGGGAAGGTGATCGACAGCTCGCCATCGTCGAGCAGCGCCATCAGCAGGCTGTCCTCGGTCTGCAGCCCCCAGAAGTCGGTGCCGCGGACCCCGATCGTCGCGACCGGCGTGCGCAGCGTCAGCGTGCCGCCGAGGCCCTTGTTGATCGATCCCGAGATCATGCGGAAGGCGCCCTTGGTCACCCGAACCGCGCCGGCGGGCTCGTCCGCCTCCAAGAGGAACCGGTCGAGCGCGACGACCGCCTCCTCGCCCAGCATCAGCTTGCCGCCATCCGTGAGCGTCGCGTGCAGCCGCGCGCCCTTGCCGGTGACCAGCTCCTCGCCGGCATAGAGGTCGTCGGGCATGCCGACGCGCCGGGCATCGCCCGCGCGCTTCGCCTCGACCGTCGCGACGACGGCGTCGACGTCGGCCACATCGGCGCCGTCTTGCACCGGCGCCGCGAGGGCAGGCAGTCCCAGCCCGAGCCCAATGAACAGGCCCGCCGTCAGGGTTCCCAATCGTCTGAAGGTCTTCATCGCCTATCCAATCCCTTTCGTTGCTGGGAATGGTCTAAGGCCCCGGCAATTAACATAGTGCTAAGTATCGGAAATCCAGTCGCAGGCCTCGGGATGCGATCAATCCAGCGTGAACGCGTCCTTGTAGTCTCGCTTCAGCGCAGGGTCCTGGTCCGCCTTCCTGAGCAGGCAGTCGCCGATCGCGAGCAGGTCGAGCTCCGTCCCCATGAAGCAGCGGAAGGCGTCTTCCGGCGTGCCGACGATGGGTTCGCCCCGCACGTTGAAGGAGGTGTTGACGACGGCCGGGCAGCCGGTCTTCGCCTTGAACTTGGCGATCAGCCCGTAATATCGCGGGTTGGTTTCCTTGTGCACCGTCTGGATGCGCGCGGAATAATCGACATGGGTCACCGCCGGGATGTCGGAGCGCGGCACATTCAGCTTGTCGATGCCGAAGAGCTGCTGCTGCTCTTCCGTCATCGCGATGCGCCGATCCTCGCGCACATCGGCGACGAGGAGCATGTAGGGGCTCGCCCCCTCCTGCTCGAACCAGTCGCCGACATCCTCGGCGAGCACCGAGGGCGCGAAGGGCCGGAAGCTCTCGCGATATTTGACCTTGAGATTGAGCGTCTTCTGCATCGAGGGTGAGCGCGGATCACCCAGGATCGACCGGCCGCCCAGCGCGCGCGGGCCGAACTCCATCCGGCCCTGGAACCAGCCGACGGCCTGCTCCGCCGCCAGCGCCTCGGCGACCTGGTCGAGATAGGCGTCCTCGTCGGCGACCACCTCGAAGATTGCGCCCTCATCCTTCAGCCGGCGCTCGATCTCCTGCGGGTCGAAGACGGGCCCGAGATAGGCGCCCTTCATCGCATCCATGGCGTTCGGCAGCCGCCGCTCCGCGCCCAGATGCCAGTAGTGTGTGGCGAGCGCCGCGCCGAGCGAGCCGCCCGCGTCGCCGGCCGCCGGCTGGATCCAGATATTCTCGAAACATTTCTCGCGCAGGACATGGCCGTTGGCGACGCAGTTGAGCGCCACCCCGCCCGCGAGACAGAGATTGCGGATGCCGTACTCCTCGGCGAGCGACCGGGTGATGCGCAGCACCACCTCCTCCGTGACCTTCTGGATCGAAGCGGCGAGATCCATGTGGAACTGGGTCAGCGGCTCCTCCGGCGCGCGCGGCGGCGCCCCGAAGAGGTCGTCGAACCGCTTCGAGGTCATGGTCAGCCCGCCGGCATAGTTGAAATAGCGCATGTCGAGCCGGAAGGAGCCGTCTTGCTTCACGTCGATCAGATGCTCGAGGATCCGTTCGGCGTATTTCGGTTCGCCGTAGGGCGCGAGGCCCATCACCTTGTATTCGCCGGAATTGACCTTGAAGCCGGTATAGTAGGTGAAGGCGGAATAGAGCAGGCCGAGCGAGTGCGGGAAGTGGATCTCGCGCACCATCTCGAGCTTGTTCCCGCGGCCGACGCTGACGCTGGTCGTCGCCCATTCGCCCACCCCGTCCATGGTGAGGACGATCGCCTCCTCGAAGGGCGAGGGGTAGAAGGCCGACGCCGCGTGGCTCTGGTGATGCTCGGCGAAGAGCAGCCGGTCCTCGACCGCGCGCCCGTTTCCGAAGGGCGCCAGCGCGTCGCACAGCATCTTCTTCTGGAACAGCTTCTCCTTCAGCCAGACCGGCAGCGCCATCGAAAAGCTCTTGAACCCGCCCGGGGCGAGCGAGAGGTAGGTTTCGATCAGCCGCTCGAACTTGATGAAGGGCTTCTCGAAGAAGGCGATGTGATCGACCGCGTCGAGATCGATCCCGGCCTCGGCCAGACAGTATTCGATCGCCTTCGCGGGGAAGTCGCTGTCGTGCTTGATGCGGGTGAAGCGCTCCTCCTGAGCCGCGGCCACGATCTCGCCGCCCTCGATGAGCGCGGCTGCACTGTCGTGGTAGAAGGCGGAGATTCCGAGAATTTTCGTGTCAGGTTCAGTCGTCATTGCCATTCCATCCGCGTGATAGGACCGCGGACGTCACGAGTTCGGCGATCAGTGCGTGCGCTTCCGGCGTCAGATGCCCATCGCCTTCGATCGCGATCGGTATGTCGTTGTCTCGCGCCTCTTGGAAGGGAGCGGCCATGTCCGCGACCAACGCGCCGCCCTTCTCGAGTGCGTCTCGAAGCGCGGCGTCCATCGGCTCGATGTCTTTCGTTCCCAAGTAGTCCGGTATGTATATCACGACGAGGTGCGACTCATGCGCATCGACAACATCCATCATACGATCGAAGAGAAACAGCGCCGAGCTTCGCTTGTGTTCTGCAAGTTCGGCGGTGCCCTGTTCTGGAAGGTATTTCTCGAGAAGGGCTTCGGCTTCCGCTCTCGCCTCGTCCCAGCGCGGATCGGAACCTCGCTGGTCCGCATTCTGCTCGCTGAACGCCTTGCCGAGACGCGCCGACCTTGCCGGGTCCATGGCAAACGCGATCTCCGGCTCGTCGCCGGTGCGCGGGAGAAAAGGCATCGCCGTGCAATAGGGCGCGCCGGAATTCTTACAGGGACGGATGTTTCTGTTCAGGTGATCGGAGAAGAAACCGTAGAGCACGAGGCTGGATTGCTGGTCCAGATGCCGTTCCAGCTGCAATAGCGACGCGACCGTGCCGTGACCGGCTATCCCGAAATTGCGCGCCGGCCGATGGAGCGCCTGCGCCACGAGATGGGAGAAGGTTTCGCGTTGTTCGACACCCCAACCCAGGGTTTGCGATCCCCCAACTGAGAGGACGGGTGGGGCGTCCGGTGGCGCGGAAGCGCTCGTCTCTACCGGAATTCGGGCGCCTTCGGCATCGGTGCGGATTGTTACGTTTCGGCCGCCGACCGTCGTGACGGTCGATTGATTGGGATTCAGGACGTATCCGATTTCGGGGTCGTCGATATGCATCCCCACCAGGGTAACCTGGCGGGGGGCGACCATCTGTTTGATCGACTCGAGGCCGTATATACCGACGAAGAGTGCAAATCCCAATCCCGCGCCGATCACCAGGAAGAGCACCGTCACGATCCCTGCGAGCGACAGAGCCCTGCGCCGTTTTCCGCTGTCCTGGGCTCCACTCATCGTTACTCGCAAGCTCCTTGTTCAAGAATTTTGGCGAACACAGTGTCGAGCTTTACCGGTTCAGATGCGTGCGATCTATTGATGCTACTTGTCGAGAGGTCAACGATCGCGCGTCAGGATCTCGCCGCAAATGCACCGAACAGCGCTCCCTCCGACGCGGCGGACTCCGGGCCGGTGAGCGTCCTTTGGCTGTCTCCCCGAACGAGCATGTCAACCATACCGGCGAGCCTGGAGCAACTTGATCGGCACGCCCGGCGCCATCGTGCTAGAAGACGGTGTAGATGAAGGGCGCGACCGCGGAGCCCTTGGTCAGCACGATCAGGCCGCCGAAAACGACCATCATGACCAGGATCGGCAAGAGCCAGAACTTCTTGCGCGCCCGCATGAATTGCCACAATTCCCCCAGGAAAGACATGATGCGAAGGTGCCCTCGATTCCCTTGCCCTAGAACTGGTGGCGCATCGTCTCGGGCGCCGGCCCAGGCTCGCGCTCGATCCAGTAGCTCGCCGCCTCGGGCTTGCGCTTGCGCGACAGCGCGTCCCAGCCGAAAAGCCGCATCGCGAGTCCGAAAGGCGTGATGACGCCGAAGAACATGACCCCCATGACGAGCGGATTGACGATCCGGTGCAGCAGCAGGCCGAAGCGCGTCCACAGCCGGTTGAGCGGCGCCAGCAGCGTGGGCCGCACCAGGGCGACCGCTAGAAAGACCGCCGCCACCGCGCCCAGCCCCATGGCCCACTCGATCCGCCCGGCATAGAGCTGGAATCCCGCGATCAGCGCGAAGACGACCGTGAAGACGATCCCGAAACCACGGTCGGACGATGTCTTGGTCGGACCGCGTTCCTTGTAGGTCTCGTGCATGGCGTCCCTGGCCTCCGCGTCGCGCGGGTCACCCTATATCGGCAATTCGCGCGCGCCTCAAGGTTCCTGCGGGTTCGACCCACGAAAACCGAGCGCAGGTTACTTAGTGCTTCGCGTCCCATCGCGATTGCGCTCGGACGGGAAGATCAGGCTGACGCAGGTACCGACTCCCAACTCGCTCTCGATCACCAACCGTCCGCCATGATGCTCGATCAGCTGCTTGGTGATCGAGAGACCGAGGCCGAGATTGGGCTGGTTCCGAATATAGGTGTCCCCGTCGGCATTGAACGGTTTGGTGATCTGCTCGAGCCGTTCAGGCGCGATGCCAACGCCGGTGTCACGGACGCTGAGAACGATAGCCCCATCCGCACGCCCGGTGGCATCGATCTCGATGCGTCCTCCCGCCGGGGTGTATTTGAGTGCGTTCGTGACAAGGTTCAGCAACATCCGGAATACCGCCCGTCGGTCGGCGTAGACCCGTGACGCCGCTTGTACCTTGGAAAGAACGGACACCCCGGATTCGTCGATCAGGCTACGCACGCTGCGAACGCATTGATCGATCACCTCGCCGACTGCGAATTCCTCCTGGCTGAGCGTCGGCCCGGTGCTCTCGACGCGGGACAGTTCGAGGATGTCGTTGATCATGGTGAGCAGGTGATCCCCGGCCTGATGGATATCGCCGGCGTACTCGGCGTATTTCTCGTTCGCCAGGGGACCGTGGATTTCCCGCTGCATGAGTTCCGAAAGGCCTATGATACCGTTCAGAGGTGTGCGCAGTTCATGGCTGATGTTGGCAAGAAACCTAGATTTCGCCGAATTGGCCCTGACCGCTTCCTCCCGGGCTTCCTGCAACATTCTTTCACGTTGCTTGCGATGGGTGATATCGCTGAAGAAACCGACCAACATCAGGCGGCCGCCAATTTCGTTCGGTCGCGCCGCGATCTCTACCGGCACGTCCCGACCGTCGGCGCGTCGGATGACCGCATCCGGAACGCGGATGCGCCCTTTTTCCAGGTGCTCCTGAAACGTCCTGACATAGCGGGAACGCTCGGCCTCCGGATGCAGCATGCTCTGATGGACGCCCACGAGCTTGCTTTTCTCGCATGCGAACAGTTCGGCAGCGCGGTCGTTGACCTCTTCGATCAGGCCGGTGCGGGCGTCGGCGACCAGAATGCCGTCCGAACAAGTCGCCAGGATCGCTTCGCTCTTTTCGTGCGCGGCGCGCAGTTCGCGTTCCTTGTTCCGACGCTCGGTGACGTCACGGACAACGGCGGTCATCATGGTGTCGCCGTTGAGACGTGTCTTTGAAATCGAGACTTCCGCATCGAAAACGGTGCCGTCCTGACGCAGTCCCATGACCCCCTCACGCTGGGTCATCATTCGCCCCGTCGGGCCGCCGGCCGAGAACGCATCGACGTGTCCGCGGTGCGAGGATCTCGCCTGCGTCGGTATCAGAATGTCGAGGGGTTGGCCGACGACTTCATCGGAACGGTATCCGAAGATGCGTTCCGCGGCCGCATTGAAGAACGAGATCGTGCCGCCACTGTCGACGACAACGACACCGTCATCGAATGAATTCAAGAAGTTCGCTTCGCGCATGAGCGAGACGCCTGCGGACATGCGATCACCGCATTATTGTTTCTTTGACATCCAACCGACGTTCGCGGCCCACCGGAGTTAGTGTCAAATTTAGGTTAAATTGAACTTAACGGTCCGCGAGCAGCGTCGATAACCTGCCCTGGCCCCCAGGCCCGACAGTTCATTTCCCGGCTGCCACGCGCTGACCCGGACCAACGGCGTCGAGCCGATCTGTCAGGATCACGCCCCGATGCAGGTGACCAGCAGACCGCGGAGGTTGTCCTCGTCGAGCGGGACCGGATTGCCGCCGCAACTCGGATCCCGAGCCGCCATCACCGCCAGATCGTCGATCCGATCGGAGGTGACGCCGACCTCCGACAACGTGCGCGGAATGCCGAAGCTGTCGTTGAACTCCTGCACGAAGGCGCGGAAACCGTCGAACCCACCCGCGATGCCGAGATAGGCAGAGGCCAGATCGAATCGTTCGCGGATCGCGTCCGCGTTGAAATCCAAGACCGGCGGCATGCAGATCGCGTTGGTGGTGCCGTGATGGGTGTTGAAGACGGCGCCGACCGGATGGCTGATCGCATGGATCGCGCCAAGCCCCTTCATGAAGGCGGTCGCCCCCATTGCGGCCGCGCTCATCATGTGACTGCGGGCCTCGATATCGCCTCCGTCGGCATAGGCGCGCGGCAGGTACTCCTTGACGAGGCGCATGCCTTCGAGCGCGATCCCCTGGCTCATCGGATGATAGTTCGGGCTGGAGAAGGCCTCGACGCAATGCGCGAAGGCGTCGAGCCCGGTGCCCGCGGTGATCGGCTTCGGCATGCCGACGGTCAGTTCCGGATCGCAAATCACGACGCTGGGCAGGACCTTCGGATGGAAGATGATTTTCTTCTCGTGCGTCTCGGAATTGGTCAGCACCCCGGCGCGTCCGACCTCCGATCCGGTGCCTGCGGTCGTCGGCACGGCGATGATCGGTACGATGGCGTCGGCATCCGCCCGGGTCCACCAGTCGCCGATATCCTCGAAATCCCAGACCGGGCGCGACTGCCCCGCCATGAAGGCGACCAGCTTGCCGAGATCGAGGCCGGAGCCGCCGCCGAACGCGATCACCCCGTCATGACCGCCGGCGCGGAAGGCCTCGACGCCGGCGGCGAGATTGACCTCGGTCGGGTTCGGATCGACCTCCGCGAAGACGCCGCGGCCGAGACCGGCTGCGTCCAGGACGTCGAGCGCCTGGGCCACGATCGGCAGCTTCGCGAGCCCGCGGTCGGTGACGAGCAGCGGGCGCTCGATGCCGGTCTCGGCGCAGGCGGCGGGAAGCTCCGCGATCCGCCCGGCGCCGAACCGGATGGCGGTGGGATAGGACCAGTTACCGGTGAGTTTCACGATGTCACCTTCTTCAAATGGTAGGATTTCGGACGCGTGAGCGCGTGGTAGCCGAGGACCGACAGGCCGGCGCCGCGGCCGGTTTCCTTGCAGCCGGTCCAGCACAGGCCGGGATCGAGATAGTCCGCCCGGTTCATGAAGACGGTCCCCGTCTCGACCCGGTCGCCGACGCGGATCGCGCGCTCCGTATCGCGGGTCCACAGGCTCGCGGTCAAGCCGAAACAGCTGTCGTTCATCAGCGCGATCGCCTCCTCGTCGGACGCCACCTGCATGATGCCGACCGCCGGCCCGAAGGTCTCGTCGCGCATGATGCGCATGTCGTGGGTGACGTCGGTCAGGATCTGGGGCGAGAGGTAGGCGCCGCCGTCGTCGGCCGCGAACCGGGGAATGTGCGCGGTGGCGCCGGCGGCGATCGCCTCCTCCACCTGGGCGCGCACCTCGGCCGCGAAGCGCTTGTGCGCCATGGGGCCGAGCGTCGTCGCCGGATCCAGCGGATTGCCGAGCACGTAGCCAGAGACGATCCCGACCGCCTTCTCGACGAAGCGGTCGTAGAGGCTCTCATGGACGTAGATCCGCTCGATCCCGCAGCAGCATTGGCCGGCATTGAACATCGCCCCGTCGATCAGCGTATCCACCGCCGCGTCGAGGTCGGCATCCTCCATGACGTAGCCGGGGTCCTTGCCCCCCAGCTCGGTGCCGACGCCGATGAAGGTGCCGGCGGCGGCGCGCTCCATCTCCCGACCGCCTGCGACGGAGCCGGTGAAGTTCACGAAGTCGACATGACGCCCGGCGATCAGCGCGGAGGTGGTCTCGTGGTCGACGAAGAGGTTGGCGAAGACGTCCTCCGGCACGCCGGCCTGGTGGAAGGCGTGGGCCATCCGCTCGCCGACCAGCAGGGTCTGCGTCGCATGCTTGAGCAGCACCGTGTTGCCGGCGATCAGCGCCGGCGCGACCGTGTTGATCGCCGTCATGTAGGGATAGTTCCAAGGCGCCACGATCAGCACGACGCCGACGGGCAGCCGGCGGATGTAGCGGGTGAAGGTGGCGTCCTCGCCGACATGAATGTCGGCCAGCGCCTCTTCAGCGATCGCCGCCATGTGGGTGGCGCGTTCCTCGACGCCGCCGAACTCGCCGCCATAGCGCACGGGCCGGCCCATCATGTGCGCCAGCTCCGGGACGATCTCGTCGTTCATCGCGCCCAGGGCGGCGACGCCGGCGCGAACGAGCTCGATCCGCTCCTGCAGCGGGCGGGCGGCCCATTCCTTCTGGGCGGCCTTCAGGCGGGCGGCGAGGGCCTGCGCCTCGTCATGGGACAGGCAGGGACGCTCCGCGAAGACCGATCCGTCGATCGGCGAGATGCAGGTCAGGGTCTTGGTCATGTCGGCGTCTTTCGTCAGGCGCGTTCGAAGTTGCGCGCGATCTCGTAGTCGGTGACGACCTGCTCGAACTCCTCGATCTCCCAGCTGGCGGCACGGGTGTAGTGGTCGACGACGAAGTCGCCGAACGCCTCGCGCAGCATGGCCGAGCCGGATAGCGCCGTCATCGCCGCCGTCAGTGTCGTCGGGATCCGGCCGCTCTCGGCGCCGTAGACGTCGCCGCTGAAGGGCGGGTCGAGGGGCAGTTTCTCCTCGATGCCGCGCAGGCCGGCGGCGATCTGTCCCGCCATCGCGAGGTAGGGGTTCATGTCCGACCCGCCGATCCGGCATTCGATGCGGACCGCCTTGGTTCCCGCGCCGCACAGGCGGTAGCCGGCCGTGCGGTTGTCGACCGACCAGATCATCCGCGTCGGCGCGAAGCTGCCCTTCTGGAAGCGCTTGTAACTGTTGATGTAGGGCGCCAGGAAATAGGTGATGTCCGGCGAGTATTTCAGCAGCCCCGCCAGATAGTGCTTCATCAGCTGCGACATGCCGTGGGGATCGGCCGGGTCGTGGAAGACGGGCTCGCCCTCGCGCCACAGCGACTGGTGAATGTGCGAGGAAGAGCCGACCCGGTCCTTGTGCCATTTCGCGATGAAGGAGGCCGCGTGGCCGTTCTGCCAGGCGATCTCCTTGACCGCGTGCTTCGCGATGCTGTGGTGGTCGGCCGCGCTCAGCGTGTCGGCATAGCGGATGTTCAGCTCCTCCTGCCCGGCCTCGGCCTCGCCCTTCGTGTTCTCCACCGGCAGGCCGGCGGCGAAGAGGTGATTGCGGATCGGCCGCATCACATGCTCTTCCCGGCTGGTCTGCAGGATGTGGTAGTCCTCATTGTAGGCGCTGATCGGGGTCAGCTCGCGGAATCCGCCCCGGGCGATCTCGGCATGGCTCTTCTCGAACAGGAAGAACTCCAGCTCGGTCGCCATCATCGCGGTAAAGCCGCGTTCGGCCAGGCGCGCGATCTGGCGCTTCAGGATCTCACGCGGCGCGTGGGGCACCGGCTCGTGGGTATGGTGGTCGAGGATGTCGCAGATCACCATGACCGTCGCGTCGAGCCACGGCACCGGGCGCAGCGTCGCGAGGTCGGGCTTCATGACGTAGTCGCCATAGCCCATCTCCCAGCTCGTCGACTGATAGCCGTCGGGCGTCGCCATCTCCAGGTCGGTCGCGAGCAGGTAGTTGCAGCAATGCGTCTCCTCCCACGCGCTGTCGATGAAGTGGACGGCGTGGAAGCGCTTGCCCATCAGGCGGCCCTGCATGTCGATGAGGCAGGCCAGGACGGTGTCGACGGCGCCGGAGGCGACCTGTTGCTTCAGGGTCTCGAAGGTCAGTGCTGCGGTCATGATCGATCTGCTCTCGAATGACGGGGGAACACCGAAAGGGCCCCGGCACGATGATGCCGAGGCCCTTCCGACGCGAACGCGACCTTAGGAATAGCGGTACGGACGCCCCGCCTTCTCCATGTCGGCGTTGTACTGCTTGAAGATCTCCACGACCTTCGCCTTGGTCGGCGACTGCTCGGCGATCTCGTCCCAGAAGACGCGGGCGGCCTTCTCGACCTCGGCCCATTCGGCATCCGGGATGGTGGTCAGCTTCATCTTCTCGCCGTGGACGCGCAGGCGCGCCTCGCCGCCCCAGTACCACCACTGCCGGTAATAGTGCGACTGCTCGCAGCAGACCTCGAACAAGGTCTTCAGGTCGTCCGGCAGTTCGTTCCAACGATCCATGTTGGCGAAGAACGAGCCGCACCAGGCGCCGGAGATGTTGTTGGTCAGGAAGTAGTTGGTCACGTCCGCCCAGCCGACGGTGTAGTCCTCGGTGATGCCCGACCAGGCGATGCCGTCGAGTTCACCGGTCTGGACGGCGACCTCGATGTCCTCCCACGGCAGGGTGACCGGCACGACGCCGAACTGGGTGAGGAACCGGCCCGCCGTCGGGAAGGTGAAGACGCGCTTGCCTTCGAGGTCCTTCAGCGAGTGGATCGGATCCTTGGTCGCGAAGTGGCACGGATCCCAGGCGCCGGCGGAAACGTGCTTGATCCCGACCTTGGCGTACTCTTCCTCCCAGATCTGCTTCAGGCCGTACTGGTTGAACAGCACCGGCACGTCGAGCGAGTAGCGCGACCCGAACGGGAAATAGCCGCCGAACACCGTCACCTCGGTCGGCGAGGCCATGCTGTCGTCGTCCGACTGGACCGCGTCGATGGTGCCGCGCTGCATCGCCCGGAACAGCTCGCCCGTCGGGACCAGCTGGTCGGCGAAGAACAGCTCGATCTGCATCCGGTCGCCCGCGATCTTGTTGAACATGTCGACCGCCGGCTTCACCACATGCTCGGCCAGCGCCGGGCCGGCATAGGTCTGCATGCGCCAGGTGATCGTCGACTGGGCGATCGCAGGCGTGGCGAGCGCCGCGGCCGGCGCGGCGAGAGCCGCCCCTTGAAGGAATTTACGTCTTGTCGTCATTGTCCTTGCTCCTTGTTCAGCTTTGGTTGTTGGCCCGGCCGCTTCGAACCCGCGGCTCTCTTGGTTCTTAAAGTCCATCCCTAGCCCGTGCCGTAGACCGTCTCCGGCAGCCAGAGCGCGATCTGCGGGAAGATCATGACGATCGCCAGCGCAAGCACCATCACGCCCACGAAGGGAATGATGGAGCGGTAGATGTCGCGCAGGCCGATTTCCGGCGGCGCCATGGCGCGCATCAGGAACAGGTTGTAGCCGAAGGGCGGCGTCATGTAGGCGATCTGCGTCGTGATCGTGTAGAGCACGCCGTACCAGATCAGATCGAATCCCATCGCGCCCACCAGCGGCACGTAGAGCGGCGCCACGATGACCAGCATCGCGGTGTCGTCCAGGAAGGTGCCCATCAGGATGAAGGTGAGCTGCATCAGGATCAGGATCATCCAGGGGCTCAGCGCCAGCTGCTCGGTGAACAGCGTCTCGATCGCCCGCACCGCGCCGAGCCCGTCGAAGATCGCCCCGAAGCCGAGCGCCGCCAGGATGATCCACATGAACATGCAGGAGATGCCGAGCGTATTGCGCACGGAATTCTCGAACACCTGCTTCGTCATCCGGCCCTTCAGGACCGCGGCGAGGAAGGCCGCCAGCGCCCCGATGGCGGAGCTCTCGACCAGCGAGGTCCAGCCGTTGACGAAGGGCACCATCATCGTCGCGAAGATGCCGAGCGGCAGCAGACCCGCGCGCAGCAGGCGCAGCTTCTGCGCCATGGTGATCTCGTCGCGCTCCGCCTTCGAAAGCGCCGGGCCGAGGCGCGGCTGCAGCCGGCAGCGCAGATAGATGTAGAGGATGAAGAGCGCCGCCATCATCAGTCCGGGCAGGACCCCCGCCAGCCAGAGCTGCCCCACGGGCTGGCGCGCGATCATCGCATAGAGGACCAGCACGACGGATGGCGGCACCAGGATTCCGAGCGACGATCCCGCCTGGATCACGCCGGTCACCATGGTCTTGTCGTAGTTGCGCCGCAGCAGTTCCGGCAGCGCGATGGTGGCCCCGATCGCCATGCCGGCGACCGACAGCCCGTTCATCGCGGAGATCAGCACCATCAGCCCGATGGTCCCGATCGCCAGCCCGCCGCGGACCGGGCCCATCCAGACGTGGAACATGCGGTAGAGATCGTCCGCGATCCGGCTCTCGGAGAGCACGTAGCCCATGAAGATGAACATCGGCAGCGTCAGCAGCGGATACCATTTCATCAGCTTCATCGCCGCCGAGAAGGGCACGTCGATGCCGCCCACGCCCCACAGCAGCAGCCCGGCCGCCGCGCCGACGAACCCGATCGCCCCGAAGACCCGCTGCCCGGTGAACAGCAGCAGCATCATCGACGAGAACATCAAAAGGGCGATCATCTCGTAGGACATCAGGCCCGCTCCTCCCGCAGTCGCTCGATATCCTTGAAAAGCTCCGCCAGGATTTGCAGCAGCATCAGGAAGAGGCCGACGCAGAGCAGCACCTTGATCGGCCACAGGACGGGCCGCCAGGCGGTCGAGCTCTGTTCCAGATACCCCAGCACCTCGCCCGCCGCCGCCGGCCCGCCGGTCAGGAACGCGCCGATCAGATCGCCGAAGAAGGCGTAGGGTTCCGTCCCGAAATAGCCGAGAGAATAGGCCGTCGAGCTGACCGCGCCCTGGAACAGCACGCCGAGATAGAAGAGCAGGCAGAACACGGTGAGCGAATCGACCGCCGCCTTGGTCTTGGTCGACCAGCTGCCGTAGAACAGGTCCATGCGCACGTTGGAGCCGAGCTGGATCGAATAGGGCCCGCCCAGCACGTAGTAGGCGACCATCAGGAACTGGGCGGTCTCCAAGGTCCAAAGCGACGGATCGAAGAAGGTCTTCGATGCCGAGGACCAGAGCAGCACGCCCATCAGCACGAAGACGAGATACATGGTGAAGCGGCCGATCAGCCGGTTCATCGCCTCGATCGCGCGTATGTAGCGTTTCATCAGCCTAACCATGGCCGACCTCTTCGCGTCCCGGGGTGAGGCCGATCGCCGGCAGCGCCCGGCGCAGCATCGCGTCCAGCGTATCGGCCACGCGCCGCGCGCCGTCCGGCGTCGCCAGCAGGTCGTTGCGTACCTCGATCATCACGTTGGGAAGTCCGCGCCGAATGCCGTAAATCGCGAGCGAATGCGTCACCCCGTCGGCCGGGCCGTAGGGCTCGTTGCGCGCGATCCGGTAGCCCCCGCCATCCGTCGGCACGGCGTGCAGCAGCGCGTCGGCGAGGCGCGCATCCTCGTCATGCAGGATGCCGATCTCGACCGCGCGCGGCCGCCCCAGATAGGTCGGCGTGAAGCTGTGGATCGTCACCACGGCGCAGGCCCGACGCGACGCCGCGCGCTCGTCCAGAAGCGCGTCGGCCGCCGCCCGGAACGGCCGGTAGATGGCCTCGGTCCGCGCCGCGCGGCCGGCCGCATCGAGCGCGGCGTTGCCGGGGATGTCCGTCACCTCTGAGCGCACCGCGATCGCGCCCGGATGCTCCGGCGGGCGGTTGCAGTCATAGAGCAACCGCGAGACTTCGGCCGCCACCAGCGGCGCGTCGAAGCGCGCCGACAGCGCCTCCGCCAGCGACAGGGCCCCCGGGTCCCAGGCGATGTGGGAAAGCCGCTCTTCCGCCGTCAGGCCGAGGGTGCCGAAACGGTCCGGGAAGCGGTTCGAGGCGTGTTCGCAGATGAAGACGGGGACGCCGCCGCCATCGCGCCGCCGGACGGAAACGACGTCCGTGGCGGGCGCGCCGCTGGCGCGCGCGGCTTCGGCGCGCGCGGCATCTTCCCCTAGCGACAGCATCGCGTGATCTGTCCCCCTGGTTCCGTCGGCTCTATGGCGACGGATTGACCAAGCACTCCCCTGTTGGAAAAAATATTTTCAGAAAGGTTTTTGTCTGTCAACATTCGTTCAAGGCGCGTCGAACGCCGGCCCGGGGGAACGCGATGGCGGACGAACAACTGACCGTTCGTGAACGGTTGCGGCGGGACTATTCCGATCTCACGCCGACCGAGAAGCGGCTGGCGGGCGCGCTCCTGGACGACTATCCGAACGCCGGCCTCGCCTCCATCACGATCGTCGCCCAGCGCGCCGGCGTCTCCACGCCGACCGTGGCGCGCATGGTCCAGAAGATCGGCTTCAAGGGCTTCCCGCAGTTCCACGAGGCGCTGTTGCAGGAGCTGCAGGCGCAGGTCTCCGGCCCCGAGGAGCGGCGGGCGAAATGGGTCTCGGACGCGCCGGATTCGCACATGGTCAACCGCTTCGCCGCCGCGGTGATCCAGAACCTGCAGCAGACCTTCGCGCATCTCGACACCGAAAGCTTCGACGCCGCCGCGCGGCTGATGGCCGCGACCGACCGGCATCTCTACGTCGTCGGCGGACGGATGACCAAGGCGCTCGCCGACTACGCCTTCACGCACTTCCAGGCGGTGCGGCCGCGGGTGACCTACCTGACGGCCTCGTCCGCGACCTGGGCGCACTACGTCCTCGACATGGCGCCGGACGACGTGCTGCTGATCTTCGACGTGCGCCGCTACGAGACCAATCTGGAGCGGCTGGCCGAGCTGGCGCGCGAGCAGGGAACGACGGTGATCCTGATCACCGACCAATGGGCCTCGCCCGTCTCGAAGGTGGCCCATCACGTCTTCAACTGCTGGGTCGAGATCCCGTCGGCCTGGGATTCCAACTCCTCCACCATGGTGTTGCTGGAGGCGCTGATCGCCAGCACCCAGGACCACCGCTGGCCGGAGACGCGCGAGCGGTTCGAGGCGCTGGACCGGCTCTTCGACCGCACCCGGCTGTTCCGCAAGGTGCCCTAACGGGACGGCCACGCGGACGCTGGCCTCGTCGCGGCGTTGTTGCTATGAAACGGTCCCAAGTCCTCGTAGCTCAGCAGGATAGAGCACCGGATTCCTAATCCGGGGGTCGCAGGTTCGAATCCTGCCGGGGACACCATCCTTCCGATCGCGCACCGATAGGCTGGCCGCGCCCCCGGATCGTCACGAAACGGCGCGCGCCCATGCCGCGCGTCCGTGCTATGCTGCACCCGAACGGGCGAACGGACCGGCAGCCGGTATGCTCCCTCGCCGAGTTAATCGTTCGTTCCTATCGTTCTTATCCGATTAAACGATTTTACCGAAATCGCTGGGCGGGCGATGGTTGGGGGAGGAAAAGGCAAGGGACTGGTCTCTTGCCGCATCTGGGTCATAACCGAGCGAGGAAACACCGATGAACGAGATCCGCACCCCCCAATCCGGCGGCTGCCCCATGGGTCATGGCGCGAACGCCGCCGGCGCCGGCACGAGCAACCGCGACTGGTGGCCCGAGCAGCTCCGCCTCGACATCCTGCGCCAGCACTCCTCGCTGGTCGATCCGATGGGCCCGGCCTTCGACTACGCCGAGCGGTTCAAGAGCCTCGACCTGAAGGCGGTCAAGGACGACCTCTACGCGCTGATGACCGAGTCGCAGGACTGGTGGCCGGCGGATTACGGCCACTACGGCGGCCTCTTCATCCGCATGGCCTGGCACAGCGCCGGCACCTACCGCACGGCCGACGGCCGCGGCGGCGGCGGCACCGGCAACCAGCGCTTCGCGCCGATCAACAGCTGGCCGGACAACGGCAACCTGGACAAGGCGCGCCGCCTGCTGTGGCCGATCAAGCAGAAGTACGGAGCCAAGCTGTCCTGGGCCGACCTGATGATCCTGGCCGGCAATTGCGCGATGGAATCGATGGGCTTCAAGACCTTCGGCTTCGGCGGCGGCCGGGCCGACATCTGGCAGCCGGAGGAGGACATCTACTGGGGCAAGGAGCATGAGTGGCTCGCCACCAGCGACAAGCCCGAGAGCCGCTATTCCGGCGAGCGCGACCTGGAGAACCCGCTGGCGGCCGTGCAGATGGGCCTGATCTACGTCAACCCGGAAGGCCCGGACGGCAACCCGGACCCGATCGCCTCTGGCAAGGACATCCGCGAGACCTTCGCGCGCATGGCGATGAACGACTACGAGACGGTCGCGCTCACCGCCGGCGGTCACACCTTCGGCAAGTGCCACGGCGCGGGCGATGCCGCCCTCGTCGGCCCCGAGCCGGAAGCGGCCCCGATGGAGCAGCAGGGCTTCGGCTGGATGTCGAGCCACGGCAGCGGCAAGGGCCAGGACGCCATCACCAGCGGCATCGAAGGCGCCTGGACGCCCAATCCGACCCAGTGGGACATGGGCTATTTCGACATGCTGTTCGGCTATGAGTGGGAGCTGACCAAGAGCCCCGCCGGCGCCCATCAGTGGACGCCGAAGAACATCGCCGACAAGGATCTCGTGCCCGGCGCCGAGGACCCGTCGAAGAAGGCCCCGCCGATCATGACGACGGCGGACATGGCGATGAAGATGGACCCGATCTACGGGCCGATCTCGAAGCACTTCCACGAGAACCCTGAGGAGTTCGCCGACGCCTTCGCGCGGGCCTGGTTCAAGCTGACGCACCGCGACATGGGCCCGAAGGCCCGCTATCTCGGCCCGGAAGTGCCCGAGGAGGACCTGATCTGGCAGGACCCGGTTCCGGCCGTCGACCATGCGCTGATCGACGACAAGGACGCGGCCGCCCTCAAGGCCAAGATCCTGGAGACCGGCCTTTCCGTGCCGGACCTGGTGAAGACCGCCTGGGCCTCGGCCTCGACCTTCCGCGGCTCCGACATGCGCGGCGGTGCCAACGGCGCGCGCATCCGCCTCGCCCCGCAGAAGGATTGGGAGGCGAACGAGCCGCAGCAGCTCCGCAAGGTGCTCGACGCGCTCGAAGGGGTGCAGAAGGCCTTCAACGACGCCCAGTCGGGCGGCAAGAAGGTCTCGCTGGCCGACCTGATCGTGCTCGGCGGCGCGGCCGCGGTCGAGAAGGCGGCGAAGGATGCCGGCCACGACGTGACCGTGCCGTTCCACCCCGGCCGCACGGATGCGACCGACGAGCAGACCGACGTCGAGTCCTTCGACGTCATGGAGCCCGAGGCCGACGGCTTCCGCAACTACGAGCGGGCGAAGTTCACCGTCCGGCCGGAGGAGATGCTGGTCGACAAGGCGCAGCTCCTCACGCTGACGGCGCCGGAGATGACGGTGCTGGTCGGCGGCATGCGGGCGCTGGACGCCAATCACGGCGGCACGAAGCACGGTGTCTTCACCGAACGGCCGGGCATCCTTTCGAACGACTTCTTCCGCAACCTGCTCGACATGGGCACGGTCTGGAACGCGACCTCGGATGCCGACGACATGTTCGAGGGGCGTGACCGCAAGACGGGCGAGAAGAAGTGGACGGGCACCCGGGTCGATCTGGTGTTCGGCTCCAACTCCGAACTGCGGGCTCTGGCCGAGGTCTACGGTGCCGACGACGCGGAAGCGAAGTTCGTGCAGGACTTCGTCGCCGCCTGGGCCAAGGTGATGGAACTCGACCGCTTCGACCTGAAGTAATCGACGGGGACGCTCCGTTCCAGAGCGAGCGGCGTCCCAGGGGCGGGCCTTCGGGCCCGCCCGTTTTCTCTGCGCGGACGCCCGCGCAGCGCCAATGCCCCTCCCCTCAGTAGTGGAGTCGTCACGCCCCGCCGATCCGTCATACCCGGCACAGCGTAGATTGTGATGGGAGTTGACCGGTCCCCTCCCGAGCTTCCGCAAGGTTGTTGCCGCACGGGCAGCGCCCTGGAGATTCAACGCTCAGGAGACAAACATGTTCGATATGCGCACCAAGATCGTTGGCCTGGCCGCCGCCGCCATCCTCATGACCGGTACTGCGGCCAATGTGGCCAGCGCTAGCGGCAAGACCATCGTCGACATCGCCGCCGGGAACGCGGACTTCGAGACGCTGGTCGCTGCCGTGAAGGCGGCCGGTCTCGTCGAGACGCTGAGCGGTGAGGGCCCCTTCACCGTCTTTGCCCCGACCGACGCCGCCTTCGCCGCGCTGCCGGAGGGAACGGTGGAAAATCTGCTGAAGCCCGAGAACAAGGATCAGCTCGTCGCCGTGCTCACCTATCACGTGGTGCCCGGCAAGGTGATGAGCGGCGATCTCGCCGGCAAGCAGACCTCGCCCGAGACGGTCGAGGGCGACACCGTCATGATCGACGCCACCGGCGGCTCGGTCATGGTCGACGGCGCGACCGTGACGGCGGCCGACATCGAGGCGTCGAACGGCGTGATCCACGTGATCGACAAGGTGATCCTGCCGGGCAGTTGATCCGGTAGAGTGGACCGTTGCCGGACGGGGCCCCGCCCCGTCCGGCACGGGCGGCTCTTGTAGAATTCCATCTTCATGCTGCTCGTGCCCGTGACCGGGTAGCTTAAGGACTGGAATCCCACGATCACATACTTCACCCCCATAATCTGCCCGGTGGTCGCGAGCGCGACGTCGACCAGCCCCTTCTCCTCGATCGAATATTTGTTTCCCCTCTTGGCGACGTCGGGAGCGAAAGATGTGCTCTTGAGGACTTCGAAGGGTTGACCGCACCATTCAAACGATGCAATCAGCGCATAATTCGCCTAAGACTTTTATTGCATATCTCGCCAGAACCAAGATCGACAGGCGCCGTATTCGCCTTGATTCCGTGGCAAGCAGGGCGTATTGGCTCGAGCGCGGACGCGCCGCCCCCTTCAGCATTTCTTAAGCCACAGCGGCTTTCCTAAGTGGGCGCGAGAGTTCTTCAGAAAATGCGATGGCGATCGCCAAGGCTGCGGTCAGCGCGACTCGGCGTAATATGGCCGGATTGCGCGGTGGCGGACCGGGTGTTGGCATATCCGGAAACGCCCGGCCTGGGAAAAGGACGAGGACCATGAACGTCACAGTCTCGATGCCGACCGAGGGCGCGCTGATCGCGATCGGCGGTGCGGAAGATAAGAGTTCGGAATCCGAGATCCTGCGCACCGTGCTCGCCAACGCGCCGGAGGGGAACAAGCGTATCAGCGTGATCACCACGGCCAGCATGATCCCGGACGAGGTCTTCCAGGGCTATCGCGAGGTCTTCATGGCCCTCGGCGCCGACGCGGTCGAGGAGATCGACGTGCGCGAGCGCGAGGATGCGGACCGCGCGGACTATGTGCGGATGGTCCGGGAGTCGGGCGTCATCTTCATCTCCGGCGGCGACCAGATGCGCCTCACCAGCATCCTGGGGGCGTCCAAAGTGCTGGAAGCCGTGCGCGAGCGTCGCCGCGAGGGCGCCGTCGTCGCCGGCACCAGCGCCGGCGCGGCCTGCATGTCCTCGACCATGATCTATGGCGGCTCCGCCACCGATGCGCTGCGCAAGGGCGTCGTGCGGATGAGCGCCGGGCTCGGCTTCGTCAACGGCGTCATCGTCGACAGCCATTTCCTCGAGCGCGGGCGCTTCTCGCGCCTGATGGAGGCGGGTGCCACCAACCCGGAATATATCGGCATCGGCCTCGGCGAGGATGCCGGCGTCATCTTTCACAGGAACCAGATTATCGAGGTAATCGGCCCCGGCCACGTGGTCGTCGTTGACAGTTCCAAGGTAACGGGTTCGAATGTATGGGAACTGAGTGACGGCGAGGCAGTTTCCGTCGAGAACGTTATTATGCACGCCCTGACAAGCGGTTACGGATATGACGTAAAGAACAGGGAAACACTTCAGCCATCTGAGGTTGATCAAATAAAAATGGGGCAAAGAGTTGAAAATACTGGAGCACAGGGCGTTACGGGGACCTAACTATTACAGTCGTTATCTTTCCATCTACATGCGGCTGGATATCGAGGACCTCGAACACCGGCCGAGCGATCAGGTCCCGGGACTGGCGGAGAGGCTCGAGGATCTGATCCCCACCATCGAGGAGCATCGCTGCTCCGTCGGAATGCGCGGGGGATTCCTGCAGCGGGTGCGCAACGGCACCTATGCCGGCCACATGGTCGAGCATGTGGCGATCGAGTTACAGAATCTGATCGGCTTCTCCGTCGGCTACGGCAAGACGGTCGATAGCTACGACCCCGGCATCTACAACGTCATCTACCGTTATCGCGACGAGGCGAGCGGACTGGCCGCCGGCGTCGAGGCGGTCGATATCGTCGAGAAGCTCTACAACGACGAGGATGTCGATCTGGAGCCGGTGATCCAGCGCCTGAAGGAGGTGCGGGAGGCCAACATGCTCGGTCCCTCCACCGGCGCGATCGTGACCGCCGCCAGGGACCGCAACATCCCCTATTACCCGCTGACCGAGGGGACGAGCTACACCCAGCTCGGCCACGGCGTGAGGCAACGCCGCTTCCAGGCGACCGTCACGGACCACACCGGAATCATCGGCCACGGCATCGCCGACGACAAGGATTGGACCAAGCAGATTCTGGGCGAGGCCGGGATCCCCGTGCCGCAAGGCCAGCTCTGCTATTCCTTCGAGGAGGCGAAGGCGGCCGCCGAGTGGATCGGCTATCCCGTCGTCACCAAGCCGCTGTCCGGCAATCACGGGCGCGGCGTCACCACCAACATCACGAACGAGACCGAGCTGCGCGAGGGCTACGACGCCGCCTTTGCGCGCCACGAGACCGTGGTGGTGGAGAGCTATATCAAGGGTGAGGACCACCGGCTCCTGGTGATCGGCGGCAAGCTGGTCGCCGCCGCGCGCCGGCGCCCGGCCCACGTCGTCGGCAACGGCAAGGCGACGCTGAAGCAACTGATCGACAAGGAGAACCAGGATCCGCGGCGCGGCGTCGGCCACGAGAACCTGCTGACCCAGATCCATATCGACGTGCAGACCGAACGGCTGGTCGAGCAGGCGGGCCTGACCTTCGACAGCGTGATCCCGAAGGGCGAGATCGTCTGGCTGAAATCGACCGCCAACATCTCGACCGGCGGCACCGCGACCGACCTGACCGACGACGTCCATCCGGAAGTTAAGTACACCGCCGAGCGGATCGGCCGGCTGATCGGCCTCGACATCATCGGCATCGACCTGCTGGCCGAGACGCTGACCAAGCCGCTCGACCAGCAGTCGGCCGGCGTGGTCGAGGTCAATGCCGGGCCCGGCTTTCGCATGCACATCTCTCCCACACACGGGACCGGCCGGCCGGTGGGCGAGCATGTGGTCGACATGATGTTCCCCGACGGCTCCGACGGGCGCATCCCGATCACGGCGATCACCGGCACCAACGGCAAGACCACGACGACGCGGCTGATCTCGCACATCCTCCGGCTCGCCGGCCGGCATGTCGGGATGGGCTGCACCGGCACGATCGAGATCGACAACCACGTCATCATGCGCGGCGACTACAGCGGCCCGGGCGCCGCCCAGACCGTGCTGAAGGACCCGACGGTGGACCATGCCGTGCTCGAGGTCGCGCGCGGCGGCATCATGCGCCGGGGTCTCGGCTTCGATGCCTGCGACGTGGGCGTGCTGCTCAACATCGCGAGCGACCATCTGGGCGAGCGCGAGATCCACACGCTGGACGAGCTCGCCCGCTGCAAGACGGTGGTGGTCGACGCGGTCAAGCCGGAGGGCACGAGCGTCCTCAACGCCGACGACCCGCGCGTCATGGACCAGGGCACCTACTGGTCGCGCGGCGAGATCATCTACTTCTCGATGGACCCGGACAACGAGGATCTGGAGAGCCATGCCGGCAACAACGGCATCGCCTTCACGGTCAAGAACGGCAAGATCGTGATGCGCCGCGGCCGGGTCGAGGCGGAGATCATCGAGGTCAACGACATCCCCATCGCCTTCGAGGGGCACGCCCCCTTCAACATCCAGAACGCGATGGCGGCCGCCGCGGCGGCCTTCGCCCACGGCCTCAGCCTCGCCGACATCAAGACGGGGCTGGAGACCTTCCACCCGACGCCCGCCCAGATGCCCGGCCGCACCAACTACTTCGAGGCCGACGGGGTGAAGTGCCTGATCGATTACGGACACAACGTGCCGGCGCTGGAGGCGCTCGCTTCGCTGGTCAACGGGCTGGCGACGCAGAAACGGATCGCGGTCTCCAGCGCACCGGGCAACCGGCGGGACGAGGATCTGGTCGCGCTCGGCGCCCAGTTGGCGACGATGAGCGACACGCTCTATGTCTGCGAGACCGACGCCCGCGGCCGTGAGGCCGGAGAGACCGCCGAGCTGATCCGCAAGGGCGCGGCCGAGGCCGGCGGGGCCGACTTCACGGTGCAGATCCTGATGCAGGAGGAGAAGGCGGTCGCACGCGCGATCTCCGAATCCACGCCGGGCGACCTGCTGCTGCTGCTGGTCGACGATATCGAGGGGGCGACCGAGCGCCTCAAGGGTCGTAGCTTCCCGCACAAGGCCGCGATCGCCGACACCTGAGGGCGACGGCTGGGGCCGTCCGCTCACCCATATGCGAGAGGCCAATGACCAAGAACGTATTCGTGATCGGGTTGAACCCGCTGAACGCCGAGCGGCTGAAGCGCCTGCGCGGGGTGGAGGATGTGGAATTCCACCCGCTGCTGACGCCCGCGCAGGTCTACGAGACCCAGGAATTCGACATCCCCGCGATGTTGGAGGAGGCGGAGGCCACGCTCAGGGCCTTCAAGGGCTCGGTCGACGCGATCGTCGGCTACATGGACTTTCCCGTCTCCACCATGTTGCCCATCCTGTGCGAGAAGTTCGGCACGCCGACCACCTCGCTCGAGAGCCTGCTGAAATGCGAGCATAAGTTCTGGAGCCGCCAGGTGATGCGCGAGGTGATCCCCGATCACATCCCGGCCTTCACCTGCTTCGATCCGTTCGACGAGGAGGCGCTCCAGAAGATCGGGCAGGACGACCTCTATTTCCCGTTCTTCGTGAAGCCGATCAAGTCCTCCGGCTCGCGCCTGGGCTTCCGGATCGATAGCCCGGAGGATTTCGAATACGCCTGCGAACGGCTCTGCGCCGAGATCGGCCAGATCTCCGAGCCCTTCAACCATGTCCTCGCCCAGGCCGACCTGCCGGAGGACATCCGGGCGATCGACGGGCGCTACTGCATGGCCGAGCAGGTGATCGGCGGGCGGCAATGCACGCTGGAGGGCTATGTCTTCGACGGCGAGGTGGTGCCCTATGCGGTGGTGGATTCGATCCGCTATCCGCAGGTGCTGAGCTTCTTCTACTATCTCTATCCCTCGAACCTGCCACCGAAGATCCAAGCCAAGATGCACGAGATCACCAAGGTGGTGATGGCGCATATCGGCTACGACAATTGCGGCTTCAACATCGAGTTCTTCTGGGACGAGATCCAGAACCGCATCTGGCTGTTGGAGATCAACACCCGCATCGCGCAGTCGCACTGCGACCTGTTCGAGATGGTGGACGGCGTCAGCCACCAGCAGGTGACGGTCGATATCGGCCTCGGCCGCAAGCCGGACATGCCGGTCGGCGAGGGCGAGTGCAAGGTGGCGGCCGAGTTCTTCTACCGCGTCTTCTTCAATGACGCGACGGTGAGCCGGGTGCCCACCCAGCAGGAGATCGAATCGGTCGAGGCGCGCATCCCCAACACCCGCGTCGGCGTCCATGCGAAGGAGGGTATGCAGCTCTCCGAACTGACCGAGCAGGACGCCTACAGCTTCGCGATCGCGAGCCTGTGGATGGGCGCCGGCAAGCAGTCGAAGCTGTTGTGGAACTACGAACAGGCGCTGAAGCGCCTCGATTTCGAGTTCACCGACATCGTCGAGTAGCGGGGCTCGGCGAAAGCGCTGGACAAGCATCCCGCCCCCGGCGATAGAGGGTCGCGCGCGGGCGGCCGGGACACCGCTTCCGGCCGGCCCCC